>Ga0209138_1000094_pt1 | contig 84537 bp, 75 predicted proteins | sample SaaInl3SG_22_DNA_FD_184645 | JGI IMG/M metagenome (GOLD analysis project Ga0209138, IMG submission 184645) | Marine microbial communities from expanding oxygen minimum zones in the Saanich Inlet - ESP_153SG_22_DNA (SPAdes) (version 2) | ecosystem: Environmental > Aquatic > Marine > Intertidal...
TCCAAACGATTTTCTTCAAGTAGTTGTTGGTAGCTGTTTTGATCGATTTCTTTTTCAAAACCAATAATTAACTCTGCATTGGGTTCGGCATCTAAAACATACCACATCTCATTTTTTCCAAAAGAATTATGTCGCTCTTTCGCGAGTGCATCATTGGGATGAACCTGAACCGAAAGAGGAATTTTAGCATCAATAAACTTAAAGAGTAACGGAAAGGTTTTCCCAAATTTCTCCAGGACTGAACGCCCCATTATTTCTTTTGGAAAGGCGTCAATTAATTCTGTTAGTGATTTTCCTTTGAGGATTCCGTTAGCCACTTCTGAATCAAAGCTAGGAACGGCAGAAATCTCCCAAGATTCTCCTTTTTTCTCTCCCTCATAAGACTTCTTCAAAACGGTAGATAGCTTTTCGCCTCCCCATAAGCGGTATTGGAATTGAGGAAGGAAGGAGAGAGGATAAAGATGTTTCATAAGAGAAATAATAATGTAAATATAGTGACTTGCAAAATAGTCAACTTGATATATGAGAAGAGTTATGATTTTTACTGCTCGTAAAAAAACGATAAACCCTACTGGTTGCTTCATGGATTAGAGGAGCGGCTTTGGTTTGCGATTCTTCTAATGATAATGGGCCAGATTGAATGCTAAAAATACCTGTAAAACCTTCATCATAAAGTGGTTCAAAAGGTCCTTCAATAGCTCCAGCTAAGCCAATAACAGGGAGATTGTGTTTTTTTCCAAGTCGAGCAACACCAATAGTTAATTTTCCATTTATTGACTGTTGATCAAGCTTACCTTCAGTTGTGATGAGCAAATCGGCTTGCTTTACAGAAGATTCTAAATCGATCATTTTGGCAAGTAAAGAAAATCCGCCAGCTAATTTAGCATCAAAAAACCCTGAGATACCCGCCGCTGTTCCTCCGGCTGCGCCTCCTCCTTTTAATTTGGAAATATCTTTTTTGTAATGTGATTCGATAGATCGACTAAATTGTGTTAACCCTTTTTCAAGTAACTGAACGTCGTCTATGTTTGCTCCTTTTTGAGGACCATAAATTGTAGAAGCCCCCTTGACTCCAAGAAGAGGGTTGTCGACATCACAGGCAACAGTCCATTTAATATCAGGAAGCTTATTGGGAGGGATAATGGTATGAAGTCTTGACAGGGACGCTCCTCCTCTTTGAAGCTCTTTTCCTTTGGAATCTAGTAGTTTTCCTCCAAGAGCTTGAAAAAGACCTGCACCACCATCATTTGTTGCACTACCTCCTAGGCCTAAAATGATTTCTCTGCATCCTTTGTCAATCGCATCTTTAATCAATCGTCCAGTACCATAAGTTGATGCGTTTAATACGTCTCTCTCACTAGATGGAATTAAAGCTAGACCAGATGCTTGTGATAATTCTATCCAAGCTGTTTTGTTTTTGTGAAATTTAAAATAAGATGCTTCTACTGGTCTACCCAGAGCATTTTCTGTTTTACAAAGAACCAACTCACCTTTACCCTGTTTTTGAAGTACGTCTAGGGCTCCTTCTCCGCCATCAGAAAAAGGAATTTTTTGAATTTCTACCGATGGATCTACTGTCAAAATACCGGAAGCAATTGCCTCTGCAGCCTCACTTGCACTCAGACTCTCTTTGAACGAATCAGAAACAATAAGTATACGCATTAAAATAAAGTTGGAATTAGATAACTCAATATAATAATAAAAGCAAGGTATAGAGCCAGTAAACTTATCTCTTTTTTCCCAGCATAATAGCCTATGGAGATTCCTTCATTGGTCTTTCTTTTTATGAGTGAGCTGGTCAGCATACCCATTCCTATAGTAACAAAGCAACCAATGGCATTCCACCAGAACCAAAAGATTTCAGGGACATATAACCAGAGGTAAATGTTAAGCGCCACCCCAGTAACAATTCCCACATTTGCACCAAGGGCATGCGTTTTTTTGGTTAAGATAGCCAATATAAAAACGCCCAAAATAGGCCCATAAAAGACGGACCCAATCTTGTTAATTACCTCAATTACAGTGCCTTCAATGCTGCCTGCAAAAAAAGCAAAAGACAAACATACGAGACCCCAAAAAACAGAAAGTAAGCGAGAATTAAACACATACTTTTTATCAGAAATTGTTGGATTAAAACGTTTTACAAAGTCTTCCATAGACACCGCAGAAAGAGAGTTCACCGTTGAGCTTAATGAAGACATCGCTGCAGATAGAATAGCAATAATTAAAATTCCAATGACACCGTTTGGAAGGTAATTGAGAATAAAGACGGGTACCATAAGATCTGCCTTTTTCCCTTGTAAAAAAGAAGCATTGGCATCATAAACAGCCTGCAAAGAGGTTTGAAAAGCAAGATCTTGATAAAACAATGTTCCCAAAACCAACCCCATAATACAATAGGTTAATGTAATAGGGAAACGAAAAACAGCATTAGCAAAGAGTAGTTTTTTTATTGTAGGGAGACCGTCTGCCGAAAGCAAACGTTGCGATTGGGTTTGGTCTGTACCATAATAGGAGGCATAAAGGAAAAAGCCTCCTATGAGCATTGGCCAAAAACCAAACTCATCATTACCATCGGCATTATTAAAACCCAATTTGCTGAAATCAACTGCAGTTAAACGATCTTTATCGACCAGGGAAATGAAGTCGTCAAGACCGCCTAATTCATATAATCCAAAGAATAAGCAAATTACTATTCCTAGAAAGAGGATAATCATTTGGATTACATCCCCCCAAATTACAGCTTTCATTCCTCCTTGGTAGGAATAAATCAATGTAATAAGCCCAATCAGTAAAATGGAAACCCAAAAATCGACTTGTACAGTTGCTTGCAGAATCAGCGCCATGGTATACACCATGACACCAGTAGCAACAGATCGACTAATTTGAAAAACAAGACTAATTAACAAACGAGAAGAAGCATCAAAACGATTTTCTAAATATTCATAAACACTAACAATTCCAGATTTGTATAAAGGAGGAATAATCGCCAACATAAGAAAGGCCATTGCAAGCGGTACACCAAATTCGTAGGTCAGCCATTGCAATCCTCCTCCGTCCTTAAGACCCACAAAAGCTGGTGCTGAAATAAAGCTGATGGCTGAAAGTTGAGTAGCCATGGTCGACAGGCTGAGTGGCGCCCAACCCATACTTCTTCCACCAAGAAAATAATCTCCAGAGCTTTTATTTTCTTTAAACAGGAAGCCAATGCCAAGAAAACCTATGAGATAAATGACAATAATTAAATAATCTAAGTAGTTCATAATTGTTTATTTTCGTTTTTTTATGTCTAACCATTCTTCTTTTAGAATTCCCATGAGTATTGCATTGGCTCGTCCAGAAGAGTTAATCGAAGGGAAAAGATTTCTAATTTCACCTTCTTTTTTACACCCAACCTTGAGCATTGCCGCTATGCTTCGCTTGTTTTCAGCATGTGCGCCCAAACCAATACGTTCTAAATTAAGGTCCTCAAAAGCAAGTTCAAATAACAACTGTTTACAGGAGATATTTAGGCCGGTGCCTCGATGTTTTTTTCCAATCCAGCTGTACCCCAACCGAATTGTTTTTAATTCAGCGGAATAGTCGAAAAAGCGAGTGCATCCAACATAACTTCTTGATTTTTTGTCAAAAACAGCAAAGGGGTATTCTTTTTCATTTTTTCTCTGTTGTATTGCGTCTTCAATATATAAAGGAAAGTTTTTCTGTCCATTTGATCTTCCCAAAAAGTATGTCCACAATCCTTTTTCTTTTGCAACGATAGATAATGGGTTGAGATGTTCGCCGGATAATGGCTCTAAACGAACAATATCGTTTTCCTTTATGTATGAAGCAGAAAAGTCAAAAGCCATGACATGATTAAGGTTGATGCATAAAGTCGATAAACAAAGCAGCACTCCACGAAAAATTACGCCCACCATAGCCACTCTTTTTAGTCTCAGAATTCATTTTTCTAGGATCAAAATATTCATAAAACCCTTCTTTTTCAATTAAATGGATTGAATCGTTCTTTACTCTTTCAGAGAGTGTTTTGAAACCATATTCCTTTAAACCATGATAAAGCATCCAGTTGAGGTTTATCCAGACAGGTCCTCTCCAATATTTTTTTGGATCAAAGCGATTATGGCTTGGGTCAAAAGAAGCACAAAGGTAATTCTCTTCTCCACCAAATCGATCGACCAAGGTTTTGGTTAAAGTTTTTGCTCGAAGAGCATCAGGTGCTCCACAAAACAAAGGCGCAAAAGAAGAAGATGAAACAAATGGTATTGGCTTGTTGTTTCTAAGATCAAAATGAATATAGGCGCCAAGCGAGGCATCGAAAAGTTTTGAATTCATGCTCTCAATGCTTTTTCTGTTTTTTTCTTTCAAATAGGCGATTTTATCTTCTGCTCCACCAATTTTTTCGTATAACAGAATTAAAGCCGAATTGGAGCGAATCAAAATAGAATTGAATAAAGGGTCTTGTACTAAAAAAGGAGAGTTTTCTGCAATTTTTTTGTCATTGTAATTGTGTTTTTTAGCAATTTCAATAATGTCAAGGTAGTGATCATACTCCCTTTTCGTAGGTCGTTGAGATGGATCTACATGAGAGGTGTCTCTTCGCTCAAAACTGTACTCAGGAGGGTTCATGGTTTTCCAAATGTCATCCCATAGGGGAGAGTTGTCCGTGCCAGATTCCCAATTATGGTAGATATAGACTAAGCCTTCATTGTTTATATCTCGGTTGGAATAAAAATAGACATGGTTTTCAAAAACACGATCTATTTGTGTTTTAATAAAGGCAAGCGAATCTTCCTTGTCTTCTGCAATAGCATAAATCTTTTCTAATATAAAGCCGAAAACAGGCGGTTGAGTCATACCAGTAGATCGGTATTTTTTGGATGCTTGTGGATGTAATTCGGACTGATGAAAATCCGGTCCAGGGAAATAACTGTCACTATCATTGTGAAAAACAATATGTGGGATAAATCCATTTTCCCATTGTGCATCTAAAATGGTTTCAATTTCTTTTTTGGCTTTTGGCATGTCGTAATGAGCAAAGCCTAAGGCAATAAAGCCTGAATCCCATTTCCATTGGAAAGGATAAAGTCCTTTGCTTGGAATTGTAAATCCTTTTTCTTGAAAATTATTACTTAAAACAGATTTGGCTTGCGTCAAAAGAGAATCCTTCATAGATTTTATGATATAAAATACTGGCCGCTATCTCTAACTGCCAGTATAATATTAACTATATAAATAAACAATTAAAAATTAAAAGTAGCGGTTAAAAACATTCTTCTTGGCAGCACTGGTCGCCCAAAGAAAAAGTCGCCACTATCTACTTGCCCACCAATTCCTGCTCTTGGATTTCCTTCGGTAAGTCCTTGACTGTCCAATAAGTTAAAGACAGATAGACCTAGTCGAAATGTTCCATTATTTGGAGCCTCAAAGGTGTATCCAAGTCCAAGACGCACTAAAGAAATGGCTTCTAACTCTACACCATTGCCATCATCTGTAAACTTACTTCCAGTGTGATTTAAGGTGAAGTTTCCGTCAAACTTGTTGTTGTCATAGTTTAGACCCAAACTACCCAGAACATTTGGTTGACGACCAATTTCATTCCCTTCATTTATCGTAGACGTTGTTCCATTTATTAAGTCGGTTGTTTGATTTTTCTTGATTTCGTGGTTTTGAAAAGTTGCTGTTCCATAAAAACTAAACACATCTGACATACGGTAGTTCCATGTTGCTTCAATACCAGAAGAGGCAGTAGTTTGCTCACTTCTACTTTGGTCAACTAACTGACCGCCAACAATTGCTTGCCCAACTTTAATACGGTCTTGTAAGTTGACAAAATAAGCCGCTACAGATCCAGAGAATTTAGCTGTGCCAAACTTAGCTCCAATCTCACTTTGAATAATGGTTTCTCCATTATAATTTGTTTCACGTATCCCCGGTGTTGGAGAGAACCCTCTCAACTGTGGAAAGAAGAATCCACGAGAAAAGTTAGCATATAAGTTGGTGGTATCATTTAATTCATAGAGACCAGCCAATGAGATTGCCCAGTCGGTTGCATTTACTTCAGCAGTTGTAAAGCTTCCTGTTGCGAAGCGAACATTACTTAAGTTAGTTGTCAATGACTCATCTCCATACACTTGAGTTTCTTCTAGGGCTCCGTTGTTAAATGTACCTGTAGTAGACTCGATACGCAAACCAACGTCAAAACGCCATTTGTCGAATACCATTTCATCAGTTAAATAAAAGGCTGTTCTGCTTTGTGAAAGAAACTTATTGGACGTCATTCCGATACGGTTGTAAATACCTCCGTCAGAATAGGTTACATTTTCTCCATTTAGCGTATAACTCAAGTTTACTAAACGAGGATTGTTGTTAAATTCAGACAACACTCGGTATTGCCAGTTTACGTCTTCCGCTTCGGTTCTTGCTAGGTAGGTTCCCAATGTAAAAGTATGATTTCCATTTGCAGACCTTTTAATTAAGTTGGCCTCTCCTGAGTAATCCGTCATTGGACGCAATCGATCAACGTGTAAGTTTTCAACAACTAAATCAGATCCATTAATTTGTTGTGAACTCCCTCCTTGATATGTTGCTGTATAAGAAGAATTCCCTGCAGCTACTTGATTTACATAGTTGGAAAGCGTAAGCGGGTTGCCGTAGGTACCGTTACCTCCTACGTACAAAGCAAAGTTATGTAAATAGTTTGCATATCGCACTTTAGACTTAAGGGTTAAGTTGTCACTTAGGTTATAAATAAAATCACCTAAAATGTAGCTACCTTTAGTATGTACCCCGTCTTCAATTGGACTTTTGTATTGCCCACCTGGAGTTAAGAAAGATGTTTCGGCCAGATCACCAGAAAGTAATTGCTCTACCGGTTTTCCATCATTACCATTAATGCGTTCTCTTGTAGAACCATTCAGTGGCAAAGGAAGAAAGAACTGCGCTCGATCATTAATAAATTGTCCGTGAAGAGTAAATGAACCGTTTTCAAAGAGTTGTTTGATGTTGGCACGAAATTGAACCCCACGCGTTGGAAGGCCTGTGTCTATTGGACCGTCATCTTTACGTACAAAACCAGTAAAAGCATAGTAGGTATTGGAATTTTCTCCCCCAAGTTGACCACCACTATAAAAATCGGTCTTTAAACGACCAGTATCTCCCCATTCAACATTGATGATGTTTTCATCATTTGTGTCTCCTGTTTTACTTGTGTAGTTAATTAAACCAGCTACAGATCCAGCGCCGTATAATACAGCTGCTCCACCACGAACAAATTCAACACCTTTAAATCCAATGTCTGGCCGTGCATATACATCATGTGCAGAGGAGTTCAAACCAAAGGTACTCATTAATGGTACCCCGTCGTATTGTAAAGGGTTAAACACATACTGTCCACCAGAAGGTAAACCTCTAACAAATAAGTTGGTTGCTGTTTCACCTCCACCACCTTCAGCAGTAATCCCGGGAACATCTCTTAGGATGTCCGCTTGACTGTTGGCAGAAAGTCTAGTGATTTGCTTCATCTTTTTAGAACTAATCGATAACGGCGCTTGCTTTTGAGAACGAAAAGAACTAGAGGCTGATAAAACCACCTCATCCAATTGTTGGTTGCTTTCCTGAAGCACAATGGCTAAAGAGGAAACATCTCCATTTAAATCAATCGCTACAACCGAAGGAGCAAACCCAATAGAAGAAATTCGAATACTTTGATTTCCCGTTAAAGATGTAGAAAGGACAAAGTTACCGTCGAAATCTACTGTAGTGCCCTCAGAGGTGCCTACAATGGAAACATTAGCTCCAACAACAGGAATGCCAGCTGTGTCGTTCACAGTACCAGTAATCTCGATTTGGGCATAGGAATACCCCAGATTGATAAATGCAATGATTGCAAAAAGAATTTTTTTCATTTTAATTTACTGTTAGTTAATAATAAAATTAAGAATATCGAACTCTTAATCACTGGTGTAAAATTATTTTTTAATTAAAGCTATTTGACAAAAAAGCAAGCACGAAACCCCGCAAACGTTTGCGGTAATTTTGCGTAAATCAATATTTCCATTTACTTTTAAGCCGTTAAAAAAGAATAAAATGAAAGAAAGTGCCACTTTAAAGAGTATGTCTAAAACCCTAGGTTTGTCTATATCTACGATCTCAAGGGCATTAAAAGATCACCCCGACATTAGTGAGCGTACAAAAGATAAAGTGAAGGCCTTGGCACAAAAAGTTAAGTATACACCCAATTTATTTGCTCAAGGCTTTCGTCAAAACCGTAGTCGTATTTTAGGAGTTATTGTACCCAATATTTCACACTACTTTACGAGCACAATTCTTAAAGGAATTTTAGCCGAAGGTGAAATTCTGGGTTACCGTATAATTATATTCGAATCCCAAAATGATGATAAAAAGCAAGAAGAGATGTTACGAACGATGATAGAGTTTGGGGTAGACGGGATTCTTATGGCCCTTGCCAGAAGAACAGCTTCTATCGATTATATTCTACAAATAATGAACCATCTCCCTTTAGTATTATTTGATAAAGTATCTGATAAAATTCCATGTACACAGGTTATTATTGATGACGAAGTTGCTGCATATAATGCGGTAGATCATTTGATTAATACGGGAAAAAAACGGATTGCAATAATTAAAGAAACTGAAAACTCCTATAATTCTGAAAAACGATACATGGGATATATGCGGGCGCTTAAAGAACACCACCTTACTTTGGATCCTAAAATTGTGATCAGTACAGAAGACATTTCCTTTGAGAAAGGGAAACATATGGGCAATTATCTACTTAGCTTAAAAAACAGGCCCGACGCTGTTTTTGCGATAACAGATAGCGCAGCCATTGGAGTAATCAAAGCATTAAATACGTTTAAAGTTAAGATTCCTGAGGAAATTGCAGTTGTTGGTTTTAGCAATTCCATGAATTGTAAAATGGTTAGCCCAGAATTGTCATCGGTAGAACAACCAGGCGATAAAATTGGACGTATCGCCTTAAAAAGCATTATTGAAGAAATCGAAAACCCAAATAAAGACTTTTTCTCGAAAACCATTGAAATAAAAACCCATTTAAAAATCAGGGAGTCCTCTTTATCACAATCTAGTTAAAAGAAAATTAAACAATTTTACAACTTCTGCATTCGAAAATCGTATCGTCATCAAGAAAATTCGGACTTCCCGCGAGTCTATTAGCTTTCAATGAAACGAAAGAGTGAAGAATCTTTCGAAATCATTAGAGGTAGAAGCCCTGAACGACTAGTATTACTTTTAGATTACATTTGTAAGGCCCCTTTTTTAAGGGGCTTTTTTTATTCCTGCTTTTCAAAGAATGACCGTATTGTCATTCCGGGCTTGACCCGGAATCCATACCATTGTTATTAGTGCGCTTGTGGATTCCTGTTTTCACAGGAATGATATTCTGTTGGAGTAGGTTCATTCAGCCATGCCAGCACTATACAAAAACCTCCAAACAGTTTCCTTTACCCTGAATACTGAGCCGTTCAATGGCTGCAGGAACAAGTAAGCATTTGCCATAGGGGAGAGGATAGTCTTCTCCAGCATAGCTTACGCTTAGGTTCCCTGCTACGCCCATTAAAACATGAAATGAACCCCGGCCTTCGTAGTCTCGATCCATTATTCCATCAATGGGAAGAAAAGAAGTTGAGAAATAAGGGGTTTCGATTACAGCGTTCACATGGTTAATTTTTTTAGGATGGTCTACCTTATGGCTTGTTTGAACAGAAAAATCCAAAGCGTCAAGCGCTAGGTCGTTATGTAATTCACGTTTCTCTCCAGTTGTTGCATCCACGCGATTGTAGTCATAGACTCGGTAAGTAACATCAGACGATTGTTGAATCTCGGCCAATAAAACGCCTCCACCAATAGCGTGGATTCTTCCCGTTGGAATATAAACCACGTCCCCTGCTTGTACTTTTTCGGTATGCAATACTTCTTCCAAACGATTTTCTTCAAGTAGTTGTTGGTAGCTGTTTTGATCGATTTCTTTGTCAAAACCAATAATTAACTCTGCATTGGGTTCGGCATCTAAAACATACCACATCTCATTTTTTCCATAGGAATTGTGACGCTCTTTCGCGAGTGCATCATTGGGATGAACCTGAACCGAAAGAGGAATTTTAGCATCAATAAACTTAAAGAGTAACGGAAAGGTTTTCCCAAATTTCTCCACAACTGAACGCCCCATTATTTCTTTTGGAAAGGCGTCAATTAATTCTGTTAGTGATTTTCCTTTGTGTGGACCGTTAGCCACTTCTGAATCAAAGCCAGGAACGGCAGAAACCTCCCAAGATTCTCCTTTTTTCTCTCCCTCATAAGACTTCTTCAGAACGGTAGATAGTTTTTCACCTCCCCATAAGCGGTATTGGAATTGAGGGATAAAAGCGATAGGATAAAAAGGAGCCATAGTTTCAAAGATATTTAAAACCAACTAAATGAAGCAGCAACCACTTCTATTGTTTTCAACAAGCTAACTAGTTTTCATAAAAATAAGTTTATTTTTGTAGGGACAAGCTTCATTTATGGAATCCATCAATCCACTTGCGTTAATCCTTTGCTGCGGAGGACTCATTTTTGTTGCTGCAGGCTATGTACAGCAAAAGTTCCCCCCCAAGAAAATCAATTATTTTTATGGTTATCGTACTCGAAAATCGATGCGCGACCAAAAAAGTTGGGATTTTGCTCAGACGTATTCTGCACGACAAATGCAAAAGATGGGTGCTGGCATTACGCTGTTAGGAGGGCTGGTCTGGCTATTAGACATTCATTCCATTTGGTCAATCGGAGCAGGGATCACACTTTTTATTCTTTGTCCGCTATTAATGCTGGTTGAAATAGAAATGGAGTTAAAAAAGCGTTTCCCAAAAAAGTAAATCCCCCTCGACAATACGGTTAATAACCCTCGGATATCTCCCAAAATTCAATTGCATTCATTTGGCTACATTTTGTACTTTAGGAAGATAAAATAGACTACATGATTCAGCTTCCCATCATCAATGAAAGCCCTTATGATTTACCCACCTATGCAACCGTTTCGTCTGCAGGCCTGGACCTAAAGGCCGTATTAGATGCGTCCATCACCTTGGCCCCTTTGGAACGAAAAATCATTGGGACAGGGCTTAAAATAGCCTTGCCCGAAGGATATGAAGCACAGGTTCGTCCTCGTTCTGGATTGGCGGCAAAACACGGGATTACCGTACTCAATGCTCCCGGTACAATCGACGCAGATTACCGTGGGGAAATTGGTGTGATACTTGTTAATCTATCGAACGATGCATTTACCATTCAACCAGGAGAACGAATCGCTCAGCTTGTTGTTGCCCAATACAGTCAAGTTAGTTGGCAGCCCACAATAAATTTGGAGGAGACTGATCGTGGTGAAGGCGGCTTTGGTAGTACTGGAAAAAAATAAATAAAAATTACGCATGAAAATAATCGTCCCAATGGCAGGCCGCGGATCACGCCTTCGTCCACATACACTCACCGTTCCCAAACCCTTGGTTCCTGTTGCTGGAACTCCCATCGTAGAGCAATTGGTCAACGACATTGCCAAGGTGGTAAAACAACCCATTACAGAGGTTGCTTTTATTTTGGGTGACCCTGCGTTTTTTGGAGAGGACGTAGAGACTCACCTCAAAGGAGTAGCGCAAAATTTAGGAGCAAAGGCAAGTATTTATCGCCAGCTAGAACCCTTGGGTACGGGACATGCCATTATGTGTGCCGCACCTTCCCTAGATGGACCAGCCGTGATTGCTTATGCCGACACCCTCATTCGAGCATATTTTAAGATAGATGCCGCAGCAGATGCCCAAATTTGGGTAAAGAAAGTGAACAACCCTTCGGCCTACGGGGTAGTAGAGTTGGATGCTAGCGGAGCAATTACCGAACTGGTCGAAAAACCGACAGAATTTGTCTCCGACCTAGCTGTGATTGGAATTTATTATTTTAAGAATAGCACAGATTTAAAAAATGAATTGCAAAAGGTCTTGGACCAACAACTCACCCATGGTGGGGAATACCAAATCAATGACGGAATAAAAGGCATGATGGCCAACGGAAAACGATTTGTCCCTGGAGAAGTAAAGGCTTGGATGGATTGTGGCAACAAGGAAATTACGGTAGCCACAAACACCAAAATGCTTCAGTTTTTGTTCGAAGAAGGCGAAACACTGGTTCACCCATCGGCAAAATTAGAAAATGCAACCATTCTACCGCCCTGTTATATTGGTAAGGATGTAGTGCTAACCAATGCAACGGTTGGTCCTGGCGTTTCCATTGGAGAAGGCACCCACATAAAAAATGCGACAATCAAAGATTCTATCATTCAGCAACATACGGTGGTAGAAAATACAACCCTAGAACAGGCAATGATTGGCAATCATGTGCGTTATAATGGTACCCATACGCGTGTAAGCTTAGGTGATTACACCGAATTAATTTAAAATGAAGAACACCCAAAAATACGCGGCACTCTTTCTTTTACTTGCCCTGATGCTGTCCTGTAAGTCTGTTCGTGTACTGCCAAACAAGGCTCCAGTAAAACGCGTTGACTTGGCTGTTTTGGGCAGCGAAATTGTTAAAGCCGAAGAGAACATCAAGAATTTTCGTGCTAGAATTAAAGCCGAGTACAACGACCAAAAAAGAAAACAGCAGGTCAGTGTAAACTTTCGTTTACAAAAGGACAAAAGCTTTTGGATGAGTGCTAACATCTTGATTCCAATTGCTAAAGTACTGGTTACACCCGAAAAAGTACGGTTTTACGAAAAATTCCAAAAGACCTATTATGATGGGGATATTGATTTCATTAATCAACAGCTGGGCTCTTCCTTTAGCTTCGATGATTTGCAGAACATTTTTCTTGGCAACCCCATTACGGACTTCAGCAAAACAAAATTTGACCGCATTTCTCATCCGCAGTTTTATGTGTTGAGTCCTAAAGAAAAAGGCCAGCAATTTCGTCCTACCTATTTCTTTGATCCAAACACCTTTCGCCTAAAAGAACAACGCTTCTTGGTAGCGGCAACGGGACAAAGTTTAAGTATAAAATACACCCAAAACCAACAGGTAGATGGAAAAACAGTTCCGAAAAAAATTGACATCTCCACCTTTGATGGAACTAATTTCCTTCAAATTTCCTTGGACTTTTTACGGGTTGATTTTCCAAAAAATCTGACAACTCCCTTTGCCATTCCCGACAACTATAAAAAAATAGAACTCTAATATGGGGAAGAAAGCAATCCTCTTACTTCTTGTTTTTTGCACAAGCATTTCGGGCTTTGCGCAGGACAGTCGACAAAAAAAATTAGAAGCGCAGCGCAAACAGTTGCAGCAGGAAATAAAGCAAATCAACACCCTTTTATTCTCCAACACCAAAAAAAAGAAATCTGCTTTAACAGAGGTAGAAGACTTGGCGGTAAAGATCAACTTACGCCAACGCTTGATTCGAGTAACTAACGAAGAAGCAAATCGTCTCACCCAACAAATCAATGTCAACCAGCGAACTATTGACCGACAACGCAAAGAGTTGCAAGCGTTAAAGGATGATTATGCTGCAATGATCCAGTATTCATATGCAAGTAAATCTGGGCAAAGCCGACTAATGTTTCTGTTTTCATCAGACAACTTTCTTCAAGCCTACAAACGTTTTCAATACCTCAAACAGTACACCAGTTTTCGCAAGCAACAAGGGGAATTGATTGCAGAAAAGACACTCACACTTCAAGCGCTGAATAAGGATTTGGTAGTGCAGAAACAGAAAAAACAAGACTTGGTCAAAGCCAACCAAGTAGCTCAAATAACCTATGAAAAAGAACGCCTTACCCAGAAAGAATTGGTCACTGCTCTTAAGAAGAGAGAACGGTCTTATGCGAGTCAAATAAGAAAGAAGCAACAAAAAATAGTTGCTTTTGATAAGGAAATACAACGTTTAATACGGGTTGCAATTGCGGCATCGAATAAGGCAGCGGGAAAAGGAAAAGCAGCGGCATTTACACTTACGCCAGAAGAAGAATTGAATGGGAAAAACTTTAGCGCCAATAAAGGGAAATTACCTTGGCCAGTCGAGAAGGGTGTTGTGACCCTTGGTTTTGGTACGCAACCACATCCGGTAGTAAAGACCACGAAGATTCAAAGTAATGGTGTGACCATTGCCACTCCAGACCATGCAAATGTGCGCGCAGTTTTTGAAGGAAAAGTATTGAGTATTGTAAGCTTTAAAGGAAGCAATCCTGCCGTTTTAATCCAACATGGAAATTACATAACGTCTTATTCAAATTTGGAAGCGGTCTTTGTTAAAAAAGGACAGCAAATTAAAACAAAAGAAGTGATTGGCAAAGTATTCACTCATCCTACCTCTGGAAAAACAGAATTAAAATTTAGTGTATTTCAAACCACGACTCCAGTCAACCCGAAGGGCTGGGTCTACCGTATGTAAACTATTTGCTCTCGGCCAAGTACCAACCTTCTTCCTCTAGCGTATACTTGACGAAGTTCAATAATTTAAAGGCAGCACGTTTAGATTCAAATCGACCATAGGCAACACGGTAAAAACCTTCAGCGCTTGTTTCAGCAAAAGCAGCGTCAAATCCATCGGCTTTGAGTTGGTCAAGTTTGCGCTGAGCATTTACTTTATCGCGGTAACTTCCAGCAATGATGCTATAAAAACCACTCCCTGCAACAGAAATAGTGTTGTCATTGGTGTCTTGCGTTGGCGCAATATCTGCGACAACATTGAGTTTAATTGGGGTTGTAGCACCCAAATCAAAAGTAGCTTCCTGAACGTTTTTCGTTATGCGTTTTTGCGCCAATTCTGTTGATTTGATGCGTTCATTTTGAATGTATTGATTGCCAAAATAATAACTTGCACCCAGTATAGCCACGGCAATAATACCAATGGCAGCATATTTTATTGTAGAAGAGGATCCTCCCTCAGCTTTTTGTGGTGTAAAGGCTAATGGTTCTTTGTTTTCATCTGACATAGTCGAGGATTTAGAATTAGTAGATTGTGGGACAATTGGGGGAACAACAGCCGCCGCTTGCAGTTGTTCGCGAAGCGGGATGCGTTTAAAAGAATGAAGGCCTAATGCATCAAGATCAAAGTTGATTTTACCATAAGGGAGAAAACGCAAATTGTTTTCAACCGTTAGCGAGAATTCGCCTATACCAGGAAGAACAACCATTTGGCGTGTCAATTGTTTTTTCCATAAATCGATTTCTTTTTCCAAGACTGCTAGCCCATCGGTATAATTCAGCCCTTCGCGTAAAGCAACATAGTTGGCAAGTAAACCATCGTTTTGTTGAATAAGGCTATTGAATGATATTTCTCTTGAGGGCGGATTAAAAACGCCAGTGTCTCGATTGACACGGATGGGAACTGTTTGGGTCAATAAAGCACCAAACCCTGGAAGCGTAACACACTCATGTTGATAAAGTAACTCTTTGATGTATTGGGTTAATTCCATGTAATAAAGATAGGAAATAAAAATTTCTTTTTTAAATTGGTAAAAACAGGCTCTTTTGGGCCGTAAAATGCCCCTGTCTATGGAACTAACGTCGCTACAAGCCGCTTTATTGTTTTGTCGATTACCCAACCTTGGCCCGCGTTCGGCAAAAAAACTAATCGACGAATGCGGAAGTGCCAAAAACATACTTCAAGAAGAGTCATCTAAATTGCTAAAGGTAAACGGTATAGGCCAGTCACACCTAGCGGGAATTTCCCAATGGAAAAGTGTTTTGCCACAGCTGAAAGAAGAAGAAAAATTCCTTCAAAAAAAGAAATTAACCCCCTTTGTTTATGGTCAAAAGGACTATCCAATTACCCTAGCGCACATCAATGATCCGCCACCAGTTTTTTTTAAAAAGGGAACGGTAAATTGGGAAAATAAAAGGGTGATTAGTATTGTTGGGACGCGAAAACCTACTGCGCGAGGCATTGCTTTTTGTCAGCAGTTGATCGAAGAAATTAGTCCGTATTCTCCGCTTATTGTAAGTGGCTTTGCTCGCGGAATAGACATTGTTGCTCATCGAAAGGCCCTAGAAATGGGCCTAGAAACCGTGGCTGTGATTGCGCATGCATATGACCAGTGGTACCCAAAGGAGCATCAAGTTGAGGTGGAAAAACTACTGAATAACGGAGCTTTTGTAACAGAATTTTGGTCAGATGCTCCCTTTGAGCGCGCCAATTTTCTCAAGCGAAACCGAATTATCGCTGGTTTGTCTCACGCAACAATTGTTATTGAGTCAGGGGAGAAAGGGGGTAGCTTGGTTACCGCCAGTCATGCCTTGCCCTATGGGCGAGAGGTTTTTGCTCCACCAGGAAGAGTTTCTGATCCACAATCCAAGGGTTGTTTGAACATATTGAAAGCAGATCGAGCACGCCTCATTACCTGTGCAGCCGATTTAGCCACTTGGTTGGAATGGGAAGAGAAAACAGCGGTTAAAACTGTACAGAAAAGTCTTTTTGTGGACTTAAGCAAAGAAGAGACCGCCTTATATGATTTATTGAAAGAACCACTATCCTTGGACGAGATTGCCTTAAAAACAAAACGATTTGTAGGTCAAGTCGCTGCAGAGTTGATGCAAATGGAATTAAAGGGGGTTGTTCGCTCCCTTGCAGGAAAGCGTTTTGAACAATTTTAATAGCCAATTTTCTTTCGCACACGCCACAATACTTTATGCGCAACCTGTCGTGCTTTTTCAGCACCTTTGGTCAAGGCAATGGTCACTTCTGCAGGGTTTTCCTGGTAGTAATCATAGCGTTTTCTTGGTTCATCAAAGGTGGCCAAAATCAAATCGAATAGTGCTTGTTTGGCGTGGCCATAGCCCATGCCTCCAGCAAGATATTGATCACGTAAAACGTCAATTTGCCCTTCGTTGGCCAACAAGGAATACAAGGCAAAAACGGTACAATTATCTGGATTTTTGGGTTCTTCAAGTGGAGTTGAATCTGTTTTGATGGCCATGATTTGCTTGCGCAATTGTTTTTCAGGGAGAAAAACATTGATGAGGTTATTCTTGGACTTGGACATTTTCTCACCATCTGTTCCGGGAACGTACTGAGTAGCTTCTTGAATTTTTGCCGTGGGAAGGATAAAGGTTTCTCCTAATTGACTATTGAAACGTGTAGCAACATCCCGTGTCATTTCTAAGTGTTGTAATTGATCTTTTCCTACAGGCACGACCTCAGCATCATAGAGTAAAATGTCTGCAGCCATCAACATGGGGTAGCTAAACAAACCAGCATTTACGTCTTGTAATCGATCGGCTTTGTCTTTAAAAGAATGAGCAAGCGTTAGGCGTTGGTAGGGGTAAAAACAATTCAAAAACCAGTTTAGTTCAGTCACTTCACTAACATCACTTTGTTTGTAAAAAACAGTTTTATCGGTATCTAAGCCACAAGCCAGCCAGGCCGCAGCTGTGTTAAAGGTGTGTTGGCGCAGGGTATCACCATCTTTTATTTGGGTCAGGGAGTGCAAGTCTGCAATAAAGAGGAAGGATTCATTTTCAGGGTCTTCTGCCATTGCAATTGCGGGAAGAACAGCACCCAATAAATTCCCTAAATGGGGTGTTCCTGTACTTTGTACACCGGTCAAGATTCTAGCCATACCAAAATTTGTTTAAGCAAAGGTACTTTTTTCCCCTCAAAAAAGTTGGCACAGCTAGGAAAACCTGATCTTATTACGCTTCTTGTTTTGCAAGCGTTTTCTTGATGTACAAAGAAGACAGAATGAGGCCAATTCCAGCAAATAGCATGATTCCTGTAAAGTAGCCCGTCTCGTCTTCCACAAACCAATTGTTTGCATCGGCCAAACTGCCAAAAATTAGTCCAATGGCTGCTCCAATTAAAAGAGCGCCAAATTTAAGCCCTCCATAGGGTGTTGGCTTTTTCATCGGAATTTCCATTCCTTTTTCAATCATTTGAGTTTTTTTTCTATAATCAGTAACGATCGCTACAATGACAATTGCAATTCCACCGATTACAGAAAAGATAGGGATCATAAGGGCTAAGGTTCCTTCATTCATAACATGTGTTTTTTAGGTTATTTGCTCTTAAGACCGAGCACTTCAATAAAAGGTTACACTTTTCTGTAACTTTTTTGATTCCACATATGTCTTATAACAAACCAAATCTACCTATGGAACTTTCGGAGTCGATCATTGATCGATTACAGCGCGGAGAAAAAGAACTATTTGGGCAACTCATAGATGTCTATCAAGATCGTGTCTATGGCTTGTCAATGCAATTAATGAAAAATGAAGATGACGCTAAAGAGGTGGCTCAAATGGCCTTTATCAAGATTCATCAAAAAATCAAGCTGTTCAAAGGCAATGCAAAACTTTCGGTTTGGATTTATCGTATTGCCCACAACGAAGCAATGTCGCAATTGAAAGCTAAAAGACGATGGATCTTTGGTTTTTTTGAACAGGAACACAACCAAAAGACGGCACCTCCAGGAATTTTAGCAGAGCTGAATCAGGCCGATCAACAGGATCAAATTCAGTGGGCATTCGAACAGCTTAAAAGCAAAGAGCGTTTGGTGTTACAGTTGTTTTATTTGGACGATTAAATTATGAAGAGATTGTTGAAATCACCCAAATGAGCTTGGCAAACGTTAAGGTAAGCCTGCATAGGGCAAAGAAAAAAATGAAGTTGCTTTTTGACCAAAAAGAGATTGCTATAAATACATAAAAAAGATAAGATGGAAGAGGACTACTTGAAGTCATTATTAGAGAATTCAGCACAGCACAAGGCACCTAAAGACCTTAAAAAAGCGGTCTTAATGGCCATTTAGAAAGGGGTAGAAGATAAAAAGGAACGTCCACAAAATGGAATATCTATACATGTCATTCTTGGTTTTGGCCTTTTATTGGCTGGGCTGTATGCGTTTATGCCTCTGATAACAGATGCAGTGGGGGGGCAAAACGTTATTCAAGCAATGGATTTGAAAATTGTTTATATAAGCCTATTTGCGTTAGTTTTTTGGAGTGCAGTCGATCATTCCATTACCAGCTATAAAGGCTAGAATTACATTTCCGGAATAGTTTTTTAGCCCTCACTTTTTCTTTACGAGCGGTTTTCTATTCTTCTTTTTCAGTAAATCCAATTCAATTTTTTCTACATTTGAAACTGTGAAAAAAATAGTTTTAAGGCTCTGGCGCATTTGGTTTTACTTTGTTGTAGCATTACCCGTTCCTTTTCTTTTCCCCTTTTTAGCAATTGCGTTGATACATCCCAAAGGCTATACATTTGTCTTTTGGGTAGCACGAAACATTTGGGCCTCGTTTATTCTATTCTGCTGTGGTTTTTATTCGAAAATACGCTTCGCAAAACCACTCCCCACGGGAACATCCTATGTTTTAGTAGCCAACCACACCAGCTATATTGATCCTTTTTTGATGCTACGTGTTTCCAAAAATCCTTTTGTTTTTGTTGGAAAAAAAGAGCTGGTCAAGATCCCCATTTTTGGTTACCTCTATAAACGCGCTGCAATTATGGTGGATCGGTCTGACCGAAAAAGCCGTTGGGCCGTTTATGATCGTGCCAACCAAAAATTGGCCTTGGGATACAGTATTTGCATCTTCCCAGAGGTTTCGTATGAAGATGATACAGTTTTTCTAAACGATTTTAAGCGCGGTGCCTTTAAGATTGCCATAGAGCATCAACTGCCCGTTGTTCCCATGGTCTTTTTCGATTGTAAACGCAAGCAACCTTGGTATCCACGTTTTGGCTATCCAGGCGAATTACGTGTACAAACCTATCCAGAAATTCTTCCGCCCAAAACCATCGAGGAGTTAGAGGTTTTATTAGCGGCATCACGAAAAGTGATTGACAAAGGCTTACGCGATGATCCCAAAGGACATCAATTCGAAGCGGTGGCCTTGGAAAAAGCCATTGTTAAAGCGGCGTCCTAATTATTGCCGAATCCTTGCGGCTTCTGTTGTCAAGGCATCATAGGCATTTTGTGCCACAGAGGTTAAGCTAGCATCCAACAAATTTTCGTTTTCATAGGGATCGTTTTCTAGGCTGTACAACGCCTCGTTTCCATTGTCAAAAACAATCAGTTTGTGGGTGATATTTTGTAAGGTATAACCCGACTGACTCGCTCGATCTGTTAGATATTCGGTATAATTAAAGTTTCGTGTAGCGGCTCCTGCTGAGGTTAGCAAGGGGAGGAAAGTTTGACTGTCATGGCTTTCTTGTATTGTTTGACCAGCTACATTGAGAAAGGTGCTAAAGAGATTAACGGAGGTAATGAGCGCGTCTTCTATTTCTCCCTTTCGCTCAACCCCAAACCCAGTTATTACCATGGGCACATGAATTCCTCCTTGATATAATGATCCTTTACCTTGTGTAGAAGAATAGGGCGGCTGAATGACTTCGCTTGGACTGCCGTTGTCTCCCAGAAACACAATGAGAGTGTTGGCTAGTGTGGTAGAGGATAAGGTCGAGACCAAACGACCCATTTCGGTGTCCAAACTTTCGATCATCGCCAAATAATAGGGCAACGGATTGGCATCAATACTTGCTTCATCTTCCGGGAGAACTCCTTGAGAATGCAATGCCTGTGGTGGCAAATGAAAGGGAGTATGCGGAGCATTATAGGCCAACCAACACAGCCAAGGCTGATCTTGATCGCCAATCCAGTCAATGGCCAAGTCGGTTAATTTGGTGGTAACGTATTCACTATTTGTTGATGTATTGCCGTTTTGGGTAAGTGGCCAACTGGTGTAAGACGGAACACCGCCATTTAAAATTCCAGCATAGTAATCAGCACCCATTTCGATGGGTCGATCGGGTACATTCCGCCCCGATAAATGCCATTTTCCAATAATACTCGTGGCATAGGGGTTAGTGGTCGACTCATTTAACAGGCGGTGGAGTATGGTTTCATCGGCGCTTAGTACACCGGCATCTTCAGGATTGAGTACACCTGTCCGGTAGCCATATTTCCCTGTGAGCATGGATGCGCGGGTAGGCGAACAAACAGGATTGGTCCACACATTGGTAAAACGAATGCCCATGTCCATCCATGAGGTAAGAGTTGGCATGGCGGGTAAATTATTTCCTATTCCATAGCGGGGACTTGCATCGATTCCCATATCATCTGCAATGATAAAAAGTATGTTGGGTGTTTCGGCCGTGGGAGCTGGATTTTCAGTAACTACTGCATCATCGCCATCAACAGGGGTTGCAGGTGCGTTTTTGGAGCAGGCTACAAGAAACAATAGAAAACAAAAGAGGTAGTTTTTTTTCATGAGTGTTGACATGTTTAAATGTAATTAAAATATTTTTCAGTTCTTTATATAAATAAACTTCATGGATTCTTCTGCTTCTATATTTCTTGCTGTAGCCATTATGATCATTATGATGGGAATGGGCCTTAGCCTAACCCTGGCCGATTTTCGGCGTGTAGTGCAAAACCCCAAACCTGTTCTCTTGGGACTTACCAATCAAATTATTTTACTGCCCTTGGTTAGTTTGGGACTTATCTATTTGTTTCAACCTCCACCCTTTATTGCCGTAGGAGTCATTTTGTTAGCTGCCTGTCCGGGGGGAACCTCGTCCAACCTTGTAACACTATTAGCCAAAGGAGACTTGGCCTTGTCGGTTAGTATGACAGCAGTCAATAGCGTCATCACCATTGTGACCATTCCTTTTTGGGTGGGCTATGCCTATTCAACTCATTTAGACGAAAGTGCTGCGATGGGTTCGCCAACGGTAGATATACTAAAAACCCTTTTTGTTGTTTTAGCCATACCCTTGGCCATTGGAATGCTTGTCAAAAATCGTTCCCCACGTTTTGCTGAAAAAATGGAACGGCCCGTGCGTATTGCATCTTCGCTTTTCCTCACCATAGTTATTTTAGGACTGGTGGCGCGCGAGTTCGATTTATTACGCCTTTATCTACCACAAACCTTAGGAATTGTCTTGGCGCTAAACGCCATTACCATGGGCATGGGTTATGTGTTGTCGAAAAGCTTTGGCCTTTCCTTTAAGCAGGCCATGACCATTGCCATTGAGTCGGGCATTCAAAACGGAACCCTGACCATAAGTTTGGCTGTCATTACCCTAAACCAACCTGATTTTGCTATTGTAGCTGCGATTTATTCTTTGGTGATGTATGCCATGTCGAGTATTCCCATTTATTTTGGGATTAAACATCAATCATAAATGATTCCAGGTTTCCCACTAAGACATTCAAACTGTTTTTGGAAGTAACCCTCGAACATGTTTTTTGTCGCCCGTTGAAAATTGCGGTAGGCATCTTCATTGTCATAGGTTAGTCCCCAAATGTTGACGTGTTCACTATCACATTCTTCTTGAGAATTGATTATTTGTGGATCTTGATGGCGCCCCGTCATGATATGTCCTCCTTGGCATAAGTGTTCTAGTCCCAGAATATCGTGTCCAAATTCATGCCACATAAGGCTAAGGCGGAAGTCGTTAAAGTCTCGAATACTTTCGTTGTTCCAATCGCTTTGCCGAAGACCAATGCCAATAGAGTTGGGGTTACAGACTTTAAATGCATAGCCTACCGCATCGTCAAAGTCATCGGGTTCCCAAATTAATTCAAAATCACTTGCGTTTAAATGACTAATGTCAACGCCATGTCGCGCAGCATCTTTTATAAAAGCGTCTAGATGCGAATACGGATCAAAAAAATCGATGGCTGCATAGATGGAATCAGAGAAAATGCCAGTTCCTAATTCACTGTATTCTGTCAGTAATTCTGCGTTTGTACGTTGGAAAGGAATACGTTCTGTTGGAGACAAAATAAGATCGGCAAAAAGGGCTTCTTCGTCTTCTTCACCTCGGTTTTGGGTGATGTCTAAGACCAATTGAAATTCTGTTGCATTGATGAGCCGCTGATCGATTACTGTTCGGGTTGCATAGTAATTGTCTCGGTAATTTAGTTCCTGAAAATAGGGAAGACTATTGAAGGCTGAACTATCCCGAACGACTCCCCAAAAAGTGATAAGGCTATCTTTAATTTGGTAGTGGGAAGTGAATATTTCTTCGTCGGGAGTATAGGCCATGGTATCTAAAATGGCCAGAGAAGAAGCAATTTTGATTTGTGTTCGTTTGTACAATCCATCTCTAATCCCTGCAAGAAGAATGAGTTGTTGGGCGTATTCTTCGAGTAAAATTTCTGCAGACTCTAATGAAATCGTCGCTTCTTCCAAAGCAGTTTGTAATTCTGTTAAGTGCTGGTTTAACTGGCTATTCTGACTGAGCAAGGTCGCATTCTGTTCTAAGAGTGAATTGAGTTGGCTTTCCAAGCTCGTCTTTTGCGCGTTAATACGTTCGATCTCTGCCTGAGCGGTATTGAGCTCATCAAGATAAAAGTCTTTTTGACAGGAAAAAAGAAGTAATAGTAGAAGAGCTAAAAAATAACGGTGAATAATCATCTTGATATAATTTGGGATACAAAAGATATAAAAAAACCCCCGATTATTGTCGGGGGTTTATAAACTTTAACAAAGCAGAGACTATTCGTTCACTGCTTTTAAGGTGCCCATGATTTTCCCTTCGAGTTCTTCCATTAAATCTGGATTGTCTTCCAAGAGTGTTTTTACTGCATCACGTCCTTGTCCTAGTTTGGTGTCACCATAGCTGAACCAAGAACCCGATTTTTTGATGATTTCGTAGTTTACCCCAAGGTCAATGATTTCACCAATCTTGGAAATCCCTGTGCCGTACATGATGTCGAATTCGGTTGTCTTAAAGGGTGGAGCAACTTTGTTTTTCACCACTTTTACGCGGGTCTTATTCCCCAATACTTCCGCATCAGCATTTTTGATTTGTGTCGATCGACGGATGTCCAAACGCACAGAAGCATAGAACTTTAAGGCGTTTCCTCCGGTGGTGGTTTCTGGATTACCAAACATCACCCCAATTTTCTCCCGCAACTGATTAATAAAGAACACAGTACAGTTGGTTTTGCTGATGGAACCGGTCAATTTCCGAAGTGCCTGCGACATCAAACGCGCATGGAGGCCCATTTTGGAGTCTCCCATTTCTCCTTCAATCTCACTCTTTGGCGTCAGGGCAGCAACTGAGTCAATCACCACAATATCTACTGCTCCAGAACGGATGAGATTGTCGGCAATTTCGAGTGCCTGCTCTCCGTGGTCGGGTTGCGAAATGATGAGCTCATTGATATCAACGCCTAATTTCTCTGCATAAAAACGGTCAAAAGCGTGTTCTGCATCGATAAAAGCAGCAATGCCTCCCTGCTTTTGGCATTCGGCAATGGCATGAAGCGTCAAGGTGGTTTTACCCGACGATTCTGGGCCGTAGATTTCAACCACACGACCGCGAGGATAACCTCCCACGCCCAAGGCGATATCGAGTCCAATGGAGCCCGAAGAAATGGATTCCACATCTTCTATGGCAACATCGCCCATTTTCATTACAGACCCTTTTCCATAGGTCTTGTCTAGTTTGTCTAAGGTAAGTTGTAGCGCCTTTAATTTGGCGGCTTTATCATCGGCCATAAGTGTTCTTTTTCGTTGGTTAAAAATAAAACTTTCTCCCATTCTTCGTGCACACCTCTTCGAGGGGTTATTAACAACTTTGTCTTTTTTTGCTATATTCGAGTTGAATAGTAACCAAAATTGTTCTTTACCCATGAAAAAACTCGTCGTCTATTATTTTTTTATTTTCACCCCCCTTTTTTTACTTCTATGGTTGAGCAATGAAAAGGAGATCGAAGCATCCTTATTTGTAGGGTTACTCTTTTTCTATGTTTTTGTATATCGCACCTATATAGATGGGAAACGACTTGTAAACAAAGGAGTTCTTCTAAAAAAAGACATTTGGCGCTTGATGCTCCCGGGTTTTCGCCTGAGTCATTTTAGGGCACTCTATTGGAAATAGCGGGCAATACCAAACGTGCTTCTATATGCTGTAATTTTTTATCTTTGCCCCACACTTTAACCGTTTATAGCATGCAACTGTACAACAAATTAAGTGCGCAAGAGCGAGCGGTATTGCTCGAGGAAGCGGGGACGGAACGCCTTACCCTTTCCTTTTACCATTATGCGCACATCGAAGATCCACAACTATTTCGTGATTTGCTTTTCTTGCAGTGGGACGCTCTGGAGATTTTGGGACGTATCTATGTAGCCAAAGAAGGCATCAATGCACAGTTATCTTTACCGGCACCCCGTTTTGAGGCTTTTAAAAAACACTTGGATAGCATCGATTTCTTGCAAGGCATTCGCCTCAATATTGCGGTAGAGCAGGATTTAAAATCGTTTTTAAAGTTAAAAATTAAAGTGCGCGACAAAATTGTTGCAGACGGTTTGGAAGACGACACCTTTGACGTCACCCAAAAAGGAAAGCACGTAAGTGCAGAAGAATTCAATGCTTTGTTGGAAGACGAGAACACCATTTGTGTGGACATGCGCAACCATTACGAAAGCGAAATCGGGCATTTCAAAGGGGCAGTAACGCCAGACGTAGACACCTTTCGGGAATCCTTGCCCATCATTGAAGAAGACTTGGCCTCGCACAAAAGTGATAAGAAATTACTGATGTACTGCACTGGGGGAATTCGCTGTGAAAAGGCTTCGGCTTATTTTAAGCACAAAGGCTTTGAGAATGTCTTTCAGCTCGAAGGGGGAATTATTGAATACACCCGCCAGGTAAAGGACAAGCAACTCGAAAACAAGTTTATTGGAAAGAATTTTGTCTTCGACGAGCGCCGCGGAGAACGGATTACCGATGACATTATTTCCCAATGCCACCAATGCGGTCAACCCAGTGATCTACACGTCAACTGCGCCAACGAGGCGTGTCACTTGTTGTTTATTCAGTGTGAAAGCTGTCAAGAAAAAAGACAAAATTGTTGCTCTGATCCCTGTCAAGAAATCATTCAATTACCCATTGAAGAGCAAAAGGCCTTGCGCAAGGGGACGCACAACAGCAATAAGATATTTAAAAAAGGGCGTTCCGACGTCTTAAAATTTAAGTCGCATTAACAGTTTTTTGGCAGGCAGGTTTTGCGAAAACCTCCTATCTTTACGTTTCAACTAAAAAACTCAACTATGGCATGTGCTTCTTGTTCCAGTGCAGACGGATCCCCTCGCGGGTGTAAAAGCAATGGTACCTGCGGCACCGACAGTTGCAATAAGTTAACCGTTTTTGACTGGCTGTCGAATATGCAACTGCCTGGTGGTCAAGAGCCCTTTACCTTGGTTGAAGTACGGTTTAAAAATAGCCGAAAAGAATATTTCCGCAACGAAGACAAACTTCCCTTAAAAATTGGCGATCTGGTAGCCACCGAAGCCTCCAGTGGTCACGACATTGGTCAGGTAACCCTCACGGGAGAATTGGTGCGTTTTCAGTTGAAGAAGAAAAAGATCAAAGAAGACAGCGAAGAGGTTTTAAAAATCTATCGCATGGCAACCCAAAAAGACATCGACAAGTGGCAAACTGCCCGTGATCGAGAAGCTGAAGTGCAGAAACGCGCAAGGGAAATGGCCATCTTTTTACGTTTGGAAATGAAAATTTCCGATGTAGAATTTCAAGGCGATGGGTCCAAAGCCACTTTTTATTATACAGCCGAAAGCCGCGTTGATTTTCGTCAACTCATTAAAGACATGGCGCAAGCCTTTTCGGTTCGCATTGAAATGAAACAAATTGGCCTACGACAAGAAGCCTCTCGTTTGGGTGGAATTGGTTCTTGTGGGCGCGAATTGTGTTGTTCCACTTGGTTGACCGACTTTAGAACTGTATCAACAGCAGCAGCACGCTACCAGCAGCTTTCGCTTAACCCAGAGAAATTAGCAGGGCAGTGTGGAAAACTAAAATGCTGCTTGAATTTTGAACTAGACGCCTACCGAAAAGCACTCAAAACCTTCCCCAAACTAGACGCCAAACTACACACTGAAAAAGGAACGGCTGTTTGTCAAAAGACGGACATCTTTAAGGGCTATATGTGGTACGCCTACAAAGGCGATTGGATGACCTGGCATTTATTGACAAATGAACAAGCTGCAGAGATTATCCGTAAAAACAAGGCCAAAGAAACTGTTGCAAGTCTAGAGGAATATGCCTTAGATCTTCCGCCAAAGACCGAGGAAAAAGTATTTGAAAATGTGGTCGGACAGGATAGCTTGAATCGTTTTGACCGCCCTAAACAGAGTAAAAACAAAAGATCAAGTAACAATAAGTCACGCAACCGGAACCGTAACCGCAAGGCACCCCAAAAAAATGAATAGAACCCGTCTTCTTTCTGGACTCATGGCTTTTTTATTCTTCAGTAGTTGTGGAAGCGATGCGCTATTTCGACAAGATAAAGACACTCCAAATGGCTGGAACCTGAAAGATACGCTTCGGTTTAGCCTTGACAAAACAATAGAAAGTCCGTCAGATATTTACATTCATTTGAGAAACAATCAAGAATATCCTTTTTCCAATATTTTCTTGGTGGTAGGCTTGCGTGCTGGGGATTCACTAATTGAGCAGGACACCTTGGAGTATGCCATGGCCAAACCCAATGGGGAATGGTTGGGAACAGGCTATTCTTCGATTAAAGAAAGTAAGTTGTGGTGGAAAAGCAATTGGCAAACAACCGACACAACGCTTTATCATTTCGACATTGCACAGGCGAATCGTGCAAATGGTTTGGAAGAAGGAGCAGAACAATTGGCTGGGATTATTTCCGTGGGCCTCTCCATCGAAACACGCACAAAATAATGGCTAAAAGGGTAAAAAAAAGAACGAAAAAGAAAGCAAGTCCAAAGCAATTTAGTGGCTTGATTAAGTTTTTCTGGCTCTGCTTTACGGCGGGTTTACTGCTTGGTGTAGCGGTTTTTGGAAGTGCTGTTTTAGGTTTTTTTGGCCCTATGCCCCCGTTGGAACAACTGGAAAACCCAAAAACAAATTTGGCCACTCAAATCCTGTCTACTGACGGAGAAACCTTGGGGAAGTTTTACTACAACGACAACCGAACCCCCATCACCTTTGACGCACTACCGTCGCACTTGGTTAATGCTTTAATTGCAACTGAAGACGAACGTTTCTATTCCCATTCAGGCATTGATTTCCGTGGAACCTTTCGGGCACTGGCCTATTTGGGGAAACGCGGGGGGGCCAGTACCATTACCCAGCAGTTGGCCCGCCAGCTTTTTGTGGGCGTACGTTCACGAAATAAAGTACAGGCGATTACCCAAAAATTTAAAGAATATGTGTTGGCCGTGATGCTGGAACGCCGTTACACCAAAGAAGAAATTGTAGCGATGTATCTCAATATTTACGATTTTGGGTACCAAGCCGACGGAATCCAATCGGCAGCAAAAATATACTTTAATACCACGCCAAAAAACCTCACCATAGAACAGAGCGCCACCTTAGTTGGAATGCTCAAAAATTCTTCTTTGTTCAATCCCAAACGTCGCCCAGAAATGACCCAGAAACGGCGAAACGTGGTTTTTCAGCAAATGCACCGCAACGAATTTCTCACCCAAGAGGAGCTCGATTCTCTTCGCTCGATTCCCTTAGTGTTGGATTTCACACCCGACTCACACCGGGAAGGTTTGGCGACTTATTTCCGTGCCTATGTGCAACAATTCATGCAACGTTGGGTAAAAGACAATCCTGGCCCCAACGGCAAGAAATATGACATTTACCGCGATGGTTTGCGTATTTACACCACCATTGATTCACGATTACAGGCCAATGCAGAAGAAGCCACGGAGGCGCACATGAAAAACCTGCAAGCTGAGTTTGACCGCCAAAACACCAAACAACTCAATCCTACGACTCCATTTTTAGAACTACGAGAAGGTCAAATAGACACCTTGTTGGAGCGTTCAGCACGCCGATCGGAACGTTGGCGAGCCATGCGTGTATCTGGGAAAGACGAGGAGACCATTTGGGCCTCTTTCCAAAAGCCTACCCCCATGAGCGTATTTAGCTGGAAGGGAGATCGCGATACCATTATGACGCCCTTGGATTCTATTCGCTACTACAAAAGGTACCTGCGGGCCGCTATGATGTCCATGAATCCGACCACAGGCCATGTCAAGGCATGGGTAGGAGGATTTGATTACAAACACTTCCAATACGACCAAGTTAAACAAGGGAAGCGTCAAATAGGTTCCACCTTTAAACCCTTCTTGTACGCTACAGCCATCGATCAATTGCGCCTGTCCCCCTGCGATATTTTACCCGACGCCCTCTTCTGTATAGAACCCATGAAATACGGGAATGTGGAGGCCTGGTGTCCAAAGAATTCAGGCGATAAATATGGTCAAATGCGCACCCTTAAAAATGCCCTGGCCAATTCTGTCAACACCGTTAGCGCTCGACTAATGGACAAGGTAGGCCCAGCGCCAGTAGTCAATCTTGCCCGAAAGATGGGGATTACCTCTCGTTTGCCGGTGGTTCCCTCTATCGCTTTGGGAACGCCAGATTTAAGTTTATTTGAAATGGTGGGTGCCTACAGCACCTTTGCCAATAAAGGGGTATATGTAAAACCCATCATGATAACACGCATCGAAGACAAAAACGGAACTATATTGTTTGAAGTCGTTCCCGAAACCCGTGATGTTTTGAGTGAAGAAACGGCCTATGTTACCCTCAGTTTATTGAAAGGGGTGACCGAAGGAGGCTCTGGGCAACGTTTGCGTCATAGCGGGGCAGACGAGACCAACTATGCCTATAAATCGGTTGTTACGGGCTATCCCTATGAATTCACTAACCCCATTGCAGGAAAAACAGGAACTACCCAAAATCATTCCGATGGTTGGTTTATGGGTATGGTCCCCAATTTGGTCACTGGTGTTTGGGTGGGTGGTGAAGACCGCGCAGTTCATTTCGACAATATTGCCTTTGGACAGGGGGCCTCTATGGCTTTACCGATTTGGGCAATGTACATGAAAGCAGCGTATGAAAATGAAGGTTTGGGTATTTCAATGGAAGATTTTGAAGCGCCAGCAGTGGTAAGTATTCCAATCGATTGTGATGAGGTGGACCCCAATGCCATCAACCCCTTAGAGGTAAAAGAAGATTTAAATGAATTGGGCTTTTAGGCCTGTTCTTCTGCCAACCATTCCGCAAAAGAGGTTTCGGTTTCCCGAAGTTTTAATCCCACTAGTACGATATTTTTAGGTAAACGTGTGCTAATTTTTTTAGCAAAATCCGCAACCATCATTTCACTTGTCGGTTGGTAATTGACCCGTAAAATTTTGTGGCCTCGTTGTTCCATTTCATCTGCTAGTTCTTTGTGTGGCGTACTAGTATTCAGTACTGTAGCGTGGTCGAAAGGAATAACAATTTCCTCTTTGACGATTTTTTTAAGATCGCTAAAGTCAATCACCATGCCGTTTTTGACATGATTGGGATCATTAATGGGCGTTCCTTTTACGGTTACAGAGAGTTTGTAGCTATGCCCATGTACGTTTTTACACAAGCCGTCATAGCCATGAAGGGCATGACCTGTTTCAAAAGTAAATTCTTTGGTAATTCGAATGATGGAAGCCATAGGATTGATGCAAGTTTTCGAGAGGCAAGTTCCGTATTTTTTTGGAAATGTCCTGCAACAGAGACAATTTCTTGTTGGAAAAGGAGAAGCTATTTTTTTCCTTAGTACATTTGCACAAACGTTTTTTACCACGCATATGAAAAACATCCTCGTCCCCTTAGGTATTTCTGACAATTCGGAACACACCCTTGGCTATGCAATTGATTTGGCCTCAACCACACAGGCGGCTATTTATGTCATGGATTCTTTTAATCCAGGTTTTAGAAATGCACATTTACTCAACGTTAAAGAGGTGGTTAACCGCAACAACTTTAATCGTTTAAAAGCGATGGTTAAATCCATCGATAACCGTGGATTATCGATTCAAATGGTAGGCTATGAAGGTGACTTTTTGGTTGGGGTAAATGCCTTGGATGAAAAAGTCGGACTTGATCTGATCGTTTGTGGCCCCATGCCCAACTCGAATAACGATGCCGTATTCTTGGGTCCAACCGCAGGGCGCTTGGCGAAGAAAACAGATATTCCTGTATGGATTATTCCAGAGGGCACCCATTTTCAAACACCAAAAAAAGCACTATTTGCTTTTAAGCAGGGTAAGGTTAAAGGTGAACGCAGTTTACATCCTTTGAAATTTTTACAAACTCAATTTGATACTCAGCTTGAGCTACTTTTGGTAAAAACACCTGGAAATAATCGAAAGGAATTACAAATAGATCACGAAATAGTTGAGCTTTCTGATCAAATGACTTCCTCTGAGAATGCGACCATATACCAAGGTGTACTCGAACATTTCCGTGAGGTTCATCCAGACATATTGATTGTGTTTGCACGTAAGCGCGGCTTTTTTGAGAAGCTTATTGAGTCTGATGTGGTCTTCAAGAAAGATTTTTTCACCAAAACCCCCTTATTGGTGATTAAAAACCGCCCATAACTTGAAACGGTTACTTCTTATTGTCTTTTGTGTTTCTTCAGCTATACAAGGAATGTATGGACAGGAGGGGTATTTTAACCTGAGCATTGACAACGATTTCTTTTTTGTAAACGACATCTATTACACCAGTGGCATATTCTTGCAATATGGGAAAGAAGTCAAGAAAACATCCAGCGACAGTCTTCGCCATTACGATTTGTGGGAATTGGGTCAAGAGATTTATACTCCTTCCGATCGGTATTCGGAAAATACAGCTGATTATGATTATCCTTATGGCGGATGGGCCTACCTAAAATACAGCAGTCAAAAAGAATTGTCACCGAATAAACAATTCGAAGTAGGACTTCAATTTGGCTTTACAGGAGACTGGTCTCTAGGGCGTTGGTTTCAAAACACTTACCACAGAGAGGTGTTGGGCCTAGCCGAAAATGCGTGGGTAGATCAAGTTCCTGATGCCGTACATGTCAATTTATTTGCGGGATACTTTCATCAAATAGAATTGGCTGAACAAATCCACTTTCAGGGCCATATATATGGTCGATTGGGGACTCAGCGAACCGATATTGGTGCTCGATTAGGTTTGAACCTTGGTTTGGCAAAGGCTCTTGGACTAGCGGCAAACACAGGGTATTTTACAACCCCCGGACAGGCTTTTTATTTTGGGATTGACAGCGCTTATATTGCCCATGATTATATGATTACAGGGAGCTTATTTAATGAAGAAGCGCCATTTACCAGCGAGCTAGTTCCTTTTCGTCTAGTTGTTGAAACGGGTTTTGCATTACAAGGAGAAAAATGGAAGTTTCTTTTCCTCTATAAAAACCGTTCCCCAGACAATACCCTGCAACCCAAAAAATCACATCATTTAATGACACTTTCTTTATCTCGTTTCTTTGATTAATCCTTTTTGGAACGTAATTTGCAGAAGCAATTAAAACACACCCATGAAAAAAATAATTCTTGTCTTCTGTTTATCTTTTATGCTTACCTCTTGCCTTGTTATCAAGGTTTATGAAACCCCAAAATCAGTAGAAGAGGCCCCCAAACAAATTAGTGCTAAAAGAACTATGATTTCTTCAGGTATGACGGTCCCATTTCCAAAAGAAGGTACCGAAATTTTGTTTTTTGGGGATGATGAAGAAGCACTACCCGAAGTAATTCACCGCGAACATTCCATCATGAATTTTGCTTACAACAGTGATGATTCAACCCAAAAGAAGGTGATTGTCATCAAGATGGACAAAGACGATCTCGATGAAGCATCGACTATGGAATGGACAACAAAAGGGTCATCTCAGGGGAAGAAAATGATTTTTATTGGCAAAGACTCTCTTTCACTTGATCTTGAAAAAGCGATGGGGAGCAAGTGTAAAATGGATCCGGCTGATTGTTCAGCGAAAATGGACTCTTGTGCACATCATAAAGACAGCAACGCTTCAGAAGATGGCAATGTATTCATGATTAAAACCAAGGGAAGCAGCAGTGCTAAGCCAGTAATCATGATCGATGGGGAAATCCAAAACGAAGGCTACGACATGGAGGCAATTTCTCCTGATGACATTGCTCGAATAAATGTATTAAAAGGCCCCTCTGCCATTGAAAAAGTGGGAGAGCGTGGTGCCAACGGCGTCATTATGATTGAGCTGAAGAAAAACTAGGGTTTTCCCAATAATAGAAATTGTGATCGGTGTCTTTTGTGAATCCCATTTTGGGGTAGAGTGCATTTCCGTGAAGATTGTTTTTTTCGGTTTCTAGGCTAATGCCCAATGCCTGTGTACGTTTACAGTGTTCTTGCGCGGCATGCATCAAAAGCTTTCCAATACCTTTCTCGCGCTTTTTTGGGTGAACAAACAAGTCATTGAGGAGCCACATACGCGCCATATTCGTCGAAGAAAAAAGGGGGTATAACTGCGTGAAGCCCACGAGCTCTCCGTCCATTTCTGCTACAAATACTACCGATTCTTTTTGTTCAATTCGCTCATGCAGAAAAGTAATTGCCCCTTCTACATCCGATGTTTTCTTATAAAAAACACGATAGGCGTCAAAGAGTTGCGCTAGGGCAGGTAGCTGTTCTATACTAGGGTGCTTAATGTGTATCATTGTTTTGTGCGATTAGGGTTTAAGAGTATATAATGTAATCCAAGAGCCAAGCCATTGAAGTTTTGTGTTTCGCGTTGTAGCGGATCCCTACTGCGTTTTTGAAAACGGTATTCAAAAGAGACTGAGAGACGTTTCCAGACGGTGTAATGCACACTTGCCATTAAGCCTAATGAACTCACAAAGACTCCTTTTGGATAGCTTAGGCGTTCCGTAAGGGGTGGAGGTTGCCCGCTTGCTTCGATTAACCAATGATAGGCCATTCCAAGTGACAAACGTAAGCGTTTTACAGGGTATCCACTAAGAACTAAAGGGAAGCGTAAAAAGCGAATTCGATCTAGACTACTGTCGTTTTCCAGGGCAAAATTATAGGCCAGTCGATTGTAATGTACTCCAGAACTCAGGCCAAAGCTTTTGGTAAAACGATAATGCACATTTGCGCCAACATCTACATGCAAACGTCCCGTGGTTTCACGGTTAGTTGTATTGCTTAGGTGGGGCTGAATCAACACATCAAAATTCCATTTGCGGTAGTATTCATAATCATAGGGCGATTTACCGTATTGTTGACGCAACAATTCAGGGCCTTGACTAAAGACAAAAGAGGCGCAAAAAAGAAAACCCAAAAAAGAGAAAGTTCGCATGAATAGAAAAGATCGAATGAGAAAGGTACAGTATTCAGTAAAATGATTTTCGCTGCTAGCGTTATTTTTTTAGAATATGGCGCATACCATAGCCCCCCCAGGCAAAGACAAGGATCCACCAAAGCATAAAAAACCAGTCGTTTTTGGTCGTGCCATTCCAATTAAGCCATTCAAACACATAGGCCTCCATGAAAACGTCAAGGCTAATCAGCAGCAAAAATGCCAACAACCATTTTAATGCGAATTTCATTGTTTAAGGTGTAAAATCCCCTTTAAATTACACACATAATTGTACTTGTGATACCATTGAAGTAAATTTAACAATACTCTAAGAAAAAACATCTTATTTCTAACCAGACGTAAGCTATTTCTTCAAGCATAGTAGGTCATTTAAACAGTAGTGATGAACACCAACTTATGGAAAACAGCCATTAAAGCAAATGTATATTTACTCCTATTTGATACAGGGGGAGAATTTATCCACGCCCTCTTTTTTGACGCCCGACCAGGGGTGTTTTTGTCCAACAAAAACCCGAGTATGCAATGGGTAATAGGGGCAATATATTCCTTAATTGCCGTAAATCTTTTTGGGGGATTGCCAGGTTTGTTTAAAAAAATAAGGAGCTGAATTACAGCTCCTTATTGATAAAACACAATCTAAATAAGAGTTTATACAATAAACTCTGTTTCTTTTTTGATGGTTACCGTTGAGGCATTCATCAAAATTTCTGCTTGTCCAGCAGTTTTGGGTAATTCATAGGAATAGAAATAGTCTAATGTAGCCATTTTACTTTGGTAAAATTCATCAGAGAAAGATCCATTTCCATTAGTTAGGGCTACTTGTGCGTGGGTGGCAATATCCAACCAGGTCCATCCAATGATGATGAGACTAAAGAATTCCATAAAGACAGATGCGTCGGCCAAAAAGCGTTCGTAGTCTCCTTTCATGGCATGTGGCATGAGGGTTTCTAGAATCTTTTGGGTGAGCTTTAATTTATCTCCTAAGATGTTCGCATAAGGCTGTAAAGCCTCATGCTTACTTGCTGTTTCAATGCTTTGCATGATTTCAGCTGACAATAGTTGTAAGCCTTCTCCATTCCCCATGGTCATTTTCCGTCCCAATAAGTCTTGGGATTGAATCCCCGTTGTCCCTTCATAAATGGCAGAGATTCGAATATCACGGTAATATTGTTGTAAGATAAAGTCTGAACAGAAACCGTAACCACCAAGGATTTGTAGGCCGTTGTTTACGGCATAGCTTCCTGCTTCAGAAGGATAGGTTTTCACTACGGGAATAATCATTTCCAGTAGGGTATTGTACTTGTTTTTTTCTTCAGGTGTTCGGGCGGTTACTTCTAAATCGTAGTATTTTGCCGCCAAAAGGACCAAGCTCATTGAGCCTTCAACCACGGCTTTCTGAAGTAATAACATACGTCGTACATCCGCATGTTCGATGATTAAGCTTTGTTTTTGTTCGGGATTTTTTGTGCCATCACTGGTTAGTTTTCTTCCCTGTGGACGCTCATTGGCGTATTGTAAAGAAGCGTGGTATGCAGCTGATGCGATGGCAGATGCTCCACGTCCTACGCCAATACGAGCTGCATTCATCATCAAGAACATATAGCTCAAACCCTTGTTGGCTTCGCCAACCAAATAGCCTTGGCAATCTTCTGAATCACCAAACCCAAGGTGGGTGGTGCAATAGCCGCGCTGTCCCATTTTTTGGAAATCAGCGACAGTGGTTACGTCATTAGAGACCAAACCTCCTTTTCCGTCTGGGCGGTTTTTAGGAACGACAAACAAGGAAATGCCTTTGGTGCCTTTTGGTGCTCCTTCAATACGCGCTAAAAGCAGGTGAACAATATTTTCAGAAAATTGATTATCTCCTCCTGAGATAAATATCTTTTGCCCACTAATGTGGTAATGTCCGTCATCGGTTGGAGTAGCTTTGGTTACTATATCCGACAATGAGCTACCAGCCTGTGGTTCGGTTAAACACATGGTGCCTCCCCATTTACCAGCCAGCATATTGGGTACATAGGTGTCTTTTAATTCTTGATTGGCAAAATGAATGATCAGTTCTGCCGCACCCTGGGTCAACCCAGCATAGCCAGGCAAGTGATTATTGGCGGCATCAAGAATATAACTTGAAGCTGTTTGTGCAATCAGTGGAATTTGCATTCCTCCATCTTCATAGTTGAAAGGGCCAGAAATAAAGCCAAGTTCTCCACCTTCTTCCATCATTGTTTTAACCTGAGGATGCACAATTACTCCACCGTCTTTGTGATAGGCGGGTTGTTCATCCATCTCCTTGATGTAGGGGAAGAGCTCTTTGTCGGCAAAGCTTTTGGTAGAGTCCAAGAACAAGTCCAAGGATTCTTTGTCGTGGTCTTGAAAACGTTCTCTTTCGAGTAATTCTTCCAAGTGGTGAACGTCGTAAAGCAAGTGTTTTAGGGTGTCTATATCGACATACTTATCGGCCATAATTTCTTTTTATAATTAGTTGAACACTAATTTCATCCGTCATTTATCAGCTAAGATTCCAAATATACTAAATCAAATGAATTTAGACTGATCTTCATCGAGAAGTATTGTCGCTTAATTTTTATACCGTTCAAACCAAGCAATGGTGTGGGCAATCTTGGTCATCAAATTACTGGGGCGATTGGCAATACCATGACTTGCTTCGGGTATTTCCACTAAAACGGTGGGTATTTTCCGCAATTTCAATGCGTGATACAATTGTTTGGCTTCGCTGGGCGGAGTTCTAAGGTCGTTCATTCCGACCATGACCATGGTGGGTGTTTCCACATTGCCCACCAAAGAGATGGGGGAGAATTTCCAATAGTTGGTTGGGTTTTCCCACACTTGCCCTGGGTAACGCGAATTGGCGTAGCCGTAATAATTATCGGCCACCAATAGCTTGGAAATCCAGTTCATTACTGGTTTTACAACCACTGCTGCTTCGAAACGATTGTTCTTTCCAATCATCCATGCAGACATGATTCCTCCGGCACTTCCACCAGTAACAAACAATTGGTCTTCGTGGGCAATGCCTTTGGCAATGCAGGCATCAACTCCGTCCATGACATCGTTGTAATCTTCACCGGGGTAATTGTTCAATAGTAAGTTGGCGAATTCTTCGCCATAGCTTGTGCTTCCTCTTGGATTGGGGTAAAAGACGATGTATCCGGCAGAAGCATACAATTGCATTTCAATGGAAAAACGGTCGCCATAATTCAATATGGGTCCGCCGTGATTTTCCACCATAAAGGGATATTTTTTGTCGGGAGAGTAGTTGGGCGGATAAACGATCCATCCCTGAAGCTTGCGCTGATCTACGGAAGAGTTATACCAAATCTCTTCTACTTCCCCCGGCTTTTTCTGTGCAAACAAGGCTTGGTTGAGGTTGGTTAATCGCTTGAATTTTTCACCTTTACTATTAACCGTAACAATATCTGCCGGATGATTAGGGCGTGAATAGGTATAAGCAATATTTCCTTTTTTCGAAAGGCTAAACATACCACTACCATAGGGGCGACCAAGGGTGGTTCCTCCACGATTATCGGCAATTTTTTGAAATTCCCCGTTTCGATCGAGAAAACCAATTTTCCCATTTCCGTGTTCGTCATAATTAAAATACACTCCTTTGCCATTCGATTCCCATTGGATTCCTGAGAGGCTAAAGTCTACATTTTCACTTACCACGCGTTTGTTACTTCCATCCAAATCCATGAAGTATAAAAGGGTATTTTGGTAGGCCTCTCGCTTGTCGTCAAAACCCAGAAAAGCGATGGTGTTTCCGTCGGGGGAAACTGTTGGAGAACGGTCGGGTCCATTCCGATCGGTTAGCGCTGTAATGCTACCATTGTTTAGCTTTACCGAATAAATTTCACTATTTCTAAAGTCATATTCCCAGTTTTCTGTTCTGTTGGCCGAGAAATAAAGGGCACTGCCGTCTTTGGCCCAACTGATGCTACCTCTATGGTGAAAGTCACCCGAAGTGACTTGACGAACTGCCCCACCAGCAGCAGGCATTACAAAAAGATGGCTAAAACCAGCGGAGATATAACCTCTCCCATCAGCTTCGTGTTTTACGCGGTCGGTAATCCGTGGTTTTGGCGCCCACTTGGCACCCTTGGGTTGCTTGGGGATTTTGGCGATTATGGGTGCAGGCGAAGGAACAAACATGCTGAAAGCCAATTGCGTACCGTCTGGAGACCAAGTCAAGGAAGAAGGGCTCTGTGGTAATTGACTCATGCGGGCAAAATTGCCCGAATCCATCCAGTAAATAAAAATCTCGGCGCCGTTTTTTCCGGCACTCACAAAGGCGAGCTGTTTTCCGTTGGGCGACCAACGAGGACTCGATTCATTTTGATCTCTGGAGGTGAGTTTTTGGTGCTGACTCCCGTCGGCATTCATGATCCAAAGCGAACCAGTACTTTTGTCGCCCATTATATCATAGCCCATCCGACGATAGACAATGTGCTCCCCATCAGGAGAAATTTGAATGTCATTTGCGTATTGAAGCGAAAAGATATCGTTCATTTCAAAGGCTTCTTGTGCACAAAGAAGTGAAGTGGTCAAGAGGAACAGCGAAAAAAAAAGTTGCTTTAGTAATTGCATGATTGAAAATTTATTTCCAAGATAGCAAAAACATATTTAGGCAAAGCGCATATTTTGGGGTGAAGAAAACAAAAAAGACGTCCTTAGGCTACTGTTAAACTAAAACGACATCGATTTGTGTTCTCCATTCTCGGTGTATTGTATACGAAAACTTCCCGTATGTAGGTTCGCTACTAAGTGCGCTTTTTCGTTGTAATAGGACCAAAGAATATCAATGGTAGAACTGTCTTTTTCGTTGAAACTGACCTCTCCTGAAAAAGCTTTAGACGTATTTCGAAGACGTAGTAATTGAAGTTGTTGTAGGACGATATCTTTGGTACAGCCTTGGGCTATATCTTCGAGGCTTAAATTAGAACGGTTTATTTCCTTGTGTCCTCCGCTGCCTGCTTTATCGGCAGCAGCATAGTCGTTTTTTCCAGCAAAAAGGTCTAAGTACCAAATTTGAGGTGTCCCTGGCATAAACAGTTGAATTGCTCGAGCCAATAATAATTTATTTTCATCTTCCCCCAAAGCGCTGAAAAAAGTGGCATTTACCTGATAATAGGATATTTTTTCTCCAGTAGGGCCAAATAAGTTTTTCACTCTGCCTCCGCGTTCGATTATGGTCTCCATTATGTCCTCTATTTCTGGATCTTCTAAAAGTCCACTAGAATAGTGGTCATCTAGTTGCTTGCCTTTTAAATCAAGAACAGGAATACCGTCATGGCAGCCCAGCATATTTACGGTTTTAAACTTTTTATCAACGATTTCTCTTGCCCATTTTAAAAGGGCTTTATTGGATTTGTTTTCAATGGTATGCAGGGTCAAACCAGGCAAGAAAAAATCATAAATGGTATACCCTTCTTTGGCCACTTCATCGTGAAGGTGAAGCCCATACTCTGCATGAATTTCAGGTAAAAGCGTTAACTGATTTTTTACCGCAATCTCTTTGATCCGTTGTAAATAATTCCAGGTACCTGGACTGTTAAAAAAATTACTTTCTCCAATCTCTTTGTGTAGATAGGCAAATGCATCAAGGCGAACAATTGACCCACCAAAACCTTTTAACTTCTCTAACGTTTCTTCGTAAAATGCCCAGACCAACTCCGATTTTGCATTGACATCCATCTGACCCAAAAAAGTACGTTTGCTATTTACAACTTGAAGAATTTCTTTTTTAAAAGGTGTAGAATCCGCAAAGTCAATTTCCGTAAGTGATTGCTCATTCTCAAGGGCGGCATTTATTTTTTCGCAAATAATGGTTGCTTGATGGAGCGACAATCCATCCACATCTTGCAAGTCCTTACTTCTGAAAACAGGAAAATGTATGGCCTGATAAAAGGTATTCCAATAGGCCCTTTCTGAACCATCTGGAAAGGGAACCTTTAAAACAGGAAGCCCAGGCTTTCGCATGAAAAGCTTTTGGAGGTGAGTTTTGTTGGGACAGATTACACCATCTTCTCTCGGACTTCCATGGCCTTCCCAAAATGCGTTCCAGTCAATAAAAAAATCCTTGAATTTTGATTGTTCTCCGTGTGTAATTAAATCTTTGAATTGGGGTGAAGCAACAGACAAATGATTTAATACGATATCAAATTTCAATTGTATGTTAAGGGCTTCTAAGGCTTGTAGGTCTTTTTTGGAAACCAGCTTTTCATTTAAATTATAATCAATGATTGAAAATCCTCGATCTAAGTCACTGTTGAAAAACGTAGGCAAGACATAGAATAAAGAAAAGACATCTTTGAATTCTGGTCGCTGAAGCATGGCGATGGTATCGCTCAGTTTTTCGCCAATACTATCGGGATATGCATTGAGCATTACGCCATTTGAGATCATAGGACTTATTTGTTTAAGGGTACTGCTAAAACTAAGTGCACAAGGCTATAAAAGGTTGGACAAAACATTGATGTTATTGGGTAGCCTCCCTACATTCTGTAATTTTAAAGCAGCCAATTGAAGGGCTACTTGCAAACACTCTGTGGCTGTCCGTTTGTCAATATAGGCAAATAAAAAGCCCGACCAAAAAGCATCTCCTGCGCCAGTTGTGTCGAGGACTTTTTCAATTTTTATTGCAGGTAATTGAATTGTTTTATTTCCGTTTTGGGCTAGTTTCACTCCCTTGCTACCACTGGTTAAACAGATAACATCTACCCCTAGTTTATGAAAAAAAGCAAAGATATCTTCATGTGGGATTTCCTTTCCGAAAAAGCGGAGCATATCATCTTCACTGATTTTTAATAAAGGATTTAATGCACAGTAGGCATTAATCACTTCCATTGCTTCTTCTTTAGAATTCCACAAACGACTCGCATAATTTAGATCAATACTGAGTTGACAACCCAGGTTAAAGGCCTCTTGCGCTTTTTTCAAAATGGTTTCTTGTGCGGGTTTTTTACTTAGGGCAAAACAGGTTGTATGAAAAACAGTTGTATTGGCTAATAACTCGCTAGAAATTTGATCTTCGGTAATATGATAATCAGCATCACGATAGGGAATAAAATCGGGTGTCCCTATAGATCTAGAAACAAAAATGACGCTGGTCGCAAGCTCACTTTTTTTAACATTAGAAGAGTCTACGCCTATTTCGGCGAAGCGTTCAAATACATATTCACCAAAACCATCGTTGCCCACACAGGCAACCATGGCAGAATTTAACCCCAAACGTGCTGCATTCATGGCAACATTTGCAGGTGATCCGCCCAGATAGCGATGATAATCTCTCGTTTCGTTGATGTGAACATCAGGTTGATGTCCGATAAAATCAACCAAAACTTCTCCTACGCATAGGATATCAATATTTTTTGTTTCTGTAATCAATTTAGTATAAAATGTAGTTGTTTAATTAGTGCTCTTTTCGGGGGTAATTTCAGTTAAATCAGCGGTGTTGGGTAATTTCAGTCGCATGGCCAAGACCCCAGCGATAATGAAAAATATACCGCCAAATAAAATGGCATTTACCGCACTGTTGTCGAGTATGTTTTTCACAATTGGACCAAAGCTTAGCGTTTGAATTCCCATGGGAATCACAATCATCATATTTAGGATACCCATATACACTCCTCTTCGTTCTTGTGGAACAATTTTAGCGACCATAGAATAGGGAATTCCCATCATTGCCGCCCAGCCAATTCCGAATAAAATCATTGGGAATAAAACAAGAAAGGGGTCATTGATGAAAGGGATGTTGAGCATGGCCAAACCCGTGAGGAAAAGACTTAAAACATAGACCTTTTTCCCGCTAAATTTTAAAGTTAGCGGCACTAGTAAAAGCGCGAAGACAATGGTTGAAATATTATATGTTGTGTTCATTTTAGCTGCCTGACTCAAGGCTTGCGATTTATCAAAACCCATACTTTCCTCAAACATTGGCGAGATAAATTGCCAATAGATAAAAAGAGCATACCATTGAAAGAGGTATACTGCCGATAATCTCCACATAAAATTTGGCATGTTTTTTATGGCATCAATTATTTCTGTAAATGGAGCCTTTAGCCTTTTCGAAAAGGGCAATGCATTGTGTTGCTCAATGACAACCAACTCTTGTGTTGTAGGTGGGATTTCAGGCGTTTTGAGCACAGACCATAAAATGGTTCCAACGGATAAAATGGCACCCATAAAAAAGGAATAGTATAACCATGTTGGAATACTTCCACCACTGTCTAGTGATTCTGCGCCGCCAAACCAATCTTGAAAAAGAAAGATCGAGGCATTGGCTAAGACAATTCCTGCTCCTACAAATAAACTTTGCATTTGATAGCCAACATTCAATTGCTCGTCTGGGAGTTTGTCACCAACAAAAGCGCGATAAGGTTCCATGGCCATGTTGTTTCCCACATCTAAAATCCAGAGTAATCCTACGGCAAACCACAAACCGGGGCTATAAGGAAAGGCAAACAGACAGAGACTACCAATCAAAGCACCAATCAAAAAGAAGGGTTTTCTCCTTCCCCATTTTGGCGACCATGTTTTGTCTGAAATGGCACCAATAATAGGCTGAATAATTAAACCTGTTACTGGTCCTGCTAGATTTAACAAGGGTAATTCTGAGGGGTTAGCACCCAAAAAAGAAAAGATCGGATTGAAGGCTGTTTGTTGCAGTCCAAAACTGAATTGGATTCCTAAGAAACCTATATTCATATTGAAAATTTGCCAAAAACTTAGGCGTGGTTTTATGCGCATGACTATCTTTTTTCGGTTAATGTTTTTAGAAATGTATCAAAGTCTCCATTGTTCATGGTGATTTTTCCATTGCTGTCGATGACAGGTAAAGAAACATTGTCCAATGCTATCTGATTCTTAAGGAGTTTAGTGATCATTTCGTTTAATTTGGGGGTGTTTTGATCAACGTCATAATAGACAAAAGGGACGTTGTGTTTTTTTAAGTAATCTTTTGTGTCTAAGCAATAGTGACAGCTGTCACTTCCATACACAATAATTTTTTGGGGTTTTTGTTGTTCATTTAAAGGGTTAGAATTGGGTATTGAAGCTTGTGTAGGAATTACATCAACCAATGTTAGAAAAAATACCAATATCGTAAGAAAAGATTTCATAACCTCTGTGTTGTAAAAAGAGCTGGTGTTTTTAAAACACCAGCTCTAATATGAAAAAAATCAACTATTACAAATCAAACATTTAAAATTTGTATTGAAGTGAAAGCGTTGTAGAGCGACCAGAAATTGATCGAGCTCTTGCTAAACGGTTTGACCCGAAGGCTCCGTCTACGCCTTCTACCTCTGTGATACCAACGGTATCAAATAAGTTGTTTGCGCTTAACACCAATGAAAGACCGTCTGTTAATCCAATTTTACCAATTAGATTAAAGTAGGCATAACCTGGCATTACCAATACATTGTCATCTTGTGCGAAAGACTTGGTTGTACCTAAGATGCTAAGTGCAATCAAATGTTGTCCTTGGTTTCCAAAGCTGTAGGTTGGAGCAAGATTATACACAAAATCAGCTTGTCTTCTTGGCGTATTTCCTGTTGCTTCAATCTCAGCATCCATCCAAGTGAATGATCCATTGAATCTAAAGTGGTCGCCAAAAGCTAAGGCAGCGTCAACCTCTAGCCCCATTGCTGTAAATGTTCTACCTGGGTTTGTACGATTAAGTTCTATTACTTCACTTTCTTCCGTGCTACTATTGAAGGCTGTTATGTTTAAGATACCATTTTTAAGGGTTCTTTTGTAACCAAGTTCAAATTGAGCTACTTGATCGTAGTTAGCTTGTGTTGTTCCATTGGATAAAACACCTGTTCTACCTGGAGCTCTTGCAGAACCACCTGAACTAAAACGCGTGAAAATAGCCGCACCGTCATTTAATTTGTAGTTAAGACCAGCAGAGTAAGACGCATAGTTAAATGAATCGTTGATTGCGTTTCCGTCGCCACCATTAGTAATTGGAACATTTTGCTCAATTCCTTCAATCGTACCACTTCCATCGTAATCAAATGCACCAACTCTGGTTGGACCATTTCCTGCATCTATTCCACTAATGGAAACATTTTCGAAACGGAGGCTACCATCGAAGTTTAATTTTTCGCTCAACTGTGCGTCGATCCCAACATAAGGAGCGTTAATATTTTGCACATAGTTGTATTTACGTTGGCAACAGTTTCCCCATTCAGGTGTTCCGTAGGCAAACTGTCCGTTTCTTGAAAAACCATCGATGTCGGCAAGTCTTGCTTGTCCACCACCTTTAACTTCAGACAAAAAGGAACTCCACTGCCAGCTTGTTTTAGTGTTTTGTGTTGCAGAAAACATACCTGCAGTAAAGCCAACTTTATCGCCTAACTTTTTGGTCACTTTAACATCGCTGATAAAGTTACTTAAGTCATCGATTGACACATCAAACATGTGGATGATTTGTGCTAATCCATTCGATGGATTAAAGGCTTCTCTTGCTCCATTAGCATAAACTAAATCTCCTGTTGCGTTGCTGTTGTATCCTCTAACTTTAGCTTCCATAGCAGCAACAGTTCCTAAACCAGCACTAAATGGAGAAACCCATTCGCCGCTATTGTTTGCATAACGTGCTTTTCCGCTAAGTTTCCAATCATTTGGTAAGTTGAAAGAAAATTCAACCCCTACAGATTGAGATACAGCATTGTTTCCGTTACGAACATCATTTACTTTACGTGTACCGTCTAGAGCAGAGGTAGAAGCAGCTTCTTGTAAGTAAACAGAATGCTGTGCGTCAGATGTAATATCAAAACCAGGTAAGTTAGAAAAGGTAGGATCAGCATCCGAACCCTCTAACAATACAGGCATTGGTAAGTACATTGCAGAACGGTCATTCAATATCTTTACGTAGGTACGAACGTAGCCGTTTTCAAATTTTTTGGTAAGGTTAGCTTTTAGCTGCCCTCCTTTGTTTCCTTGGTATCCAAGAGCTCTTGGCCCTTCACCTGTGCGCATAAATCCACCAATGTGGTAAGATAATCCATTTCCGAGTGGAGTTCCATATTCGAAATCTAAACGGTTTGTTTGGTAGTCTACCCCAAATGTTGTTGCGATAGATCCTCCTTCTACTGCACCGGTTTTACTAATCATGTTGATGATACCGGCAGGAGCATTGGAAGCTTGTGTAGAGGCAGAGCCACCACGAACAGCTTCAACTCGTCCTATATTAGAGTCGATGCGTAAAAAGTTGTCAGAGTTTGCAAATGCAGTATCTCCAAACAAGTTTAAGGGTAATCCATCTTCTTGAATTTGGAAATAACGTGAACCTCCATCTGAAGTGGGCACACCTCGTACAGAGAAATTAGCGTTTCCGTCTCCTCCTGAAGATTCAGCACGAATACCTGGAATGTTTCTGAAAAGTTCACCAGCACTTCTTGGTGCAGCAATTTCAATTCGTTCAGCACTCATTGTAGAGACAGAAATGCTTGACTCTAATCGTGATTTTGGGTTGACCACCCCAGTAATGATAATTTCGTCTAAAGATTCAGCATCTTCAGCTAATGCAATGGAAAGCACAACATCATTTCCTGCAAGGGAAACATTTTGCGTGTAGGCTTCAAACCCTAAAGAGGTTGCTTTTAGTACATAATCTCCGTCGGATACATTGGCGATGGTAAAATTACCATCAAAATCCGTAATTGCTCCCTTTGCCGTTCCGTCTAGGATAACATTAACCCCAGGCACGGGGTCTCCTGCTTGGTCTGTTATATTCCCGTTAATTGATGATTGCGCCAGAACCGAAGTAACTGTTAGTAGCATCATTAACAAAAAAAGACCGCTTTTTTTAATAGAATTCATTGTTGTTTGGTGTTAATTATTCAACATTATTTTAGTTAATAGATCAAACCTATATTTTATTCGTCGTTATTTTGTGTTTTCGCTAACGAAAAGGGTTTCGTTATATACGAAAACGGTATCGTATTCATTTTTTCATATATTTAAAAATATAATCATTCATCATCATGAAGCCCACCACACTCAAAGAAATTGCGGAACGATTAGGTATTTCTGTAGCCACAGTGTCTAAAGCCCTGAAAGATTATCCCGATGTAAGTAAAAGAACAAAGGGATTGGTCAAAGAGCTAGCCAAAACATTGAACTATAAACCCAATGCATTTGCGGTCAATTTACGGACAAAGGAATCGAAAACAATTGGTCTTATTATACCTGAAATTGTTCATCATTTTTTTTCAAATGTAATTAAAGGGATTGTTTCTCAAGCCGAGAAGAAAGGGTATTTGGTCATCATTCTACAGTCAAATGAATCCTATGAATTAGAAAAGAAACAAGTCGATTTATTGTTGCGACAACAAGTCGATGGAATCATTATTTCCATTGCAAACGAAACAGCAGATTTTACTCATTTGAACGACATAATAGCCATAAATAAACCCCTGGTAATGTTTGATAAGATTGCCAAGGTCGTGCCTTGTTCTAAAGTCATTATTGATGATCGCAAGGCCGCCTATGACGCCACCCAGCACTTAATTGATATTGGTTGTAGTCGTATCGCACATTTTAGGGGTCCGCTTTTGCCCCAAAATTCCATTGATCGTTTTTTAGGGTATAAGAAAGCATTGTTGGACAACAACATGCCATATGATCCTAGTTTGGTTTATATCTGTGAGTGTGGTGATAATAGCTTTCAAGAGGGGGAAACAAATGCGAAACAACTACTCAAAGACCATAATGATATTGATGGAATATTCATTAACACAGATTTAGTGGCCATTGGCGCCCTGGCAGAATTCAACCGACAAGGTGTAAAAGTGCCCGAACAAATAAGTCTTGTTGGTTTTAGTAATTGGTTTATGTCGTCAGTTATTTCTCCTAGTTTAACAACCATTAATCAGCCAGGATTTGAAATGGGTAAAACAGCCTTTAAGCAACTTTTTAAAGAAATAAAGGGGCTCAAAAAAGAAAAGAAAAAAGCGCCTAAGACGATTACACTTAAAACGGAATTGATTCAAAGGAATTCTTCAAATCGGTAATTCTTTATTCATTTGATTAGCGTAGTTGTTTTCATTAAATTGCTTTGTGGAACTTACCTTAAAAGGATAAAAAAGAATGAAATTCAATTTGAAAGATTGAGCGTAGGTATAGGCCATTTTAATCAAGCGTTTTTGCTTGATAGTAGGGAGGTTGTAAGGATGAACGAATCATTGTATGATCAAAAAAGTTCTTGAAAAGATAAATTCACTACCTTGTAGAAAACAATTAAAATGAAATTTTTAGAAAAATACTATCCCATAATTCTCGCTTTCCTAAGTTTTTTGTATTCCATTAGTCTGTGGTTTTCTGGGAACGAATTAGAGGGTATTTATGTAGGTCTCTGGCCCGTTACAATTTTAGCCTTTGCTATTGCCATAAGACAAAGACGAAGTGGAAATAAAGAAAATTGATGATGAATAATAAAGCAATGTTTTTTATTGGAACGATCGTGTTCTTGATCTATGTTTATTTTTACTTTAGAATTGTGCTCAGACAATTTAGCGGAAAATCAAAAAAGGAAAACAGCGAAAATTAGCTTAACCACATTTGCTTACCCTACAATTCAATGTATGTAAAGCCATACCAGCAAAGTAGGCAGAAGATAAATGGTGCATACTTTAGGCATTAACACGAAAAAAAGTCTAATTTAATTAGGGCGAAAAAGTATGACCTAATTGTAAACAAATCAACAATAATTTAGGTAAATTGCGCCCAAGAAAATGGGGATGTAGCTCAGTTGGCTAGAGCGCTTGACTGGCAGTCAAGAGGTCGTGGGTTCGAATCCCATCTTCTCCACGAGTGTCACCGTTACACTACATTAACTAAATAAAGCCCTTCGTGAAAGCGAGGGGTTTTTTCTTGCCCTTGATACAATTATAAAAGTAATTAATAAAAAAAAGGCGGTTGAGCCAACCATAGCCTACCTACCTTTTAACAAAATAGGGTGTGAAGCCCTACAGGACAAAGGTACACCTAAATACACTAGGAACATCTTGTTGGCAACTACTTTTGTTATTTATTTAACGACTGCTAAATCAACTGTGAAAGTAAAAGCACCATACTAAAACCCGTAAGGGCTATGATGGTCGTCATCACGGACCAGCTTCTAAAAGTGTCTTTTTCAGACAGACCAAGGTAGTTGCTTACGAGCCAAAAACCACTGTCATTAACGTGTGATAAAATTGATGCTCCAGAAGCTATGGCGATAACCAAGAGAGCAGTATGAAATCCTCCCAAAGGTGTTGATATGAGTGCTGAGGTGATTCCAGCTGCAGTGATCATCGCCACTGTAGATGAACCCTGTAAAACCCCTACACAGACTGCTGCCAAAAAAGCAAATGCAAGCAAACCCAAGCCGATACTTGAAAAATAGTTGGCCAGCATTTCTCCAGCTCCTGTGGTAATAAGCATTTGTTTAAAAACACCTCCCGCGCCTGTCAGGAGAATAATAACTCCCGCTGGAGCCAAGGAAGACGTTGTGATGGAAGATAAGACCGCTTTAGAAGCCCCTCGCTTAATACCCAAAAAGTACCAGGCTAATATATTTGCAAGAATAAGTGCAGAAAAGGGATGTCCCATCATTTGGATCCAAGCAGTAGTTTTTTCAGATAAATTAAAAGGATGAATAGCGTTTCCCAAAAGGGTGTTCAATACGATAAGGAAAATAGGCGTTCCGATTATCATGACAATTAAACCAATGGGTGGAAAATTTTTAGGCGTTTCATTTTGACTGCGAATGGGCGCGGCAATAATTATTTTTTTGGCAATGTATTTTCCAAACAATGGCCCACTCACTATGGCAGTGGGGACACCAACCACAAAACCTACTAAAATTACCCAGCCCAGATCTGCATTTAGAATATCTGCCACGGCAACTGGCCCGGGAGTAGGAGGAATAAACGCATGCGTGATGGCAAGTCCAGCCAATAAAGGAATTGCACACAAAAGCAATGATTTTTTGGTTTTGCGTTGTAAAGAATATACCAAAGGAATCAAAATGATAAAAGCCACATCGAAAAAAACGGGAATGGCAATAAAAAAGCCCGCAATCATTAATGCCCACGAAGCATTTTTTTCACCAAATTTTTGAAGGAGATAGTGGGCCAATGCCTCTGCACCACCACTATGTTCCAAAATCGCCCCAAACATGGCACCAAGACCTACCACCACAGCGACAAAGCCTAGGGTGGAACCCATACCTTCTTTAACGGTTTCCATAATTGTTAAAGGGGCAATACCTGCTAAAACCCCTACAAGAATACTCGAAATGAGTAGCGCAATAAAAGGTTGAAATTTGAATTTTAAAATCAATAGAATGAGCAGGCTAACCCCAATGAGTACGGAAAAAAGAAGCGAATAATCGATCATTTTATTGGTGAGAAGGTTACTGATTCATCTAAAGGAGTCTTTGGTGGATAGCGGAAGTACTGCTTCAATCAACAACGATTAAGGCAAACTTTTCCTAAAGGAAACCCGTCATTAAAGCCTAGGTGAAATACAGTAGAAGCTGCTTAGGGAATAGATTAGGGTCTTCTCTTGTCACTAAACTATGAAAAAAAGACCGATCTGCTGTGCCGGTGAAGAAACTTTTGTTTTCCTCTCTTGGCGAAAGATAATTGTCTTCCCAAAAAGTGGTACATTTATTCTGAAGAAACGATTCGGATAAATTTACGCAAAACATACTACCAATTTAATGAAAAGATCAACAGTTAAAACTGTATTAGGAACACTTTTAAGCCTTAGTTTTTTCGTGCTATTAAGCGCCTGTTCGTCAACAGCCAAAAAGGAAAAGCAAGCCCAAACAGCGGCCGTTTATCCAAGCGATGTTTTGCCTTTTATGGACCAATGGAAAATTCTTCTAGGGGATGGAACACACAAGGATTCGTTGCTTAACTATGCGAAAAAAGATTATTTCTATGTGGAAAATGAAGATCAAACCAATTGGGTAGTATACAAAACACCCAATGCTGGGATAAGCTCCAAAAACTCGCACAATACGCGTACGGAACTAGGCCAAATAAAGGAGTGGACTCCAGAAGAAGGGGGAAAATTAACAGGGACACTAAAAGTTCAGCACGTATCTACTTCAGGTGATGCACGGGTTGCCGCTTCTTATTCGGTTGTAGTTGGACAAATACACAGTCATCAAGGGCACGAAAATGAACCCTTGAAAATCTTTTATAAGAAGTTCCCAGGCCATGAAAAAGGATCGGTCTTTTGGAATTATGAAATTAATACGGAAGGAAGTAATTCAGGCAGATGGGATTATTCCACCGCCGTTTGGGGGTATGATATGTCGGTGCTTGGGGCAAGTCCTGACAGCTATCCCGAGGAGCCCGAAAACGGGATTGCCTTGGGAGAAGAATTTAGCTATGAGGTAAATGTTTTTGAAGGCATTATGTACTTAACCTTTACAAGTGATGGACATCCAACTCAGCGATTCACCAAGAATTTATTGAAATCGGAATTCGTAAAAAAAGAAGACATGCCGCAGCAAATTAAAACGCTATACGCGGCCATTGGCCGAGATGGTGTAGAGCGTGAAAATGCTTATGCAGGAGAATTACAGTTCTTTAAACAAGGGGCTTATAATCAGACCAACGGAAAAAGCCCTGAAGATAATATTGTGTGGAGTACAGGTTCTGCCGTGTATGGCGGGGATATTGAACAGCAATATGCCAATGGATCTTATACAGAAGTTTGGTTTAGTGCGGGTTCTCTAGGACCCGGAACTAAACCCGAAGTGGAGTAATTCGCTGAGACGGAATTTCATTTTTTTACCAAGCGTGAATAAAATATAAAAGCCCTGGCGCCATAGGCGCAGGGTTTTTTTGTGTCGATTACTCCCCTAGAATTGATAAAAAGACGAGTTGGGATGAAAACTCAACCACGCACGAATAAATTGTTTGTAGTATTGAACTTTTGTCAATTGGACTCCTTTTAATTTGCCCGCAGTACAATGTCCAAAAAGATTCCAGGTAGAACCTGTATTGGTGTCGGTCAATATGTCGCCATTGATTTCAAAATTCAACTCGTTTCCATCGTGATTTCGCAGATAACTATAGGGAGAAGAACCATCTTCAGAGCTGAGGATAAGCAATGCATTGTCGCCAAGCTTATCTTCAACAAGACGATGTTTTTGAACTTGTTTCCAATCATAGGCAATTTCGTGTCCCTCTAATTCGATTCCAATCACCAAAGGGGGTCTTTTTTGGAAATGCCATCCTGGCAAACTGAGTTCGTATTTAAGTAAACCGGACACAAAATCATATTTTTTTTGATAGGCAGGATCATATTGTAAAACCGCTGAATTGGGGTGCTTTTCCAGCCAATGTTTTAAGCTCATTTGTTCCATGGGGATGTCTTTTAGGACTTTTCCAGCAAGCTTTCCTTTTGCTGCTTCTCCCGTTTCTTGTCTCCACCAAGTCTTTGTTTTGTAGTCGCGAAAAACAGCATTGAAGGTAATTGCCCCAACTAGGGCCTGACCTCCAGTTGTAAAGTCTAGGGCTTCCCCGTCAATAAGAATATCATAAACCCGGCCACTGCGGCAAAGGCCACAATAGGTTATCCATATTGGATGATTGGCGATACTGTCGGTTACTTGGTGATGATAGAACAACATACTAACTGGATAGGCTTTTTGCTCTCCATTCCAATCCACTCCCATCACTTGCTCCTCTAGATCGATAGTGTTTTCTTCTGCTTTGACAAAAACTATGTTTTTTAAAGGATCGAATTTGTGTTTCCCTACCCAAAAGAGGTTAAATAACCAATAGATGAATCCCCACACAAGAGTATAAGTAATTCCTGGAACCAAGATTGATGCTTGGTGTTCTGCCGTCATTGAAAAAACAGTATAACCGATTAGTGCAATTAAAGGGAGCCTAAAGTACATGACTTTACTCCACATAAAATAGGCGAGATTTAATTGAAAACTAAACTTTTGAAGTATAGGTGGAGTACCGTTTGCACTAAGGCCTTTAATTAATTCGGTCAATACCAAAGCAGAAAATGCGCAATGAAAAAGTGTAATCATCATAATGGTTGAATTTAAATCGTTGTATTATTCGTTTAAAGCAGTAATTTTTATTTTTGTTTTTCGCTCTGCTTTACACAATGCATGAAGAAAGCAGGTTTGTTCAGACATATCTAAAATTTGTGTGGCAAAGTCATCGGTTTCTTCACTCTCAAGGTAAACATGAGTTTCAAGTGACTTAGTCCGTCCACTCTGTCCAGTACCTCCAGAGGCTCCTCCTAAAGAGAAAAAAGAGTCTTGACGTATTCTGTAGTCGTGAAGGGCTTTCTTTTTCATTTTTGCATATCGCCCGAATTGTGTCATAAAACAAAAACCTATTCCAGCAGATATATAGGTGGCAGCATCGGGTGCCCTTCCTTGACCACCATTTTCAGGCCCTTCTTCCGACAAAAGGGTAAAAACAGACCCATGCGGATTATATAAGTGTTGGGTAATTTCTTTGATTCCATCGGGACGAAGGCGACAAATGCCACGCAAATGAAGCAAACGGTTTTGTTGATCGTTTAGCGACGATCCAGCCCCACTGACCGAGTTTTCGTTTTTTGGCGTTAACCCTCCTTTTTTGCACATTTCTTGCCATTCACCATCTGCTGGCAGGGTAGATTCAAAGATTAATTTTGGATCAACAGCTAATTCACCCTTGATTTCAAGCGCAGCGTTAGGGGAAACCTCCTGACCGTTATGACTTAATTTAAAGCGACTTTCATGTGAATTTTTCAATAAATCATTTAAGGGGGAAGCAGCGATGGCATCCACAACCAAACACCGCAAACTTTCTTTATTGGTCTTGGATTCTATTTGTGATTCAAGATGAACATCGTATGCCTCAGCAAGCATGGTGTTATTCATCATACTCCCTTTCATGCTGTAAAAATTGTCTTGGATGAGGCGAATATCATCCAGTTGAATATTCCGAAGTTTGGCTAGGGCTAAAATCTCATTCATATAAGAAGCCACCATTCCAACCGTCAAATGACATAAAGGTGCAGGTGCATAGTCGGTTCCATTGAGGTAGGCCCCTTCGTCACTCGCCAATCGCCAGGTCTTTCCTGTTCGGTTAGATGTAACAATTGCTTCTTTTTGAAATACGGTAAGTGAACGCACAAGGGTTCGCAAATCTTCCCCCAGTACTTTTTTAGGGATAGCTGCTCCAATATCGATGGCATTTTCTACCCTAAAAAAGAGAGGCTTTTTACTTTCCAGAAGTTTGTTTCCTATTTCACTCATTCCGTCTGTTTTCTCAATTCTTGCGCAACGGTTAAATAGTAGTTCCGGGCTACTGCATTATCAATGCTTCGGCCTAGGCCCTCCATTGCATGGGCTTTTAAAATCTTATATGTATCGTTATCAGGGTTTAAAACCAAGAGGTAATCCACCAATTTTGCTGCCCACTGAAATTCCTGTTTTTTTAGAGTAGTTAAAATTTCGGCTTCAAGCTTTGTTACTCCACCCATCAAGGCTACTGTTTTATGAGCTTCTTCTTTTGATGAGAGAGGAATAAGGTTCGTTGCATTCCCATCAAACCAGCCCATATAACCATTAAAAATTTGCCTTACCGACCAATCCACACGCCCATAGTACCCATGTAAGTAGTCTTGAGAAGAAAAACGTTCAGGCAATTGAACGTAATCAACCAATTCATCTGGGGTCATTCCTTGGTTAATCCCTTCTACTGTTTTCTCAAATACATATTGCACAGCATCTCGAAAGGTGGTTAAGATTTCTTTGACCTTTTCTTTTCCAATAATTGGACGCGTATGCCCTCCCACTAGATGATGTGCATCTTTGGCTATCATTGCACTCAAACTATTGATCCAATCATTCACATCGCGGTATTCTGTTCCACGAATGGCGTATAAATTTGGCCATGATTTATAAAAATTGTCTCCTGAAAACACTACTTTTTCCTTGGGCAACCAAACAAATAATTGATCATCTGTTTCCCCTGGGGCATGATGGAGTTCAATATCAATACCGGCAATACGAATTTTCTTCGAAGGACCATCGAGAAACTTGGTCGGTTTTAAATTACTGGCATAAACTGTTTTTGCTTCTTTTTCTTTCTTCGCCCCGCTTTCCTTTGCTGCGGGCTTAACTAGATACATTGCAGGCGCAACACCGTTATTAATTCGCAATTCTTTAGGTAAAGCAAAGCCCGCCTGACGTAAGGGTCGTTGTGGAAAGTTCACCCCAGCTTTGGCACTGAATTGACCCTCGTGGCCAAAATTTTTCATTGCCCAGATTTCAATCTCTTTTCCCTCAACATAGTTGGGTACTCCTTTGGCATGGTCTCCATGTCCATGAGTGACGATAATAGCTTTGAGTGGAAGGGAAGTGATTTTTGCAAATTCAGCTTTTATGGCTTTGGCTGACCTAGGATTGGAACCTCCGTCAATAAGAATATAGCCATCTTTACCTACTACCATACTAATGTTAGAAACGTCATAACCTACAGCCGTATATACATTGTCTGTAATTGAAATGATTTCCTTCTTGAATTCGACATTTCGCTTTTCAAGTTTTTTTTCAGCAACCGTTTTTTCTTTCGAAAGCGGTTGTATGTCATTGGTTTTTTCCGGATTTGTGCACCCATATAATGCGATTAAAGCAAAAAGGGAAAGAGAATTTTTAATGTTCATTCTAATGATTTTTTTGGTTTGACAAAGTAGCTCACGGCTTTTACTAGGACATAATACAAAAGGATTCCTCCGACGACACCTATTTCCAAACTGATTAATAGTGTTAATATGAAGGTGCTTGTAAAAACAATAAATTCAATTTTATTTTCTTCCCAAAGTATTTTTATTTCTTCGCTTCTTAAAAGAGAAAGAACAGAATGTGTAATTATTGCAGCCAATACCGCATTGGGCAGATAGTAGAATAAGGGGGTAATAAAAAGGATTGTTAAGCAAAGAAGAACGACACTTATCAAAGAAGAAATTTGTGTTTTAGCTCCAGCAGTAACATTGATTGCCGTCCGGCTAAAACTCCCCGTTGAAGGAATGGACTGAAAGAAAGCCCCGATTAGTTTTGCCAGTCCCAAAGCAAATAATTCTTTATTAGTCTCAATACGGTTTCCTTTTTGTAGATGTTCGAAGGACAAGACAAGTCCAACACTTCCCACGTATCCAATAAAGGTAACAGCAAAAATACTAGGGAGCAGCTTCATAAAACTGCTGGCTTCAAATGAAGGGATTATTAATGCTGGAAACCCCCGAGGGATGTCCCCGATAATGTTCAACCCTAGCGTGTTTAGTTCAAAATAATAGCTTAGCAATATGGCAATTGCAACAATGACAAGGGCAATCGGAAAACGGCTATTTTTGATGTTTACCCAAAGAATGATTATTAGGGAGATACCGAAGAAACCTATCGTTAGCAAATTTATTTCGACCACATGGTTCAACAAATACCATACTGCGCCCAGAGCGGAGAGTTCTCCAGGGACAGCAATCCCGAAGGCGTTACTAAATTGGGAAATAATGATTAATATGGCGGCGGCTTGAACAAACCCGGAGAGGACCACCTTTGGGAGGTGTTTGATCAACTGCCCTACCTTTAAAAAACTTAGAATAATTTGAAATACACCAACATAGAATCCCAGTAAAATAACCTGTTGTATGTAGACTTCTGTAAAAGGTTCGTGAAGTTTTGACACACTACTAAACATCAATATGGCTGTAACGGCAACAGGGCCAATAGATAAAAAAGAAGAAGAGCCAAAAAAAGCATAAATAATCATGGGAATCAACGCGCTATATAGGCCATATATAGGGGGAACTCCAGCCAATAGACCATAGGCTAATGCTTGAGGAATAAGAATAATCCCTACCGTTAATCCAGCGATTATATCTGCACTGAGCATGGATGGACTATAGCTTTGTAAAGCGGCAAATAGAGGAATAGAGTGTTTGGCCATGATTAATGAAATTTCAAATAAAGACGATTAAATGGCTTTTTTATTCTTGTAATACACCAAGATGAAAATACTAACTGAGCTAACTATTGGAGCAATCATCGCAATTAAGTAAAAATTTGTAGCTGTTATATTTGTTGCTAACAAAGCAGCACCAACCATAGGGGTAATAATAGATCCAATACGCCCAACACCTAGTGCAGAGCCCACACCAGTTCCGCGAATTGCGGTGGGGTATAAGCTAGCAGCCAAGGGGGCTAAACCAAGGGTTGCACCTACTGCAATAGCACCTGCAAAGGGCGCGATTAAAAACCACAATTCTTGATCGTGAACCACCTGTCCAAGAATATAATACAGCACAGAAGCTAGAGGAAAAGCATAAATAAGCACTTTCGAAGCACTGTATTTATCGGCTAAATAGCCAATGATTATTCCACCTATACTTGCTCCCAGATAATAGTGACCAACCGCATTTCGGCTAAGGCCAGCTTCCCAACCTGCAGATTGCAGAATGGTTGGTAGCCAAAGTGACATAATATAAATGATAAACTGTCCTGCAATAAAGGCTAACCACAAAAAACTGGTCACTAAAACGCGCCCTTGACTAAATAAGGAGGCGAATGGTCCTTTTGTCAAAATTGGCTCATTGATGAAGAGTTCATCTTCTTCACTTAGTTCTAGTGAGGGTTCTACTTTGATTAAAAGAGATTTAGCCTTGGGGGTGTCCACATCGTTTAGCACCATGTATTTTACCGATTCGGGTACCCATAGATACATCCAAAGTAAAATTGGGCTGGCCAAAATAACACCAAGGACAAAAATCCCTTGCCAACCAAATGCATTGATAAAATAATTGCCTAAATAACCTCCCACATAACTCGCAAAAGGAGCGCCTGCATAGGCAAATACGACAATCATATTTCGGTACTTTAATGGCGCATATTCGGCAACAAGTGCAATAGCAATTGGCAATGCCCCTCCAGCTCCAAAACCTGTCATAAAACGAAGTACAACCATTTGGGTCATATTGGTAATGAAAAAGCTAAGCCCCATCCCAATAGTGGCAAGAGTAAACATTAGTAAAATGGATTTCCTACGGCCTATCTTATCGGTAATTACGCCAGCGATTAATGAACCCAAAAGAATCCCAATTAACACAGCTAAATGCGCATATTCTAGAGCCTGAGGCGCAATTCCCCAATCATCTGCCACATCTTTGGTTATAAGGCCCAAACAAATCATTTCGAAGCCTTCTACTACCGTAAATAAGAACCCCAAAAGGGCTAAATTGATCTGAAACGAATTCAGTTTAGCATTGTCAATTATTTTGTTAACGTCTACTCGCATGGTTTTTGGTTAAGCATTTAATTGTTTGGTCATTCGAAGGGCCAACAAACCACCATCAGCAATAATGTTTTGGCCATTGATCCAAGCAGCATTATCCTCACAAAGGAAGGCAACAATGGCTGCAATTTTTTCGGGTTCCCCTTTCATGGCCTCTGGAAGTACAATTTGTTTTTTTGCAATGGTATCCATAAAGTCTTTTAGGATAGGTGTTTTTATTGGTCCTGGACTAACCGATTTTACCGTAATGTTTCGATCACTCCAGGTAGACGAATTGTACATTGACCATAGAATAACAGCTTCTTTGGAGAAGTTATAGGTGACGTCACCTACTAGATTATGTTGTTCAATAAAAGGTAGGGCTTGCGCAAAATCGTTAATCTTAAATAAATCATTTAATATTTTCACATTGTCCATCCATCGACTACCAGCCATTGAAGCTAAGTTAATGATGCTTGCCCCATCGAGGAGTTTATCAATGAGTAGTTCAGTGAACAAACGCAAGCCAAAAAAGTTAACTTTTATTTGAAGTTCTGGTGGAACAGTAGGCGGTACACCAGCAATATTACAGATTGCATGAGCTTTCCCTTTAAATTCCTTAACAGCTGCAATAATACTTTTGTCATCTGATAAATCAATTGGAATAAACTGATCAATATGTTCGGTTACTTCATTCCTATCGAATGCAATAATGGTGTGTCCCTGTGCTTTTAGTTGTTTGGCGGTTTCTGCGCCAATTCCCGAAGCAGCTCCGGTAATTATGATTGTTTTCTTCATCATTATTTGGTTTATTCGTTAAACATGGGTGGATAATGTCGTGTCCCTTGTTCCACCGTAATCCATCGTTGTTGGGTGAAGCTGTCTACAGATGCTTTTCCACCATATCGTCCCATTCCACTATTTTTCATTCCGCCAAATGGCGCCAAGGGTTCACCATAAATGGTTCCGTCATTAACATGACACATTCCAGACTCCATCTGCATGGCTACCTTCATAGCCTTTTCATCACTCCCAGCCATAACAGCACCAGAAAGACCATAGTCAACAGCATTAATTTCCTGCAATGCCTCTGCTATTGTTGTGTAAGGATAAATGGCCACTATGGGGCCAAAGGTTTCATTCCCGTAGGTATCCATTTCCTTGGTTACATTAGTTAGGATGGTTGGCTCAAAATAGAGTCCTTCATGTTTTCCTCCCGCCAAAACGCTTGCTCCTTTGTCGATTGCATCGTTCAATTGTTGTTTTATTTTCTCAAGTGCAGCAGGATTGATTAATGGCCCAATGGGTTTAGCAAAATCACGAACATCACCTATGCCAAGTGCTTTTGTCTTGGCGACAAATCGATTGGTAAATTCTGTCGCTATTTTTTGATCGACATAAATACGTTTGGTTCCAATACATATTTGACCCGCATGAAAGAAAGCACCAAAGGCGGCAGCAGTCACTGCTTTGGAGATGTCGGCATCATCCATAACGATCAAGGCGTCTTTTCCGCCCAATTCCATGCTGGTTTTCTTAAATAGCGAACCAGCCTTGGTTGCTATTTGTCTCCCAATTGTGGTTGATCCAATAAAGCTAATCGCTTTTATCAAAGGGTTACTTACCATTTCATCACCTACTTCAGCAACATGCTTACGAGAACAGGTTACCACATTGAATACTCCAGGAGGAACTCCGGCATCCTCAAAGGCTTTGGCAAGAACTATACCTCCCGTAATAGGAGATTCTTCTGATGGTTTTAGTACAACAGTATTGCCAACGGCTAATATTCCCGATGTTGTTCTTGAAGATAAATTAAGGGGGACATTCCATGGCGTAATTACCGAAACAACACCCAATGGGGACCTTTTGACCATGCTTTTTTTACCAATAGGAGAGGTTAATATTTCATCTTCAACCATAAAGGGAATTTTAGCACCTGCCCGCCAAAATGCAATGGAAGTGGTTAAATCTGCTTTTGATTTCCCCACCCACGAGCCAATTTCTTCGATGAGGTGTTTGGAGATTTCATCGCCATTTTTTTCTAGGGCATCTGCTACTTTCAACAAGTAATCTGCACGTTCTTCTGGAGAAAGGGCTGCCCAGGCCGGAAAAGCCTTGTGCGCTGCATCAATTGCTTGTTGCATGTCGTTTCGATCGGCATCGTAAATTTCTGCATAGTTAGCATCGTTTACGGGACTATAATCCATATACGTTTTCATCGACTGGCTTTTGACCCATTGTCCGTTGATATACATTTTAATCGCGCTCATACTGTGCTTATTTTGATGGTTGTAATTTTATTCAAAAACGTCTAGATCATTACCGTAGAATAGCTCTCCTTTGAAATTTTCTTTTACTTCATTCAATAGGTCATTCTCATTGCTGTCGAACAATATTTGATGGGTCAATACTAGTTTCTTTGGATTTATTTCAGCAGCAACCTTACCAAGATTTCGTCCAGAAGTGTGGACCGATTTCATATAATCTCTGTATTGTTTTGGTTGTCGATTAATCGCATCTTCACAAAAGGCTTCATGAATTAATATATCACAATCTTTGGCCGCTTCGTTTAGTGCTTTAATGGGCGTAGTTGTATCGCCAGAAACAACAATTGTTTTATCGGCTGTTACAAATTTGAATGCAAAGGCATTGAATGTTCCATGATCTACAGGAATGGCCTCTACTTCCAAGACGTCATCTTTGTAGATGACACCACCCAAAAATTCTTGCGTATCTACTTTTAATTCTGGAAGAGGCTTTGGCCCATGATTTAGATGTTCATTTATTCCATCTTCAAAGGCGAGGAGTACATTATCAACCATTTTCTTGGTTCCTTTTGGGCCAAAGACACTTAGTTTCTCTCGTCCTAGATTCCAGGGAGAAATGATAAATCCTGGGAGTCCTACGGTATGGTCCGGATGAAAATGTGTTAAGAATAGATGTGTTAAGTTTTTACTTTCTAATGCAGAGATTCCCTTTGCTCTTGCATGAGACAAACGTTCGAGTATTCCACTACCGCAATCAACAATGTATGCGTTTTCATCAACGATGATTGCAAGTGAACTCATGTAACGATCTGGAATCATCCGAGGTGTTCCAGTTCCAAGTAAAACAACTTTTGTTTTCGACATTAAGGTTTATTTTTTTGAGGATAAAACGTTTAGTAAATGCATTTATCAAATATCTAAAATTTGAATGAATAACAAAAAAAATGTTCGATATGTTTAATAAAAAAAAAGCTAATTGACGTTTTTTCGAATTTGCTCAATAATAGAAAAGAACTTATCGTAATCTTCTTCGGATAAATTATCCCATTGTTGTTTTCGAATATGTTTTACGTGTGGAAAGGTGGTTTCAACAATTTCTTTTCCACGTTGCGTAAGTGATATGTTGTGGCTACGTTTATCTTTTTTTGACTTTTCTTTTATGACATAGCCTTTTTTAATGAGTAGTTTGATTGTTGCCGAAAGACTTTGCGGGAAACGCATAATATTGTCCGCTATCTCTACTTGACTTAGGCTACCATAATCATAAAGAACAGCTAAAATTGGCCATTGTTCAATGGTAAGGTCTATTGCGTGTTCTTTAAAAGTTTTGGTATACATATGTCGAATCTCTTTGACGGCGATATCCATCTGCCGACCGATTAACTTATAGTTCTTAATTACCTTTGGAGACATGCTTAATCTGTTTTCTTCCCTTAAAAATATGATTTATTCCAAAAAAAAGCCCCCTTATTGAAAATTAAATAAGAGGGCTTTTTAGAAAATGTATTTAGCGAATTATCTGTTGTATTTCAAAGTAAATAAAACAGTTCTTCTAATCGTTGGTAGATTGACAAATTGCTCATATCCAACATCAAATAAATTGTTGACAGAAAGACCTAGGTCAAGCTTGTTTGATTCATTAAAATTAAAGCGGTACCCTAAACTCATATTGGCAAATGTAGCTGCATCATTCGTTCCAGTAAAGATTCTACCATCACCCATTTTCCCGTCATATTCACCCAAATAATTGAGCCCGAATGTTCCATAAAATTTTTCGGAAGGAAGGTAGTTAATCCCAAAATTAAAACGATCGTTTGGTGTGTTGAGGTAGTACTCGTAGTTGGGGTTTGTTTCACCAAGATCTTCAGGTGACCAAATATTTTCAGATACATAAGAGTAGTTAGCAAATACAGTAAAGTCATTGTTGAAACTATAATTAAGTCCTAGGTCGAAACCGAAATAAGTTACATCTTCTTTTCCATAGGTTGGAAAACCAACATCAAATAGGTATCCACGCTCTTGAGCAACGTCTGAAACAATTAAACCATAACCTGGACGAGGTGGGCCAGGGGCCGATGTTCCAAGAACAGTAGTTAATTGATCAATAACAGATTGATCTACTGAGCCTTGAAGTGCGGTTTGGATTTGTGTGCTAACTGCAGCAACGTCAAGTTGTGCTCCCGCAGACACAGGGACAATTCCTTGTGGTTGAATATTCTGTGTTACACTGTAATAAGCATCAGCACTAATTTTAAGTTTGCTATTTAGAACAGTAGTATACCCAAATTCAAGCGTGTTTACTGCACGTAATTCTGGTGCTCCAGATCCAGCATCTGATAAACTATTAATTGGTCCAATTGATCGACCAACCAAGGGTGCTTGAAAAGTTCCTGCATTAAGTGCGGGTGTTACCGTTCCGTTTATTCCTGCAACGTTTACAGATACTCCCGCATTATTTGCTAGTGCTGTGATGATGTCTGCTAATTCAAATGAATCTCCCCCATCTACCGTACCAAAAGCAAATTTAGTTTCAGGATTGTTATAGGTTACCTCAGTTGCTACACCAACAGCGTGAGTTTCAGGTAAAACTGGTGGTACAGGGAGAGTAAAGTCTAAGAAAGTACGCAATTGACTTTCGGCACTGAAGGATCTGTTCAATGATAAGCGGAAGGCGGAGACGTCACTCGTTTTATATACAAAGCCTAAACGAGGAGAAAAAGCTCCTTGATCATAAGCATCATAAAAATCATAACGCCCAGCAAAATTTGCACTCAATTTGTCATTAAAGTCATGCTTAACAGATGCATAAGCGCCGTAAATTGAGGCAGCATTATTGTCAGTGTTTACTCCATAACGTTTTGCATCTGTAAAGGAGGGAATAATTTTTATATCTCCACCCACGACTGCTGAAGTTTTCTCACCAAGATCAAGATTGTATTGTGCTGTGATGTCATAGTAAAAAAGATCTGAAGTTTCTACATTGGTTTCATCTGCACTTGAATAATTAAAACTAAACACCTTCTCTGGTAGAGATTGTGATCCAAATTCTTTGGCCGCGAAGAAAGTTGCAAAGAACTTTCCTGAATTAAAACGAAGTTGGTTTAGAAAGTTTCTTCCACCGTTGTACAAGTGAGCCGTTTGATTCCTAAAGTTTTGACGGTAATCATTTATCGATCCAACATAGGTTAATGAAGTGTTTTCATTGAAGTTGTATACTAATGTTGCTTCATAACTGGTCGAATAGGTTTCCGTAAATAGATTGTCCCCAACAGTTAGTGTATCTCCATTTGATAACGTTTTTACCGATCCAGGTAAAATGGCAAGACTACCATTGGATTTCAAAATACCTCGATCAGACAGTTGAAATTCATCTACTTTATTTTGTTTGAAAAGGAACTTATACCCGAATTTTTCGTTTTCAGAGTGATCTGCCCATCGCACTGCGATTTGACTTTGTCCTTGATTACCTGCTCCAACATATACATCCAATCCAGTATACTTAAATGGATCCTTGGTGATATAATGAACAACACCTGAGGTAACGTTTGGTCCATAGAGTGCACCGGCGGGCCCTCGGACAACTTCTACACGTGCAATATCAATGGGAGATAAAGGAATTGCAGCTGTATTGACACGCTTACTTATGGGGGTTGTCAAAGGCAAGTAATCTTTCATTACTAAAGTGTTGGTTTCATTCACAATAGCAGAGCCCCTTAACTCTACGTTTGATTCTCCAGCTCCGTTTTGTACTAAATTAACACCTGGTAGATTGCGAACAAGATTGACAACATCGCCAGAAACTGCAGCACTTTCTACATTTCGACTACTAATAACCGAAACAGCTGCAACGGCATCAATTACTTTTTCGGCACTTCTCGATGCAGAAATAATTACTTCATCTAGCGACGCAAAATCTTCCTCCATAGAAACATTGAGGGTTGCATCAGTTGAAGTGATATTGATTTCTTGATTTTTAAATCCAGTATAGCTAACTTCAATGACTAGCGGTAATTCTGCATTGGTTGATAACGTAAATTTTCCGTCAAAGTCAGTGGTGGTTCCTTGAGTTGTACCTTGAAATACCACATTCGCTCCAGGGAGAGGGTCTCCACTAGAATCAAGCACTGTTCCAGAAATACTGTTTTGCGCAAGCATGGTAAAGGCCGAAAACAAGGTCGCAACCAATCCAAAAATTTTTTTTCTTGTAATAGTTTTCTTCATTTTGTTGATTTTTAGTTTAGCATGAACAATAACACTAAATGTATTTAGTAAATTAAATCATAATTTTTAATCATGCCACAATAAATGTTCGATTTGTTCAATAAATACATTTGAAAATTCAAAAAAAGAAATTAATTTACCTGAAATTTGTTTTATTACATGAAAGAGCCACTTTTCTATTAAGTTAGTGGAATAGGCCATTAAAATAAGAGGAATCGAATAATTATAAGCAAGTAATGAATATTAAAAATTATGTAGTCTATGGTAGTGAAGATTATGTGTTGCCTTCTTATTTTGTAAATATCGAATCCATTGAAAAAACAGCTCTCTCTTTTAATGGTCATATAAAACCACATGTACATTCGAATTTGCTTCAGGTTATTTTGTTTGAAAAAGGGAGAGGGCGATTCATTTCCGATCAAATTAATGAAGCGATCGATGGTCCGTGTGTCATTACGATACCAGAAAGCACCTTGCACGAAATACAATTTGACATGAATGCTTCTTTTAGCGGAAAGGTGTTGACCATAAACACATCTTTGTTGGAAGAATTATTGGCTGATTTGCCTAAAAGTCTTCTACGGTTAACCCAAGGCATTAATTTTCTTGACCAATTAAAGAATTACCCTGCTTGTGACACTTTGACCAATCAGATCAATGCTCGTTTACCTGAAAATGGACCAAGAGCACGGGTAGCAATAAACGCTTATTTGAGTTTATTTTTTCTTCAATTATTGGAGCACGATAGTCTCAATAAAAGTGCAAATAAATTCATGAACAAACAGAGTTACATTTATTTTAGAGCATTTGAACAAGAGGTAAAAGCGACCCAGTCAATCGCCAAATCAGTCGCAGAATATGCGGATAGTTTGAAGATAACACCTACCCATTTGAATAGAATTTGTAAATCCAATGTGGGCATAACAGCCTCACAAGTAATACAAAACTATATTGTTTTAGGAATAAAACGTAACCTCGTTTATACCTCTCACACTATCTCCGAAATATCACATATTTTCGATTTCAATGATCTGGGTTATTTTTGTCGCTTTTTTAAAAAACACACAGGTAAAACCCCGAAGAATTTTCGTGCGTCGCAAAGAGCTGTGCAAAAGGAAGCCGATTTGACATAGAAAAGATCAGTAATGACGATCCATAAGTGTTTTCGATTGGATTAACCCAGGGAAACGATAGTGGGTGCAAAAGAGTGTTCCGTTTGTTTTTTCCGATAAGTGAACAATGGATTGTATTGTTTTTTGGCACTTAGCAGGGTTAGAATCGTAGATGGTGATTAAGTCCTTGTTAGATAATTGCTCAAGATCTCTTAGAGCATCTGAACAATGAATGAGCGTTTCACCATTCGATTTAATAAGGAGTCCAAAATGATCTGTTCGATGACCAGGTGCTGGAAAAAATTGAATTGATTCCAAGAACAGCTCGTCTTGTTTAAGCAATATCTTTTGCTCCATATCGATCGTAGCGTAGTGGGTAAAAAAGTTGTGTTTCCCCAAACGCATGGCCTGTTGTTTTTCTTTTGGTAATCGTAGAACAAAAGGTGTCCGAGAGAATTCGTTTAACAAAACTTCTCTTGAGATTGAGTTGCTCCATAATTGATGGAGTGCCTCGGGTAGTACAATTTTGGCCTTGGGGAAGGAGGTTATGCCTCCTATATGATCTCCATCGCTATGCGTGAGAAAGAGATAGTCAATTGATTCAGGACTTATGTCTAATTGTGATAAGCCCTCCATTAGTCCACCGGTTCCTCTCCCAGCATCAAACATCAACCAGCGATCGTCAATTTTTAGCAGAAGATAATTAAAGCCAACTTCAATGGGTTTCTTTGCTAGGCGACTTTCCTGCGGCAGAATAAATTCTTTTTCAAAGCTACTTTGGAAAGCATTTTCTTCTAAAACATAGGCCTGAAATCTGCCAATCAAGAAAGAGTGAATTCGAATCATTACCAGTTATAAAGTTTAGCTGGATTATGTACTAGAATGTCTTCTAATTCTTCTTTTGTCTCACAATACTGATTCAATAGATTTAGCAAATGACCGTCATTGGGCATATGTGTTTTAATATTTGGATGCGGGAAATCTGTCCCCCAAAGTATTCGTTTAGGCGCAATAGAAATCAATTCTTTGGCATAAGGGATGGCATCTTCAAAAGGAGGACCAAGTTTGGAGATACGTTCAGCACCAGATACTTTCACCCACCAGTTCTCATTGTGTACAAATTGCTTTAAAATTTGAAATGCCTCTTGTTCAACTCCTTGATCGGTAGGAACACGACCCATATGATCGACCACTATGGGCATGTCTAGCTGAGCAAAAAAATGTTCGTATTCGATTAAATCCTCTGCATTGACATGAATAACCAAATGCCAACCAAGAGGAATTACTCGATCCAAAACTTTTTTCATCTTATCTAGATTTGGTGCCCCGCCGAGGTGTTTTACAAAATTAAACCGCACACCGCAAACACCACCCTCATTTAATTGCTCAAAATCGTTTACGCTAAAACTTTCATCGGCAATACAAACTCCTCTATAGTTGTCAGGATTGTGTGCAAGAGCATCCATCATGGCACGATTATCAATACCATGACAACTGGCCTGAACAATCACCGCTCGTTGAATGCCTATAGCATCATGGATCTTTTTTAATTCTTCTTTTCCGTTGTCTGGAGGCCAATAACTTGCCTTCGGGTGATAGGGAAATATAGCTCGTGGACCAAAAACATGACAGTGCGCATCGGTGGCATTTTTGGGTAATATAAAGTTTGGGCTAATAGGGGTTTTATTTGGGGGCATACAACTCTTTTTCTCCATGACTTTTTGGCTTAAGGTATGGGGACATTGACAAGGCCAGAACAAATTAGTCGTGCAGTGCGAATGATTCCCGTTTTGTGAATAATAATTTCTCCTGTTTCTTGGCTGTGATTCAATACAATGGTGATTTGGCCAGAAGGGTGTTCAAGGGTAAATTCCTTCCCATTGTTTTCTTTAGCAAGAATGAATGCCGTAGTACCTGGGATAAGACATCCAACAGCCACACTTGCTGCAGCTAATACGCCAATGGACGCATGACATACATGAGGAATAAACATGCGTGTATTTAGCACCCCTCCTGCTATAGCGGGAGATACAATTCCCATTTTGGGTACCGTTTTTTTGGCGACATCCCCAAGGCCCATTTTGGGCCCCATGTCTAAACGAATTCGTTCTAAAAGAGCTTTTAAAGCCTCATTTTCGTTTAAATCTTTTTTAGCTTCATCACCACTTAAACCCAACGAAGCCGCGTCGATTAAAATAGTTGGCATCCCGTTATCTATACAACTAATTGGAATTCCTTCAGAAACATCTTGTTTGTTTCCCGTAGGGAAAAGTGCACCGCAGCTAGACCCTGCCAAAGAGAGATAATTGCAGATTACTGGAGCAGCTGTTCCTTCGACGCCACTAATATGCGTATCCCCAAAATAGTTAAGCACCCCATTGGGCGTGTTTATTTCTACATCGCAGAAAGAACCACTATTTTCCATAAAAACTCTTGCAGTGGTGATACTATCTTTAGGTTTGATTAGTCCCTCCTCAATAGCAAATGGAAGAACTGCTGCTAAAATATTTCCACAGTTTTGTGCTACCGATAAGCGAGCTTCGCCCACAACAACCTGAATGAATAAATAATCTAAATCAACGCCATCGCGTTCAGATGGAGAAACAATGGCTACTTTACTCGTTAAGGAATCGCCCCCACCAAGCCCATCGACTTGTCTATGATCATTCCAGCCCAATCCATTCATGACTGACAGAATTAGCTGATCTCTATCATCAATATTTTCTGGAAGATCTTTTTTGTGAAAAAAGACAGCCTTAGAACTTCCTCCACGGAAAAGTGAAAAAGGTATTTTTTTTTGTTTCATTAATTCGAAGCAATGTATTCAAGTTTGTGTAACACTTCCATTGAGGGCAGAATTTCGTCTGCACTTGCTTTCGGACTTCTTCCTTCTTTAATGGAATGGATAAATTCTAAATCTTGCCATTCAAAGCCATTACGACTTAATAGTTCTGGGTCAATTTCAACGGGTTCATTATTCCCATCAACAATCTCATCGTAGCGAACTTTGAACGTTCCTTCTTCACAAATATAGCGGAACCAAGAGCCCAGTGGGCCTTGATTATTGAACGACAAAGTAACGGTTAAGAGTTTTTCGCTAATGGACTTAATTCCGATATTCATATCTAAAGGCACTCCAATTATTGCCGACTTTGGCCCTTGCAATGCCCATCGTTTAATTTCTGCTTCTTGCGTTTGAAAACGAAATAAGTCAACACTATGAGCGGCGTGGTGCCACAATAAATGGTCCGTCCAATCGCGTTCTTTTCCTAATGCACTCTTGTTTTCTCTCCGATGAAATAAGGTTTCTACGGCGAGGTGATGCATATGTAATTTTCCTTCTTCAATTTGTTTTCGAATCCATTGATGTGGTGGGTTAAAGCGACGCGTATGTGCTACCATTACATTTTTTCCTGTACGCTTTTGTGCAGCCACAATCGATCGGGCTCCTTCCAATGACTCTGCCATTGGGATTTCCACTAAAACATGTTTTCCTGCTTCTAGCCATTCAATTGTTTGTGCGACATGAAGTGGTGTTGGTGTGGCCAAAATAACCCCATCGACACTAGGGTCTGTTAAATAAGTATCCGAAGAGGTAGAGAAATCATTCAAACCATATTTTTTGGCGACTTCTTCGAGTTCTTCTCGATCGATACCCAACAAACCAATCGTAATATTTCCAATGTTTTGAAGTGCTTCAATGTGTTTTCTGGCAATGGATCCAGTTCCTGCAATTACTATTTTCATTTTATCTATTTTGCATCCCAATAAATGGGAAGTCCTACATAATTTTCAGCAAAAGAAGCCGCTCCAATATCAGAATTACAAAGGTAACTCAAGGTTGCTTCCTGCATTTTCGTGTCAAATTCAGATTGGTTCTCAAGGGTGTGGAAACTAGTCGTTACCCACCAAGAAAAGCGCTCCACTTTCCATATCCTACTCATACATATTTTGGTGTAACGATTTAAAATGTCGTCATTTTTGTCTGTATAATGATCTATTAAGCCTTTGGCTAGTACCTTAATGTCTGAGACAGCTAAATTCATCCCTTTTGCTCCAGTTGGTGGGACAATATGCGCGGCATCACCAGCAATGAAAAGTTTCCCGTGTTGCATATTGTCGCAAACAAAACTGCGCATACTCGCTACTCCTTTATCAATTATTTTTCCGCGATTATTGGCGTAGCCAAGGCGTAAGTCAAGTTCATCCCAAAGTGCTTCTTCTTCCCAACTGTCAGGATCAGTCTTATTGGGACATTGAATGTACATACGACTTAACTGCGGACTTCGCATACTTTGAAGGGCAAACCCATTTGGGTGGTGAGCATATACTACTTCATCAAAGCTCGGCGGTGCTTCGGCCAGAATCCCATACCAAGAGTGTTCGAATTCATGGACATATTCTTTGCGTAGGCTTCGTGGTATAGAGGGGCGACTAATGCCATGATATCCATCACAACCTGCCACAAATTCACAGTGCAATTCATGCAATGTGCCATCAAGTGAAAAGTGTACAATGGGGGAGTCGGTTGTCAAGCCCTCTAGACGTTGCGCTTTTGCCTCAAAAATAATTTGAAGATTGTCTTTGTGCGCATGATCAATCATATCACAACTAATATTTCGCTGCCCATAAACGGTAACCACTTTCCCCTCAGTCAAGCGTTTAACATCAATATAATGTTGTTCTTTGGCAAAATGAAATCGAATGCCATGATGTTCCATGCTTTCTTTTTGAAGCTTTTCTCCTACACCAGCTTCAATAAAAGCAGCAACGGTGCCTTCTTCTTGTACGCCGGCGCGTAGACGTTGGCGTAAATAATTTTCATTCCTATTTTCTAGGATAATACTCTCAATTCCTGCATTGTACAGCATTCGCGACAACAATAATCCAGCGGGTCCAGCACCAATAATAGCAACTTGTGTTTTGTAAATCATTCTTCTTTATTTTCTAGGCAAATAATACCAAAAGCAGTGTTAGATGAAGCTACATGGTATTTACGAAACTTTTCTTCCACCTCACTATTTAGTGCTCCTCGCATAATTTGCCACATAACCATTTCAATGCCCTCTGATCCTGCTTCACGTATAAATTCTAGGTGAGACATGGTGCGATTCAATTCATTGTTGTACACTAAATTATCTAGATAAGTTAGGTCAAATTCTGTGTTGACCACACCTGCACGTTCTCCTTGTAGCTGGTGTGACATTCCTCCTGTTCCGGCAACAACGACGCGTAAATCTTCAGGAAAGGATTCCACGGCTCGCTGTATGGCTTGCCCAAGATTAAAACAGCGATTAGCCGTTGGCGGTGGAAATTGAATAACGTTTACACACACTGGAATTACTTTTACTGGCCAAGCCTCTGGTTGGTCAAAAAACACAGTTAATGGCACTGTACACCCATGATCAACATCCATATGATTGGCAATGGTAAGGTCAAACTCATCCATTATGCAAGACTCAGCAATGTGCCAAGCCAAGGCTGAATGTCCATGAACATCTGGTACGTTTCTTGGACCATACCCTTCATCGGCGGGTTTAAATAACTCGGCAGTTCCAATGGCAAAAGTTGGTATTAGTTCCAACGAAAAGGCAGATGCGTGATCGTTATACACCAAAATAACCACATCTGGTTTAAGACCGCCTATCCAAGCTCTTGCCTCTGGCAATGCATCAAATAAAGGCGTCCAATAGCCATCTTTTGTTTTTCCAAAATCCGATGCCGCTCCCACTGCAGGGACATGCGAGCATCCTATACCTCCAACTATTTTAGCCATTTTGTTCTTTCTTTGATCGGTTTCCAATGATGGAGCGTCCTCCACTTAACATCATGTCTCTAAATTCTTCTTCGGTTACACCCGACATTTTTCCACCAACATATTGCATAGAGCGTCGGTCGAAGATGGCAATTTTGAATACGTAGTATATGTTTCCTCCCAATTGAAGACAGCGCAAATAATCTCTAGATAAGACGGCCTCTTTTTGCTCTTCCGAAAGGTCAAATCTGTTGAGATATTCGGCTTCATCTTCACTAAATAAAGACCGGTTTTCTTCTTTGTTAAGGGACATGCAAAACATATTCAAAGCATATCCTTTTTGGGAGTGCTCTGGTGTTAACACATAGGTTCCTGGAATATCATTAAAGGCTTTCCTCAACGCCGTTTTTTCTTCAAATGTCATTCTCCTGTTGGTTTATTTTTTTTAAATTTTCAAAAGTGGCTTTGGCCATTATCGGGTTTTTGTCATGTGCTTGCATAAAATCACAAACAGCATCCATTTCTTTCATCCGCCGATTTGCATGTTTTTTACTTCCTATTAAAAATCGATCAATGAGTTCATCGCTTCCCAAGATAGATTTAATTTGTTCGCGCATATAGGATTCTTCTTCAATTGATTTTGCCATATCCATGGCTTCACAGACTACAGCAGCCACTCCTTTGTATACGATAGAACGCATTAATTTATATCCTGCCGCAGTTCCTACCTCACCAGTTTTAACACTAAGATTGAGAAAAGATTGAGTTAGAGATTGAAATTGTTTTGCCTTTTTTCCGGAGACTAAAAAAGGTGTTTTAATCCCTTTAGGAGGTACTGGTGCCATAATGGCCAAATCGATTACAGCCACATTAGATGTGCTCAATTCTTTTGCGATGGTTAATTTTAGTTCAGGTGAAATGGTGTTCATTTCACAAAAATATTGCTGCTCGGTAAGATACGGAGCGAGCTCTTGGGCAATGGCAAGGGAAGCTTCTTTCTCATTAGCAGAGAAAATAATGTCAGCCCCTTTAGCCGCCGCCACATTACTTGTCGCAAAATGTACAGCTGGGTCAAGGTCATACCTTAAGTTAGGATCCCATCCATTTACCTGATGACCAAGCACAGCAAGGTCATTTGCAAATCGACTTCCTGCTTCTCCTAAACCCAAAAGAGCGAACTTCATACTTATTTACGTGTTGGAATATTGTATTTCTCTCCCCAGTTATAGATTTCTATGGAATTTTTTCCTTTTAATAATTCCTGACGAACGAATTCTTCTTTTTCTTCTCGCGCGATTGCTTTTTCAATAGTAATTTCAATTTCATTTTTTGGAACAACGACTACTCCGTCACGGTCTCCCACAATTATATCTCCTGGCTGTATGGTAACACCACCTATTGTGATGGGTTCATTTAGGCTTCCTTCGATGTCTTTTCCTGTACCACGAACAGATAATCCTCTAGAAAAGACAGGGAAGTTGAGGGCGTCAATTTCGTCAGCATCGCGAACACAACCATCGATCACCAATCCTTTTATGCCAAATTGTTGTGCGCCTAGGGTGAGTAAATCACCCCAATAGCCACCATCAATTCCTCCTTGACAATCTGCAATTATAATTTGACCCGGATCTGCATAGGCATAGGCTTGATGAAGTAGTATATTATTAAATGGTTTAAGTTTGACAGTATAAGCAGGCCCGCAAAGCTTCATGGATGGACTAATTGGCTTTAGGTGGGAAGGTAAGTTTCCCCTTCTACCCATAGCTTCGTGCAGGGTAGCAGTACCAAATGCAGAAAGTTTTTCGTATGTTTTAATCATTTAAAACAATTTAGCTAAATCGCCGACAAAGGGAACTTGACTTTCCAAGCATTCGGCAAATTTAATGGTTTGATCTCCGCTTATTCTTCGCGCATGGTTTCCTCGTCTTGCACCAAGTTCTGTATAATAGTCTTTAAGGTAGCTTTGAGCTCCCATGCATTCCATGGCTTTGATTTTTAAATCAAAAACAGAGGAAATATCAATATAAGTATCGGGTAAAAAACCAGATAATTCTGGTTGATGTGGTTCAAAAGAAAACCAACGAGGAGGATCAATACGCTTAAAGGCAGCGGATACACCTGCACCAGCAGAAAGGAGACGTGCCCTTTCAACAATGCTATAGGCCAACGGATGATCTGGATTAAATGGGTCTTTTTGCGTGTGAGTGAGGATGATGTTTGGCGTAAAATCACGGATGATTTCGGCCAGCTGTGCTTCCCTTTCTGGATTAATTAACATTGGGTAGTCACCCCAATCCAAGCATTGATATGTACAGCCCAGTATATCTGATGCTTTAGTCGACATTTCATGTCGCGCTTCTTTCACACTTTCTATGCTTCGGTTTGGGTCTTCTTTCCACAAATTACCCGACTCTCCTCTTTCTCCATAGGAAAGGGACAGATTCAACACCTCTCCTCCAAGTTCTTTTGTTTTTGCAATAATTCCTCCGGCTCTCCACACAAAATCTGCAGCGTGAGCCCCAATAACGAGTAGTCTCATAAAATTAATTTAAGCAAAAATAGATGTTTTAACGCCTATCAAATTAGAGCATCAAACAAAAAAATAGCACAAATCGAACATCTTTTGAGACTTAATCTTATCTCTGAGTGTTTTCTGTGCAAAAAAAACACCTCTAACAGTTAGAAGTGTTTTTTGAATAAGATTAGCGTAAATTTAGCCGTTATTTCTCGAGCATTAATTGTGTTCTGGCATTTTCCCCCAAATACCGACAAGAAACATGGTAGCAATTGTAGCATACATGATCATTGAAGGCACGTCTGGTCCAAAAGCTGCGGGACCATCAACGACCGTTTGTCCCCAATTGACAATATATGCCTCGGCTAAGGTGGAAATTTGTACTCCCGCTTCTTTCAATTCAGACAACTGAAAAGAAGTGTTTTTTTGCTGCGTTATTAGATAAGAAGCGACCTGTAACCCAAAGAAAATTGGAAAAGAACAAAAGAGAGTCAAAACCACTTTCCCATAGACGGGAAAGTTGAGTTCCCGGGAACGTCGGATTAAATAAAAAGCCAAAGCAGTCATTAAAATAACAGCAACAGTGTATATCGCATTATTGATGAAAATTTGATTGGAAAGTTGAAAAATTTCGAATTCAGTCATAATTATATGGTTTTAATTTATTTCTTTTAATATAATACTCTTTTATTCAGTTAGTTGTGACTTTTGTCACATTTCATTTATTATAGGAATGGTCCTGTTTAATTTTCACTAATTTTAAAATCAAAACTATTTTTTATGAAGTACAGTGAGATTCTAGGCCAATCACTGAGGGCTGAATTTGAACAAAATGCAACTACCCTCAAGGTTCCGAAAAACGCGCAAATCATTTCAGTGGGCGATCGCATCAATGATATTCCCTTCTTGGTCTCAGGAACCATTCGAGTTTATGCAGAAAGCTACGAATCAGGAAAAGAGGTTTTGCTTTATTACTTAGAGAGTGGTGAAACCTGTTTTATGTCTATCATTGCAGGAATGGGCGATCAAATTAGCAAAGTATCTGCTGTAACAGAAACGGATTGTGAACTACACAGCTTGCCCAATCTAAAAGTAAAAGAATGGCAACTCGCATATTCTGAATGGAACGGTTTTATATTGGGTTTGATGGTTAAAAATTATACCAACACAATCAAAACCATTGAAGAATTATCGTTTCTAAATATTGAGTCAAGACTCATTAATTATCTGCAGAAACACCAAACCACAGATGGTGTGACAGAGGTGGTAAAAACACATCAACAAATTGCAAAAGATTTAGGTACTTCACGCGAGGTAATTACTCGCGTACTCAAAAAAATTCAATTTGACGAAAAGAATATTTTGGTGTTCAAATAAGAAAAAAGAAAACCCCTCGACGGGCGAAGGGTTCTTAATGATTTTCTAGGCTTTTGTCATCATTGCCGAGGCAACAAACACAATTCCCTCTGGCCCACTAACAGTATATTGATAGTGTATTTTATTGGAATCATTTGGCATAAGGCTAATCTTCCATGAGGTAACAAAGACTTCTTTCTTTGTAGATAAACCACTTCTTTGGGCATCTGTTACAAAGACAAATTCACCATTTTTATTACTTTTTAAAACAGAAACAGGCTTGTTTTGTAACCCGCAATAATGGGTAGACAAGACTTCATCATTTTGTGCATTAAAAATGGTCAACATTTCGATGCCCCCTGTATCGCTCTCTTCCAAAAGCGCACTTCCATTCGAGGTAATGCTGTAATTTAATTCGAAGGCATCAGAGGTACCGTCGGTTCTTTGCAATGTTCCCTGCCATTTTCCTTCCAAGGAAAGGAGTTGTTTGAAGTTGTCAGAAACATCGTTTGCATAAGAATTCGTAAGGCATAAAGATGCCGTAATAAAGAATAAAAGTATTTTTTTCATGTAAATAGAGTTTGTTTAATAAACTTAAATTTAGGAATCTCAGAAAATTAGAGTGTGACTTATGTCACAAGAGAAAACAGATCATTTTGATAAAATCATCTCAGTTAAATTTCCTTCAAAAATGAGGAGAGCTACAAATTCTCGGGCTTTAATCCTTAAATTTGTTAAAACCATTGTCCATGCGTAAACCCTTCCTCCTTCTTGTTTTTCTTTTTTTGTCTTGTTCAAAAGACAAAACACCCCCACCTGCTGTTATGTATACACTCATTGTATCAGCCTCTAGTGGAGGATCTGTCAATCCAACAGGAGGGCCTTATACAGCGAATTCAAATGTTGCAGTAACCGCAACACCAAATACAGGCTATGTGTTTTCCCATTGGACAGGTAATGCGAACGGAAACGATAATCCATTGTCCATTAGTATGTCTGGAAATAAAAGTATTCAGGCAAATTTTGTCCAACAGCAGTTCACCCTTGAGGTCAAAGTTCTTGGAGAAGGCAGTGTAAGTCAATCTCTAATTAGTACAAGTAAAACAACGCAAGATTATACGGCTGGCTCTGTGGTGCGTTTATTCGCATCACCCTCTAGCGGGTGGTTGTTTTCGGGTTGGGCGGGAGCAATAGAGGGGAGCGACAATCCGTATGATGTTACCATAAATGAAGCCAAGACAATAACAGCGAACTTCCAAGAACGACAAGCTGGAGAAGCGGTGGTTTTAGAGGCTGATGGCCCAGGAGGTACTTACGATCTCATTACCTCTGTGCTGGCCTCTGGATGGAGTCCCATCGAGGTGCCCGATTGTAATCATGCGGCCTTTGGTGACCATATAGATGAAATCTTCGACGAAAGTTTAGCAAAACATGTCTTCCGATTTTACATCCATCCAACGCCAGACAACGACCGCTGTATTAATTTTGACCGACAGCGAAATGAAATTAAATCCTACGATAAATCTCCAGAGAACTTATTGGGTCGAGAAGGAGAACGGGTGACCTATCAATGGAAGTTTAAGCTCCCAGCAGGGTTTCAATCTTCCCCAAAATTCACTCATATTCACCAAATTAAATCAGTGGGCGGTGATCTGGCCAGCATGCCGATTTATACTCTTACGACGCGAAAAGGCACACCAGATCAATTGGAATTGCGCTATGCAGAAACCGAGAATCAAGGCACCTTAACACGAACGGATTTAGCCCCATTCATCGGTCAATGGGTTGAAGCAACCGAAACCATTGTCTATGGTGTCAATGGAACCTATAACCTTGAGCTTAGAAACGCCCTTACACAGGAAGTTCTTTTGAGTTACGCTAATCCGTCGATAGTAAATTGGCGTCCCGGAGCTAGCTTTGCCCGCCCGAAATGGGGGGTCTACCGCAGCTTAGTGTATGCCGAAGATTTGCGCGATGAAGCCGTTTTGTTTGCCGACTTTAGTGTGACGGAGGACTAGAAAACAAGTGATGTTTTTTAAATCAAGCTGTTGTTTTCCAAAATATGCGTTCCTTTTTGGGAGGACTTGGACAAGTCGATCATCGCTTTTGCCACTTTTTCTCCTTTAATGGGGCGCAGTTTTTTGGGAAGTAGAAAAGCAAATAGCGGCATAACTAGTTGTGCGATCTTTTCTCCAAAACGGAATTCATTTCGTTTTCCTAGTAGTAAAGAAGGCCTAAGGATAGTGGTGGAGGGTAAATTTAGCGCAATCACTGCATCATCGATCTCCCCTTTAAGTTTCAAGTAAAAGCCAGCACTACTACGCTTGGCCCCAGCGGAAGAAACATATAAAAAGGAGGATACGTTTTTCGTTTTACAGGCCTTTGCAATGGAAAGGGTAATGTCGTAATCAATTTTACGATAGGCATCTTTGTCTCCTTTGACCCGAGCTTGTGTGGTGCCAATACAAGAAAAAACAACACTACTGTTTTCGACCACTCCTTCAACTTCCTTCTGAGAGGAAAAGTTTATTAGACGCACTTCAAGCTTGGGATGTGAAAGTATTAGCGCTCTTCGGCTAACGACAACAATCTTTTCCAATGAAGCATTGGCCAAGAGTTCACTTAATAAAAAACCGCCAATTAGACCGCTGCTTCCGAACAGCGTAACTTGTTTTTTGTTCATTTTTGAGATGATTGCCCTTTTGGGCTGTCCTTTTTCTGCATGGGTCCGCGCAAATGAATGATGAGACCATTCAAGAAATTACGTAAAATTTGATCCCCACATTCCATATATTTTTCATGCTTTTCGTTTCTGAAAAAAGCACCAAGCTCCGATTTGGAAACATTAAAGTCCACGAGTTTGCAGATGGCAACGATGTCTTCGTCACGCAATTTATGTGCTACACGAAGCTTTTTAAAGATGTCATTGTTTGTTAATCCCATGTATGTAAAGATAGGTGTTTTTTTATGGGAACGACTGTTTAGTTTTTTGACCTGGTCTTTTGCTTAATCAAAGCATATGCTAGGCTAAAAGCAAAGAATATTGCACCAAAAAAAGATGGGATGATTAAAAGCTCACGGAAAACGCCAACAAGTATAGTTTCAATTCCTAGTTTATACAGTAGATAAAATAACCCGTAAATGCCTAAGCAACTCAGCAACCCAATGACGTTATGTTTTATATTCATTGAAACAAGGTAAGTAAATTCCATTATCCAATCACTTTCCCCCTACATTTGATTTATGTTAAGTGAAAAAATCTATGCCTTTTGGCACCCAGAATGTTACCACGGCAAGGAGTATTTAAACCCTCCGCTGAAGTAAACTAATTTGCGTTTAAAAAGGATATATTTAGGCATCGAGTACACGAAAAAAGACGCGTTGAGAAAATGCTCAAGCCCAATTAAAATAAAGAACAATTCAACAAAAATGACACCGCTTTTTTCTTTAAAAAATTATTTTTCGCGGGATACACCTATTCTTCATAAACCATACAAATCATAGCATAGGCTTTTTTTTAAAGCCTATGCTATGATTATTGTCCTCCAATTCAATTCTATTCAGTGACAGAAATATAGGTCATTTCAACAGAGTCGATGAGGGTAACGGTTTCAATTGCCGAAAGCAATAGAGGATAACTCATCTCTAATGAATCTTCAGTAGGTAGACTACTTGGTGTTTCGGAGAGTGCATAAATGGTCATTATGTAGGTGTTTGTCCCAGGAGATGGACTACAAGGCGATGAATAGGAAATTTTAGCAAAGTCTTTATTTGGCCCCATGAACCACGCTCCATCATTTGCACCACCATATGGAATCTCGCTTACAGAAGGATCAATATCCCAAAGTAAAAGATAGTGATTAACTTCATCTGCATTTATATTTGCGTGAATTGATATTGCAAGTGACCCTGTCCCTTCGGGTACATTTGCCCATGAGATAGGAATCGAGCTTTCTACACCATTAACTTTAGCTTCACACGTATAACTTTCTAAAATCGCTCCATTAGCATCAATAGCTATGCTAGATAGTGAAAAATCAGAATTTGAAGATGTAACAGTATATCCAGCAGAGGTGGTTTCTGAAGTTGTATTTGTTGTTTGTGAAACAGTTGAAGTGTCGTCAGGTGGAGTAGTTCCAGTATAAGGAATATCAATACAAAAACTTCTATTAGTATAGGTTTCAACATTCTCAGTTGAGCCTTCAGCTATTGCTCCATTGGTAGGAAGATTGGAGGTACCTCCATTCTCATCAACATGCGTGTAGGTGTAATCACAGGTTGTTGGATCCCACGAATAATTGATGTAATATTTGGTCCCAGAGACAGTATACTCAAATGAAAAAGCATTATCACCAGTTTGAGAAAATGCTGTTACCTCAGCTCCATCGACCGGTCCAAAACCATCGCTTGGACGAACGGGTGAGGAAAATGCTTGAGGAATTATTTGATCTTCTGGTGCAGTACTTGTGGGATCTATTGTTACTACTCCCATCATTTTAGCAATAAAATAAGGAGCTTCTGTTGAGGTATGATAACGATAACTTTCATTCTCATCATAACGACCCAATGCATCGTCCAAAGCTAGGTCTGTAAACCCATATACAGGGAAACCATCCAAGGCATAAGCAATTGGATTACCTTCTCCAGCGAGTTCTTGAAGATGTGTTGGGGGTTTGTGGTAGTGGTAGTCATCTCCTCTTCCAAAATGCCCTCCCCAATTGTCTAACTCTCCGAGTACAAAACTGTCATTCCCTCTGTTGTTTAGTGAGTTGAATATTGGGATTCCGTTTACAGCGACAGCTAAAGCGCCTTTTCTTAGTCGTAAGCTAGTATCTAATGGATCGTCTGACATTACGGGGTTTAATGGTATCGCCCAGCTATTATCGCCCGTATAGTTTTGTGGTATTGGCACTTGTTCTTGCCACGATGTAATTCCTACAGCCATATTATGTGCTGGCCATCCGTATGAAGAAATATAAAAGTAATCCTCGTCTGCAGAAATAGACACATCTGTAAAGGCAGAAAAATGAGACTCAATTGTGCTTAAAATACTACTTGGATCTGACGTGGTTGGAGTATTCGTTGAAGTATCAGTGGAGGTGTTACTTGTTGTTTCACTACCCACAGGGATAAATGTAACACTAATTGTTTTAGATTCATTTACAGTGAGTTCAATTGGGTTGTCAGTACTTGAAACAGATCCAGACCATCCTGTAAAAACCCACTCATCTAATGGATTCGCAGTTAATCTAATCACACTCCCTGAAGTATATTCAGTAGTTGATTTACCTGCAGATACAATTTCTTCAGAAACTGTTCCAGAACCTGTTATTGAAACAGTAAGAGGATATTTTCTTTTTTCAAAATTAGCCGTAATTGTTTGATTTGTATCAACTGTAACTGATAGTGGATTATCAGTTGAACCATTTGACCAATTGACAAATACATATTCTGAATCAGGGGTTGCGGTAATTGAAACAGATGTGCCTTGAGTGTAAGACCCACCAGGTGAACTAACACTCCCACCAACTCCTGATGTTATCGTTAAAGTTAAACTAATAACCGGATCCACTGTTGGAGTATTATCTGATTCAAAAGGAGTTGCATCTTCTGTTGAACAGGTGATAAAAAACAAAAAGGTAATGGATAATAATGAAGGAAAAAGAAAATTCTTTTTGTTTGAACGACTAAAGTAAAAGGTAAAAGATAGTAATGTAAGGAACAGTAAAACGGCGCCTATACTGGCATTGGACTTGGAAATCTTAAGTAAGGGAGCATTTGTTTTTAATCCAACTATAGGTTTCGCTAAGTTAGCATTTATGTGGGCGGTTAACTCATGTCTTTTTAAGATTAAGAGTTGGTCTTCCATAGAAAAATCGGCTATTGGATATTGAGAGATCTTCCCAGTAGATATATTTTGAAGCAAGACGATTCCGTTGTTAAAACCAATATAATCGGCTTTAAAAGAATGGTTATCTCCCATTAATTGCCATTGATGCGCGTGTTTTTCTGAATGAGTTCCTGAATGAGAATAAACAAATCCGTTTATTGAGAATAAGAAAAAACATAGAATTGTTATCGAGAGGGAGATACGTTTTTTTTGCATTTATAAATAGAATAGTTAATAATAACTAAAAATACGCTATATTTTTAATAATCAATCAAACTATAAATGATTTTAGACAAAATCCATGCCCTTTGGCATCCAGAATGTTACCACGGGTGGGGTAAAACCAAACGCTTTTTTGAGGGTTGGTACTATAAACTGGTGAGTGAAAATGAAACACATGCGCTCGCGATTATTCCGGGGATTGCCATGGATGAGAAGGGCAATAAACAAGCCTTTATTCAGGTGTTGGATGGGAAAAAGAAAGAAGCCTATTATCATCGTTTTGATGCTGAAGTTTTTCAACCCCACCCCAAAAAACACGACCTTAAGCTGGAAAATAATCGCTTTAGTTCAAACAAAATCAGTTTAAATTTACCTGATTTAAAAGGCGAAATACAATTTAGTAATTTACATCCTTGGTCAACAAGCTTGTTATCGCCAGGTATTATGGGACCTTTTTCTTTTGTGCCTTTTATGGAGTGCTATCATGGAATACTAAGTATGGATCATGTATTGTCTGGGAGTGTTGTATTTAAAGGAGAAACACTTTCCTTTGACAACGGGAGAGGCTATATGGAAAAAGATTGGGGACATTCTTTTCCTGAAGGCTATATTTGGATGCAAAGCAATCACTTTTCGCAAAAGGAAGTGTCTGTCAAGGCATCTATTGCTAAAATTCCCTGGTTGGGCACCTCTTTTGTTGGACACATTGCCGGTGTTTTAATGGGAGATCAACTCATCGAGTTTACCACTTATAATGGGACACAATTACTGCTTTGTCAGGTGACCCAAGAAGCTGTTTTGCTTCACATGGAAAATAGAAGTCATCGACTAGAAATAAAAGCGAAAAGGGAAGAGGCTACCAGTCTTGCCGCACCCATTGCCGGGTTTATGGATGCCCGGATAGAAGAAAGTATGAAGAGTGAAATTCACGTCCTACTGACCGATAAAAAAAGAAACAAAGTCTTACTTAATGATACTGGAACTTCTGCCGGAATAGAAGTCGCTGGAAATTATTCGCTCGTTATGAAAGGATAGTCCGATACAATCTTCTTACGTATTATTGCATGATCCGAAAATTTGCTGCCCGAACCTCTTCTTTATTCGCTAATACAAAGATGGGGGTGAACACATAGGTCGCCTCAGAATTTCTAAAAGCGCGTTCAAAACGAACACTTACAATGGCTGCTTCGGAGCGGTTAATGACATCTTGAATGTACTGTTGACAAATAGCGGTGTTTTTCTTATCTAGTTGCTTGGGATGGATAAAGGCCTTGATTAAGTCACGCTCAAAGATCACTTTGGCTTCTTCAAATGGAGTTGATTGACTTTCCTTTGTTTGTCCAAAGGTCAACAGCGGTAATAAAAGGAATAAATAACGCATGAGATTGGGTTTAGCTATGGCCAAACTTACGAATGCTTTCCCGAAACCAAAAACCTTTTTACGTATATTGATTGCATCTATTTACAATCTATGGAATTTAAAAATAAAGTGGTGTTGATTACAGGAGCAGCTTCTGGGATTGGAAAAGCAGCCGCAATCGCTTTTGCAAAAGAGGGGGCTAAAGTGCTTGTTTCTGACCGAAATAGCAACGCTGGAGAGGCCACAGTAACCGAAATCACATCACAAGGGGGAACAGCCGCCTTTCTACAAGCAGATGTCGCTGTTTTTGCCGAGGTAGAACAACTTGTGCAACAAACGGTCGATCGTTACGGAAAGATCGATATCGCCATCAACAATGCCGGTATTGCTGGGCATAGTGCTAAAACAGCCGACTACCCCATTGATGATTTCGAAAAAGTTATGCAAGTCAATACGGCGGGTGTGTTTTATGGAATGAAGGCGCAACTACCTCAAATGGTGAAACAAGGCAAAGGAGTTATTATCAATACAGCATCTATTGCAGGACTAAAAGGCTTACCCAATTCAATAGCTTACACAGCGAGTAAACATGCTGTGGTAGGGATGACCAAAACCACCGCCATGGAATACGGAAAACAAAATATTCGTGTAAATGCTATTTGCCCTGTCTTTACTGTTACGCCCTTGTTCAATCCAGATACAATCGAAAAAATGGCGCCAGGAATTCCAGAAAAATTAAAGGCAAATGTGCCCATGAAGCGCTTTGCTGAGGTGCAAGAACAGGTCGACGCCATGTTGTGGTTGGCTTCTGATAAGGCTTCTTTTGTTACTGGAGTTGCATTTCCTGTTGACGGAGGCCTAACAGCTTAACCCTTTTCAATCAAAATAAATTGAAAACAATCACCCAACATTCACTTAATCTTATATTGCAATTATAGATATAAGTTGCTATATTTGAGTATCAACTAACTAAATTTACTTTATGAAAAAGCAACTTTATTAACGCTGTTTTTAGCGTTTACGCTAAGCCTTTTTGCGCAGCGAAATTCGAATCGTGAATACTGGAACACCTGGCAGTACAAACCTAATAAAGGGATGACCCAGAAGTTTGAAGCAGCAGCAGCAAAAACCAAAAAATTTAACGCCTCTCCAGAGAACCTAATTGTAACGTATGAGATTTCCACTGGAGACAATGCAGGAACCTATGAGAGAATTATGCCTTATCAAACGCCGGCAAGTTATGACAAAGACAAAACGGCTGAACTAGACCATTGGAAAGCCAATGTAGGAAAGTATTGTACCCCAGTTGGTGGACAACAAATATGGGAGCGAATGGGCTATGCAGATGTAAACATCAAAGAAGGAGCCAACCCATCCAAATACTTAATGAAAACAATCTATGTAGTTAAGCCAGGACACAATGGACATTTTGGTCGATTTATTCAACGTTTGGGTAAAGTACAAGGTGATCGTAGTCCAGACGTTTCAAGCATTACTTTACGTTTACAGAGTGAAGGAAATAGAAATATGTATGTGCGTTATGTGGGGTTCAATAAACATGAACAAGCCCCAAAAGAAGACGACCTTAGCTGGGAAGATGTCTATAACGAAATGTTTGGTTGGAATACATGGGAAACGGACCTAGAACTTTACAACAATTCCCTAGAAATGTGGGGGAGACAATCCGAAAAACTTCGTCTTGTAGAAGCCTTGTTGCCTACACCTTAATTACTCAAGACTAGACCAAAATCGAGGAATCCTTCATTAGTAGTGGTATCTACTAATGAAGGATTCTTTTATTTATGCGCTTTTATCTAACGCCCAAAGCTGTTGCGTAAGATGGTGTTAAAACCCAAACTGCTCCAATCTTGCTTTTTTATAGCTCGTTTGATATTCATTGATCACTTCTGGTGTAGAGAATTGCTTCGTTAAATCAACAAAAGCTTCTGTGCCTGGTTTAAACTCAAAATCAACATGTTTAATGGACCATTGTTGTAATTCATAAATCAACGGATATAAATCAATTCCTTTATCCGTGAGGTAGTATTCTTTCACCTTCTTATCACTTTCCTTTCTTTTGAAGTTGATAATACCAAGAGCTGTTAATTTTTTTAATCGATCTACCAAAGTGTTACTTGCAATTCCTTCAGAGGACTCATTTAAGAATTGCGAAAATTTATTTAGGCCTCTAAAAAGATCTCTAATTAAGATAAGTGTCCAACGATCTCCGAGAAGATCCAGCGAGACAGCACATGCGCAAGCTTTTTTACCGTAGTCTATTTTTTTTTGCATAATAAAGGTAAATTATGGTCAATAAGC
>Ga0209138_1000096_pt1 | contig 82501 bp, 79 predicted proteins | sample SaaInl3SG_22_DNA_FD_184645 | JGI IMG/M metagenome (GOLD analysis project Ga0209138, IMG submission 184645) | Marine microbial communities from expanding oxygen minimum zones in the Saanich Inlet - ESP_153SG_22_DNA (SPAdes) (version 2) | ecosystem: Environmental > Aquatic > Marine > Intertidal...
AATTTTCAAGGCCTTTTTTTGTGCTTCAGCTTTTTTAGATGAGTTAGTTGTATAGAGTTTTTTTTGTTGTTGCCGAGTGTCGTGCGGTTCCCTGTCTGCCGACTAGGCAGGGAATCCCATCATTTATCCAGAATTAAAGGTCTTGAATTTTCAAGGCCTTTTTTTGTGCTTCAGCTTTTTTAGATGAGTTAGTTGTATAGAGTTTTTTTGTTGTTGCCTAGTGTCGTGTGGTTCCCTGTCTGCCGACTAGGCAGGGAATCCCATCATTTACCCAGAATTAAAGGTCTTGAATTTTCAAGGCCTTTTTTTGTGTTTCAGCTTTTTTAGATGAGTTAGTTGTATAGAGTTTTTTTGTTGTTGCCTAGTGTCGTGTGGTTCCCTGTCTGCCGACTAGGCAGGGAAGTAGGTGGATTAACTCAAAAGCGTTGTTTGGGTGGTGTTCTGTATATATTATAAAATGAGTATTGGTTGGTGTTCTAAGGAGGATCTGAAAACCTATTAGCTCATTTTCTTTTTATAGTAAGAAATACGATGTTTGAAGAATAATTCAAAAAAAAAACAATCATCATAACAAATCTGAGACGAAGTTTCTTAGCTTTGGAACTTAACAGAAACTAATGAAGATTACAAAATAGCCCTATTATTAAGGTTTATTTTGTTGTTTACAATTATTTAGATGGAGCAAAAAATTACCACGACAGATCAAAAAAGAATTTTTCATTTTTCTGATGTTTCGGCAGCTTTTCTTGTTTTTTTATTAGCATTACCATTGAGTTTGGGAATTGCGAAGGCAAGTGGTTTTCCTGCTTCTATGGGAGTTTTAACAGCTATAGTAGGAGGTGTTTTTACGCTTTTTTTTAAGGTCTCAGAATTATCTATTAAAGGTCCGGCAGCCGGTTTAATAACAATTTGCGCAGCTGCCGTAGCAGAATTTGGTGGAGGAGTAGTAGGTTGGCAAATGGTGTGTGCCGTTATTGTTGTAATGGCTGTTTTACAAATGTGTTTAGGTCTTTTTAAGCTAGGTGGATTAAGCGATTTTTTCCCACATGCAGCGGTTCACGGTATGTTAGCAGCGATAGGAATTATTATAATTGCTAAACAAATTCCTGTACTACTCGGAGTTTCTCCAGAAATATATGCAGAAAAAAGTGTAGCTAAGTTGCTTATAAATATTCCTAGTTTTATAACGCTAGCTAACTTAAAAGTTGCTTTAATTGGGGTTTCTGGATTGATTCTGTTATTTATAGTTCCTAAATTACGGATTCCTTTTGTGCATAAAATTCCGACTCCTTTATTGGTCTTACTTCTTGCTATTCCACTTGCTATTTTATTGGATTTTAAAACAGAGCAACCGGCGCATATTTTGGTTGTTATAGGTGATTTCTGGGGTAGTTTGGCTATCAATGCAGATTTCTCTTCTATTGCTACTTTTCCTTTTTGGAAATATGTAATTATGTTTTTGTTTGTAAGTTCATTAGAATCTATTCTAACCGTAAAGGCAGTTGATTCTCTTGACCCAGATAAAAAAGAATCAAATTACAATGGCGATTTGATAGGACAAGGAGCAGGAAACATAGTTTCGGGAATGTTAGGTGGATTGCCTATGATTTCTGAGGTGGTGCGCAGTTCTGCTAACATAAGTTATGGAGCTAGAAGTAAATGGTCTAATTTTTTTCATGGTATTTTTCTTTTGCTTGCTATGCTTTTTATCATTCCGATAATAGAGCTTATTCCAAACGCAGCTTTAGCTGCCATGCTTATACATGCCGGATACAAGCTAACGGCTCCGAAAGAATTTATACATATAAAAAGGGTAGGAACAGAACAGCTTTTGATTTTTATAGTTACAATTTTAGTTACGCTTTTGGAGGATTTACTTTTGGGTATTTTTTCTGGAATCGCAGTTAAATTTCTAATTCATTTGTATCATGGAGTTCAATTAAAGAACTTTTTCGAAGTGCGGTTAATCTTGAAAGAAAACAATAAGCAAACAATACTTAAGGTAAGTGATGCTGCTGTTTTCTCTAATATTATTTCGTTTAGGAAAAAAATAGCGAAACTTTCTTTAGCTGATTCGCTTATAATCGACCTTAGTTCAGCAAGTTTTCTAGATCATTCTTTCATGAGCTTTTTAAGTCGTCTTCAAAAATCAAAGAAGGAAAAAGGTTGTTCTATTGAAATTATAGGCTTAGATAAGCACAAGTCATTTTCAGACCATCCTTTGGCAACGCGTAAACTTACAACTTAGCGATATGTATGAGAATTGATTGTTTAGTATTTCCACTTATTTGCTAAAGCAACTAAAGATAACATTACCGGTACTTCAATTAATACTCCCACAACGGTAGCTAAAGATGCTCCAGAATTTAAACCAAAAAGAGAAATGGCTACGGCTACGGCTAACTCAAAAAAGTTACTAGCACCTATCATAGCCGAAGGAGCGCAAATTGAATGTTTTAGTTTAAAATACTTCCCAGCAAACCAACTGATAAAAAAGATAAAATAGGTTTGAAGCGTAAGTGGAACTGCAATTAGTAAAATTGCCAAAGGATTACTAATGATTGTTTTACCTTGGAATGCAAAAATTAAAACAAGCGTAAGTAATAAGGCAAAAATAGAAATTGGCTTGAGTCGTTTTAGAAAAACGCTTTCAAACCACTCTTTCCCTTTCTTGCGAATCAAAACTTTGTTTGTTGCATAACCAGCAATTAATGGAATTAAAACAAAAACAACAACAGAAGTGATTAAAGTGCCAAAAGGAATACCAATGATTTCTCCATTTCCATTTAAAAATTGAATATCGAACCAAGAGAAGAGTAGTCCTACTATAGGAACGAAAGCAACAAGTAAAATCAGGTCGTTTACCGACACTTGAACAAGGGTATAATTCGCGTCGCCTTTAGTGAGGTAGGACCAAACAAAAACCATAGCCGTGCAAGGAGCTGCGCCTAGAAGTATAGCACCTGCTAAGTACTGCTCTGCATCTTCGGGCGACATCCAGGCTTGGTAGACTTTGTAAAAAAATAAATAGGCGAAAATTGCCATGGTAAAAGGTTTGATTAGCCAATTTACTACAACTGTCAATCCAAGTCCTTTCCAGTTTCTTGAAACATATTTTAGAGAAGAAAAATCAATTTGAACCATCATGGGATAAATCATAAGCCAAACTAAAATAGAAACAGGAACGTTGACGGTGAAAATGTTCCAATCACTTAAAACGTGTATACTGTCTCCTGATAAAAAACCTACTGTAATGCCTAAAGCAATGCACAGTAATACCCAAAGTGTGAGGTATTTTTCGAAAAAACCTATTTTTAATTCTTCATTCATAGTTTGTTAATTTTAGAAAATACGTAAAACATTTCTGTTGCAATTTCAAAAGAACGATAATCATAAAAACTACTTTCTAAAGGTGTGTTATCGTACTTTTTTGGATCTTCATAGCGAATCGGTATGCGCGCATCACAGCCCAAAACGAAAGGACAGTTTTCATCAGCATGAGAACAGGTCATAATTGCAGCAAAATTGTCGGATGGATTGCTTTTATTGTCATAGATCTTAGAGAACATATCTAATCCGTTTGACTGTTTATCCCAATTAATGGAATAAATTGGATTATTAGATTCGTTTTTCGAGATTTTAAATCCAAATCGGTTTAAGGAGGATATGGCGCGTTTATTAAAGGCAGTTTCCTCAACCCCTCCGCTGTAACACGTTGCTTTAACGTCGTAATAAATAGCTGCTACGTTTGCCCAAAGTTGTGAGAACTGGCTCCTTCTAGAGTTGTGTGTACATATAAAGTTTAACTGAACTGGAGCACCAATCTTTCTTTTGTTCACTATATAGTGCGTTAATACTTCTAACTCTAACTTACGTTTTGCAGAAATTGTATCAAAATCTATCTTATCAATTACCTGTGCAATCTTAGGAAACATTTTATTATTTTTAGCAACACCCAGAACCTGGTGTACAATTGTTTGCTTCTTTATCTTTTTGAGATAATGAGGATAGAGATACTTTGAGTTTTTCTTCTGGGATTCCACATTTATCTTTTGCCAAACAGTCTGTAGTTCTTGGAATTAGTTCGAAATATGTACCGTTAAATTCTAATCCGTATTTACAAATAGTATCGCCTTGATACTCAACTTCTATTTCTTTGTTTGAGACACCTAACTTTTCTTCGGATAATGAGATGATGCTCAGAAGTTTCTCAGGGTGTAATCTATGGTCATAATCATTTGCTTCCCAAAGTTGAAAATTTACAACCTTTTCATTTCGTATGGTTCCTCCACAATCGATAAATTTTTTAGCGATTTCTCCTACTTCTGTAATATGAAAATGAGCAGGAACAAGCTTTCCGTTCGGTAGCTCAAACCCAATTGAAGCGCTTTCTTTTAAAATGGATTTAAATGTGTTTAATTTCATCTTTTTTTAATTTAATATCGCGATATAACGATGTACTTTAGTAAATTTTTTTAACTACAAGTTTTTTCAGAACATAAAGTATGTTGCTTAAAAAAATCTTCAAAAACTGTTTTTATTTCTAACCACTTGTTGGTATTGATACAATAATTCATTGCATTTCCTTCTATTGTACCTTGAATAATTCCTATATTTTTTAATTCTTTGAGGTGTTGACTAATTGTAGCTTGTGCTAGGCCTAATTCTTCAACTAGGTTTGAATTTATGCAAGATTTAGATTTTAATAAATACTCTAGAATTGCTATTCTAGCAGGATGCGCAAATACTTTTCCAAGTTGTGAAAAGTTATTTTGCTCTTCTGTAAATAGATTTGTTTTTGTTAATCCCATAACTATATTGCAATATTACGATATAATTTTTAATTGACGAGTAAATATGTTTATTTCTTTAAATTTTATTTAGTTTAACTCCAAAACGATAAGAGTAAGAAAGGCGTTTTAAGGATAAAAAAAGATTTATTCAAAGTAGTAAGCATAGCTAAATTCCTATTTTTAAAAAATGAGTAGGTGAATTTAATAGAGGTGTTACGGCTTGCGCTATTATTGCTTGAAGTTTTTTTAAGACAATTTTTTTCACGAAGTCGGTATGTGTAATCAAGCCAACTTGTCTACTTGGAACAGGTTCTTTGAAGGATATAATTTTAGATTTCATTTGTTCGTCTAGATTATTGGCATAAAGTTGAGGAATGAGCGTAAGAGTTTCTTCAGCGTTTGTCATTTTAACCAAGCTATCTAAACTTCCTGATTTGAATTCATACGTGCGTTTTTCTTTTACTTTTTGATTTGATAGTTCGCATATTTTTAATACTTGAGAGCGCAAACAGTGTCCTTCATTAAGCAAGGATAGGTTTTCATAATCTAGTTCGCTTACATCAATATTTCGGGTGTATTTATGCTGCCTACTATCATAAATCAGAAAAGGTTCCGTGTAAATTTCAGTTTCAACAAGTAGAGGATTTTCTATAGGGAGAGCTGCTATTCCAATATCTATACTTTTAGATAGCAGTGCTTTTTTTATTTGTGCAGTTGTCATTTCCTCAATAGTAATATTCATTTTATCAAAAGAAGAAACAAAGGTTCTGAAGAATAATGGGATTAAATCAGGTGCAATTGTAGGAATAATACCAATACTTAAGCTACCTACCATTTCTCCTTTCAATTCTTGAACTAGGTAGTTTAACTGGTTAATTTCATTGTTTATAATTACTAGTCTATCTATAATTTGGCTTCCTTCTTTAGTAATTGAAACCGGTTTGGTTTTTCGGTTAAAAAGTTTAATGCCAATCTCTTGTTCTAACTTACCTATCATGGTACTTAAGGTAGATTGTGTTACAAAACATTTTTCAGCAGCAGCTTCAAAGTTCTCAGATTCTACCACTGCAAGTACGTATTTAAATTGTTGGATATTCACAAGGTTAATTTTTTAATATTGATGCTGTCAATAAAGATATAGAAAATATCGTTTTTATAGGTGTTGTTTTTAGCTTTAATTTGTAAAAAAAAGATATTATGCATAAAACACTAATCGTATTTGCAACACTCGGATTTCTGAGTTTTGCTTGTACAGAAAAAGAAGAGGTTAAGGCAAACAATGAAAAGATGACAGACGAAGGAGGTTGTCCTCTAGGCTTTGATAAGATGCGTTCATCTGGCGAGGTAATTAAAAATGAAGGAAATACCAATAAAGACTGGTGGCCTAATAATTTAGATTTAAGTGTGCTAAGGCAGCATGCAGCACATGCTAATCCTATGGGAGAATCGTTTGACTACGAAAAAGCATTTAAAGAATTAGATTATTTTGCCTTAAAAAAAGATCTTGAAGCGTTAATGACAGACTCGCAAGACTGGTGGCCAGCAGATTTTGGACATTATGGCGGATTATTTATCCGTATGGCTTGGCACAGTGCAGGAACATACAGAACCGGAGACGGTAGAGGAGGTTCTAGAGCGGGTCAACAGCGATTTGCTCCTTTAAACAGTTGGCCAGATAACGCTAACCTAGATAAAGCTAGAAGATTACTTTGGCCAATAAAGCAAAAATATGGTAAAAACATTTCTTGGGCTGATTTAATGATTTTAGCAGGTAACGTAGCGTTTGAATCAATGGGATTTGAAACAATTGGATTTGCTGGAGGTAGAACAGATGTTTGGGAAGCTGAATCGAATGTTTATTGGGGAGCTGAAGAAAAATGGCTAGACGATAACATGCGTTATGGAAAAGATAGAGAACTGGAAAAGCCTTTAGCAGCAGTTCAAATGGGATTAATATATGTTAATCCAGAAGGTCCTGGAGGAAATCCGGATCCAAAATTAGCTGCTGTAGACATTAGAGAAACATTTGGAAGGATGGGAATGAATGACGAAGAAACCGTAGCTTTAATTGCGGGTGGACATACGTTAGGAAAAACTCATGGTGCTGCAAGTGGAGTAAATTTAGGAGCTAGTCCAGAGGGTGCAAGTATTGAAGAACAAGGTTTCGGGTGGAAAAATTCTTATGGAACTGGAAAAGGAAAAGATCAAATTACATCTGGTTTGGAGGTAATCTGGACAGAAACCCCAACAGAATGGAGCCAAGGTTATTTTAAAAGTCTATTTGAAAATGAGTGGGAACTAACTAAAAGTCCGGGTGGAGCGCATCAGTTTGTTGCTGTAAATCCTAAGAAAATGTATCCTGATGCGTTTGATAAAAATAAAACGCATAAGCCAACAATGTTGGTAACAGACATCTCATTAAGAGAAGATCCTATATATGAGAAAATTTCTAGAAAATTTTACGAGAACCCTGAAGAATTTAACGCTGCTTTTGCCAAAGCTTGGTTTAAGTTAACGCATAGAGATATGGGACCAAAAGCGAGTTATATCGGACCAGAAATTCCAAAAGAAGAGTTTTTATGGCAAGATCCAGTAAACAACAATTTGAAATCGAATATCACGGATAAAGATGTAGAGGTGTTAAAGAAAAAAATAGCAGCAACTAACTTAACAACGTCAGAGTTAGTAAGCACTGCTTGGGCATCGGCATCTACTTACAGAGATTCGGATAGAAGAGGAGGAGCGAATGGAGCACGTATACGATTAGAGCCTCAGGTTAGCTGGAAAGCAAATCAACCAGAAAATTTGAAAAAGGTATTGGCAGTTTACACTGGAATTCAGCAAGAATTTAATTCTTCTTCTAAACATGTTTCTATGGCAGATTTGATTGTTTTAGGTGGAGCTGTTGGAGTTGAAAATGGTGTGAAAAAAGCTGGATACTCTTTTAAAGTACCCTTTAATCAAGGTAGGGCAGATGCTACACAAGAGCAAACAGATGTAGAAGGTATGGCTGTTTTAGAGCCAATAGCAGATGGCTTCAGAAACTATAGTGATAAGGAATATACCTTAACTGCAGAGCAATTATTAATTGATAAAGCGCAGTTGCTTAAGTTGACCGTGCCAGAGTTAACTGTTTTAGTTGGTGGTTTGCGCGCGTTAGAAGCAAATTATTCAAATTCTAAGCTGGGTATATTAACTGAAACTCCAGGTGCCTTGAACAATGCATTTTACAAGAATTTGTTAGACATGCGTTATGAGTGGAAATCTGAAGATGGAAAAAGCTTTACAGGTTATGAAAGAAACACAGATAAGAAGGTTTGGGAAGCATCTCGTGTAGACTTAATATTTGGGTCGCATTCAGAACTTAGAGCTATTGCAGAAGTATATGCAAGTAAAGACGCTGAAGAAAAGTTTGTTAAAGACTTTATTAAAGCATGGAGCAAAGTAATGGAGTTAGGAAGGTTCTAATTCAAAACAGATAGATAAAAAAAGAGCTAATCAATTTGATTAGCTCTTTTTATTTTTTAGGCACAATTTGAACAAACGCCATTTACCACACCATAAAAATCATGAATAATGTATCCTTTTAGTGCTGGCATTTTGACTTTTTCATCTAAACATTCCACTTTTTCGCATTTTTCACATTTAAAATGAAAATGATTGTGGGCATGTTCTTCGTGCGAACATTTTTTACACGCTGCGTAGAATAATTTCCCAGATGGATCCACAACTTTGTGAATAAGTCCATCTTCTTCAAATGCTTGAAGTGTTCTATATACGGTAGATCTATCCGCTGTTCCGCTTAAAGATTCTTCAATCATAGCAGACGAAATAGCTTCTGTTGAAGTCTTAAACATCTCTAGAATTTTTTTTCGAGTGGGAGTGTTTCTTCTTTTCACAGTGCGAAAATTATAGATTTTTTTTAGAATTTATTAAATCTTTTCAACTTTTATTTTTACACGAGAACCTGAGTATCCGACAGTTGAACTAGAGGTAAATTCCATTACTTTCTTTTCTTTTTTCTCTACCTCGTACACACCGCTAAAGTTGGCAGCCTGCTCCGCAGCTTCTTCCGCTGCATGGTCATGGTCATGCTCTCCTTCTTCCTCGTGATCATGTTCTTCTGCTTGGTAGGATAATTCGAAAACCTCTCCTTTTTCTCTGAATTGCCAAATAAATTCGGCATGACCACCTTCATCATTTTTCCATTCTCCAAAACAAGACTCATCGTAAATATCACAATCGTCAATCTCCCATTTCGGAAGCTCTTCTTCGTTTACTCCATTTACAGAAAGTTCAGTTACTTTCCAATCTCCTGTTTTCATTAACCTTTTTGATGTAGATTTAACTTTATTACAGCTGTTTAATCCTGTTAAAAAAAGCATTCCTACGGCAACTATTAATATTCTTTTCATCTTATTATTGAATTATCGTTACAAAATTTAATTCTATATCTGTTTCTCCTGGTGCGCAAGAACCATCTTTAACTCCTGGTTGGTGTTTTAAAGAAATTTCTGTTGTACCTTGACTTGCAGCACCTGTTACCCATTGCGATTGTAAACCAACTTCAAAGGTTCCGTCTGTGTCTGTTCTAGTAATTATCACATTCGTACCTGCTGGAGTAAAACAAAATAAATGTTCACCATCTTCTTCTAATACTTCATTTGAAATTGTATCGGCTGGACTTTCAGATTCATTTAACAAAATAATTTCCGCGTTGTAGGTCGTATTTTCTGCTAAAACAATGTCGTCAAACTGAGAAGGAGCGTTACCACCATCTCCATCTTCGTCTCTAAAAATAGCTTCTACCGTTGGCGCAACGTTTGCAGGATCAGTAAAGATTATTTTAAAGGTTGTAATTAGTTCTACTTCGTTCTGGTCTGGAGCAGGAACATCTACTAAGTCATCGTCTTTTTTACAAGAAACAAGAACCGTTGCAATTAGTCCTGTAAACAAGAAATACTGAACTGTTTTTTTCATCTTCTTCATTTTATTTGTTATTTATTGATTAATGGGGATTTTAATTCGTACTGAAATATTTCTGCCTAATTCATCGGCATAATATCTAAAGCGGTTGAGATAATCTCGATAACGCGTGTTAAATAAGTTGTGTACACCAATAGAAACATTAACTGAACTATATGGAGTTGTTATTTCTGAACTCAATGTGAGGTCAAACAAATTGTACGCATTTGGCGGAGCAATAAAATCGCTATTCTCTGGAACGCGTGATTGTTCTGCTACGAAAGAGTGTTGAATAGAAAACTCATTGTGCGTTAAACCTTTACACTGAGGTAAGCTTATGTTTAGTCTGTTCTTGAGGTTGTCTGCAGGCATTTGTAGTAAATGATCATTTAAAGAAATATTGTAACCACGGAGCAGAGAAACATTTATGACGTATGAGAAAACCTTATTTATTTGTGCTTCGGCAAAAAAATCAACACCATAAATTCTAGCTTCTGTTTCTTTAAAAATAAAGGTTGGAAAAGCACCCTTTATGGTTAGCGTAGGAGGGAGCTGTGGTTCTAAGAAGATATGATTTCTGAAATAATTAAAATAAGGCTGTACATTAACACGTAGCCATTTATAGTTTAAATCGTATTCAATACTTGTATTTAAGGCGTCTTCTTGGTTTAAGTTAGCATCTCCAATTTCTACTGCTGCAGCTCCATGGTGTAATCCATCACTGTAAAGCTCATTTATACTCGGTGGTCTCCAAGTTTTAGCTACGTTAAAGCGAATAGAACTAAAATTATTTATTGAGTATCTACCTCCTATATTAAATGCCCAATCTAAGTATTCATTGGTGGGAGATTGAATCTCATCGTTTTCCCAGAAAAAACTTTGAAGTCTTCTATAGTCTACTCTTAAACCACCTTCCAATAACAATTTTTTAATTGTTTTTCTTTCAATCCAAAATAAGCCAGCACCTTGGTTTTCAAAGTTAGGTACAAACATTCTGCCTGTGTATGTGTTTTTTTGATAAATAGAATTTAAGCCAATTTCACCGCTAAATCCTTTTTTTGCAAAATGTTTCCAGTTTATATCAACCGTATGAGTTGTAAGTTCTAGTTGTAAATCGGGTCTATTTAAATTAGCTATTGAGTCATTTAATGATTGGTCTTTGTCGTACTCATATCTCAGGTTGTACTGCCTGCCATATACCAAGTTCAGTTTACCTATATCACCCGTTTTGAAATACATTGAAACTTTAGATAATTCGTGCTCTATACGTTGTCTAGGTCTGTCAATTTCATAAGAAAATTTGTCTTCTCCTAAGGGTTTTTCAAGGTTAAAAGCATTTTGCAAATCGGTAAGGTTTCCGATATGACTTCCAGAAAATATGCCTAAATCGGTGTTGAATTGACTGTAAAATAGCTCAACTCCGTAGTTTTCTTTCTCCCAATTTACGAGCGTTGAAAAGTTAGTTTCTTTTATCCCAGAGTTATTTAGATAATAGCTAGGTGTATGTTGATTTCCTCCTCTTTTAAGAGAGCCTTGCAGTGATAGAGACAATGCGGCCAGCTTTTTTAATCGTGTATGCATACTACCCGATACAGCACCTTGTCTGCCGTTTGAGAGTCCAACTAAATTTACTTCACCATAAGTTCCTGCTGTTTTCGCACCACGTGTTGGCTCTACTAAAATTACACCTCCAATTGCATCAAAGCCGTATTTAATGGAATTGGCTCCTTTAACTACCGAGATAGAGTTGGATACAAACGGGTCAATCTCTGGTGCGTGCTCAGCTCCCCACTGTTGACCTTCTTGTCTAATACTGTTATTTAAAATTAAAACACGATTACTGTGCAAACCATGAATAATAGGTTTGGCAATGGAGTTTCCTGTTTTTAAGGTACGAACACCGTTAATTTCTTCAAGCATACCACCTAACGAGAGTCCTCTAGTTTGATTGAGTTGTTTAGGAGTTAAACCATTTTTAATAAATGTATTTTGCTCGTTTTCGTCAATTATTACTTCAAATTCTTTCAGGTTGTGTATGTGATAATCTAACAGAAGTGAAAGAGATGTATCAGATTGTATGGTTATTTCATTCTCTTGTACAGTTTCTCCAAAACACCTTATTTGTAGGGTGTAGTTCCCTTTGCAAATATCATTGATTAAGAAAGATCCATCTGCTGCTATCCTAGCTCCTTTTTGTGCGTTAAGGAGTACGATTTGTAATGAATTGGTCGGTTCTTCAATATCTGTATGTATGGTTCCATCGAGTATAAAAGTGCAACTGTCTGTCTGACTAAAACCAAATAGGTTTGATAAAACTAAAATTATAGTATAAAATCTTTTCACAATTTACTCGCTTAATGCAACAGTGATGCAAATCTAAATCAATTTTATTTAAATGCAACACTGTTGCGTTAAAACTTTCTGTTTTATTTTAAATATATTCAAGATCACTAATGTGTTGTTGGCGCGACTAAAGCTTAAAAAGTAGTATCAATTATAAAATCAATCTACGCCTTTACCTCCTAAGCCATATATTCTGTCTTTCTTTGCATCTCTTTTAATAACAAGGCGAATCGTAAGAGCAAATGGCTAGAAAAAAAACATCTGAAGTAGAGTTTATAGCTTTAATGGCATTCTTAATGGCAAATGTTGCAATAGCAATAGATGCTGTTCTTCCTGCGCTTTTTAAAGTAGGTGAAAGTCTTAATAACGCCAACAGTACAGACCTTCAATTAGTAATAACCATGATATTTCTTGGTTTAGGATTTGGTCAGCTCATTTTTGGTACCTTGTCTGATAGCTTAGGAAGAAAACCTGTAGTTTATCTGGGTGTAGCAACGTTTATGTTGGCTAGTTTTATATGTATTTATGCTCAATCCTTAGAAATGATGTTGCTAGGAAGGTTGTTACAAGGTGTTGGATTATCTGCACCCAGAACCATCAGTATAGCAATTATTAGAGACAGTTACAGTGGAGATTATATGGCTAGAATAATGTCTTTTGTTACCGTGATATTCATTTTGGTGCCAATGGTAGCACCTTTACTTGGGCAGCTAGTCATTTTATATTACGATTGGCAAATGATTTTTCACTTCCATTTAATGTTTAGTGCATTAATTTTAATTTGGTTTATTCTTAGGCAGCCAGAAACACTTAAGTTAGAAAATAAAACGGTTATAACAAGAAGACTATTTATAAACGGAGTTACAGAATTTTTTAAATACAAGCAAAGTGTTATTTATACAATTATTTCGGGTTTAATAACTGGTTCATTTATGGTTTATCTAAGCGCTTCTAAGCAAATTTTTCAAGAGCAGTTTCAGGTAACAGATAATTTCGTTTACATTTTTGCTGGTTTAGCTCTACTCATAGGTATTGCAACTTTCTTAAACGGTTCATTGGTTGTTCGTTTAGGAATGAAACGTTTGTCAACCATCTCACTTTACATATTCGCCGGTATTGCTGTAGTTTATTCAGTCGTCTTTTTTACGACAGACAATCCTTCTTTACCTGTTTTGCTCATATTTATGAGCTTACAATTTGCCTGCTTAGGTTTTATTTTCGGAAACGTACGTTCTTTAGCTATGCAGCCGGTTGGGCATATAGCTGGCGTGGGCAGCGCAATTAATGGATTTGTTTCCACTATTATGGCTGTTCCTATCGCAATTTTTATAGGTTCCTTTATAGATAAAACTGTTTTACCAATGTTTATCGGATTTGCCTGTAGTGGATTACTTACTTTTCTACTTTTAGTTTATCTTAGCAAAAAAAATAGTCTGGAAGGAGAATAAATAAATACAGCAATCATAAGTAAAGCTTATGATTTGTATTTAAAATATAAATAAAAATTATCAATTCTTTTTTTCCAGATTTGTACTTCAAAATAAAGTCATGAAAAAAACAGTAACAATTGCAAAAGGAGACGGAATCGGTCCTGAAATTATGGATGCGACTTTGAAGATTTTAAAGGCTGCAGAAGTTAATTTAGAATTTGAAGAGATTAAAATAGGAGAGAAGGTTTACCTTTCAGGAAATACTTCTGGTATATCTCCTGATGCTTGGGATTCTTTAAGAAAAAACAAAGTGTTTTTAAAAGCGCCTATTACAACTCCTCAAGGTGGTGGTTACAAAAGTTTAAATGTTACAATGCGTAAAACGCTAGGATTGTACGCTAATGTTCGTCCATGTGTTAGTTTTCACCCTTTTGTAGATACAAAACATCCAAAAATGGATTTGGTTATTGTTAGAGAAAACGAAGAGGATTTATATGCAGGAATTGAGCATCAACAAACAGACGAGGTTGTTCAATGTTTGAAATTAATAAGTAGACCTGGTTGTGAAAAGATTATTCGTTATGCATTTGAATTTACAAAGCATGCCGGAAGAAAAAAGATCACATGTATGTCTAAAGACAACATTATGAAGCAAACAGATGGTTTATTCCATGAAGTGTTTGACGAGGTTGCAAAAGAATATCCAGAAATTGAAACAGAACACTGGATAGTAGATATAGGTGCTGCGCGTGTTGCAGATACACCAGAAGCATTTGATGTAGTAGTAATGCAAAATTTATATGGAGATATAATCTCTGATATTGCAGCTCAAATTACAGGATCAGTTGGCTTAGCAGGTTCTTCTAACATTGGAAATTCATGTGCAATGTTTGAGGCGATTCATGGTTCTGCTCCTATGATTGCTGGTCAAAACATAGCAAACCCTACAGGATTATTGCAAGGTGCAGTTTTAATGTTAAAGCACGTTGGAGAGAACGTTGCAGCAGTAAAAGTGCAAAATGCGTTGCTTAGAACAATAGAAGAAGGAATACATACACCAGATATCTATAAAGAAGGAGTAAGTAAAAGAAAAGTTTCTACAACTGAATTTACAGATGCTGTAATTGCAAACTTGGGTAAAGAGCCAGAAACTTTAGCAAAAGCAATTAACACAAACAGTAAGCCATTGGTTTTACCAGAATTAAAGCCAAGAACGCCGAAAGTAAAGAAGTTAATTGGTATTGATTTATTTGTAGATTGTAGAAATATCAAACCAGATGATTTAGCAGATAAACTGCACAAAATAACTTCAAAAGGAATTGAGTTAGACATGATTACTAACAGAGGTGTAAAAGTTTGGCCAAACGGTTTTGAAGAAACATTTTGCACTGATCACTGGAGATGTAGATTCTACAATGTTGAGAAAAATGAAATGACAAAAGAAGAAATTGTTGGATTACTCTCGAATGGTATAGCATCGAACATTGATGTAATTAAAACAGAAAACTTATATGAGTTTGACGGTAAAAAAGGATACTCTTTAGGTCAAGGTCAATAAAAAATAAAAACGAATATACGTTCGTTCAAAAAAACAACAACTGTAATGGTTGATGTGTGTGAAAAGCAAGGGAGATGATTTATTTCATCTCCCTTTTTTTATCAACTTTATTGATTCTATTAAGCGTGTAAAAGTTTAAAACAAAAAAAGAGAGTCGATTCGACTCTCTCCTTCTTTTTATTTACGTTTTCTTATTTCGTAGTTGCTGCTAATGAATCTGCAACACTAGTAGAAATTGCCGACTTCTCAACTCTTAATTTTGCACCATCGCAAGATAAAAGAACGTTTGTGTCGTTCACTTCTAAAACTTTACCATGGATTCCTCCAATTGTTAATACTTTATCTCCTACGCTTAAGTTTTCTCTAAACTTCTTAGCTTCTTTTTGTTTTTTCATCTGCGGACGAATCATAAAGAAATAGAAAACCACTAAAATAAGTAGTAACATTACTAAATTCATTCCACTACCTCCGGCTTGTAATAATACATTCATAATTTTGTGCACTTTGTGCGTTTTTAATTGATAATATTTGCTTTAATTGTTACTCTAGATACAGAAGGTTCTGTATTGGCAGTTATACTTACTGTTTTTGAAATTGCTCCAGCAACAAAGTTTTCGGTGTCAATTAAAGACTTAATTACACCTGTTTCTCCTGGTGCAATTGGTTCAGAAGGTTTATCGGTTACAGTACAAGAACATTGTCCGGTAACATTTGCTATAATTAACGGATAATTTCCTGTGTTTTTTACCTTGATTTCTGTTTTAATTTTCTCTCCTTTTGCAACGTTACCTACCTTATACTCGTTTTTTAGTTCCATAGTAGTTTTCTGACCTACTACAGACCCTCCTTTTTCTTGGCAAGAAAAAAGTGTTAAAAGTGATATCGCTGCTATTAATACCTGTTTCATCTTCTTTATTTTATGAGACCTCTTCCAATTTTATTGATTTTACCCTCTTTTTCTAATCTGGCAATTGCTTTATCTAACACACCGTTTATAAAAGTATTACTTTTTGGCGTACTATAGAACTTAGAGATTTCAATATATTCATTTAGTGTTACTTTCACCGGAATACTTTTAAACTCTTGGAGTTCTGTAATAGCCATTTCCATTAGTAAAACATCCATTCTGGCAATACGGTCTAACTCCCAGTTCTTAGTAAGTTCATCAATTAAAGCTAAGTTATCTGATTCTCTTTTAACGGTTTGCTTTAAAAGTGTACGTACAAACTCTTTTTCATCGTCTGCATCTTTATAAAGCGGTAGAATATCATTTGCACCTTCTGTTTCAAAGGCTTTAATGGTTTTTATAACCATAGATGCAGCTAAATCAATGTCGTCCATCCACTGTATACTTTTCTCTTCAAAAAAGTTAAACAGATGATCAAAGTTGGCAATTTCGTTTTTGAATAACGCGATCATAAAAGATTTATCGTCTTCAAAAGTTTGTGTACCGTTGTTCATGTATTCGAAGAAGGTTTCAGACTCTCTAATGTGTAAAAACATTTTTCTAAAAATCTCTTGATTTTCATCTCCTATCCAATTCACTAACCTTTCTTCAGATGCTTGTCTTATTCCGTAATGGTTGTCTAACAACTCAATAACTTTATTTTCAACAAACTTGAGATTTGGGTTTTTATCCTCCTCAGTTGGTAATATTTTCTTTTTATTTTCTTCAATTCTATGTTCAGCAATGTGCTTCAGCTCTCCGAAGGAAAGTAAAAAGTAGAGGTATAGATCATAGATACGATCAATGGCCTCCATCATTTCTTTTTCTGCTCTTATTATACTTTCTTTATCAGATTGATAGTAAGCATAAAGGGCTTGAAGTACTTTAATTCTTAAATGTCTTCTATTCAGCATATCTTTTTTTACATCGGAAGTTTAACTTTCCCTATTGCGTCTATTCGTTCTTCAGCCATTTTGTTGGCAATGGCATATGCCGGTGTGTTTTCTAATTTGGCTCTTTTAACAATGTCTCCAATTGTACCGTAAATCTCAGTTGCTTTGTCCATAGCCCATTCAGCTGTAAAACCTTTAACTTCAGAGTAACAATTGATAACTCCACCTGCATTTAATGCATAATCTGGAGCATAAATAATCCCTTTTTGTCTTACGGCTTCTCCGTGTAAATGCTCGTTAGCCAATTGGTTGTTCGCAGCACCAGCAATAATAGAACATTTTAGTCTATTTAAAGTATCGTCGTTTACGGTTGCTCCTAGAGCACACGGTGCGTAAATGTCCATATCAACATCATATATTTCATCCAAACCAACTACAGTAGCACCGTATGTTTTAGAAACGTGTTTTAATGCGTCTTGGTTTATGTCTGTGATGGTCACATCCGCGTTTTCTTCTGCAAGATATTTTACCAAATATTCACCTACGTGTCCAACCCCTTGTACCGCAACTTTTTTGCCTGCTAAACTATCCGAACCAAACTGTTCTTTTGCGCAAGCTTTCATTCCCATGTAAACACCATAAGCTGTAACAGGAGAAGGATCTCCAGATTTTCCTGGTAAACCAACTACATGATCTGTTTCATTTTTAACCCAAACCATATCCGAAGTCGAGATACCTACATCTTCAGCAGTAATATACTTTCCAGCTAAACTGTTTACAAATTTTCCAAATCTTCTGAAAAGCGCTTCAGATTTCATCGTTTTAGAATCACCAATTATTACGGCTTTTCCACCTCCTAGGTTTAGTCCTGATATTGAGTTTTTGTAAGTCATACCTCGAGATAAGCGTAAAACATCATTCAATGCTTCCATCTCGTTGTTATACATCCACATTCTCGTACCTCCAAGGGCAGGACCTAAAACGGTGTTGTGAACAGCTATTATTGCTTTTAATCCTGTTGCATTATCATTACAAAACAACAGTTGCTCGTGGTCGTATTTCGACATTTGCGCGATAACGGGATTGTCCGCTAAATTTGTCGCACTCATTTCCTTTACCTCAATCATTTCAATTCAGTATTAAATAGAATCTATTATTCAAATTCTTTGTATAATTTTGTCTTCCGCTGAAGTACAAAACGGTCTGCAAAAATAGAAAATTAAAACATGAAGTCTCTAAGCTATTTAAACAAATATTTTATCAAGTATAAATGGAGACTTTTACTGGGTGTTTTGTTTATCATAGTACAGAATTTTTTGTTTGTTGAAATGCCTAGCGTAGTAAAAAACGCAGTAAACGATTTTCAAGCCTTAATTACTTCTGGCGAAATACTAGAGAATGCAGGTTGGTTGGCGTTGAGCGTTGCTTTACTTTATCTCGGTCTCTCTGTTGGAAAGGCGGTTCTGCTTTTCTTTACCCGTCAAACTATCATAAAAGTATCTCGGTTTATTGAGTATGATTTAAAAAATGAAATATACGAGCAATATCAGAAGTTAAGTTTCACCTTCTACAAAAAGAACAAAACAGGAGATCTAATTAATAGAATATCTGAAGATGTTTCTAAAGTAAGAATGTACTTAGGTCCGGCGGTTATGTACACAGTTAATCTAGTGGTGTTGTTCACCTTGTGTTTAGTAAAGATGATTTCGATTAATGCAGAACTTACAATGTGGGTGCTTATTCCCTTGCCTATAATGTCTGTTTTGGTCTACAAGGTTTCTAGCACAATGAACAGACAAAGCGAACGCGTGCAGCACGAGCAATCTAACTTAAGTTCAACCGTACAAGAGTCTTTTTCTGGTATTCGTGTTTTAAAAGCATATGGCGCAGAAGGCGCATTTAAACAAAAGTTCAATTCTTCTACAGATAATTATCTAAATAGAAATATGGATCTGGTGGTAACCAATTCTCTCTTTATGCCGACGATCATTTTATTAATCGGTTTAAGTACTGTTTTGGTTGTTTATATTGGAGGTCTAATGGCAATGGATCCTAAACAAGGTATAGACGTTGGTGAGATTGTTCAATTTATTATGTATGTGAACATGCTAACTTGGCCTTTTGCATCTGTTGGCTGGGTAACTTCATTGGTGCAGCGTGCAGCAGCAAGTCAGGAAAGAATAAACGAGTTCTTAAATGAGAAACCAGATATTGTAAATCCTTCATCAGAAAAAAACGATTTAAAAGGAGAGGTTAAGTTTGAAAATGTGACGTATACCTATCCAAATTCAGGTATTCAAGCAATAAAAGACTTAAGTTTTAAAATAGATGCAGGAAAAACACTTGCTATTTTAGGAAGAACGGGTTCTGGAAAATCATCTATAATTAATCTTGTAATGCGCCAATTTGATCCAGATAGCGGAGCAGTATTCATAGATGGTGTAAATTTGAAAGAATTGAATTTAGACCAATACAGAAAGTCTACTGGTGTAGTTCCGCAAGAGGTTTTTCTGTTTTCTGATACCATTGCAAACAATATTAAATTTGGATTAAACGATACAAACGAAACTAGTTTGGATGAAATAGAAGCTGTAGCAAAAAGAGCACATGTACACCATAATATTATTGATTTTAAAGAAGGATACGAAACTTTGCTTGGCGAGAGAGGTGTAAATTTAAGCGGAGGTCAAAAACAGCGAATCAGTATTGCACGGGCATTGATTAGAAATCCAAAATTTTTGATTCTAGACGACTGTTTATCTGCCGTAGATACAGAAACCGAAGAAATAATTTTAGATAATTTACAAGCACAATTGAACCAAAGTACTACGTTAATTGTGAGTCATAGGGTATCAAGTATACGCAACGCAGATAAAATTATTGTTTTAGACGATGGTACTAAAATAGAAGAAGGTTCGCATGAGGAATTACTGCACTTGAATGGTGTGTACGCAGAAATGTACCAGAAACAACTATTGGAAGAGACAGAAGGAGAGTAGTTTAGTAGTCCGGAGTTGAACGTTGAAAAGTCAAAACCACACGGTAATTGATAGTAAAGCGTATCGAAGTCAAACTGAGGTAGATTAAAACAGTAAGCAAAATGAAAGAAGAATACATACATATCAAAGGTGCGAGAATGCATAATCTCAAAAATATTGAGGTTAAGATTCCACATGGAGAATTAACTGTAATTACTGGTTTGTCTGGTTCTGGAAAATCTTCATTAGCTTTTGATACTTTGTATGCAGAAGGGCAGAGGAGATACATTGAGAGTTTATCTTCTTATGCACGACAATTCTTAGGACGTTTAGATAAACCAGAGGTAGATTATATTAAAGGAATCTCTCCTGCGGTTGCTATAGAGCAAAAAGTTACGTCTACAAATCCACGTTCTACTGTAGGCACAACCACAGAGATTTACGATTACCTTAAAATTCTTTTTGCTCGTATAGGAAAAACAATTTCGCCCATTTCTGGTAAAGAAGTTAAAAAGCATACCGTAACAGATGTTGTAGATTTTATAAATAAGCAAGAAAAAGGAGTGCGTGCGATGCTTTTAGCTCCAATACATACTTTTGAAAAATACGGAATTGAAAGGCAGATTACCCTTTTAAGAGATCAGGGATATGTCCGCATAATTATAGATAATAAACTAGAAAATGTAGCGGACTTATTAGAAAATTTGCCGAAAAAAGTCAAATCTGCTCAGTTAGTAATTGATAGAATAAAGGTAGACCCGCAAAGTGAGGAAAATCAATCTCGAATAGCAGATTCTGTTCAATTGGCTTTTGCAGAAGGAGAAGGAGAGTGTATTGTTTCTTTACCAGATAGTAAACAAGAATATTCTTTTTCTAATCGTTTTGAGCTAGATGGAATGGAATTCACAGAACCATCAGAACATTTTTTTACTTTTAACAATCCATTTGGAGCGTGTAAAACATGCGAAGGCTTTGGTTCCGTTATAGGAATAGATGAAAATTTAGTACTACCAGATCAATCGTTGAGTGTCTACGAAGGTGCAATTCAGCCTTGGAATACAGAGAGTATGCAACACTTTTTGAATGATTTGGTAATGAATAGTCCGAAGTTTGATTTTCCTATTCATACACCAGTAGAAGATTTAACAGAAGAGCAATATGATTTACTTTGGGAGGGAAATCAATATTTTGAAGGAATCCATGCATTTTTCAAATACATAGAAAGTAAAAGTTATAAGATACAATTTAGAGTGCTACTTTCTAGATATAGAGGTAAAACTAAATGTAACGATTGCAAAGGTACGCGTCTTAGAAAAGATGCAAGTTATGTAAAAATTGGTGCAACTAGTTTACAAGAAATTGTACTGAAATCTGTAGAAGACAACATTAAATTTTTCAAAAGTTTAGATCGTACTGGTTTTGATGAGCAAGTTGTAAAACGTATTTTCCCAGAAATAGAAAATAGATTACGTTTATTGGATGAGGTAGGTTTGTCTTACTTAACTTTAAATAGAACGGCAAATACCCTTTCGGGTGGAGAATCTCAGCGTATCAATTTGGCTACTTCTTTGGGCAGTAGTTTAGTTGGTTCTATGTATATTTTAGATGAGCCAAGTATTGGTTTACATCCCAGAGATACAGAAAAACTAATTGGTGTACTTAAGAACCTGCGCGATATTGGTAACACCGTTATTGTGGTAGAACACGAAGAAGCCATGATGAGAGAAGCAGACGGCATCCTAGATATTGGTCCGAAAGCTGGTGTTTACGGTGGTGAAGTGGTTTTTCATGGAAAGCACAAAGATTTGGTAAACCAGAAAGAGAGTTTAACCGCACAATATTTAACAAAAGAGCGCGTAATTCCCATTCCAGAAAGAAGAAGAGTAAGCAAAGATAAAATCACGGTCAAAGGTGTAAAAGAAAATAACTTAAAGGGTTTTGATGTAGATTTTCCGCTGAATGCACTTACGGTTGTAACGGGAGTAAGTGGTTCAGGTAAATCTACCTTGGTTAGAGATATATTATATCCGGCAGTAAGAAAATCTTTAAATATTTATGGCGACAAAGTTGGGAATTATAAAGGATTAGAAGGTGATTTACGCAGAATTAAAGCTGTAGATTTTATAGATCAAAATCCCATTGGTAAATCATCTCGTAGTAATCCTGTTACTTACGTAAAAGCGTTTGACGATATTAGAGATCTCTTTTCTAAACAGCAAGTTTCTAAAATAAGAGGATACAAGCCAGGCTGGTTCTCTTTTAATGTAGACGGGGGTAGGTGTGAAATGTGCGAGGGTGAAGGAGCAATTACCGTTTCTATGCAATTTATGGCAGATGTACATCTAAAGTGCGAAGCGTGTCAAGGTTCTAGATACAAGCAAGAAACTCTTGAAGTAGAATATAAAGGCAATTCCGTAGCAGACATCCTAGCGATGGATATAGATACCGCCTTAGAATTGTTTAAGCAAGGTACTACCCGAACAGAAGAAAAAATAGTAGAGAAAATTCAACCTTTGCAAGATGTTGGTTTAGGTTACTTAAGTTTGGGGCAGCCTTCATCTACACTTTCTGGTGGAGAAGCGCAGCGTGTTAAATTGGCTTCTTTTTTAATTAAAACAAAAAATCCACAGCCAACACTTTTTATTTTCGACGAGCCAACTACTGGTCTACATTTTTATGATATCGAAAAACTATTAATTGCGTTTAATGCGTTAATTAATATCGGACACACCGTAATTGTAATAGAACATGATTTAGATGTAGTAAAATGTGCAGATTATTTGGTGGATTTGGGTCCAGAAGGCGGAGATAAAGGTGGTAATTTAGTATTCACGGGTACTCCTGAAGAAATTTTAGCGTGTGAATCCTCTTACACAGGTCAGTTCTTGAAGCAAAAGCTTTCATAAAATAGCTTTAGATTCTTTACTCTTAAAGATTTGATTTTCGCTCGAAAATAGTACTGTTTTTTGAGTTAACAATTTATTTTTGATATATTTAGCTACAAACTGAGCGCTATGAAATATCAGAATATTCTATTTGTTGTTTTTCTATCTTTATTTAGTTTTAGCTGCACCTTAAAAAACAATCGGTTCGAAAACGGGGTAAACGCAATTTTAGGAGATGAGAGTTACACTCAAAGTTTTGGTTGCGAACCAACTTCGCGAACAAATGAAACTGTAAGAATTCAAACACATTTGAAGTTTGTTGAAGAAATGTTAAGAAATAGACCTGTTGTTTCTTTAACTGAAGATCAAATAGAAAAAAGAATGCATGCCTTAGATCTATTAAATGAGTATTGGACTTCTGCAGTTTTTCCTAAAAATTACGACTATCCTGAACAACGAATTCCTTGCTTTATTGACAAGAATGGAAATATCTGTGCAGTTGGATATCTTATCGAAAAAACAACAGATAGACAAGTTGCAGAAAATATTAATTCCAAATACAAGTATGATTATTTAATGGATATTGATGATGCAACTATCAACAGTTGGATGGAAACGAATGGATTAACCAAAGAAGAATGTGCGATGATACAACCCGCATATTTCCCTCAAGAACAAGAGAATACGATTTCTAAAAATTATGCGATTTCTTCGGCGGTAGTTGGTGGTTTGAATCTTTCTTTTAGTGCTATTAATTCAATTCAGCTTGCTCAACGTCAAAATAATAATCTAGTTGCACCAATAGCTGGGTTAGTTTCTGGAGCCAGTCAACTATTTATTGGCGCATTTAATTACCCAGAAGAACAAATGATTTGGGGACAAACGTATATAAACACAGCAGAAAGAAATGTATCTCTTTTGAATATAGGTTTAGGTACAACTACTATGTTATTAAGTGGTTGGAATTTGTTGAGAGATAGAAAACCGAAAACAAAGCGTTTGGCGTGGAATGTATATAGTTTTCCTACTCAAGAAAGTCAGGTTGGTCTTGGATTTAGTCTTACCAAGAAGCTTTAATCCCTTTTTGTAAAATTCAGATTTACTGTAACCTAAGCTAAATACAGTACAAACAAACGAAACTGTGTTGTTTAGTTCAATTATTATTTAGTTATAAAGCAGGAAGTAAAAAGACTTAATTTTGTGTTAAGCAAATATGCTCTATTTAAAGGATTAGGTTTATTTATATTAGCTTGGAATGTAGTTTATTTATGCAAACTAAGCAATAAACACAGTGCAACTATCTCAACAGAACTTACTAATTATTCTGGTTTAGAATTATCTCTTTTCGTTAGCTTATAAATTAAATATCCTATTCCTATCAAAAAGTGTAGCACCACTATAGCGATGATAATATAAACGGTAGAATTTGAACTTCCCATGCGGTAAAAATAGGAAGTATAGTACTTAAACTGCGTAACAAAAACTACCGTTTTGCTTGATATTTCTCAATAATGTAAAGTTAAACCTTATAATTTTTTCATTAAGGCTTTGTATAATTCTACCATGCACATGATATCGTATTTAGCTACTTTTTCGTTGGGCGAGTGTACATTATCTTCTGGTGCACCAATAAAACACCAATCAAACGGTAAGTCTGTTTTTTGCAGCATTGTTCCGTCAGAACCTCCAGCAGATTCAACTTCTAACTGATATTTAATGTTAGATGACTTTGCAATATCAATAATTTTGTTGAGGTAAGATCTTCTTGGAATTCCAGAATCGCGCATAGAGATTGCAACACCTCCACCGTGAGTTACGCCGTCTGTAACCCAAGTAATATCAGAAATTAAGGCTTGATGTATACCGTAGGTATCGTATAAAAATCGACCATTAAAACCAACAGATCCACCGCCATGTTCTTCATAAGTGGAAAATACAATAGCTCCATTTTCGAGCGTTTCTGCAACCTTTAGAGCGTTCCAAACACCCAAACGGTTATCCATATAAGGAGACTCTATAAATTCATCCGTTTCTATAAAATTAGGTTTAAACGTAAGGTTGGTTCCTCTATCTATATCTCTATCAAAAACATATTGCAGTTCATCTCTTCCATTTTCATTCTCAATAACCAACAATTCGGTTTCAATCTCTCCTTTACTATCACTACCAACCAATTGCATACCCTCAATTGCTCTTGGTCCACCAATCTTAATTAAATTTTTACCGTAGCCGGCTGTAAAGCCAATGGTATCTGTATGAGCAAAAATTGCCGTGGTCGGTTCTCCAAAAACAAGTAAGAGCGCATCTTGAAATCCTTTTCCGTGGTGAATGGTAGGAACTGTATTCCACTTGGTCATGTTTTTTCGTACATAATCCAAGAGAAACTCTTTAATCGCACCTTCGTCTCCAGATGCACCTCGTATTTCTACTAATTGCTTTAATAATTCCATATCAATAAATTCCTAAATCTGTTATTTCTGTTGTGTCAAATGCATCTAGGTCAGCAAAAATCTTACTCTGACTACTTAAATCAACACCTAAAACCAATGTGCAAGAAAGCTCAAAAAGCTGTTCTTTAATAGTTAAATTTTCGTCTTTAACTAATTTCATAATGGAGGGCATATCTGCATATTCAAAATCTACCTTTAGCCAATTGTGAACTGTACACGTAATAATTTTTCCATTTTCGATAGCTTCTTTTGCTCCTGTTCTGTAGGCGTTAATTAATCCGCCAACACCTAATTTTGTTCCACCGTAATAGCGTACAACACAAATAAGCACATTCGTAAGGTCGAAGGATTGAATTTGACCTAGAATTGGAGCTCCAGCACTGTTGTTAGGTTCTCCATCGTCATTAGCACGATACTGTTCTTTATGCAAGCCAAACCGATAAGCATAACAAAAATGACGAGCTTGATGGTGTTCTTTTTTCCACCGGATGAGGTGTTCTTTGGCATCTTCTTCGTTAAAGCATTGTATTGCTATTCCGATAAACTTAGAGCCTTTTTCTTTGTATTGTCCGGTGCTTTCTTTTTTAAGGGTTCTATATGTTTTAACTATGTCCAGAGTTATGATTTTAGCACAAAAGTAATTAACTTGCACAACTATGGCAGTTCGTGTGTATAAACTTGTTAACGCGTTGACATTTGTTTTTCTATTTTCTCTCATAATTGGGTGTAAAAAAGAAGATAAGGTTGACACCTGTACGGATGGTTTTTTAACACCCGGCGAAACTCAAATTGATTGTGGTGGTCCTTGCCAACCCTGTCAAGAGCAAATTTTTTCTTCTTCGCGGGCTGTTTTCGAAAACGAATTTATCACTTTTCCCAATTTTGCAATTGATGCCATTGGGAACTATGTTTTTACAACATCTAACGACTCACTAAGTTTGCAACTTAATTTTGGTAATGGAGATACCTTAGGAGGTAGGCCTATTACACCAGGAACATATTCAAACGCAAGTTTAAACGGTCTTTTATATCCGACCTTAACAGAAGGAACAGTTGTGATAACGGAATTAAATTTAGAAGATAGTTTAATGTCTGGCTACTATCAAGCCAAGTTATTTAGAGCTGTATTTGATACGCTTATTTTTACAGGTGGAGAGTTCTCAAACATTCCGTTTTAAGATGACAGAAATAGAAAAGAAATTTTTGGTAGATAAAACAAGTTGGAACACTTACAAGTTAGAAGCACAACTCACGTACACAGAAATCAAACAAGGATATCTGTTCAATGACCATAAAATTACTGGTAGAGTGCGTGCTAAGAAAGATGTGTCATCCGGTACTCAAGTTGGATTTTTAACTTTAAAAGGTCCAACTAAAGGCATTTCAAGAGCAGAGTTTGAATACGAGATACCGATGGAAGAAGTGAACGAACTTTTGACTACATTTTGTGCTGCTTACATTTATAAAAAACGCTATACTTTCCAATTTAAAGGTAAAATTTGGGAAGTTGATGAATTTATTTCGCCCAATCAAAACCTGATATTAGCGGAAATTGAACTAGAAACAGAAGTCGAGCAGTTTGATGTGCCCAACTTTATCAGAGAAGATGTTTCAGAAGATGCGCAGTATTACAATGTGAATATGCTCCAGAAGAACAGTGGAATTAAAAACTAAGTTGGTTTTAATACTTCTAGCATGAAGATATTGTTTTGCTCTATTCCAATAAATTTTCGATTCCCTTTGTTTACTGAAGTTTTATTAAATATTCTATGATAAACAGCTTTTTTATCAAAATAAATACAGTGTTCTTATCAGAAAAAAAACTTATCGCTCAGAGAGGTTGAAAACAAGTTGTATGGAATGCATTCTAATGAAGTCAACCGCAGGATCTATGCTTAAACTTTTAAAACCAAAGGAATACCGTATTTCAGGAGAAAAATTAACGTGTTTAAGCGAATTTCTTAATCCTACACCTAAATCTAAGGTTAAATCATTAATGGCTGGCCACAAAGTAGGTGTGTTGGTTGTATTAATTGCAAATCTAAAATTTGGCCCGCCAAATATATAAGGAGAAGTTCCACTTGGATTTCTAAAGAAGGTAAAGTAGGTTTTAAACTCTAAGCTTTGCGGTCTAATTCGCTGTTGGTAGTAGACAAAATTATTAGCCAGTTGATATTCCGCATTATTCAAATATAGCTCTGCTCTCGGGCTAATGTAGAATCGTTTTTTAAGTTGTATGTCTGATAGTATTCCAAGGTTAAAGCCAACTCTATCCGTAGTAGTTAAGAAAGAACTTTGAGTTTGGTTGGATTGTCCTACCATAAAAGAACGATTTACACCAGCATTGATTCCAAAAGTGACGCGTTTATTGGTTACTTCTTGACCAATAATCGGTAATGAAAATAAAACGAAAACGACGAAATTATAAACAATATTTTTCATATCTCTTTTTATTAAAAAAGCAGTTCAGTGCAACTGCTGTTATGTTAGAGACAGAAAACGTGTTTTTGTTGTGTTTAGTATATTTTACTCAAAATCGCAGTTGATTTTAGTCATTTCTCCAGCAGCATTCTGAAGTGAAGTAAAGTTTATTTTGGTTTTAAACCAGATTGCTTTACCCGTAAATTCTTCTTTGTTTTTGTTGAAGAATGACAGGTGTTGTTCAGCTTTATTTGCCATTAAATTACTTGATTCGAAGTAAATTTGACCATTGTCTATTAGCGCGTTTAGTACCTTGCTATGTAATTTTTTTTGAGAAGTTCCTAAGTCGCAATTTACCAGATCAGCTTCAAAGAAAACCAAACTTTCTTCTAACGGAAAATGTATTAGTTCACCTTTCCCCAAGTAATTTGTTTTTCTTTCGGCTTTTTTATTGTCCTCTAAATATTCGGCAACAGTTATAAAGGCATCGTTGTAAATAGAAAACTGTCCACGAATCAATTTTCCATCTATTTCTTTTTGTAGTACATATACTTTAGGAAAAAGCTCAGCATCTTTTAAACTTTCGTCGAACATGATTTCTCCATCGTCTAACAAAGTAAGGAAAGCAGAATCTGAAACATCAATTTTTTCTAGCTCTTGCGCTTCGTTTTCCGGTAAAGCAATTACTTTACCCAAAAGTGTATTTTTCACTCTATTTTCGGGTAACCAGCTACAACCTCTATTTTGGAAAAAGAAAAAGACAAATATGAGTCCAAGTAAAAAACCAATTCCGTAATATTTTAAACGATTAATCAACTTTGTCATGCCTTTTTATTTTATCGCAAAGGTAAGATTATTTGGTTTGAACAAAGAATAGAATTGCATTCAATTATTGAATATAAATCGTTTTCTTATTGGTAAATGTGCGTAATCCGTCACCTGCTAATTCTCTTCCGTATCCGCTCGCTTTAATTCCTCCAAAAGGTAAGTAAGGGTGTGAGGCGGTTAGCGTATTTACAAAACTATTGCCTGCTTTTAGTTGCAGCGCGATTCGTTCTCCACGTGCTATGTCACTAGTAAATACCCCAGAACCTAAACCAAATTTAGATTGATTTGCTAGGTCAATAGCTTCTTTTTCATTTTTGGCTTTAATAATACTAGCTACCGGACCAAAAAGTTCTTCTTCAAAAGCAAGTATACCCGGTTTTACATCAATGAGAATAGTAGGAGGGTAGAAGGCACCATTTTTTTCTGGAATTGCTCCACCTAAAATAAGTTGCGCACCTTGTTGTATACTTTCTTGCACCTGCTGGTGCAAATCGTTTCTTAAATCGATACGCGCTAATGGACCCAATTCAGTTTCCAAATTTAACGGGTTTCCCATTTTTATCTGTTTCATTTTAGCAGAAAAGGCAGATATAAATTGATCATAAATGGCTTCAATAACTATAAATCTTTTAGCAGCAATACACGTTTGTCCGTTATTCTGAATTCTGCCTGTTACGCATTTTTCAATAGTTAAATCAAAATCACAATCTTCTAAGATTATATACGCGTCATTTCCGCCTAACTCAAGTACAGAAGGTTTAATGTTTTTTCCTGCAAGCGCACCAATAGCGCGACCAGCATTTTCTGAACCGGTTAAGGTAACCCCAGTGATTTTTTCATTTTCTATAAGCTGCTCAACCTGTTCTGAGTCGATATTTAAATTTTGAAAACATCCCTTGTTAAAACCGACTTTGATAAATGCTTTTTCTAATGCTTGAGCACAGAGTTGTACGTTTGAAGCATGTTTCAATAGAGCAGTATTTCCAGCCATTAAGGTGGGTACTAAAAAACGAATTACTTGATAAAATGGAAAATTCCAAGGCATAATTGCTAAAATTGTTCCCAAAGGTTGGTAGGTAACATAACTTTTATGCGCTTCTGTTTGTATTATCTCATCGACTAAAAATTGTGAAGCATTTTCTGCATAAAACCTACAAACCCAAGCACATTTTTCAATTTCTGCAATCGCTTGTTTAATTACTTTACCCATCTCTAAGCTTGCAATTTTAGCGAACCGTTCTTTGTTGTCTTCCAGTTCCTTAGCTAATTTAAGAAATAAATGAGCGCGTTCATTAAGTGAAGTGTTCGACCATATTTCTGAGAAATGATATGCGTTATTTACTTTTTCTAAAGAATCAACAGAATTAATGCGTTGGTGAGTTTCAAGAACTTCTAAGGTGAAAGGATTGATACTTTTATTTGTTTCCATCGTTTAATACTTTAAATGTATGCAATTGATTTATGGGATTAAAAATACAAACCGTAGAGTTTTGTTCCTCTTTCAGAAAAGCCTATTGTAGGCAATGGAATTTTAAGCGTATTCACCTGTTTGAAAAAAGCAATTAGCCACGGTTTTTTTACGTTTAATTTTTCTAAATCAATATCCAAGCTTAGGAGATACTTGCGGTAAGGTCTCCATGGAATATCAATTAAATACGTTTCTTCTATATTGCCGTAAAGCAGTTCTTCTACACTGTATCCAAAGCTCAAGTTGATCCATTCTGGAAAATTAGTGTTTAAATTAAAAAGGGTGACAGGAGAAAAGCTTATCCAATAGGTTTGTCCGTTATAGTCTTTAAGTACTCGCTCTGCAAAAGTTTGGCCAAGAACATTTGGTCTGTATTTTGCGTAATCTGTAGGGTGAGCACTAAATTTTAGTTTTACTTTTTGTTCGTCCCACAGTAAATCTTGAGCAACGTAATTGGCGGTTCCAAGTGCATTTGCTCCAGCATCGCTCCAAGAGAATCCGTAATTCGGAGAAAATCCGTCTAGTAATTCAAATGAAGTTTGAAAGCCCAAGCCAAAAATGCTACCAAAAAGTAAACTTTTCTGCTTGGAAACACCCGCCCATTTAAACAGTTCAACACCGCGCTGAGTAAGCTGTGAAGCTGCATAAAAATGGCCCACTTTATCCATTTGCATCCAATTGTTTGCATCGTTAAAGAAGGTGAATTTATCTTTGGGTGCTGTGTACCAAACGGAAGATAAGGTTGCAATAGTTCCTGTCCAACCTGTAGCAAGAACAACAGTAGAAACAAGCGCTCTTTTTGAATTATATTCTTTCGCGTTTACTAGCCAAGATTGAGCAGCGCATTGAAATACGATACTAAATGATAGAATAAAAATGACCAGCAGTTGTTGCACAGCCTAAAGATACTATTTTTCAAACTGAACTTCGAAATCTACATCTACAACATTTCCAATGCTTTCATCTGGTGTCATTCCAAATTCAGTTCTATCAAGAGAAGCGCTTCCTTTGATAATCATAATTTCGGTATTTTCTTTTTTTGCAGTACCCAATACTTTAAAAGTAAGGCTTATCTCTTTTTCTACACCCATCATCGTAAAAGTACCAGGAGCTTCATATTCATCTCCTTTTTCTGTTACATTTTCAGATTCAAATTTGATTGTAGCAAATTTTTCAGCATCAAAGTAATCTTCCTCTAACAAGTGTTTGTCTCTAATATCCATAAAGGTGGTAAGCGCTTTAACAGGAATTTTTACGTAAAATGCAGTGCGTTCAATTGCTGTTGGAACGTTAATATATCCAGAGAATGCAGTAAATTGTCCTTGTGTGCGTGAAGTTTTAGGTCCAAGTTCAAACTTTAAAGTTGATTTGTCTGGATTTATTTCCCACTTGCCTTTTACTGTTTCTAGTGATTCCCCAGGTTGTTCTTCTAAAGCAACATTCGGATCTTTTTGTATAAACGAGGTGTCAGACTTTGATTCAATTACAATAGGAATAAAGCGCGGAGCTAAGCTTAACCCAATTCCAATTACCAATAAATGTACAGGTAGTGATATACGATTGCTGTATAATCCAAAAATAGTGTTTAATAGTGCTAGTCCAGCTACAAGACCAGTTAGTGATAAAATTCCGCCTAAATTTTCTTTCACAGTAAACATAAATAGGATGAGAACAGACACGAGTACAGGAACACTAATATTTTTTACCAAGAATAGTATTCTCCACTTACCTGTAGATTTTGCCTCAAACGCTGTGAAAAGTCTATGTAAGCTAAGTATAAAGCCAGCTAAAAACATTCCTTCTAATACCTCACCTCTTAGTAAATTTAAAGTTTCAAACTTACCTAAATAGACGAAGTAGAACAAAAAGTTAATTAAAATTAAAGTACCGGCAGCAGCAAAAGAAATTAAACTGTTTAACCCAAGTTTATTTCTTGATATTAGTACGGTTGAGGTATAAAAAACGGTAGTTACCAATAAGCCAATAGCGCCTAAAAATAAATTCGAAAGCAAAGAAATACCGGCAATAAAAGCAAATGCTACAGAAGCTTCTAAATGGTTTTCCTGCTCTTCTTTCCATTCAACATTACCAAATCTAAGCACTAAGTTACCAATACCTAATTTAGCTAAGTGAATTAAAATAGGTGTGAGGGATCCGAGTAATGCAAACACAAAAAGGTAATGCGTATTGTTGTAATCTACAGTTTGAAAAGTAAGTAATGCTGGTAAAGGAAGAAATAAAAATAAAGATGAAAGCAGCGCAGGTATTAAAGCAAAAAGCATGTTCGTGCGTTGTTTGGTTAGCTCTGCAAGAATAAAACTTATCCCAATTGTACCTGTTGTGATGAAGAGTAACGTGTGTTGGTTATCTCCATTTAAATGTTCGTTAGAGATTAAAATTAAGCCTAAGGCAAAAAGAGTATAAAACAAACCTTTTGTTTTACTCAATTTGTTTTCGGCTTGCAGGTAGTAGCTAAATAATGCTCCTATTAAAAACAGTACACTTAAAATATTTACCATGGTAATTAATTTTTTTACAAATATAGGTTATTTAAAACAATCAAGAATTTATTTTTCAAAAAAAAAGGATTGTCAAGCTGACAATCCTCTAAGTATGTTTAACGTTATGTTAGTTTCTGTATAAAGTAGCTTTCACAGCTTTAATAATTCTATCAACATTTGGCAATGCTTCGTCTATCAAAGTTGGTGAAAAAGCAAAAGGAGTATCTGTTTGGGTAACGCGCATAACTGGCGCATCTAGATAATCAAAAGCATAACGTTGTAAATGGTAAGCAATCTCTGAAGAGATAGAAGCCAATGGCCATGATTCTTCTACCACTACACAACGATTAGTTTTCTTAACAGACTCTACAACTGCTGGATAGTCAATTGGACGAACAGTTCTCAAATCAATAATTTCACATTCAATTCCTTCCTTTGCTAATTCATCTGCTGCTGCGTAGGCAACTTTGATGATTTTTCCAAAGGATACGATAGTAACATCGCTTCCTTTTCTTTTAGTGTCCGCAACACCTATTGGAATCATGTATTCTCCTTCCGGAATTTCTCCTTTATCACCATACATTTTTTCAGACTCCAAGAAAACAACTGGGTCATTATCACGTATTGCTGATTTTAATAAACCTTTAGCATCTGCCGGGTTTGAAGGTGTGATAACTTTCAAACCTGGTACGTGTGAGTAAAAAGCTTCAAAACTTTGAGAGTGTGTAGCACCAAGCTGACCTGCGGTTCCGTTTCCTCCTCTAAATACGATAGGGCAGTGGTATTGTCCACCAGACATTTGCAACATTTTAGCAGCTGAATTAATAATTTGATCTGCAGCTAGTATGGCAAAATTCCATGTCATAAATTCAACAATAGGTCTTAAACCATTCATAGAAGCTCCAACTCCTATACCGGCAAAACCAAGTTCTGCAATTGGAGTATCAATAACTCGTTTTGCACCAAACTCGTCTAACATTCCTTGTGAAACTTTGTAAGCACCATTGTACTCTGCAACTTCTTCACCCATTAGAAATACATTCTCATCTCTGCGCATTTCTTCAGACATTGCTTCTCTTAATGCTTCTCTAAACTGTACCGTTTTCATAAAAACTTGTGTTACAAATGATATAAACGAATTGCTAAAATTCGAGCGTCAAAGCTACAAAAAAAAAGAATTTATAAACAAGGATAATTGACCGAAATTGACATTTATGCAAATTGTCCTTATCTAACTGTGCGCGCATACCATAAAAATGAATAAATTCTATAATCTTTTCTTATTTTTGCAACTCAAGAAATAAAATCAGATTCATGAAGATACTTGTATGTCTAAGTAAGTCTCCAGACACAACATCAAAAATTGCCTTTACAGAAGGGAATACAAAGTTTGATGAAAATGGAGTGCAATATATTGTTAACCCTTATGATGAGTGGTATGCTTTAGTAAGAGCGTTAGAATTAAAAGAAGCAAATGGCGGAACAGTAACTACAATCACTGTAGGTACGGCTGCGGACGATGCAACCATTAGAAAAGGGTTGGCAATTGGAGCTGATAACGCGGTTCGTATAGATAATGAAGCGAAGGATGCGTATCAAGTTGCTTCTCAAATAGCAGCTTATGCGAAAGAACAAGCTTTTGATTTAATATTAACCGGTAAGGAAACTATTAATTACAATGGTTCTCAGGTTGCTGGTATGTTAGCAGAGGAATTAGATCTTCCGTTTATCTCCTTGGCTACATCTTTAGATGTTAATGGTTCTACTGCAACATTATCTAAAGAAATTGTTGGAGGATTAGAGGTAGTGGAAGCTCCTTTACCATTGGTTGTCTCGGCAGCGAAAGGAATGGCTGAGCAAAGAATACCAAACATGAGAGGTATTATGGCAGCGCGTTCAAAGCCCTTGGAAGTAATTGCTCCAAGTAGTTCGGATGAATTAACAACTTTTGTATCTTATTCAACTCCGGACGAGAAATCAGCTGTTAAAATGATAGATCCAAGTAATATGGATGAGTTAGTGGAGTTATTGCATAACGAAGCAAAAGTAATCTAACCTTAAACAAGAAATTATGTCAGTATTAGTATACGTAAATAGTGAAAACGGGAAATTGGCGAAAAATGCCCTTGAAACCGTAACATATGGAAGTAAAATAGGAGAGGTAACTGTTGTAACCAACGGAGATGCAGACGAAGCAGTCCTTTCTTCTTTAGGAAAATATGGTGCTTCTAAAGTGTGGGTAGATAAATCCTTTTCTGGAAACGATGCGCAACAATTAACTAGAATGATAGTAAATGCAGCTGATAAGGTAAGTGCAGATACAATCATTTTTTCTAATGATATAAATGGAAAAGCAGTTGCACCGCGTGTTTCTGTTAAATTAAAAGCAGGTTTGGTATCTGGCGCAACGGAAATACCAAGTGCTGATGGAACAATTAAAGTAAACGTTTTTTCTGGAAAAGCATTTGGTCATGTTAAAGTGAATTCTGCTAAAAAAGTAATTGCTGTATTACCAAATTCAATACAGCCTGAAGAAATAGGTGCTGAAGCAGCAGTAGAATCTTTTGATGGAAACGCAGGGACTTCAGGTGTTGCTATCAAGGAAGTTAAAAAACCGGAAGGAAACATTCCCTTACCAGAAGCAGAATTGGTGGTTTCAGCCGGTAGAGGTTTAAAAGGTCCTGAAAATTGGGGGATTGTAGAAGATTTAGCAAATGCGCTTGGAGCAGCTACAGCTTGTTCTAGACCAGTTTCAGACATTGGTTGGCGACCTCACCATGAACACGTAGGACAAACAGGTGTTGCAATTCGTCCAAATTTATACATCGCTGCTGGAATTTCTGGAGCAATTCAACATCTAGCAGGTGTAAACGGTTCTAAGGTAATTGTAGTCATAAATACAGATCCAGAAGCACCATTTTTTAAGGCTGCTGACTATGGAATTGTTGGAGATGCTTTTGAAGTATTACCTAAATTAACTGAAGCAGTACAAAAATTTAAGGCGAACTAGCCTTATCTTTCACAGATAAATATTATTTTTACATCAAATTATTAGGGAGGCGCAGGCTTCCCTAATTTTTTATGATTAGTAGGATATTAGGAATTCGGAGTAGCTGGATACATGGAGAAAATAAAGTTAGAAATTGTTGGTTTATCATACAGTCAAACTCAATCTGGTGCCTACGCTTTAGTGCTTTCTGAGGTTGATGGACATAGAAGATTGCCCATAATAATTGGTGGTTTTGAGGCGCAGGCAATTGCAATTGAATTAGAGAAAATGACTCCAACACGTCCCTTGACACATGATCTTTTTAAAAATTTTTCAGACTCGTTTTCTATTTCTGTAAAAGAAATTATTATCCACAACCTTGCCGAAGGTGTTTTCTATTCACGTCTTATTTGTGAGCAAGACGGAAATATATCAGAAATAGATGCGAGAACTTCAGATGCAATAGCATTGGCGGTTCGTTTTAAATGTCCCGTTTATACATTTGAGAATATTTTAAGTTCTGCAGGTGTTCAACTAGATGATCCTGACACAACAGATGAAGCATTCACCGTAACTGAAAAGACGGAAGATAAAGCAGCTCAACCACCCCAAATAAAACTAGAGGAGTTAGAGCATAAATTAAGTCAAGCAATTGAAAACGAAGATTACGAACTAGCTTCTAAACTAAGAGATGAAATTAACAAAAGAACTTCTTAAGCAATCATTACTTTTACTATTTATTTTTCTTTCCACCAGTTCTTTTTCACAAGAGAACAGTTCAAACTTACAGTCTGATTGGTTTAGAAGGTTAGATACACTTCAACTAAAGGCTGATTACACTTTTTATAACACAGATACACTTTTAAGTAAAACTAGACGTGGGTTTTACAAAAAAGAAGGGAAAAAACTAATCTTTTCTAGCTTAGAATTTTCTCAAGTAAAAGAAACCAATGCTCAACTGTCTATTGCATCGGAAATTCTCAAAAAAGATAAGTTGACCAGAGAAGACTCTCTAAGAACTTTTTTAAGTTCTAAAGCATATATTTTACCTCAAATCGATACAATTTCCGTAACCAAAAATAACTTCAGAAAATTATCCTTAAACAAAAGTGGTTATGAAGTAACTTACCAATTAGAAGAATATGCTAAATCTCAGGGTTTTTCTTTTTATTCTTTGTCCAGAGGTTTGTTAGGCGTGGTAGCTTTGGTTTTACTAGCATTTCTGTTTAGTACAAGTAGAAGAGATATTAACTGGTCTCTTGTTATAAAAGGTTTAGGGCTACAAGTGTTTTTGGCAATTTTAATATTAAAAGTTCCTTTTGTTGAAGGATTTTTTGAGTTTTTAGCACGCGGTTTTAGAAAAGTAATTGATTTTTCGCACGACGGAGCACATTTCTTATTTGGAGATGGCAGTGATATGCCGGGAATGTTAAAAAACTTTGCATTTTACATCTTGCCATCTGTTGTATTTTTCTCAGCAATTTCTAGCTTGCTATATTATTTTGGAATACTTCAAAAAATAGTTAAAGGTATGGCTTGGGTTATGAAAAAGCTCTTAGGTTTAAGCGGTTCAGAATCTGTCGCTGCTGCTGGGAACGTATTCATTGGTCAAACCGAAGCTCCATTATTGGTTAAGCCTTATTTAAAGCGTATGACAAAATCAGAGCTAATGTGCTTAATGGTTGGTGGTATGGCAACTATCGCCGGTGGAGTTTTGGCTGCGGTTATCGGTATTTTGGGAGAAGGAGATGCTGTGAAAGAGGTTTTTTATGCCAAACATTTGTTAGCTGCATCTTTAATGAGTGCTCCGGCAGCAATAGTATTTTCAAAAATATTGGTACCAGAAAAGGAGAAGTTTAGTACAGACTTATCTGTTTCTCAAGACAGTGTTGGTGTAAATGCGCTAGAAGCAATTACCAATGGTACCACAGACGGATTAAAGCTCGCTGTAAATGTTGGAGCCATGTTATTGGTTTTTGTAAGTTTAATTGCGCTTGCTAATTATTTATTAGGTCTATTCGGAAATGCTACCGGATTAAATGATATAATTAGTGCAGGAGGTTATTTCAAAGCCCTCTCTTTTGAAGCAATTACGGGATACTTATTTTCTCCATTGGCCTGGTTAATGGGAGTTGAATGGTACGATGCTATTTTTGTTGGTCAACTTTTAGGAGAAAAAACTATTTTGAACGAGTTTATTGCTTATCCGCATATGGGACAAATACAAGACGAGATGTCTTTTAAATCTGTATTAATGAGTACGTATGTTCTGTGTGGATTTGCAAATATTGCATCTATAGGTATACAAGTGGGAGGTATAGGGATATTAATACCAGAGAGAAAATCTCAACTCGCAAAATTTGGTGTCCGAGCACTAATTGGAGGAACCCTTGCATGTATGATGACTGCAGTAATTGTGGGTGTACTTTATTAAATCAATTTTATATGGTTTCAGGAAAAGCGTTTAAAATGAATGTTCAATGGGGAGAGCAGGTAGATTATACCCTAAATCTTCACGAGGAATTTACGCAAAAAGTGAATTCTATTTCTATGAATAATTTCTTAGGAAAACCTATTCAATTACGGTTTGATGGAGTGATAAAATGCGTTTCCTGTGATAAGCAAATAAAGAAGTCTTTTCAACAAGGTTTCTGCTGGGATTGTTTTAACTCTGCACCAGAAGCTGCTGTTTGTATAATGAAGCCAGAATTATGTACGGCTCATATAGATGGTGGAGTAGAATCAAAATGTAAAAATCATAACCGCGATCAAATTGTTTACTTAACATCATCAGACGTTATTAAGGTAGGCGTTACAGGAGATAGTATTCAGAATTATCAAGATGGAGATGTTTTACCACGTTGGATAGATCAAGGCGCAACAGCCGGAATTGTTTTAGCCGTTTGTCCTAATCGATACGAAGCCGGTAGATTAGAAGTTGCCTTAAAAAGTGCTTTTGCCGATAAGATGAACTGGCGCAAAATGCTTAAAAATGAAATTGATGAAAATATCGATTTAGAAGAAAAGAAATGGGAGCTTGAAGAAACCTTGCCGTCTGATTTAACACAATATTTCTCTGATCATAAGCAAGCAGCGTATATCAACTACCCAGTGCTAGATTTTCCAACAAAATTAAAGAGTTTAAGCTTTGATAAAGAAGCAATAATAGAAGGCGTTTTGAAAGGAATTAAAGGCCAATATTTGTTGTTAGACAACAACCGTGTACTTAATATAAGAAAACATACAGGCTACATTCTTGGCTTTGACGGGTAGAAAAACTTACCCGCTTGTTTGTAAAAAAAACGAGTAAGTAATATTAAGAGTTAGTAGCTTACAAAGGGCATTTGCTTTATAAATTGATCATTTTCTACCTGTTTTAGTATAAAATCTGCTAGATCTGCTCTAGCAATTTTAGTTCCTGCGTTAACACCTACCCAACCAATTTTATATTCTCCTAGTTTTTCATCATCTGTAAGTCTTGGTCCGCGCATTATAACCCAGTCTAAGTCGCTTTTTTCTAACACCTTATGATGTTCAATTGCATCATTGAGCATCTTTGAAAACGCTACTTTCATTATAAAACGAATCGTTTTATCAATAAATTTAGGTTCATCTTTTTCCGGAAACGGCAATCCTCCGCCAGATAAAGAAACTATTTTTTTAAGCTGATTTGCTTCCATTGAATTTATAATATTCTTTGTACCGTTGGTTTGTAAATAAGCCGGAGAATCTTTTACATGTCCAAATAAGCTCACAACTAAGTCGCAATTTTTTACAGTAGTTTCTACATCTTCTTGGTTTAAAACATCTCCTTTAATTACGGATAATTTGTCATTTTTATCTTTTAATTTATCAGGATTTCTTACGAGTGCTTTAACCTCATAACCTGCTTCTAGTGCAAGTTTAAGAAAGTGATTACCTGTCTTACCAGTTGCTCCAAATAATGCTATTTTTTTCATCTTTATATTTTTCAAGTCCTTCAAATTTAAGTACATTCGATTTTAAATAGGGTTAAGAATACACTAACCTTTTGGTTTGTATGGAGAATAAAAAGATAGAGGTAACGGCGCGCTGTCCAATAAGAACATCGTTAGAATTAATTGGTGGAAAATGGAAACTACTAATTCTACAACAGTTAATAAGTAATAAGCCATTGCGCTTAAGTGCTTTAGCTGGTCTTATTCCGGATATTAGTCAGAAAATGCTAATTCAAAAGTTAAAAACATTAACTGATAGCGAACTTGTAAAGCGAGAAGATTTTCAAGAAGCTCTACCAAGAGTAGAATATTCAATAACAAAAAAAGGATTGAAAGTTCAACCCTTAATTAAAGAACTTATTCTGTTTGCTCAACTATATGAGGTAGAATTTAGGTGCAGATTGCAAGAAATAGACTGATTTAACCGCCTCAAGCATTCTGTTTGTTTTTTAACAAGAGTAATTTGTGTGCCTACCGCAACACTTTTTTCTATTAATCTATTAGCGGAAAAAGATTTAATCGTACCTTTATTTTATGAAGCTTTTGTTGTTTTTACAATTCATCTTAATCCCACACTTATTTTTTTCACAGGAAGGTTGGGAGTGGACAGTTTTAGACACAATGCCTAAAGCAACTTCAAACAATGCCGTTTGTGCTGCTCGTGTAGGAAACAACAGATATGTATACAGTTTTACAGGAATAGATACTTCTAAGCTTTATTCGGGAATTCATCTTCATACCTATAAATACTATGTGAATAATAATACATGGGAAACTTTGGCAGATGTTCCTGATACACTGGGTAAAATTGCAGCTGGTGCAAGCTACGTAAATGATAGGATATATGTAATTGGAGGCTACCACGTGTTGCAAAATGGTACTGAAGTTTCTTCAAATAAAGTACATGTTTTTAATGCAGCTACAGACACTTGGGAAGCTGATGCAAATCCACTCCCAATTCCAATAGATGACCATGTACAAGCTGTATGGCGAGACAGTCTAATCTACGTAGTTACCGGTTGGAGTAATACTGGTAATGTGCCCAATGTACAACTTTTCAATCCATTATTAAATAGCTGGACACTTGCAACAGAAGTACCTAACAGTAATACGTTTAGATCGTTTGGGGCTTCGGGTTATATTTTGGGCGACACTATTTATTACCATGGAGGAGTTTCTGGTATTTCTAATTTCGTAGCAAGAAGATACTTCAGAAAAGGAGTAATCAATCCAAATAATCCAACTGAAATTAGCTGGACACTAGAAGATGATGCTCCCGGAGAAGCAGGTTATAGATCTGCATGCGCAGGTACTCAAAATACTATTTTTTGGGTAGGTGGAGCAAGTGTTGGTTATAATTATGACGGTGTAGCTTACAATGGAACTGGTGGAGTAGACCCCGAGTCTCGCATTTTAATGTATAATACAGAAACATCAACCTTCACAAATTTCACAAACGCTCCTTTTGAAGTAATGGACTTAAGAGGAATCGCATCTATTGGAGGAGGCTCTTGGATTATAGCAGGAGGTATGGACACCTCTCAAACCGTAAGTAACAGAACATTTTTATTATTCAATGAAGCCCTCTCTAACATTAATGAAATAACGCAACCACCTTTTTTTGAAGTGAGTGTAGAAGGAAATCAGTTTTTAGTAAGAACTGAATTTGCTGGAGAAGTAAGCGTATATGATATACAAGGAAGTTTACTGTTTGAAAAAAGAAAATTGTTAGCAGACTTAAAGATTGATAAAGCCTACTTAAAGGCCAATATGCTAATTTTTATTTTTAATGATGGTTCTAATGTTCCGGTTTTTCAAAAAATTGTAGTTCCTTAGTAAATTGAGCAGACGCACAGAATGAATACTTTACTTCAAACCCCAATAGAATATTTAAAAGGCGTTGGTCCGCAAAGAGCGCAGCTTTTAAAAAAGGAGGCAAGAATATTTACCTATGCTGATTTATTACATTATTATCCATTTCGATATGTAGATAGATCGCATTTTCACAAAGTCAATCAATTAGCTACTTTAGAGGGTTACGCTCAACTTAAAGGAAATATTATTAGTGTAAATGAAGCGGGTACAGGCAGAGCAAAACGGTTAACTGCCAAATTCGGAGATGAAACAGGTGTGATTGATCTAGTTTGGTTTAAAGGAGCGAATTGGATAAAGAAAAAACTTACACCTGGAGTAACGTTAATCGTTTATGGTAAAGCAAAAAAGTATGGTGCTAACTGGAATATCTCTCATCCAGAATTAGAATTTGAACTACAAACAGCTGGAGAGTCTAAATTTCAACCTGTCTATCGTTCGGGTGAGTTATTGTCAGCCAAAGGACTTAATGCTAAAGGATTTGCAAAGCTAACAGCTAATTTAGTGCCTCAGATAAAAGGTAAAATACCAGAAAATTTACCGTTAACTGTTTTACGCAAATATGGTTTGATTTCCAAAGAAGAAGCTTTAATTAATATACACTTACCTCTAACTACGGATCTTGCTAAACGCGCTCAATTTAGACTAAAGTTCGAAGAGTTGTTTTTCTTGCAGCTAGAGCTTTTGATGCGTAAACAAATTACTGCTGCTAAAAATGTAGGGTATGCTTTTGAAGAAGTTGGAGACGTATTTACAACGTTTTATGAACACCATATTCCGTTTGAATTAACTGGAGCTCAAAAAAGAGTGCTCAAAGAGATACGTGCAGATGTAAAGCAACCCGTTCAAATGAACAGATTATTACAAGGAGATGTAGGTTCTGGTAAAACCTTAGTAGCCTTACTTTCTATGCTATTTGCCGTTGGAAATGGTTTTCAGGCTGCATTAATGGCTCCAACTGAAATTTTAGCAATCCAGCACTACGAAGGTATTTCAGAGCTTCTAGAAAAAATGGATGTAAAAGTTGCTCTCTTAACAGGTTCTACAAAAACAAAAGCAAGAAGAGAATTACATGAAGGTTTAGAAAGTGGTGAAATAGATATTTTAATAGGAACACATGCATTGATAGAGCCAAAAGTAAAATTTAAAAACTTGGGTATTGCTGTTATAGATGAACAACACCGATTTGGAGTAGCACAACGCGCTAAATTACAAAAGAAAAATATTCATCCTCCGCATGTTTTGGTTATGACAGCAACTCCAATTCCTAGAACACTAGCAATGACCTTTTATGGAGATTTAGATGTAAGTGTTATTGACGAATTACCACCAGGAAGAAAACCGATAGAAACGCAGCACAGATATGAGAAATCTAGGCCTTTGGTTTGGAAATTTATGAAAGACCAAATTACAAAAGGTAGACAGATTTATGTTGTATATCCTTTAATTGAAGAGTCAGAATCTATGGATTACCTTAACTTAATGGATGGTTATGAATCAATTATGCGCTCTTTTCCAAGGCCTGAGTATCAAATAAGCATAGTGCATGGTAAAATGAAACCAGAAGATAAAGAGTATGAAATGCGTAGGTTTGTAAATGGCGAAACGCAAATAATGGTTGCAACTACCGTTATTGAAGTGGGTGTAAACGTACCGAATGCCAGTATGATGATCATAGAAAGTGCAGAAAGATTTGGTTTGAGTCAACTACACCAGTTACGAGGTAGAGTAGGGCGTGGAGCAGAAAAATCTTATTGTACTTTAATGACTGGTAATAAATTATCCAAAGAAGGTAAAAGGCGCTTAGAAACCATGGTTGAAACAAATGATGGTTTTAAAATATCTGAGGTAGATCTAGAATTACGTGGTCCGGGAGATATCATGGGAACCCAACAAAGTGGATTATTAGAATTAGCAATTGCAGATTTGGCAACCGATGGTCAGATAGTTGGAATAGCCCGAGAGTGTGCAAGAGATATTTTGAAAAATGATCCAAAACTAGCCAATACACATCACCATGCTATTAGAGATAAGTTAAGAAGAATCTTAAAATCGAAGCCAAATTGGGGAAAGATTGCTTAACTTGGACCCATGAAAGAAATAGTAATCGCAGTTTTATTGTGTTTTTCGGCACATGTTAACGCACAGTTATCTGGAGATTTAATAACTTCTGGTAGAAAATGTTTAACAGATACAGATTTTACTATATTGGCATCAAAAACTGGGGTAGTTAAATATATTCTTAGCGTAGACAATACAGGTAAAGTAGTTTCGGCTACCTTAATGAAGTCAGAATCTACCGTATCAAGCACTCCATCATTAATTAAGTCTAGAAATTATGTTTCAAACTTAACATTTGAATCGGGTACAAAATATCCAAAGTATCACGAAGTTAAAGTGCTGCTTCACTTGAGAAAAGAGTAATTTAATACATGTTTGTTTCGTATTCTAATTATTGCTTAAACCAGTAAATGAATTCTAGCAAAATAATTTCTTATTTTTGCGCCATTAATTTTTCGCATGAAACTACACAGAGAAGGCTATTTAGTCATTACCATCGGACTCTTAATTTTAGGAGCCATACAATACGGTAATTATTTATTATTTACTGCAACAGGTTGGATGTGGTTGTTTGCTTTACTTACTCTAGGTGCATTGGTAATGTCTTACTTAATTATTCAATTTTTTAGAGTTCCAAACCGCACAGTTCAAACGAGTTCTGAGCTGGATGTTATTTGTCCTGCAGATGGAAAAGTAGTGGTAATAGAAGAGGTTGAAGAGACTGAGTACTTTAAGGATAAGCGTATACAAATCTCCATATTTATGTCGCCCTTAAATGTACACGCCAATTTTAATCCTATAAAGGGATTGGTTAAGTATGTCAAATATCACCCTGGTTTATTTTTGGTAGCATGGCATCCAAAAAGCTCAACTGACAATGAGCGCAGTACCTTTGTTGTAGAGCATTCTACTGGAAAAGAAGTTCTCTTTAGACAAATTGCTGGAGCAGTTGCGAGAAGAATTTGCTACTACGCAAAAGAGGGAGATAGAGTAGAGGTAGGATCTGAATTTGGATTTATAAAATTCGGAAGTAGAATAGATATTTTCTTACCACTTGGTACTAAAATAGACGTGAATATTGGAGATAAAGTTCAGGGTAAAATTACTAAGATTGGGAAACTGGCTTAACTCAATTTAACAAAACAATTTTCACGATTTATAAAATTTGTTTATTTTTAATAAAAATTTAGAATATGAAAAAAGGATTAATGATTTTAACGATGGCTTTGTTTGCAACAACTATAGGCGTTACTTCTTATGCTGCAGCACAAGACGGAGTACAGACAGAAGTTGAAAAAGACGGAGACAAAAAGAAAAAGAAAAAGAAGAAAGGAGCTTGCGCAACCAAAGAGGGTGAAACTAAATCTTGTGCTCCAAAAGAAGGAGAGAAGGCATGTTGTGCTAAGAAAAAATAAATTTTTCTAAATAGATATTAAAAGGTCAGCCTAAAGGTTGACCTTTTTTTGTGAGTACAGATTTTAAAGGCATTTGATTAAATAATCTAAGAATAGGACTAGACCAGAGAATACATAAATAGAGAAGTTTATTTTTTCACTTATAACTCATAGGCGCCAATATCAGGAACTCCTGTTCTTGGGTTTCCTAAAATGTCATTTGAATTCGTATGTGTTCCAAAACTAGCGTTTCCGGCGTCAATAGCCGGACTACCAGCGTTTAATTTAAAATTATCTTCAGAAATGTTTCCAAAACTTGGATCTTGGTTAAAGATAGAACCGTTAAATTGTGACAAATCTGTTGGAGTATTCTCCATTTTAATTAAGTTGTTTTCGTACAAATAATTAATGGTTACTCCAGTTTGTAAAATAGTATCGTAAGCAATTAAATCTTCTCCATTTCCGTAAATAATAGAATTGTTAATTGTTCCTTCATTAATTTGTCCAATATACGTTATACCATCTGTTCGCGTAAAGTAGTTTTTTATTGCAACTGCCGGACCACTTTCGGCTCCATAACCCAGAAGGTGACTTTGAATAAAGTTGTAATCACCTCCTTCAAGTCCGAAATAAGCATACAAACCGTTTGAGTGTACAAGTAGGTTTTCACCTTTAATTTTGCCGCCAGAATAATTGAAAATTCCGTAAGAAGAGCAGTTATAAATTTCTGTATTTTTAATGTCTACCGTATATCCAATATTTCCATCATCTTCAGAAAAGACATGTATTCCGGCGGTTCCGTTTTTTATAATGGCATGGTTAACTGTCGAAGCACGTGCTTTTTCAAAATAGATACCATAGTATTGTCCTGCAACATCATCATAAAAAGACTCTAGTCGGTCTCCTTGAAAAGTAACAGGGTTATCTGCAGTTCCTTGAATTTCAAGTTGTCCTTTGTAGACATAAAGTAATGCACTTTTATGCAAGTAAATATCTGTACCGGGTTGTATAATTAAACTTTTTGCAGAATCAACGGCAGCAAATGTGTAAACAACATGGGGTTTATCATTTGGCCAAATGCCCTCGTTTAAATCGCTGTAATGAAAGTATGCATCTTGACCCCAAACAGCCAGGTTTACATAAGAAACCTTTCCGTTTACTGTAAATTGAATAGAATCCTCAACAATTAAAGGAAGATTTCCGTTATTTACATCTAATTGTACTTGCACGAAAGCATAAATACTATCTTCTTTTGGCAAAGTAACATCGGTATGAACGAGATCTGCTACGCCATCTATATTAATTCTAAATGGAGAATTTTCTCCTCCCATTAGTCTTATTTCACTTATTTCTAAAGAATTTCTATCGGTATTGTAAATTTTAAAACTTTGAGTGGTCGAACCTAGAGTAGTAAAAATTGTATCAAATAAAAGTGTATCTACAGAAAATGAAACATTTGATTTACTTAAGATTAAATCTTTTTTACACCCTCCAAAGAAAAGAGAGACCGTAATAAATAGAAAAGAAAAAAGAATAGAAACTGTTTTCAAAATTGTAAATTTACCTGATAAACGATTTATGTACTGATTTATTTTAAAAAACGAATATAGGTACGATAATTGGGAAAAAGAATACAAAACAAGTTTATGAAGTACATATTTATTACACTGTCGTTTTTTATAGTCCAAAACTCACTTGCTCAATACCAAGATGGTCTATCTCTTAAAAAATCTCCTGCTAAAAAAGTAGAGTCTACCTTTGGTTTTGCAGAAGTAGAGATAGTTTACGGTTCGCCAAAACAAAAAGGCAGAACTTTGTTTGGAGATTTAGTGCCTTACGGCGAGGTTTGGAGATTAGGTGCAGATGCTGCAACCACAATTACTATTTCTACAGATTTTAGATTAGCAGATAATGATATAAAAGCAGGCAAATATGCTATGTTCTTAAAACCACAAGAAAATGGCGACTGGGATTTTATTTTAAACTACCAAAGCGAACAATGGGGAGCGTATGATTATGACGATTCTTTAGATGTTCTTGTTTTTAAAGTAGAACCTGTTGATGTACAATACAGAAGAGAAAATTTAATAATAGATTTTGAAGAATACGCTCAAGGAGAAGGAGAGCTTTCTATCCACTGGGGAACGAAGTTAATTACCATACCGTTTACTGTAGATTTACTTTCGCAATTTATGATTACCGCACAAAATAAGATAAATAATACACCAGAAACAGAACGTTGGGCTGCATATTTACAAGCAGCAGAGTATTTGGCCAACCAAGGTAATAATACTCAGCAAGCCATGGAGTGGATTAAAAAAGCGCAGAAAGAGTATAAAAAGTACGGTAAAGATTGGGCTTCAAAAGCAAATGATTACTACGAAGGCCATATCTTATGGACTCAAGCAAAAATATATGCTGCAGTGGGTAAGCACAAAAAAGCACTTAAAATTGCAAAAACTGTAGCAGCTTATAAATCAGAAAAAAGTTTCTACACCTACGAAAACGATCCTGAAAGAGAAAATATTGATGGATTAATGTCTGTTTGGAAAGATTGATTTTTAGTAATTTATAGGTAATTAGTTTGTTTTAATCTAACAAGATAATACTAAGTTTTCTATTTTTTGATCTCCAATTCTCTTTACTTCCCATTTAATTCCATTGCTCTCAATGTGTTCATCATTAAAGATGCAATCGTCATAGGGCCAACACCACCCGGTACTGGAGTTATAAAAGAACATTTTTCTGCAACGTTGTCAAAATCAACATCACCTCTTAATCTAAAGCCTTTTTTTCTAGAGTTATCTGTCACTCTAGTTGTTCCTACATCTATAACTACTGCACCTTGTTTAACCATATTTTCTTTAATAAATAAGGGTTTACCAATGGCTGCAATTAAAATATCTGCGTTTTTACAAATTTCTTCTAGATTTTGAGTTCTACTGTGTGTAAGCGTAACGGTACAGTTTCCAGGTTTGGTGTTTCTACCCAACATAATACTTACTGGCATGCCAACAATATTACTTCTTCCAACAACAACACAATTTTTACCAGAAGTTTCAATATCGTACCTTTTTAAGAGCTCAATAATTCCCGCTGGTGTTGCGGGTAAAAATCCAGGTAAGTCTAACACCATATTTCCAAGATTTTCTGGATGAAATCCGTCAACATCTTTTTTAGGATCTATGGCAAGCGTAATTTTTTTCTCGTCTATATGATTTGGTAACGGCAACTGTACAATAAAGCCATCAATTTTATCATCGTTGTTTAGTTTTTCTACCAATTTTAAGAGCTCTTCTTCGGTAATAGAATCGTCATGACGAATAAGCGTACTTTCAAAACCAATTGCTTCACAAGCTTTAACTTTAGCACTAACGTAAGTTTGAGAACCTCCATCATTACCAATTAAAACGGCAGCTAAATGTGGGATTTTCTTACCGTTTTTCTTACGCTCTGTAACGGCTTCTGCAAGTTCTTGTCTTATATCTTTAGAAGTTTGTTTTCCGTCTAAAATTATCATGATGGTTTTTTTGCGAAGGTAATGTTTTTAAATCATTTTGGATTTAAGAAAGGATAGAATCTTACCTCAAAAAATAGACAGTCGATTTTAAGGTGAACAAAATGTTATTTTGTAAACGAATACATAGTTCATCTAAAGTAAACTATATCAGCTATTTTGATCGTCTTCTTTTCCCGTTGTTTTAGTTAATTATTAATTCTATTTATTTTAGGTCTATTGTGAAGTCGTTTTCAGGCTAAGTAGTACTGATATAGCGCTTTTATCGACTAAACAATTATTAAGATAAAAAACAATTCGTTTAAAATAAAATGCAACTCCATCCCGCTCAAAATACAATGGACCAACTTCCTCTGTCGGACATTCTCTGTTCCATCTTGCAATAAACTCTTTGAAATAAGGGGAGCCTTTTTCTGTTCGCTTAATTTGAATTTTTCCATTGCCTGCATCCCAAAACTCAAATTCTTTGATTAGGTAAATGTATTTGCCTTTTCTTTTTTTTCTTTTCAGGAAAAACGATTGATCAAATCCGAGTTTAAATAAATTATTTTTGTTTATTAGAACAACAGCAGTATTTACCGATAGAACTCCTTTAAGTACAACATAGTTTCGCTTAATGCGTTTGCTGTATTTCTTTTTTTGAATATCAGTAGTACATATCCTTGCAATTGCGTGGTGTATGTTCTGACATTTTTTTGAGCAAAAGACTTTATCTTTTCTTCCCATTAATTTCTGTGTGCATGTAGCACAAGTTTTAGTTGTTTTCATGTAAAAGGTTTAGTGTTAGTCTAATTTAGTTAATTTATTCTACTAATCAAAACAATAAATTTTTTAAAAAAGCGTTAAGAAAATATTCCCCCAATAAAATTGTAACCAATTATTAAAATTGAATTATTAAAGTGTAGAATCTGCAAGTTCTATGCTGTAAACTAAATAAAACCAAAGAAGATGAGTATTAACCCAGTGTATCACCATACCAATGAAAAGCTTCAGCAAGAGTTGGGATGGATACAACGAGCAAAGAGCAATCCTGAGCATTTTGGTCCGTTGTACAGAAAATATCACGAACAAATTTTTAGGTATGTGCATCAGCGGATGGACGATACAGAATTGGCTTTTGACGTTACTTCACAAGTATTTTTGAAAGCATTAAAAAATTTACATAAATATGAGTTCAGAGGTGTTCCCTTTGGTTCATGGCTCTACAGAATAGCTAAAAGTGAGCTTTATCAGGCATACAGAGAAAGACAAGCTAAAAGAACGGTCAATGTAGAAAGCATACACCTGTTTGAAATGATTGAAGACTTTGATGATGAACAAAGCGAAAATAACAAGAAGAAATTATTTAAAGCAATCTCTGAATTAAAAGAAGAAGATGTTCAATTAATTGAATTGCGCTTTTTTGAGAAGAGACCATTTAAAGAAATAGGAGAGATATTGGATATTACTGAGAATAATGCCAAAGTAAAATCTTTTCGAGTGTTAGAAAAATTAAAAAAAATATATTTTAAAAATTAACGGCAATGGATAAACGCAAAATGAATTTAGACAGAGATCCAATTTCTTCTGAACAAATTCAAGCAAAACAGAATTTTGATGCCATTTTATCAAATTATCAGCTCCTCAAAAAACCATTTTTTAAATCTAAATGGTTTTGGGGAGCAACTGGTTTGGCAACACTAGGCTTAGTAACGGTCTTCGGACTAAGTAATTTAAACAACAATATAGCGTATGCAGAGAATACTACTTTAACAAACAATCAACCACTTACTTCTAATTTACCAGAAGATACACCTTGTGTGTTACCTGTTGTAGAGAACGCTGTTTCTTACGAAGTACACAAAGTAATGGCTTTAGAAGGAGCCACGCTGAAACTAAAAGATGGAAGTATAATAAAAATTCTTCCAGGTAGTCTAATTGCAAATGACATGCAAGAACCCGTTAAAGTTAAAACCCGTGTTTTTCATGATAAGGCAAGTGCTTTTCTTGCGGGAGTTAAAATGGATGTAGCAGAAGGTGCTTTTGAATCTGCGGGAATGATTGAAATTAGAACCAGCCAAAACAATAAGGAAGTTAAAATTAATCCGGATAAACCGATAGAAGTAAGTTTAGCTCTTCATAAGCCATCAGAATCCTTTAACTTTTACTATTTAGACGAGAAGAAGAAGGAGTGGATAGACTCTCCTTGCTTATTTTCAGACAGAGTACAAAAAAGTCCTGAAGAAAATAGTGGAAAATTTGAACTGGTGCAAAGTGAGCTTTCTACTATACAAAAAGAGCTTACAGTAAATCAATCCCAGCAGCAAGAATTGAAAATAGAATTACCAACAAAAGAAGCATATAAAATTTCGGAGAATCCAGAGAGAATATTTGATTTAGACTACGACTTGAGTGATTATCCAGAATTGAAACGACTGAAAAATGTTAAATTTGAAGCATTATCGAACCAGAAAAACTTTAACCGTGTAATCAATACAACATGGTCAGAAATGGATTTAAGTACAGCTGGAAATGATAGATTTACACTTACCTTTTCAAACGCTAAATTAAAAGAAACCATTCGAGTTAGACCCGTTTTATCTGGAGCTGAGGAGCAGAGTGCGTCAGAATTATTTGATAAAGTTAAAGGCGATATTGATCAGCAACTCATTCACCTTCAGTCAGCAGAAAGAGAGCTGAAAAGAAAAGAAGCAGTAAAGAAAAAGCAACTAGAGAAGCTCGTGTCAGATTTTGAGTTAAACACACGACTAGTGATGCAAGAAAACCAAAGTTTAAGTCCTAATAATTCGGTTCAACTAAGTCAAGCTACAGCAACTTTTACAACCACTAGAAATGGGTTTTTCAATGCGGATAAACCTATTAAATATCCTAAACCATTGCCTTTTCAGCTCGCTTATGTGAATAATGGTAATCCTTTTTCACCAAGAAATGTCTACATTTTTGATCAAGGAAAAGATGTTAGATACACTTATGGAATTCGAAATAAATCAATGAATGAAATAGGGCTAAATGATGGTGAACAACTATTAATTGTAATAGATGCAATGAATCGCGTTGCCTTTGCTAAAGTGAATAAAAAGTATTTACAGCAGCAAAATTTTGGTATTATAAATGTAACTTTGATAGAACAAGACAATATAAATGAAGCATATATTAGAAAATTACTTAACGAACAACAAGCCGAAACTTTGGCTTTGCGTTAGCTTTGTTTTTTTATCTTATTTTGGTCAAGCGCAACCTACTAAACACGTTGTGTTAAAGAAAACGTATACAGAAATTGATTTTCTTCCAAATATAGATGGATATTTTACTGGCCAAATTCCTTTCGATAAGTTTAGTTCAGTATCTGGCATTGAAACAAATGTGGGATATACTATTATTTCTTTTAAAGTAAGGTTTGCGGATCAAGAAAATGAAATTCAATGCTATGGAAATCGATTAGCAGATGAAACGTATGCATACATTGCTGCAAGTGCTATTGGTCAACCAGTTGTTTTTACAGAAATTAAGGCGGTATCTAAATCAGGAAAATTAATTCATCTCGAACCACTACGCTTAATACCAATCACAAATGAAAGTAATTAGTCTATCATTGTTTTGTCTGTGTTTTCTATCTGTTTCATTTGCTCAAAAAACGGTAAAAATACGGAAAGAGAATACGCAATTGTATAAGGGAATTGAATCTCAAATTAACAATTGGTATATTTATAAAAAAGAGAATGCGTTTTACCTTTGCCCACTCAATATACCGAAAGAAGAGGTAGTTAATTGGTTTGAAAAACGGGTGAATAGTCAAAACATCTACAAGGGATTATTGTCAGAACAACAATACGCTATTTTATCTTTTAGAAAAGACAATGATCCTACAGATGTAATCAATTTTTATTACAAACAGGTAAAACATAACCTTGAACTTGTATCTTCTGTAGATGGAAATAAATATACGTTTAGACCGATATTTCAAGAGTAAGTGTTGTTCTTAACTATTCTTGTTTACAATCTTTTACAATCTTTTTGATTTATTCGCTTAACCTTTTTATATTTGTAACGTAAGTAAACAAAGCTTGCTTGTGAATCAATCACATACTATGAAAAATTATATTCGATTTTTATTTTGTTTCCTAGCTATAAATGCGTTCGCGCAGCCTTCGTCTAACTTTAATACCTCTAGAAATTGGTCGTTACACAAGAAGGAAGTTTTTTTTGGAATTGGTGGTACTAATTTTACTGGAGATTTAGGAGGAAGAGACAAAATTGGAACAGATTTTAGTTTGGTCGATTTAGACTGGCCAGCTACTTTTGCTGGTTTTAATATTGGATACAGGTATAGATGGCATCCTTTCTGGGCAACCTCTACAGAGTTATACTCTGGAATGGTTCAAGGAAGCGATGAGAATACGAACGAAATTATAAGAAGAAGTAGAAACCTGCATTTTAGATCGCCAATTGTTCAACTTACCCAACGTATTGAGTGGATTCTTTTAGCAAATGAAAAAATTGGTAGAAGGTACAACATTCCCGGTCTTAAAGGTTTTAAAAATCAAATGCAACAAGTTTATCTTTTTACGGGTGCAGCTGTAACCTACTTCAATCCACAAGCTGAAATTAATGGAACTTGGACCAACCTTAGGCCTTTAAAAACAGAAGGACAAGGTTTACCAGGTGGAGCAGATGAATACTCGAGAATTACAGCGGTTATTCCGTTTGGAATAGGAGTTAAAATTGGGATATCTGATATGTGGAGAATTGGGTTAGAGGTTTCATACAACAAAACATTTACAGATTATATAGATGATGTCAGCACAAATTATTTTGATCCTGTTGTCTTACAAAGTCAAGTAGGTTCAGATGCTGTTTTTGCTGCAAACCCAAGTAAAGAGAATCAAACTTGGTTCGTTCCAGGAGAGCAACGTGGTGATCCAGACGAAAAAGATGCGTTTTATATAGCAAATATCGTATTTACAAGAAATTTAACCTACAAACCACCCAAAAAACAGAATTGGAGAAGACCTCAGAGTAGAACTAAGTTCTAGAGAATTACATACTTTCATTTTAAAAGTTCCTCTTTTTAGAGGGACTTTTTTTGTTCCATTTTTCACCTTCTGCGGTCTAATAAAATTGGTTTTAAAAACAGTTCAAGTAAGATTTAATTCTTTTGCGTAATTACGTTTTACTTTATGACTAGCTTTTACTGATTTAAGACAAACAGTACTTAGCCTATTTGTTGTATCTATTATGTATAATCGACTTTAGTATATGTGGTTGAGGAGAGTATTTCTTGGTTATAGGTATAATTAAAGCTAGAGTGTGATTAAAGTTCTTTTTATGTTAGGATTGGTGATAAAGAAACACGTTGGAAATAAAAAAAGCCGACTACCAATTAAGGGAGTCGGCTAGTGTATCATTCTAGTTCAATTATTATTTTCTGATATCCATTTCTTCAATCAAGTTGCTTGCTCCGCCATATTTGTCTACCACAAATAATACATATCGAATATCACAAACAATTGTACGTTGAATTTCTGGCTCAAAATAAATATCTCCGCTCATTGCTTCCCAGTTTCCATCGAAAGCAGTTCCAATTAATTCTCCGTCGCCATTAATTACCGGTGATCCGGAGTTTCCTCCAGTAATGTCGTTATTGGTTAAGAAATTCACGACCATTTCGCCATTTTCATCTGCGTATTGTCCGAAATCCTTGTTTTCCCATAGTGTTTTTAATCGTGCAGGAACAACAAATTCAGGGTTGTTTGCGTCTTCTTTTTCCATTACACCATTTAATGAAGTTGTGTAATGATAAGTAACACCATCTTTTGGGTCGTAAGGCAATACGTTTCCGTAGGTTAAACGTAACGTACTGTTTGCGTTAGGATAATATTTTTTATTTGGATCCATTTCTCTTAAACCCTTAACAAATAGACGATTTGCTCTTTCTAGCTTTTCTCCTGCATTTACATGCGTTTCACTATCTACTACAGCAGAGAAAGCATCATTAATAGATTTGATTAAAGCAAATAGAGGATCTTTTTGAATTTTCTCGAAAGAAAAGTCCGACATAAATGCATTAAAAGATGTTTCATCTTTGAAGATAGATTTCTTTCTAATCTTCTTCACATATTTATCAAACTTACCTTTGTTACCTAATTTCAATGTCAATTCACCTTGTTGTTCTTTTGGTACGTCTTGATAATACATTTTCAGCACTTCTTCCAATACCTCAAATTCGATATCCATGTTTGCTTTAGCATAAAACTCTTTTGCTTTAGTTGCCATTCTATTCTTAAAATATCCTGCTCCATTTTCATTGTCATTTTCGTTATATTGGTTGGCTAAAACACCAAATAATGTAAGTAAATTTAAATCAACAGAGTAAACTAATTCCGACTGATAAGTTTGAATGTAAACATCTCCGTCAGTTGCAGCATACGCAGCTTTTATGTCTTCCATAACCCCCGCATACATTGTTTTATTTTGAGTAAATGAAACGTACGCATCTTCGATTTTTTGTTTTTTATCGGCTACTTTATTGTTTTTCAATTGTTCAGTTTGTCCAATAAAATATTTCCAATAGTTAGCAACTTGCGCATATTTAGAAGAGTAGTTTAAACGAACCGTTACATCTTGGTCCATATACTTTTTCATAATGGCCAATTTCTTAGCTCTAATATCAACCGTTTTAGGCTGAGAAAGACTAACAGCTTGTTTAATTCCGTATGAAGAAAGGTATCTATCTGTAGAACCAGGGAAACCTAAAATCATGGCATAATCTCCTTTGTTCACACCTTTAATAGAAACTGGTAGTGAATACTTAGGTTGTAAAGGTTTGTTTTCTTCATTATAAGCAGCTGGTTTATTTTCATTGTTAGCATAAATTCTGAACATTGAAAAATCTCCTGTATGTCTAGGCCAAACCCAATTGTCTGTATCGTACCCAAACTTTCCGATTGATTGTGGTGGAGCACCTACAAATCGTACGTCGTTAAATTTCTCGGTTACAAACAAGTAAAATTCGTTTCCTTCAAAGAAATCTCTTACAAAGGCTTCGTAATTAGTACCTTCTGTAGCTTCCGTAGAAAGTACCTTCGAAAGTTCATCAATTTTAGCCTTTCTTTCAGCTGCACTCATGCTTTCAGCTAAATTCTTATTAATTTCTTCAGAAACGTCTTTAATACTAACCACAAATGTTGCAAATAAGCCGGGTACTGGTATTTCTTGATCTAAACTTTTGGCCCAAAAACCGTCGTCTAAGTAATTTTTTTCTTTAGAAGATGCTTCAGCAATGGCATCATAACCACAGTGGTGGTTGGTTAACAATAAACCTTTGTCAGAAATAACTTCAGCTGTACAAAATCCGCCAAAACTAACAATAGCGTCTTTCATAGAAGAGCTGTTAATGCTATAGATTTCTTCTTGAGTTAAATTTAACCCATGCTTTTTCATGTCTTCGTAGTTTCTTCCCAATAAGAAAGGTAGCCACATTCCTTCGTCTGCTTTGGCAAGGTTTGTACCAAGCAACAAAGCAACTAATGCAAGTAATTTAATTTTCATCTTATGTTTTGATTGTTTCTGCGAAAATACGGTCTAATGATTAAATAATCAACTGGTCTAACACGAAAACAATGAACACGAGACTCAAAGTATCAACAAAATAAACTTTTTGTGCTTTTTACAGCTTTAATAAGATATGTAGGTAAAAGTGCGCTTTAAAATAAAATGCATCTATAAATTCATTTAGAAACGATTTAAAACGGATTTAAGTTCATTTAAAATAATGGCTGTTGCTCCCCAAACTATTTTTGCCTCAAAAATAAAGCAAGGTACTTTTTTTAGCAGATAGTTTTTGTTAACGCGAATGTCTTTTTTATGTAGGTTTTTTTTGTCTAATAATGCGGATATGGGAACGGTAAAGATCTCGTCTACTTCTCTGATTTGCTTTTTGAAGTCTTGTTTCCTTTTCATGTAGAAAACATGTGGGTGAACTTCGAAATTGCTAACGGGTATGTAAACCTTTGTAAGCTTTCCTAAATGATGTAGCTGATCTACATGTATACCCACTTCTTCATGAGTTTCTCTTAATGCCGTTGCTATAAAGTTGGTATCGTAACGTTCTTTTTTACCACCCGGAAAACTAATTTGTTTACTGTGTATGCCTTCGTATTCGCTTCGTTGTATAAGAACGAAGTGAAGCTCTTCTTGCTCTTCAAATAAAATAATACTTACAGCGCTTTGTCTTGCATCTTTGACTTTTTTCAAGGCTTCAGATGATTTTTCTCTTCCTGCGGGCGACATTTCTAAGTGTGCACTTTCGCCTGGTAAATAAACTAGTTCTTTTTTTAATTGTGTTACAATATCAGTTGTATGCATGCTTTGAAAATTAATTAGTATGACAAATAAAACGCATAAAGTATGTAAGCTCGTTATAGATGTGAATTCAAAAATAGGTGAACTTTAAAGTTCTGCTAATTCTTTTCCTACCAAACTACCCAAGGCAACACCCATTCCGCCTAATTTTATTCCAATACGAATATGTTTACTAATTTTTTTAACAATCGGATTTCTATTTTGGCCAACTCCCATAATACCACTCCATTTTTGTTCTATTTCAAAATCTGTATGCGGTAAAATTATGTTTTTTAAGAATGCTGTCAATGCTGTTTCTATTTGTTGTGTTGTAGCAAAATTGGATGTGTTTTCTTCTTTTAACGCTAAATTTCTTGCACCACCAATTAGTATTCTATTTTTTACATTTCGAAAGTAATAATATCCTTCGTCATAGTGAAACGTACCGGTCCAGTTTAAATTTTCAATTGGTTTTGTTATTAGTACTTGCGCTCTAGCGGGCTGTATATCTTCTTGTAAAGGCAGTAAATGACTAAGTCCATTTGTACAAACAACTAGCTCTTTTGTTTCAATCGTGCCAAAGTTGGTATCTATGCTTACTAAATCGTTTTCTACCCAATTTTTTACTTCAAATCCATTCAGAATTATACAGTTTTTTGCTTGAGCCAAACGCGTGAGTTCTAAAATCATTTTACCGGTATCGATCTGTCCTTCTAGTCGGTTCTCAATTAATCCAACAACTTTAGAAAACCCAAATTTATTGTGAGCTATACGGTATACATCAGTTTTGTTTATAGCTTGCTTTACTAATGCATTTAGTTGATCAAGTTTACTAAGAGTTGTATTGAAGGTTTCGTGTTCTTTTTGTGTAAATACTTCAAAACTCCCGCAGGGTAGATAATCTATTTTTTTATTCAATCTACTAAGCAGTAAGTCGAGTCCTTCAACGCGTTTTTGTACAAGAGAAATAACCTCGGTTTCAGAGGTGTTGTTTAGGTCGCTGAGTAGTTCAGTTGGACTCCCGAAACAAGTAAAACCTGCATTTTTTGAGCTGGCTCCAGCGCTTAAGTAACTTCTCTCTAACACTACAATTTTCGCATCCTTATACTTGGTCCTCAATTCAATAGCTGTAGAGAGTCCAACAATTCCAGCTCCAATTATCAAAAAGTCTATTTCCGAAAAATAGCTTTCTTTTTCCCAAAAACTTAATTGTTCAATTTTTAGCATACGTTTCGCTCTTCGGTTTGTCGTTAATTTTAACGATATTTGTTATTGTTTTCCTTTATTTTTTGAGGATAACTAAAATTTGATTTGAAATTAAACTTTTTCTGTAACTAGCAGTACAGAGAATCGTTTTAAATAGAGATATGAAAGTATTAATTGTCTTTTTGGCCGTTCTGGGGTCGTTTTTTGTGTTTGGTCAGAGTAATTTACCCGTTTTTGGAATTATTAAAGACTTAGATTCTGGTAAAAAGCTGGCTGGAGTACAGGTAACTATTTTTTCTGGAGGCTCTAAAGTGAAAAACACTACAACAGCATCTAACGGTAAATACGAAATGTCTGTTCCTATCAATGCCGTGTATCGCGTAAAATATACAAAACCAGGGTATGTTACTAAAATAGTAGAAATAGATGTTTCTGGAATTAACGAAGAAGATATTCCGCCTGGGGAGTTGCCTCAGCCGGCTGTAGATTTAGACTTATTTACTAACAGACCTTCAACAGATTTTAGTTTTACTAGCACAGATCCCGTTGCTTCTTTCTTTTATGATAATAAGGCTTTTAGAATGGATTATAATCGAGCTGAAGCTACAAAAATGCGCAATAAAATCGATGAGTTATTGGCAACGGCAGAAGTAAAAGAACAAGAAAACGAAGCAAAATACAATGAACTAATTACTAAGGCAGATTTAGCTTTTACTCAAGAAAAATATGACGAAGCCCAAATTGCCTATATACAAGCACTAAAATTAAAACCAACAGAAGCACATCCGAGTAACCGTTTGGTAGAAATAGATGATTTACTAGCAGCACAAAGAAAAGAAGAACTTTTGGAAAGTCAGGCCAATCAAGTTTATCAGAATTTGATAACTGCAGGAGAAAATTTTCTTAAAGCAAAAGAATACGATAAAGCGATTGCTAAGTTTAATCAAGCTGCCTTAGAAAAACCAACAGAACAGCTTCCAAAAGATAAAGTTGCAGAAGCAAATGCGCTAAAGAAAGCAGAAGCAAATAAAGAAAAGTATGATAGCCTTATAAAAATGGCAGATGGGTTTATGAAACAGAACTCATTACAGGCTGCAAGAGATAAATACACGGCAGCGTCTAAGTTAGATCCATCACAAAGTTATCCTAAAGAACAATTGGCTAAAATTGAAGAGGGATTAAAAGCAAAAGAAGAATTGGCTCAAAAAAAGCAAAAATATGATGATGCTGTTTTAGCTGGAGATCAACTGCTAGCTGAAAAAAAGTTTGCAGCGTCTAAATTAAAGTATGAAGAAGCACTCAGTTTTGAGTCGGCTGCCACATATCCAAGAGCAAAAATCAAAGAAATTGACATTGAATTAGAAAAATTAGCTGCAGAAAACGCCATCGAAGAACAAATATTGGCGCTAATTAAAGAAGCTGATGAAAATATGACAGCTTCTGAATATACACAAGCAATAGGAAAGTATGAAGAAGCAGGGCAGTTGAAAGAACCAACCGATTACACTAAGTCACAGATTAAGAAGGCTAAAGATGCGCTAGCTGAGCTAGAAAACGAAGCCAAACAAAAGGAGATTGCCGAGAAGTACAATGTTCAGATTGAAAAGGCTGATCAATTGTACGCGGATATGAATTATGAAGAGTCTATTTTAGCCTACACTGAAGCAAAAGCCATACAACCTTCAGCACCATACCCAGACATTCAAATTGAAAAAGCAAACCTTAAAATAACAGAAGCCAAAGAGCAAGCTGCTCAAACAGAAATAGATAATAAGTTTAATGCATTGAAAGTTACAGCAGACGAACTATTTGCGTCACAAAAGTACGATGATGCAAAAATTAAATATACAGAAGCTTTAGCTGTAAAGAGCAGTGAGGAAGTGAATGCACAACTATCTAAAATTGAAGTAGAATTAAATAGAATTGCAGAATTAGAAAATAAACAAGCTGAAATAGAGGAGTTGTTTAAAACTGCAAAGTTTTTTCAAGAACAAAAAAATTACACTTCAGAAGTTACAACATATGAATCAATTTTGACTTTAGATAAATCAAATGTTAAGGCGAAGGAGTTGTTAGAAAAAGCACAGATAAACTTAAAAGAAGCGAATGAGGAAGCGCAGAAAATGGCTGAGTTTACTACTTTTAAAGATGAGGGTGATGCACTTTTTGCGCTAGAAAATTGGACAGATGCCAAGTTAAAATATGAACAAGCGATAGAAATAAAAGAGGATAAAGATTTAACCGAGAAAATCAATAGTATTGAACAAAAATTAAAGGAAATTGCCGAAAGTCAAAATAAAGCAGAAAAAGTTGAAGGATTAATTCAAATGGCTGTTGCTAATATGGGAAATGAAAAGTTCGAAGAAGCAATAGAAAATTATCAATCGGTATTAGAGTTAGATGCAACAAATTCAATTGCAAAAACAGGATTAGAAGCAGCAAAATTAGCAAAGGCAAATAAAGCAGAGAAACTGGAAAAGGACGCAGCATTTGAGAAATTAAAAACAGCAGGAATTCAACTTCTGGCTCAAGAGAAACTTGAAGAAGCCAAAGCTTCTTTCCTTTCTGCCAAAGAAATAAAAGAAGATGAAAAGGTGCTTGATTACTTGGCAGAGATTGAAGTAAGGTTAGCTGGTAAGCAAAATGAAGCTGAACGTTTACAAAGTTATCAGAATGCTATTTCTGAAGCGCAAATGCTAGAAGAAAAAGAAGAAGTGCTTGCTGCAATTGAAAAGTATCGCGAAGCTTTGGCCTACAAACCTAATGATGCTGTAGCTACCAACAAGATTAAAGATTTAGAGTTGAATCTTGTCGAGAAAGAAAGCAAAGAAAAGCAAGAAGCAGAATTCAACGCAGCAATGCAAGCGGGTAAGGCTGCCTTCGAAAAAAATGATTTTACTACAGCACTGCTCAACTATGAAAAGGCATTGCAAGTAAAGATAGGTGATAGTGAAGCAAATCAAGGCGTTGCTGATGCGAAAGAAGCGATTAAAGCAAATGAAAAAAACGCAGAAGAGAATCAACGCTTTGAAAGCTTGATGAGCGAAGCAAAAGAGAATGGAGATAAGAATGATCTTGATGCAGCGATGAGTCTCTACAAACAAGCACTAGCCATTAAACCGGATAGTGAAAGAGCAAAGAACGCCCTTGACGCAATTTATGCCCTAAATGAGATTAGAAAAAAAGAAGCACTTATTGCAGAAAAGGAGGAAGCGCTAGAACAGCAATACTCAGCAAAGTTATCAGAAGCTCAAGTTGCTTTGCAAAATAAAAATTATCAAACTGCACTCGATTTATATCAGGAAGCACAAGAGCTAAAGCCAAGCGCAGTTTTACCAAAAGAGAAAATTGCAGAAATTAGTGAATTGATTAATTCTGTTAATGAAAACGAGACAAAGAATAATTTGTTTACGACCAAAATGCAAGCTGCAAATACAGCGTTTGATAGTAAAAAATATACAGAAAGTATTACGTTGTATCAAGGTGCGTTAGACATAAAAGATGATGCAATAGCACGTGCTCAAATAGATAGAGCAAAAGCTGCACTGGCTGCCACAGAAAGTGCGAGTGAAACGGCAAATTACAATGCCTATATAAAGTCTGCAAATACTTTTTTTAGTCAACAAAACTACACGCAAGCACTAGATGCATATCAAAATGCGTTAAGTGTTAAACCTGGTGATAATTTTGCGAGTAACAAAATAAAGGAGGTTGAACAAATTTTAGATAATCAAGATAAGTTAGCAAAAGAAGAAATCAGAAAGCAGGCAGAGTTTAAAGCATTAGTTGAAGAAGCAGACCTTTCTTTTGAAGCAAAAACGTTTATTGAAGCAAAGAAGAAATACGAACTTGCGCTAGCACTCTATCCAAATGATGTTTATGTTAATGATCAACTAACAAAAAGCATTGAAGGATCGAAACGTGCAGCAGCAGAATCGGGAAACAAACAATATCAAAAAATTGTAGACAAAGCAGATGAATATTTTGAGAATGAGAATTGGGAGAAAGCCCAAGAACTGTATAAACGATTACTCGCTCTAAAACCGTATGAAAGATATCCTCAGAATCAGTTAGATGAAATAGCCAGAAGACAAAATGAAAATTTAGTAGAGCGTTCAGACTTAGAAAATCTTGGTCAACCCGATGATATATCAGTTATTGAGGGTGCTGCTTTACTTGCAGATGCCGAAAGAAAACGAGCAAATAAGAAAAAACAAAAAATTACTGAACAGCTTACAGAGAAGCGAAAGAAAACAGAGGGTTTGAATTACACAGATGATGAAGAACGACAAAAAATGTCGGAGCAAGCCATTAAAGCACAAAAGTTAAAAGAATTAGAGAGCTTAGAAGGAGATGCCAGAAGACAATCTATAGTTACAGCCGTAGATGATAAAGAAGAAGAAATGGCCCAGAAAAGCGCACAAGAATCAGTTTTTGAGCGCGGAGAAGTATTAAGGTTAGCTCAGGATATTGATGTGGTGGATAGTGAAATTGCAGCGGAAAGAGCTAGGGAAGAACGCACGTATAGAGAAAAGGCAAAACAAGTAGACGCAGTAGATATAGATATGGCTCAATTTCATCAAAAAGAATTACAAGTAGAAATTGACCGAACTAAAAAAGTGTATGAAAATATTTCTGTAGAGATTAATAAAATGTCTACTACTGAAGACCTTGAGAGTGAGTATGCACAAATTCAAAAAATACAGAAGTCGGCCCAACTAGCTGAGATTGAAATGTATGAAAGTTCAAAAGAAAAACAGGCTATACGCCAAGCATTGGAAAACGATGTTAAACTACTAGGTGGTGAGGCAAGAAGAAAAGCGACGCAAGACGAAGCAGAGAATAATCAAGCTGCTCTATTAATGGATGAAACAATGACAACTGCTAGACAAGTTATACAAGAATACTATGATGAGAGCGATGAAAACCGAAAGTTGACCTTGGATAAAATCGATAGAAAAGACCTAGAGATGAACGAAGCTAGCCGAAAGGCAGTGCTTAAAGAAAAGAAACAAATAGAGAACAACGAGCTCACAATAGAACAAACCAAAGCAATAATTGCACAAAATAAAAAAGACGATACAAAAGAACAGCAAGCGCTACAACAAGAATTGGTTACAGCCTCAAGTGTAGTTACAAAGGCTAATAAAACGAAAGCCGAGATTGAAAAGTTAGATAGAGAAAATACTTTTCAATCTTTAGAAAGTACTGAAAAATTGAGAACATCTATATCGAATAAGCAAGAAGATCAAACAAAAGAGAATAGCGAACGCGTAAAGGCAGCAACAAACGCAATAGGCAGAGGTAAAGCTGTAGAAGCTGAGCTATACAAAGAGAAAGCAATAGAGCGTCAAAAAATAATTGACGGCTTCGAAAACAACTCAGGAAAATATGATGAAACAATTGCAAATACACTTGGAGAGGAGTTTCCCGAAGGAGTTTCTCAAGAAGTATTTGTAAGAAATGATGAAGATGGCTTACCAGTAAAGGTTGTTACTAGGAGAATAGTTGTTAAAAATGGTAGAGGAGAAGTCTACATTCGTACACAAAGCAAGTTTGGTTTAACCTACACAAAAAATGGAAATTCAATTACAAAACAATCTTGGATCAATGGAACAGAAAATGCTACGCTTACTAAAAATTACTAGTATTTCGTTTGTTCTAATTCTATTTAGCATTTCTTGTAAACCGTCTAAATTGAACGAATTAGAAGAACCCGAAATTGATACAACTGGTTTTGCCTGGCAAATAAGTAACCAAGAAATTCAAGGCAATGCGCAAGGTTCTACTTTTATGATCAAAACAAGCGACGATAGTTTGCTTACGTCAGTGGTTGAAATAGAAAGTTTACTTTTAAGTTTTGATGCAGAACTTTCTAGTTATTTAGATAATTCTTTACTTTCTAGATTAAATAAATCCGACTCAACCTTTACTGTTCCACACAATGCTTATTTTGATACCTGCTATGCGTTAAGTTTATCCGTATTTAATAAAACAAACGGAGCATTTGATCCCAGTGTTTTTCCGCTGGTAAAGGCATGGGGTTTTTTTAAAGATTCAGCACTAGTTTTAAGTCAAGATGAAGTAGATAGTTGTTTACAGTTTATAGGATTTGAACCTGGAGAGAAACACAATTACAGTGATCGGAAGTATACAAAAGAAAATCCATCGTTTCAAATTGATTTTAACGCAATTGCTCAGGGGTATTCGGTAGATGTAGTTGCAGCGTATTTAGAAAGTAAAGGCCAAGAAAACTATTTAGTAGAAATTGGTGGGGAAGTACGTGTGAAAGGACAAAATAGCGAAGGAAATTCATGGGCCTTAGGTGTTGACGAGCCAAAAGAATTAAATTCAGGACAAGGAGAAAGAAGATTAGAAAATGTTTTACACCTAAACACAGGCGGGTTAGCAACTTCCGGAAATTACAGGAAGTTTCACATTGTAAATGGTAGAAAATACAGTCACACATTAGATCCAAAAACAGGTTATAGTGTTAATCATAATTTATTAAGTGCAACGGTATGGTCTGAAAAATGCGCTCTTGCCGATGCTTATGCAACTGCTTTTATGGTGATGGGAAAAGAAAAAACATTTGCCTTTCTTGCAGAACATCCTGCACTTAATTTAGAAGTTTATTTGTTGTTTGAAAACGAAGACGGTAGAATAGAAAGAGCCTATACTGAAGGAATGTTACGATTCTTTGAAACTAATTTTTAATTCATTTCTTGGTGTAAGCTTAAATGCTTTTTTAATTTTACACGAAACATTATATTATGGACTTTAGCTTACTATTTACCGCCGATGCAATAGTTGCTCTTTTGAGTTTAACTTTTCTTGAAATTGTTTTAGGAATAGATAATATCATTTTTATTTCAATTGCATCTAACAAGCTGAATGTACAAGACCGAAAAAAAGCTACTAATATTGGATTGATACTTGCTATGGTAATGCGTATAGGCTTACTTTTTGCAATTACTGCTTTAACAGCAATGAATGCTGTACTTTTCTCTATAAATCTATCATGGTTTGATGTTCAAGTCACTGGTCAGGCAATGGTATTGTTGGCCGGAGGAATATTTTTGATTTATAAATCTACCAAAGAGATACATGAAAAAGTAGATTATAAAGGAGAAGAAGAAAAACAATTAAAGAAAGACAGTTCTTCAAGTATTTCAAAGGCAATTTTACAAATAACGATAATCAATGTTGTTTTTAGTTTTGATTCTATTTTAACAGCCATAGGAATGACAAATGGTGTTCCAGGTGCACTGATGATAATGATTATAGCTATTGTAGTATCTGTTTTAATTATGATGCTTTTCGCAATTCCAGTAGGTAATTTTGTCAATAAAAATCCATCCATTCAGATTTTAGGATTGGCATTTTTAATTTTAATTGGCTTTATGTTAATTGTAGAAAGTGCTCATTTATCCCATGCAAATATTTTTAGTAGTGAAATTGGTGCTGTTCCGAAAGGATATCTTTATTTCGCAATTGCCTTCTCTTTGGCTGTAGAATTTTTGAATATGAAAATAAGAGCAAAGAAAAGCAACAAATGACAAAAGAGGAAGCACAACTTTTTTTTACTTTGGATGAAACAGAGTGTCCTGAAGATCAATGGGAAACCGTTTTATTTGAGTATAAGCAGTTTTTTTTAACACGTCCTGTAGTTGCCAAAGTATTTATGGCGAAACTTAAAAAACTACAAAAACAATACGTTGCCTATACCGTTTTAACGGATTCGGTTGCAAACAATCAAACAGAGAAAGAGAATCAACTAATATTACCAGAATTAGAGGTGTTTGATAGCGTAGAACAAACTTTTCAGTCTTTGTTTACCTTCAGGTCGACCATGAAACAACGTCTTTTGCGTTCCGATAATGTAGAAGATTTAGCACAGCTTGTTACATATTGGTTAGAACAAGAGTACCGATATCAAGCGCTTTGGAAGATAGAAGTAAGTTCGTTTGAGGCTAAAGAATTAACAATTTCAAAAGAGAAAGATCCAATGATTCTATTGAGTGCAATAAAAAAATGGGATAACGGAGAAAAGAAAGACTTTAAAACACTAAAACAAAATTTAAATGACCTACCAGAAACACTTTTAGATGAGGTGAAAAGGTTATCTTTGTTGTCCAAATTAAATGTATGACAGACGTATTTCAAGGCTTAAAAGCGCAGTTAGAAGAACTAGAATGGCCCTCTTTATATATGTTTAAATTTGTTTGTCCTAATGATAATCAAACGGTAGCAAGCGTAATCAAACATTTTAATGAAGTTTCTGAAGTAGAATATAAAAAGTCTAAAAACGGAAAGTATATAGGTGTTACGGTTAAAGAATTGATGCTTTCAGCAGATTCTGTTATATCTATTTACAAAGAAATAGCTACAATTAAAGGTGTAATTTCGTTATGATGAATATACTCGTTATAAATATTTCTCAAAGTGCGTTAACTGGTTTATGGATAACCTTAGGTATAGTGCTTCTTTTTATTGGATACAGGTTGTTGCTGCGAAGGTTAAAACGTGGTATTCCGGATTATTCGTCATTCGTTCTTTTGCATCCATTAGAAATGAATCCGGCTAGTGGAGAGCTAGAGTTTTATTTTACTATGGAGAAAGGTCAAGAGGTTCAGTTTACCGTGAAGAGTGAAGACAATTCTTTTGATCAAACATTGCTTAATACAAACCTCACTTCGGGTCCGCACATTGTTCGCTTTGATTCTACACAAGTACCGAACGGAAGGTATACTTACGAAATAAAAACAGATCAACAACAAACAATGAAGTTTTTTGATATCATCAACTAACGTTTAAATAGATAAATATTTCGTATTTTCAACCAAACGATAGTCATGAAAAGCGTATTGATTCTTATATTTTTCTCTGCAACCTTTGCCTTTTCTCAGGGTAGCTTATTACCTAGACACAGTTTTCAAGCACAACTAACTTTACCAAATACAGTTACCAATAGAGCCTTTAAAGATATCATTCAAGGTTTGGTTAATATACATACTGGCTATCAATTTACAACTGTTAAAGGTTTGTGTTTTGGCGGTGGTTTTAAAATGAGTTACCTGAATATTAACGAATTTAAAACACCAGACAAATTACAAGGTGGAATACTATTGGTTGGATCATACGGGAAGGTTGGTTTTCAAAAGTTTTATGGAAATTTTGGATTAGACGCAGGAGTAAAGATAGGGTATAGTCTTAATTTCTCAGCAAATGAGAATTGTACAGAGGTATTAGGTAGGAGCTATAATTTTGATTCAGGATTTGTAGAGCCTGAAATTGGTTTGGCTTTGCAAGCTTCAGAAAAATCAAGTTTCAGACTAGTTCTTTCATATGCCGTTTATGGTTTTCAATTTAAGCCTCACATGTTTTGTCAGACAGAATTTTCTGGTTACACAGACGTAAATTTAAATAAGGCAGCTCAAATTTTTAGTATTGGTTTTGGATATAGCTATTTCTTTGGAATGAACTAACTTAGAGCGCTAAATTTTTTAGTACTAGTTTTTTGTCTTAATAATTGGTATTATATTTGAAACGTATCTATAAAACAAACGATGAAAAACAGTATACTATTACTCGGTTTAACCGTTCTCTTCTTTTCTTGTGGAGAAACGAACAAAATGAAAAATAAAGTAAATCAAACTGCACCAAAGGTTCAAACTTCTGAAATTAGAGAGATACCTAAAGAAATTTTGCCAACCAATATAAAAGCTGCTCGGATAGAGGAGAATACGCTTACTTTAGAAGTAAGTTACTCTGGTGGCTGCCAAGAGCAAACATTTGATTTAGTTGGTAGCCCGATGACTATGAAATCTTTTCCACCAAAAAGAGCAATTGCATTGGTTAGAAATTCAAATGGCGATACATGCAGAGAGTTAATAGAAGAAACCTTAACCTTTGATTTAACTTCTATGGCATATCAAGAAAAAGATGGAAGTGAAATTTACCTTTTACTAAATGGATACGAAGAACAATTGCTGTACACATTGAAAGCTAATTAATTTCTTCTCTTTTTAATAAGGCTTTAAATTTAAGTGGTTGTTCAATTGTAGCAACCACTTTTTTGTGTTTTATTGGATGTATAAAAGAAACTGAAACGGCTGCTAAAAACAGTCCTTTATGTTTAAGCATGTTGTTTTTATTACCGTATAACTTGTCTCCAACAATAGGAAAACCTAGAAGAGATAAGTGAATTCTAAGTTGATGAGTTCTTCCCGTAATAGGTGAAAGTTCTAACACACTTAAATATCCATTTCTTTTCGATTTTTGCGTATGAATTCCTTTAAAACTACTCAAACTCTTCTTTCCGTTTATCGGCGTATTAAGTTGTCCGAATCCCTCTAGTCTGTTTTGCACAACAGCTCGGTATATTTTATTGATTTGTCTGTTCTCGAGCATTTTTCCGAGTTCAATTCGGCATGCATATGTTTTAGCAATTATTAGTAGACCAGAAGTTGCAACATCTAGGCGATGAATGGGCTGAAAATAAGGTAAGGCATCTTTTTCTTCAGAAGGTTTTAAATTGTAGGCCAAAGCATTTACAACCGTTTTGTATTTATTTCCAGAAACAACAATTCCGGCAGGCTTCTCTATAATTGCCAAAAAATCATCTTCATAAGCAACAGATAGCTGTAAAGGGAAAATCTTAGGTGGTTTTTCTATACATTCAGTTAATTCAAAACAATCCTGCTCTTGCACGTAATTTCCAGAATACGCCGGTTTTTTATTTTGCAGAATTCGTTGGGATTTTAGTGCTTTTTTTATTCCTTTTCGGGTAGTTATAATAGAGAATTTATTAACTAAATAATCAGAAACTCTAATTTTTTGAGCAACATTTTCAGCGATATGTTTTTCTAGTACAACCATTAATTAGATCAAAAGTAAGATTAAATAAATAGCTTACTTTTAAAAGTATTGATCTTGTTTTGTTTTTTTCAATTTGTAGTATCTTGTGCAAAGTTAAACGCGGATGCTTACAACCGTAGTTGTATAAGTTTAAAACAAAGATGAACTCGAAAAACAAACTAGAATTCAAACAAAAATTGCTACAAAAAGTAAAGCAAACCGTTCAAGACCAAATTGCTGCTGCACAAGAAATGGTAAAAGAAGCATTTGAGGCCGTTGCAGACGATACAAAAAGTACCGCAGGAGATAAACACGAAACAGCCAGAGCAATGGCTCAAATAGAACAAGAGAAAGCGGGTAAACAGTTAATGAAAATACAAACAATTCAAAATTTGGTACAATCAATTTCCTCCGATGAAGTAGATAAGGTTTCGTTGGGAGCTGTTGTATATACCGTAGATAATTGTTATTTTGTTTCTCAAGCGTTAGGTAAAATTAGTATCTCTGGAGAAACGATTTATTGTGTTTCTCCAACTGCACCTATTGTGCAGGCTATGCTTGGATTAAAAAAAGAAGAAAGTTTTACCTTTAATGGTAGAGCGCATACATTGATAAATATTTTTTAGAATGACAGAGAAAATTACATGTCCTAATTGCGGAGAAAACTTTGATGCAGAGCAGGCAATTGCAATTCAATTAGAGGAAAAAATCAGAAAAGAGTTTCAAGACAAAAACAATAAACAAGCGCAATTAATTAAAGAGCGAGAAGAACAACTCAGTAAAGAAAAGAATGCCATTTTAGAGCAAAAAAAGAAATTAGAAGAGTTTAAAGTTAACGAAAAGGAATACCAAGAAAAACAAGTTGCTAAAAGGTTAGAAGAAGAAAAAACGAAGATTCAAAAAGCATTGCAAGAAGAAATACAGCTAAAATCTAGTCAAGAAATGCAATTAATTAGAGAAAAATTGCAGAAAAAAGATGAAGAACTTTTACAAGCACAAAAGAAGGAACTTGAGTTAAAAGTTATCCAGCAAGAATTAGAAGATAAAAAGAAAAGAATGGAGTTGGAGGTTCAGCAAAAATTGCTAGACTCTAGAAAATCGCTCGAAGAAGAAATAAGTAAGCGCAAAGATGAAGAGACTGGCTTGAAAATAAAAGAGTACCAAAAACAGATGGAAGACCAAGCTAAGCTTATCGAAGAAATGAAAAGAAAAGCAGAACAAGGTTCAATGCAACTTCAGGGCGAGGTACAAGAATTAGCAATTGAAGAACAATTAGCAACTGCGTTTCCTTTTGATGTAATTACGGAGGTAAGTAAAGGTATTCGAGGTGCAGACTGCATACAAGAAGTAAGGGATCAATTTGGTAAAACCTGCGGAAAAATTGTATACGAAAGTAAGCGCACGAAAAGCTGGAGTAATGATTGGACAGATAAGTTAAAAGCTGATCAACGAAATGAAGGTGCAGAAATTTCTGTTTTGATTACTCAAGTATTGCCCAAAGAACTAACACAATTTGGCGTATATAACGGTGTTTGGGTTTGTCAGTTCCACGAGTTTAAGGCACTTGCATCTGTTCTGCGCGATGGGGTTTTAAAAGTTGCACAAGCAAAATCTTCACAAGAAAATCAAGGAGATAAAATGAGTTTGCTCTATAATTATATGATTTCACCAGAATTTAAACATCAAATAGAAGCAATCGTTGAAGGGTTTAGTAATATGAAATCTGAATTAGATAGAGAAAAAAGAGCCATGCAACGCATCTGGAAAGAAAGAGAAAAGCAAATTGATAAAGTAGTTTCTTCTACAATTGATATGTACGGCAGCGTTAAAGGAATTGCGGGCGGAGCAGTTCAAGAAATTAAAGGTCTGGATTTGTAAATAATTCTAACTTGAAAAAAGTAATACATTAAATTTTTACCTTCGCGCGGTAAATTAGGAGTAAACCACATGGAAACCAATCATAAATTATCTGCTGTAATTATTACTTTCAATGAAGAAAGAAATATAGAAAGATGCTTAAAATCTTTAGAACACGTTTCGGACGAAATAATTGTTGTAGACTCATTTTCGACAGATAAGACACAAGAGATTTGTGAAAAATATGCGGTGCGGTTTATTCAAAACTCGTTTAGTGGACATATAGAACAAAAGAATTTTGCTATGAATCAAGCTTCTTTTGATTACGTTCTGAGTTTAGATGCCGATGAAGCGTTAGACGAAAATCTTACCAATAGTCTTTTAAAAATAAAAGAAACCTTATCTACTTTTGATGCTTACTACTTTAACCGCTTAACCAATTATTGTGGTCAATGGATAAAACATACAGGCTGGTATCCAGATAAAAAACTACGGGTTTGGAATAAAAGTAAAGGCGCTTGGGGTGGAGAGAATCCACATGATAGAGTAGTTTTAAGGGAAGGCAGTTCTAAGCAATACATTAAAGGAGACTTACTACATTATTCCTATTATTCAATCAATGATCATATTAAACAAATACAGTTTTTTACAGATATTAGTGCCAAAGCTGCGGTTGAAAAAGGAAAAACAACTACAATTTTTATGATTGTTATAAAGCCTTTGGGTAAATTTTTATCAGATTATATTATAAAAGGAGGGTTTAGAGATGGCTTTTATGGTTTCGTGATTTCTAAAACTTCTGCCTACGCTAAATTTCTCAAATATCTTAAAATTTACGAACTAAATAGAGGAGGGAAGATTAAGTAATTTTATTTCTTTTTCTTCTTTTTTTGCTTATTATATTCTTTAAGTTTTTCAGTTTTATCTTTTGATTTCTTCTTCTTCTTCTTCTTTTTCAATTTTTCGCGTTCTTTTTTCGCGTTCTTTTTTACCTTCTTTTTTAAGATGAGAACGTTCTTTTTTATTTGATAGAATGATCTCTTCGATATGTGCTACCTTTATTATTTCGGGTAAGATTATTTCAGTTTCACGATTAAATTCAGTTTCACTTAATACCACATCTGAAAACAACGCGCTATTTTGTTTAAAATCTATGTGAAAAATTTCACTATTTATAAATGGTGTTGTGTGTTTTTGTTTAGTACTGTTGTATATGTATTGTTTTGTTGGAAAAAGATATTCTTCTGGTTCGCTTTCAGTTAGTTTGTCGTTTTTTTTCCACCTCTTTTTCTTCATTATTTACAGGTGTATTTTGTTCTTCTGAAACTTCTTGTTCTCTTTTTTCAATGTAGTTACTTTTTTTCGGTTTAGTTTTTAAAAATACCAGCAAAAAAATAAGTAGAAAAGCCAACCCAATTACTGTTAATAGCGAAGCACTCATTGTTGGGATGTAATCAGTAATTTCTGCTTTTGGGGCGTCAGATCTAAATACTTTAGGCTTTTTATTCTCTTTTGCTTTTTCTTTTAAGACAGCATAATCAAACCTACCTGGCTGTATTTTATTAAATATTTTTCTAAAACTAGGTACAATGTAGTTTTTTGCTTCTAACGCTTCTTTTACGGCTTTAATCTTTTTAGAAACAGCACCGTTCTTCTTGTTGTAATACCTAGAAACCGAATAAGCTATGAATGCATTTGATGCATAGAAGTGTCGGTTTAGAAAATCTCCAAACTCTTCATAGGCTTTAGATAGAACAGGATTTGAGCTACGTTGTGCATATTTTACGTAGTAACGCAAAGCTTTATCTAAGTACTGGGCAATTGGAATCAATATTGTTTTTTGTTGTACTCGATCTTTGTTGTATTGATAATAAATCGTGTCGTATAAGAAAGAAAACAAGGTATCTTCCTTTGGATTCCACTCTTGCTGTCTGTGTTTTTCAAGGGCTTCACCTACTTCTATTCTAAAGGCTGTAATTTCTTTTGTAATTGGATAGTTTTGTATTTCAGTGTTGAGTAGTGCAGTTAAAGTATTGAAGTCTGCATTCTTAAACATTATTTCTTGTAAAAGATGTAAGTCACTTAATTTAGTTAACGTATCTAGCTCTTTTCCATTTATAAAGAAGTACGCTTTTTCGGCTTCATTTAATAAGTTTAACTCATAACCGTAAACAATACTATCGTAAGCATTCCAATTGCTTACCGTTTTACTTTCTAGTGCTCTAATTTTCTTGTCTAATTCAGTAGAAGCATCTAGATCTCTAGTAAATGGTTTAAATTTAAAATTAGATGTATATTGTTTTTTTGGATAATTAACGGTGTTTTCGGTTTGACCGATACCGAAAGTAAGGAGAAATAAAAATAGAGTAGAGAGAATGAGTTTCATGTGTATTGTCTTAATTTATTCCGCCATTGAGTAGTGCATACATTAAAATATTGGCTCCCATTTTTAAGGCGTTTTCACGCATTTTATCTGTGTCATTGTGTACTTCCGAATCTTCCCATCCATCACTTAAGTCGGTTTCATAAGTATATAAACAGACAAGTCTACCATCTACGATTATACCAAAAGCTTGGGCACGTTTTCCGTCATGCTCATGAATTTTTGGCAACCCATTAAAGTCATATTTCTGATGAAACACAGGATGATCAAAAGGTAATTCAACGAGATCGTGATTTGGAAAAACTTTTTTCAGTTCTAACCGGATAAAAGCATCCATTCCATAATTATCGTCAATATGTAAAAATCCACCAGCTCTTAGATAAGTGTTTAAGTTTTCAGCTTCTTGCGCAGAAAAAACAACATTTCCGTGTCCGGTCATATGTACAAAAGGATAATTAAATAGAGCTAAACTTCCTACTTCTGCGTAAGGAGTATCTTTGTTAATGGAGGTGTTTAAATTTTTATTACAGAAGTCAATTAAATTTGGTAAGGCAGTTGGGTTTGCGTAATAATCTCCACCGCCGTTGTATTTGAGTACAGCAAGTGTGTAGGTTTCTTGGCTAAACAAAAAGCCATTTAACAGACTAAAGAAAACAATGTAAATATATTTCATGTTAACGTTACTTTTGCTAATGTACACGCATAAATACCTGCGGTTTCTGTTCTTAATCTATTTTCGCCTAAACTGATTGGCGTATATTTTTGCGCGAGTGCTTCGCTTACTTCGCTTTCAGAAAAGTCTCCTTCTGGTCCGATAATAATAACACAATTTCTTGGTTTTAAACAAGAAGCAATAGAATTTTTTTCATTTTCATAGCAATGCGCAATTAAACCTTCTGGATGCATTTTTACAAAATCACTAAAAGTTTGTAATGCATTAAGCTTAGGTTTGAAAGAGCGTTTAGATTGTTTGAATGCACTTACAATAATTTTTTCTAGGCGTTCTAGTTTTATCACTTTTCGTTCAGCATTAGCCGTTAGGATAAGCGATATTTCGTCTACTCCAATTTCGGTTGCCTTTTCCAAGAACCACTCTAATCTATCGTTACTTTTGGTTGGAGCAATTGCAATATGTATATGCTTGTTCGACGGAGTAATTTCTTTTTTTTCAAGGATACGGACTTCTGTTGATTTAGGATTATTATCTGTTATTTCTCCAATACATTTTAATCCTTTCCCATCTAAAATTTCAAGTTTATCTCCCGTTTTCATTCTCAATACACGCACTACGTGTTTTGATTCTTCTGCAGATAAAGTTATTTTTTCATCCGTTTTAAGTATTTCTGGAATATAAAACTGGCGCATAATTTAATGAAGTAGTCTATAAATTAATTCTTTGTATAATTCTCCGTCGGAAGCTGAACCTCTATCCACTCCTTTAAACTTTAAATCGTACTCTTGCAAGATACTTATGTTTTTAGCCGTTTTTTTCACAGGGAAAATTTTCAGAGATTGCTTACTTTTTTTAACAAAATAGGGATTCATTCTAAGGGCAGAAGCTATTTCTTGGTCAGACATTTGAGCACTGAAATGCATAAACATCAATCGTTTAAAGGTTTCGAATAAAGTACTTACCACAACTACGCCAGCAGTTGCTTTGGGGTTTTGTTCAAAATATTTAACAATTTCTAGTGCTTTTAAAATTTGTCTTTCTTCAATGGCACTTGCTAGTTCCCAAACGTTGTAATCCTTAGAAATTCCGATGTTCTCTTCAATATGCACATCGCTTATTGTTGTTCCTTTTTCTAGAACAATGGCCAATTTTTCTATCTCTTTAGTTACTTTGGCCAAATTGTTTCCGGTAGCATTTGCGAGTAAATGAACGGCTTTTTCTGTAATTGTAAACCCTACAGACCTTACGTATTTAGAAATCCAAGCAGGTAATTCGTAGTCGCGTATTTTATCACTTTGATAAACTACACCTTCTTTTTTTATGTCTTTTAAGAATTTTTTTCGTCCGTCTATTTTTTTGTATTTGTAAGCAATTACTAAGATTGTAGAAGGTACAATGTTTTTCATGTAGTCGTCCAACCAATCCCAAGTTTTTAAATCTTGAGCTTCTTTTAAAACTACAATTTGCCTTTCGGCCATCATAGGAAACTGTTTGGCCTGCGCGAAGAGTAGAGAAGGGTCACAATCTTTACCATACATAATGGTTTGATTAAAGTCTTTCTCGTGCTCTTCTAGTGCATTTTTTAAAAGTGCATCACAAATTAGGTCAATGAAGTAGGGTTCTTCACCGTGCAGTAAGTAAACAGGTGAAAATTCTTTTGACTTAATTTTTTTTATGATTTCTTGAGCAAGCACCGCGGTATCTTCTTTTACTTTTTACTTAATATATCTAAAGTCTTGTCCGCTTTTTAGCGTTTTCAATGATTCAAAAATCAATCGAATGGTATTTTCTACATCATCTCTATGGCACATTTCAACAGTGGTGTGCATATACCTTAGCGGTAAAGAAATTAATGCGCTTGGAACACCTTCGTTACTGTAGGCGAAAGCATCTGTATCTGTTCCCGTTGCTCTTGAAGCTGCTGCCCGCTGAAACGGAATTTTAGTAGTATTTGCGCTGTCAATGATCAATTGAAGTAAATTGTTTTGAACTGCCGGACCATATGTTAAAACAGGACCTTCTCCACCTTTTAAATCGCCTTGTTCTTTTTTATCTATCATTGGTGTGTTTGTATCGTGACAAACATCGGTTACAATAGCAACATCAGGTTTTATTTTTTGAGCAATCATTTGTGCACCACGTAGTCCAACTTCCTCTTGTACAGCATTAACGATGTATAAGCCGTAGTCTAGTTTTGTTTTAGATTCTTTTAGAAGGCGTGCAACCTCTGCAATCATAAACCCGCCCATTCTATTATCTAGAGCCCGCCCAACAAACCGGTTTTTGTTTAGTACCATAAATTCGTCCTCAAATGTAACTACGCAACCTACGTGTACACCCAATTTTTCTACTTCGGCTTTAGAAGAACATCCACAATCTAAAGTAATATTCTTCATACTTGGAGCAGTATCTTTTTCTCTTCTTGTGTGTATTGCTGGCCAACCGAAAACGGCTTTAACCAGCCCTTTTTTTGTGTGAATGTTCACTCTTTTTGACGGAGCAATCATATGATCCGAACCACCATTTCTTCGCAAATAAATAAAACCAGACTCAGTTATATAATGAACAAACCATGAAATTTCATCAGCGTGAGCTTCAATAACAACTTTGTATTTGGCTTCTGGATTAATTACTCCTACAACCGTTCCGTAGTTATCTGTAAAATACTCGTCTATGTACGGTTTTACTCTTTTTAACCAAATTTTCTGACCTTCAGCTTCAAAACCTGTTGGAGATGTGTTGTTTAAATAGGTTTCCATGAAATTCATGGAGTCTTTATTAATTATTTTTTTATTTGCCATAGTATCGGGTCTAAAATTCTAGGTAAAAATAGCAGTTTTATTCCTATTCTTGGGTCATATTTACTTCTATTTACTTGGTTTTTCAACAAGTATTAAACATCAGTAGACTGGTAGCGTAGACTTTGTTAAAAATTAGCTTAATCAAATAAAAAAAAGAGTGCGTATACGATTCTTATTATTTAACCGTTTGAAAAGCTAAAACAAACAAATGATTTTATTTATTGGCTTCTTTCTATTTGCGTTAACACTAGTTCTTCTCACCAAAAAAGTAAAACAGCTAGACGCTAAATATGCTAAGGTTAAGAAAGGCTCTTAATTTTTAAGTTTTTATTGGATCGCATGTAATAACGAATAATAGTGCGTGCGTCTCTATCGTCTATTTGCATTTCTATTGCTTCTTTCCAAGTTTCCACAGGCTGTTTCATAGCATAATCGTTTGCATAGCCATAACCAATATATACTCCGTTTTCAATTAATATCAAGCATACTTCTTTGCTGTGTCTTCCCGTTTCAACTATGTAAAAACTCTCTTCTTCAAAAGTTAGTTTCTCAATAAAACGATCTACTCTGGCATTATAACTTACTGTAGGCTCTTTTTTTATGCAGGCTCCAAAACACTGTTTGGTGTGATAGTTAAAGCAAGAGGATTGAGTGGGGTATATACCTAAAAGCTTTTGACATAATAGGTGTGTTAAACTAATATTTTCTAAATAAGATTTAGCATCCTTGCTAGAAGTAAATGTTGTTAAGGGGATTGCTTTATTCTTTGTTAAACTATCTATAAATAAATTTTTATATCCAGAATTGTCGGTGTAAGAGAAAAGTCCATGACTAAATTTATTTCTCTTCAACGCTTTGTTATATTTTGGTTGGTTGTTTTTTATTAAAGCAGACTCGTAGAGCAAAGAAACCAATTCTGAACCTGTTATTTCGTAGTCTATCCGCGCAATTTCGGCACGCATTTCTAAGCCTTTCTTTGTTTTAGTATTCTTTAAATGTTGTTTTACACGTGTTAGTATGTGTTTACTTTTACCTATATAAATAAGTTGATTGGTGTCGTTATAAAACTTGTAAATACCTGTTTTGTTCGGGATTTCATCCAAAAGATGTAAATCTAGATTGGGGTGAAGTATGTCCGGATTAATGTCGGTTTGAATAAAGGTGTTGAGCTGGTTGATGTCTTTTTTGTAGATTAGTTTAAATAGTTCACAAGTAGCTAAAGCATCTCCACTTGCTCGGTGTCTTCCATTTAAATCTATACCCAAAGCTTTGGATAACTTACCAAGACTGTAAGAATCATGACCAGGTATTACAATTCTAGAAGCTCTAACGGTGCATAAATGCGGTTTTCTAAAATCATATCCTAGCGATTTAAATTCTCCCCGAAGTACACCATAATCAAAACCAACATTGTGTGCAACAAATACACAGTCCTCCATAAATTCTATAATGTCCTTTGCAACTTCAAAAAACTTTGGAGCGCGCACAACCATGTCGTCATGTATACCCGTAAGCTGGGTAATGAAAGCTGGAATTGGTGTTTCTGGATTAACGAGAGTTACGTATTTGTCTATTATTTCCAAACCATTATGCTTGTAAATAGCTATTTCTGTAATCTTAGTATTTTTTGGGCTACCTCCAGTTGTTTCAAGATCTGTTATTGCGTAAATCACAACACAAAAATAAACAGAATAAAAACGTTCTTGTAATGTGTAGAAGCAAATTATTTGTCACTACCTTTGTAAAAAATAGATTGATATGGCAAGTATTAAAAAATTAAAAAGAGATTTCAACTACGCAATTTTTGATATTGTTGAAGAAGCATTTGATCAGCAGCACTACGGGGATAAATCTCCTGAGGTTACTAATAAAATTATTGATGAAGTTGTGGATTATAGAAACACTACTATCACTAAAATTAACGCAGCATCAACTAAAAAAGAGTATGCTGAATTGAGAAAAGAAATTGCAGAAAGCGTTGAGAAATACGCAAGTAAATTGATGTAATCATTTACTTTGAAAAAAGTTAAGGAAGGCGATTGTCTTCCTTTTTTTATTTCAACAAACCATCTACTATTTTTTCTAATCTGTATAACCGATTTTCAAGGTTGACCTCAAAACGCTGAGGCTGGTAAACATTGGTTATAGAATCGAGTGCTAATTTTTCTTGATCGAGTTGAATCTCCTTTTTACCTAAGCCAATTACATTCCCAAACTTTAATTCGCCATCTTTTTGGTAAACGAACTCAAGGTTGGTTTCAATTTCGCTTTTTTCTCGTTCGATAAATAAAAGACAGAGATTTGTGTTCACTTGTACAGCAAAACTTTCGTTGGTAGAAGAGCAAGGCCATTTCAATTTTGTACTCTGGAGTTTGAGTCTACTGTTTTTTAGGTGATAATAGGGTAATGAGGTTATTTTTGCTGGTGTTAATACTTCTTCTGCTGGTTTTACCAAATGTTCTACCTGTTTAAATCCATGAATCTCGTTCACGGTTAAATCAGTATGAATGAGTCTACCCAAATCTAAATTGAAATGTTCTGCTAATTTTATTAGAGATTCAATTTTAGGCTCTGCACGTTCCTCTTCATATGCACCTACAGAAGCTCTTGAAAGTCCTAGGAAGTCAGCTATGTCTTGTTGATTCAGGTTTTTAACAGTCCTGATTTTTTTGATGTTTTTACCAATTTTCGACATTTGAAACAATTTGTAAAGCTAATTTAATTAGCAAATGTAAGTTTTATTAGTATATTTGTGTGGTGAATCTAATATTATTGTCTTGAAAGTACAATTTTTTTGTGATGTAAGGATAGTCAGAATTAATATTCACTTATTTTTCAAATCAGAGCAAACCTAAAGATTAATTTCTATTTTTGGTAAGGTTAGAGAAATAATAAAACGAAAAACAAATAAAATGGCAACTGATTTTGACAAGGTAAGAGATTACCTTATGGAGCTTGATTATTCTATTGTAAAGGAAGACAAAGAAGATGCAGTTTTTGTAGTAGAAAGTGAAGTAGATGGAATTAAAAACCTCGTGATTGGCTGTGCAGATCCTATTTTGATAATGGAACAGCATCTTTTTGAGATTACGAATCCAAAAAATGATGTGTACAAACAACTTTTAGTGAAAAATAGAGATTTGGTACACGGTGCTTTTGTGCTAGACGAAGGTGGAACGAAGGTACTTTTTAGAGATACCTTGCAACTAGAAAATTTGGATTTGAATGAGTTAGAGGGTTCTCTAAATTCACTTTCATTATTGTTAAGTGAGTACTCCGACGAGATAATTAAGTTTTCAAAAAATTAAATAAAAAGTAAGATGAACATATTTAAAAGATTATTCAATATAGGAAAGTCAGAAGCACATGCTGCTATTGATAAATTAGAAGATCCAATTAAAATGACCGAACAAGGTATTCGCGATTTAAAAGGGGATTTGGAGAAAGCGTTACAGGCCTTGGCAGAAGTAAAAGCAATGGCTATTCGTTCGAAAAATGATGCTGAAAACGCAGAGATGAAAGCAAAAGATTACGAGAAAAAAGCAATGCTTTTGTTACAAAGAGCTCAATCTGGAGATATTGAAATGGCAGAAGCGGATAGATTGGCAAGTGAAGCATTACTTAGGAAAGAAGAAGTTACCACTCAAGCAGCTACTTCAAGAAAAGATCAAGAAAGATTTGATGCAAGCGTAGCAAAACTAGATGTTAATGTAAAATCACTGCGTTCTAGTATTGGTAAATACGAAAGTGAATTAAAGACCTTGAAGGCAAGAGCAAAAGTGTCTAAGGCAACAAAAAACATCAATAAACAATTGGCTAACATCGATTCATCTTCAACTGTTTCTATGCTCGAAAGAATGAAAGAAAAAGTTGCTCAAGAAGAAGCGCTTGCAGATTCTTATGCAGACATCGCAAACGAATCGCGCTCAGTAGATGAGGAGATTGATAAAGCTTTAGAGTCTGGAGTTGCAGAGTCAAAAGCATCGCAGTCTTTAGAAGAGCTTAAAAAGAAAATGGGAATGTGATAATCACAACATCCAAAGAATAGAAAAGGAGTACGAACGCGTATTCCTTTTTTTTATTTCATTACTTTTCAGTAACTTACGTAACGAAAACCAAAAAAACCATTCGTTATGTATATGAAATCAAATGAACTCACAGTGATTTATAATAGTACCGATGAACGTTCAAAAAAACTATTAGCCTACGCCCAAACAATTACTTCAAAAATAAATAGGCAGGATTTAGAGCATGCAAACGTATCAGTAAATTTATTCGGACACATGTTGCATCAACTTAATCTAAGACCAAAAGATGTAATAGATAAAAGCAATCCTTTTTATCAGCTTAATTTAAAAGGAAGAGATATTGATATGAATGAGTGGTTTTTATTTTTGAATAAAAATCCAAACTTATTGCAGTATCCAATCGCAGCCTACAGAGGCAAATATATTGTGTGTAAATCCTATACAGATATTTTAAAACTTCAAAATTAGAATACGTATTTATTCATTGTGGTTGCAGAACATTGTTTTAAATTTGATGTTCTAAATTATACGACTAATGAAAGCGCAAACACTTTATTTTTTTCTACTAACAGTTTTTATGTTTGTTTCTTGTGAAATGAAAGCAAGAGTGCTACAAAAAGATCTTTCTTTACTCACAAATGTTAAATATGATTATAATCAGAGTTTGACTGTGGATTTAGGTGGGCGCTATTTTTCTGGAGAAGCAGAGATAATGGTTTACAGTTTGGAAAAAGCGAGGTATGATTCTGTTCATAAAGGTCAAGCCATACTTGTACAGGTGGTTGAGCCATTTTTGTATGAAGAACAAGTAAAGAACGACAGAGGAGGAGAAAAAGGGAGTTTAAACGTTTTAAAATCGAATTATTTTGAACGTTTTACCACAGGTGTTTACGATTACTCATTAATGACTTCTGCATTTACACCCTTACAATACGATACCTTACAGCACTCTATTAAGGTTTCAGCTAGTGTTCAAGACTGGTGCGGTCAAACCTATGTGCAAATAAATAATAGAGGAAGCTTAAATCTGAGTATGAATTCTTACTTTCAAAGCGAAGGTGATAGTTCGTATAGAATAGAAAACACTTGGCAAGAAGATGAAATAATGAATCTTATTCGCTTATCGACGGATGTTTTGCCGGTTGATACCTTTTTAATCGTGCCGAAAGCAACTTATCTAAGTACAAATCACGTGAGTCCAAAAGCCTACACAGCAATTGGCGGTTTATCGTTAGACACTCTAGATAATATGGTGTATACGATTTCAATGCCTGAATTAAAGCGGACAGTAAAATACTATTTTGATACGTCTAAAGAAAATTTGATTATGCAAATGGAAGAAGAGTATCCTACGGTTTTTGATGGCGAAATTCGAAAGTCAACAGCTAAATTAAAGTCTGTGCAAAAAATGCCATATTGGGAACTTAATTCTCCAAGTTTTGAAAGGCTAAGAGCAAAAATGAAATTGCGATAAACACTTAAGGTTTCTTTTTTCTAGGTACTGGGTCTTCTCCAAATCCTCCCCAAGGATGACAACGAGAAATTCTTCTAATTCCTAACCAAATTCCTTTTATTGGTCCCCATTCCTTGATTGCCTCAATGGTGTAGTGAGAGCACGTTGGGTTGTATCTGCATGCTGCAGGAAACAGCGGACTAATTATCCACTGGTAAATTTTTACCATTAAAATGAACGGAGCATTTATTATTTTCTTCAGCGTTTCCACGTGGTAAAAATAAAGGTAATCTTTGATATTTTGAACTTATGTCAAAATGTCATAAAATAAATAATTTACAGTCAAAATGTCATCTGGTTATTTAGTTTTATTTAAAAAATATCTCTTTTACTTGTTTGGCAAAAGATTTGAAATACGATTGGAGTAAACAAAAAAAATAATAATATGAATATAGTAAGAAGAAGTTCGGCGTTAATTCCAAGTATGTTAACCGGTGGATTAGATAATTCCTTTTTTGATTTTAATGGATTTCAACAAAACAAAGAACAAGTTGCGGTCAATATTTTAGAAGAAAAGACACATTACATCATTCAAATGGCAGTTCCTGGTTTTAATAAAGAAGAGATATCT
>Ga0209138_1000097_pt1 | contig 81657 bp, 78 predicted proteins | sample SaaInl3SG_22_DNA_FD_184645 | JGI IMG/M metagenome (GOLD analysis project Ga0209138, IMG submission 184645) | Marine microbial communities from expanding oxygen minimum zones in the Saanich Inlet - ESP_153SG_22_DNA (SPAdes) (version 2) | ecosystem: Environmental > Aquatic > Marine > Intertidal...
AACCCATCTTAATGATGGGTTTTTTTGTTTGAATAACGGCCTTATGGCATTGTTTTTGAGGCTTTTAGAGAAACCCCAAAGCCATGAAAATAAAAAAAAACCCAAGGTCGATTTAAGAAAAAACTCATCACTCTATTTTGTGATTGGTTTGTGTTTCATTTTATTTATATCCTGGCGTGCTATTGAGTGGAGAACCTATGAAAAAGTGTTTTTTGACTATCAATCAGTTAACGTTAGTGACGATGATGATGAAGAAATTCCGATTACGGAACAATTAAAAACGCCCCCTCCGCCGCCACCCCCACCTCCAGTTCAGGCTACAACAGAAATAGAAATTGTAGAAGATGAAGAAGAAGTGGAAGAAACCATTATAGAATCATCTGAAACAGATAATGAAGAAATTATTGAAGTAGAAGATGTTGAAATTGAAGAGGAAATAGAAGAAGTAGATGTTCCCTTCGCTGTTATTGAAGATGTTCCAATTTTTCCTGGATGTGAAAAAGTAAAAAAATCAGAACAGAGAGCTTGTTTTCAAGAACAGATGAATAAACACATTCGAAATAATTTCCGTTATCCTGAAATTGCTCAAGAAATGGGAATTCAGGGACGTGTATATGTAAATTTTATAATATCCAAGGACGGAAATATTACGAATATCAGAATGCGTGGACCAGATAAGAACTTAGAAAAAGAAGCACAACGAATTATTTCTAAACTTCCAAAAATGACACCCGGAAAACAAAGAGGTCGTGCTGTTCGGGTTCCGTTTAGTATACCGATTGTATTTAGACTTCAAAATTAGCTGTAAAAACAGGATTCGGTTTTTAGATTTTATTATATACCAAATAGATTGGACATTGGCTATTTGTCAACTATCTTTGCAAAATGAAGATGAGGGTTGATGCGCCAAAATAATTTTAAATTGCTTTCACTTACAGGGTTTAATATCACTGACTTTACTGAGCTTACAAAGGTCAGACTATCTGTGTCTGTAGTTATTTCTTCTATAGCTGGGTATTTCCTAGCTGTAGATGTGGTAAATTATAGTACTCTTTTATTATTGACCATAGGGGGCTATGCTATGGTTGGAGCTTCTAATGTATTCAATCAAGTTTTTGAAAAAGATTTGGATAAATTGATGGAGCGTACCCAAAATAGACCGTTACCCAAAAATAGAATTCATCCTAATACAGCACTTTTTATTGGAGTAATACTGACATTGATTGGAATAGGCTCTTTATATATTATCAATATGAAGACTGCTTTTTTTGCAAGTATTTCAATTTTTTTATACGCATGTTTGTATACCCCCCTAAAGCAAAAAACACCCCTATCTGTTTTCGTTGGTGCTTTTCCGGGTGCGATTCCTTTTATGCTGGGTTGGGTAGCTGCTACCAATGAATTTGGAATAGAACCTGGAGTTTTATTTATGATTCAGTTTTTTTGGCAATTTCCACATTTTTGGGCTATAGGATGGGTTATGCATAGTCAGTATGAAAAGGCAGGGTTTAAAATGCTACCTTCTGGGAATCCAGATCAGATTACAGCTTTTCAGATTGTATTTTATAGCTTTTGGACGGTATTAATTTCTTTATTGCCCGCTTTTCATTACACAGGAAAACTTTATCTAACATTACCCGCTACGATTTTAGTTGGACTCTTAGGAATATTTTTCATCTATTCTGGAATTCAATTAATGTCTAAAAAATCAGATAAAGCTGCAAGATTTCTAATTCGAGCAAGTATACTATACATTACTGGAATTCAGCTGATTTATGTACTTGATAAATTTATATTACAATGAACACAAACGACTCTTTAATCGTAAAGAATAATCGGGCCAAGAAAATGATGCTTTGGTTCGGTATGATCAGTATGAGCATGACTTTTGCTGGTTTAACTAGCGCCTATGTGGTCAGTAGTTCTCGTTCAGATTGGATTGAACAGATTGACTTACCCTTTGCGTTTACATTGAGTACACTACTGATGCTTTGTAGTAGTGGAACTTTTTATTTAGCGTTTAAGAGTATCAAAGAGCAATTAAAAAAACGAGCTCAATCACTACTTTTAATCACTTTGGCTTTAGCCTTTGCATTTGTTTATTTTCAATTTCAAGGATTTGGAGAAATCATTGAACAGGGTTATTATTTCACTGGGGCAGAAAGTTCTATTACGACTTCTTATTTATATGTTTTGGTATTACTTCATCTGGCACATCTTGCAGGTGGTGTTATTATTGTTACCTATGTACTGTTTAGGACTTTAAAAGGAAAATATTCTGAAGGAAATACACTTGGTTTTGAATTGGCGGTTACTTTTTGGCATTTTCTTGATATACTTTGGCTATATTTATTTTTATTCGTTTCATTCTACGGTTAAAAATTAATAAATTTGTACAGAATTTAACATGATATTATGGAAGTAACAGTAAACGCTGAGAACGAAGAAGTTTGGGGAGGAGGAAATAAACCTCTAAACGCGAGCTATGGAAAATTGATGATGTGGTTTTTCATTGTTTCTGATGCCCTGACCTTTACAGGTTTTCTAGTTTCTTATGGATTTTCACGTTTTAAAAACATTAACTCATGGCCTATAGCCGATGAGGTTTTTACCCACTTTCCTTTTTTACACGGTATTGATGCACCCATGTATTATGTTGCATTAATGACATTTGTATTGATCTTTTCCTCAGTAACGATGGTACTTGCAGTAGATGCAGGTCACCACATGCAAAAATCTAAGGTTACTTTTTATATGCTTTTGACCATCATTGGGGGTGCTATATTTGTTGGATCTCAAGCATGGGAATGGAAAAATTTTATCAAAGGTGAATACGGCGCTCTTGAAACACGTGGAGGACAAATTTTACAATTTGTAGACACCACCACAGGAAAAAGAGCTGCAATACAAGAATTTGCCATTGGAGTAGAAACAGATCGCGCGACACACCAACCAAGTAATGGTATCTGGTATCAAAGTGAAACGGCATTACCTACAGTAGCTCTTGCTGAAGTTAAAAAAGGCTTTATAGAAGATGAAAATTTAGTTGTTCGAACGCAGCTTCTTGATGAAAATGGACAGAAAACGGTTTTGTCTAGATCAGAATCTTTAGCGAAGGTAAATGAAGCGGTAGCTGTCGTAGAGGGAGCTAATCTTGTTCACAACGAGTATGGGAATCGTTTATTTGCTGATTTCTTTTTCTTCATTACTGGATTTCATGGATTCCACGTATTATCTGGGGTCGTCATTAACATTATTATCTTTTTTAATGTCATCTTAGGAACTTACGAAAAAAGAGGACATTATGAAATGGTAGAAAAAGTCGGACTCTATTGGCACTTTGTCGATTTAGTTTGGGTATTTGTTTTCACCTTTTTCTATCTCGTATAAATCACAAAACTTTTAAAATGGCTGCAGAAGGACATAAATTAGCAATTTTCAGAGGACTTTTAAAGTTCAAGTCAAATCAACAAAAGATATGGGGAGTGCTTATATTCCTTTCCATAGTCACAACCATTGAAGTGGCACTTGGTATTATAAAACCAGAATCCTTGATGGTGTCTTTTTTACGCATGAAAATTCTCAATTGGATTTTTATCATCTTAACGATTGTCAAAGCATACTATATTGCATGGGATTTTATGCATATCAGAGACGAAAGAAGTGGCTTGAAAAATTCTATCGTATTGCCTTTATTGATTCTCATTCCTTATCTCGCTTTCATTTTGCTAATTGAAGCAGATTATATATTCGAAGTAATGGATTCAGGATTTGTCTCCTGGAACTTTTAGTTTCACGTTAATAAATAATTCAAGCGGTGTGTCACCGCTTTTTTTTTATGAAAAAGAAAGATTTGAATAAGAAAATTGTTTTAGGAATTTTATTCATTTTTCCTCTTTTAGTTTATCTATTTTTTGCATCAGGTAAAAATAATTTCGCAAAATTACCGGTTCTCACTGAGAATATTAGTGAAATAAAACCATTGGATACTCTTATTACTTTTAAAGATAAAATTACCATCCTTGGATACTGGGGAGGAAGTTTAGAGGAAAAACAAGCAGAGGCATTGAATCTTAATGAGAAAATTTACAAGAGATTCTATGAATTTGAGGATTTTCAATTTGTTTTCATGGTAAATGAAGCGTTTGAGGATGAAGTTGAATCATTAAAAAAATCGCTTAAAGAAGGAGTGGGTACTGATCTTTCAAAATGGAATTTTGTATCGGTCACAAAGGAATCTATGCAAGCTCATTTCCAATCCTTAAAAACCCCATTTACATTGGATCAGTCAGGAAGCACTCCCTATGTCTTTATAATAGATAAGGACGGGAATCTCAGAGGAAGAAACGATGATGAGAAGGAAGGTACCCTTTATGGTTTTGATGCCCGATCTGTTGCTCAAATCAATAAAAAAATGATAGATGATGTTAAAGTGATCCTTGCAGAGTATCGTTTAGCATTAAAAATTTATAATGCAAGTAGAGAAAAATAATGAAGATGTTCAAGTTCAAATACATTGGTCTTTTCTTGGTAATTCTTATTTTCGGAATACTCTTTATTCCAAAAATCATCGATAGGGTACAAACCAATTCTATAGTAAAAAATGAAAGGTCTCAGACTGCAGAGCCATTGCAATACATTGTATTAAATGGGGAGGCTAAAAAAGTTCCAGAGTTTACCTTTTTGAATCAAGACAGCTTGTTTATTTCTAATGAAGATTTTATAAATAAGGTATACGTTGTTGAATTTTTCTTTACATCTTGTCCGAGTATCTGCCCAATCATGAATAAAAACATGAAGAAAATTGAGGCCCAATTTGGTTCTAGATCTGATTTTGGAATAGCTTCTTTCACTATTGATCCAACACACGATACACCATCTGTATTAAAAGAATATGCAGAAAGTTATGATGTTTTTTCTCAGAACTGGCATTTTTTGACTGGGGATAAAGAAAAAATTTATGCACTTGCAAATCAGGGATTTAATATCTTTGCATCGGTAAATCCAAGAGTAGAAGGTGGTTTCGAGCATCAGGGCTATTTTGCTTTGATTGATAAAAAAGGAAATATTCGCTCACGAACAGATCAGTTTAATAATCCCATAGTCTATTATATGGGTCTTGATCAAGAGCATGTTGAAATCCAAGAAGTTGATTTACTAATAGAGGATATTAAAAAGCTTTTAAAAGAATAGTAAAATGGGTAATGAAAACATAAATTATATTTCTAAATATCGAGTCTGGATTTGGGTAATTTCTATACTTATACCAGTTGTAGTTGCACTTTTGTTTATGATCCGTATTCCCAATGTAGCCCCCCTAAGCTTTTTGCCTCCCATTTATGCAACTATTAATGGTATTACTGCTTTATTGTTGTTAATCGCATATATAGCGATTCGAAATAAAAACATTACGTTGCATAAGCAACTGATGAAAATCTCCATAGGACTTTCCTTAATTTTTCTAGTATTATACGTAGCTTATCATATGACTTCTGATCCTACACCCTATGGTGGTGAAGGCGCAATTCGATTCATATATTATTTTATTTTGATCACACATATTATGCTTTCTATTGGAATTATTCCTCTGGTATTAATTTCCTACGTTAGAGCAATTTCAAATTTATTTGTAGAGCATAAAAAAATTGCACGTTATACCTTTCCTATATGGATGTATATAGCTGTAACAGGAGTGATAGTTTATCTGATGATATCTCCTTATTATGTATAAAAGAGCTAAAATCATTGTCTTTTTAACTTTAGTCCTTTTTGTTTTAGGATACAATATTGGCTATTCACAATGTTCAATGTGTAGAGCTGTACTTCAATCTGAAGAAGGACAAGCTACAGCAAAGGGAATTAATAATGGAATAATTTACCTCATGGCGATTCCATACATATTAGTCGGATTAGTGGGTTGGAAAGTTTTTCAAATTTTAAAAAAATAGCAGCAAATTAATGTAACTTTTTTTGGTTTTAACAGTCTATATTATTGTGATGCATCTAAAAACTAAAATCTCGTTTTCTTTTTAAAACAAAATCATTCATGATTCAAATAAAAAATCTTCACAAATCCTACAAAATGGGTGCTTCTTCTCTTCATGTTTTAAAGGGGATCAATTTTGAGGTAGAGGAAGGAGAATTAGTTGCTATTATGGGATCTTCTGGATCAGGAAAATCTACCCTTCTAAACATTTTAGGAATGTTGGATGTTGCTGATGAGGGAGATTATATTTTAGACAATGTTCCAATTAAAGATTTAAACGAAACCAAAGCTGCAAAATATCGCAATAAATTTTTAGGATTCGTATTTCAATCGTTCAATTTAATTAATTACAAGTCTGCGCTCGAAAATGTCTCATTACCTCTTTATTATCAGGGTATTGCTAGAAAAGAGCGACAAGTTTTAGCCTTGGATTATTTGCAACGTGTAGGTCTTAAAGATTGGGCTACACACCTTCCTAGTGAGTTATCTGGAGGGCAAAAACAGCGTGTTGCTATTGCTCGTGCTATGGCTTCAAGACCAAAAGTTTTATTGGCAGATGAGCCTACTGGTGCCTTGGACACAAAAACTTCTTATGAAGTTATGGATTTGATTCAGAAAATCAATCAAGAGGGGAAAACTATCTTGGTAGTTACGCATGAACCAGACATTGCACAAATGTGTAAGCGTATTGTGCAACTTAAAGACGGGGTAATAATCGAAGATAAAAAAGTAGAACAAGTAATAGCCTCTAAATATGTTCAATAGAGATCGTTGGAGAGAAATTTTTGAAACTATCAGTAAAAACAAATTAAGAACATTTTTATCTGGATTTACTGTTGCACTGGGAATTTTCATCTTCATCATACTTTTTGGTTTGGGCAATGGACTTAAAAATACTTTTCAAGAGTTTTTTCTTGATGATGCCAGTAACGCAATTTTTCTTTATCCCGGAAGAACATCATTACCCTACAAAGGTTTTAAAGCCAATCGAAGAATTGAATTTGATAATGAAGACTTAGAGGATATTAAAAAAAATTTCCCCATGTTTACCGAATATGTGACGCCAAGAATTTCTAGAAGTGCGCTCACACGATATAAAAACGAAAGCAACTCCTATACTACAAGAGCTGTTGCTCCAGGCCATCAATTTATTGAGAAAACGATTTTGATGAAAGGGCGTTACATCAATGAAATGGATGTAGAGAATAAAACTAAAAGTGCTGTAATTGGCAGATTGGTAGCTAAAGACTTGTTTAAAACAGAAGACCCTATTGGAAATTATATCGATGTGGGCTCCACTGTATTCAAAGTTGTAGGTGTTTTTCAAGATGATGGAGGAGATAATGAGGAACGTTATATCTATATTCCTTATACCACACGTCAGCAACTAGAAAAAAGCAATGATAAAGTTGGTCAAATCATCGTAACTTTTCCCAAGGAAATGGGACATGTGGGTGCTGTAACATTTGAAAAGTCACTCAAAAAATATTTTAAGGACAAAAAATCAATAGATCCTGAAGACCCCAATGGAATTTATTTTCAAAATTTAACTGACGATCTAAAGCAGAGCCAGCAATTTGCAGTTGTACTTCAATTAATTGTCAGTTTTGTAGGATTAGGGACCTTAATAGCAGGAATCATTGGGATATCGAATATCATGGTTTTTGTGGTGAAGGAGCGAACTAAAGAATTAGGAATTCGAAAAGCATTAGGTGCTACACCTCGCTCTGTAATCCAAATGATTTTACATGAATCTGTTTTCATAACTGCAATTTCTGGATATATAGGTTTGTTTTTTGGAATTCTTCTATTGAAGAATATCGGACTTAGCCTCGAAGATTATTTTATTAAAAATCCGTTTATTGATTTTGGAACTGCTTTTGCAGCTACAATTATTTTAATTATTTTCGGAGCTATTGCCGGTTATATTCCTGCTAAACGTGCTTCTAGAATTAAACCCATTGTTGCCCTAAGAGATGAATAGTTTGAAAGCTCTTTTTGACCAAGACACTTGGCAGGAAATTTTTGGATCAATTTCCAAAAACAGAACACGAACCGTTATCACGGTGATTGGTGTATTATGGGGCATTTTTATTTACATTGCTTTGTCTGGTGCTGCCAAAGGTTTGGATAATGGATTCGAGCGTCAGTTTGAAAACATTGCCATGAATTCTATGTTTGTATGGGCTCAAAGAACAAGCATCCCTTATGATGGGTTTAAGATTGGAAGAAATATTGAACTAAAACTATCAGATATTGAATATCTTAAAAAACGAGTCCCTGAGATTGAGTTTGTAGCCCCTCGAAATGCAAGAGGCGTTTTTGGAGGTACTAGTCCGCTGGTAGTTCGGAAAAATAAATCAAGCAATTATAATGTGTATGGTGATTTTCCAGAATACACCAAAATTGCAACTAAGAAAATTTATGATGGAGGCCGTTTTATTAACGAGGAAGACATCAAATACAGAAGAAAAGTTTGTGTAATTGGAGAGCGGACTCAGACGGAACTCTTTGCTGAAGATGAAAACCCTATCGGACAATATGTGAGAATAGACAACATTTATTTTCAAGTAATAGGAGTACACAAGTACGTGCCTGGAGGAGGTTTTGAAAGTGATGGAGATATTTTTATACCCTTTGAAACGTATCGTCAAATTTATAACTCAGGAGAATCAGTACAATGGTTTACTATTGCGGCCTATGATGATGCAGATGTAGTAGCAGTAGAAAAAGACATAAAAGCGGTTTTAAAAAGAATTCACCGGGTATCCCCCGATGACGAACGCGCTTTTGGAGGCTTTAATTTGGGTGAAATCTTTAATAAAATCGTTGGGTTTTCAAAAGGAATGACGCTTTTGTCTTTAATCGTTGGAATAGCCACAATCATCGCTGGGGTAATCGGGATCGGAAATATATTATTGATTTCCGTTAAAGAGCGGACTAAAGAACTTGGAGTCCGACGTGCGTTGGGAGCCACTCCGGCAGAGGTGAGGAATCAAATCATCATCGAATCTGTTTTTTTAACACTCGTTGCTGGAATTTTAGGGATTATACTGGGTGCTTTTGTATTAGCAGGAATCAATGCAGCAACCTTGGATTTAACAGACTTCCCATACACAAATCCTACAGTTCCTATTCCTTATATTCTTGGAGCATTATTTATAATGGTTTTCTTAGGAACTCTTATTGGACTTATTCCTGCACAAAGAGCAGTTAGCATAAAACCTATAGACGCATTAAGAGAAGAATAAAATAATTTATATAACAACAACTATGAAGATTTTAAAATACATTGGAATTGCACTTGTAATATTTGGGGCTTTATTTGCCACCGCTTATTTCATCAAAACCAATAACAAGTCCACCATCGAATATGAAACCGAAACGCCCATGATTTCGGATATTGAACGAAAAACAGTTGTAACTGGGAAAGTAATTCCTGAAGATGAAGTTGAGATAAAGCCTCAAATTCAAGGAATTATTGAAGGTCTTTTTGTTGAAGAAGGGGACTTGGTTAAAACAGGAGATCTACTAGCAAAAATCAAAGTTGTTCCAAACGAACAAAACTTGAATAGTGCAAAAGGAAGACTTCAAAATTCAAAAATTGTATTGAGAAATTCAAAAATTGAATTTGACAGAAATAAAGATCTTCTAGAAAAAGGAATTATAGCCAAGCAACAATTTCAAAATATTGAGTTGCAGTATAATCAGTCCATACAAAATGTAAAAAATGCTGAATCGGATTTGGAAATTATTCGTTCAGGTTCTGCAGGGGGAGCAGCATCAGCGAATACGAATATTCGTGCCACTGTGCCGGGTACCATTCTTGAAATCCCAGTAGAAGAAGGTTTTCAGGTCATCGCAAGTAATAGCTTTAATGCAGGAACTACTATAGCAACTATCGCTGACATGAATAAAATGATTTTTGAAGGAAAAGTAGATGAGGCTGAAGTCGGTAAATTAAGAGTTGGAATGCCACTAGAGGTTAGTCTTGGTGCGATAGAAGATCAAATACTAGATGCTAAACTTAAATTTATAGCACCTAAAGGAAATGAGGAACAAGGAGCAGTTCAGTTTATTATTGAAGCAGATTTATTTTTAAAGGATTCTATATTTATAAGAGCAGGTTATAGCGCAAACGCTTCATTAGTTTTGGAAAGAAAGGATAGTATCATGGTCGTTTCTGAGTCACTCCTTCAGTTCGATCGTAAAACTGAAAAACCTTATGTAGAAGTTTTAACAGGAGAGCAAAAATTTGAAAAGCGCGATATTAAAATTGGAATTTCTGACGGAATAAATGTTGAAGTTCTTTCTGGTCTTTCTCTTGAGGACAAGATTAAAGTTTGGAATAAAACAGAACCTATAAAGCTAGGGGATGATGAAAATCAAGAAAATAGTTCAGGATCAGGAGGATGATGATTAAACAAAACACCTTAGTCAACCTAATTTAATGAATTGAAAAACTCAATTTCAACCTATGAGAAATATTAAACTAGTTTTATCTACTTCACTATTCTTCTTTACAATTGCTGTTTCTGCACAAACGAAAGCATATACTTTAGAGGAGTGTGTCCTTTTAGCTCTTGAAAAGAACATTAGTATTCAACAATCTGAATTGGATTTAGCGTCAGCTGAGATTGACAAAGACGATGCAATTGGAAGTTTTATGCCACGTATAAATGCACAGTCACAACATATTTGGAACAATGGTTTAAGTCAGAACATCACAAATGGATTGATCGAAAACTTAACTACCCAGTTCTCTTCTTTTGGAGGAAATATTGGGGTGACTCTATTCAATGGAAAGCAAAATATAAATCAATTGTCTCGTGCAAATTTGAATATTTTAGCTCGTCAGTACCAGCTTGAGAATATGAAAGATGATGTCAGTCTTTTTGTGGCAAATGCCTATCTACAAGTAATGTTTAACCGCGAGTTAGAACAAGTACAACGCTACCAGCTTGAATTAGCAAAGCAAGAGCTTGAACGAACTGAGTTGAGTATTGAGGCAGGAGTCCTCACTGAAGCTGAGGTGTTTGAGATTGAGGCAAATATAGCTTCACAAGAACAGGCAGTTATTCAAGCTGAAAATGCCTACAGATTATCTAAAATCAGTTTGGCGCAATTACTCTTAATTACGGACTACGAGAATTTTGATATAGCCAAAGAAGATTTTGATATACCATTTTCAGAAATTCTAACCGAAAACCCCAAGGTTATCTATGAAAAAGCACTGACTCTAAGAAATGACATTAAATTTGGTATAACGAATATCGAAATTGCAGAAAAAGATATTGATTTAGCAAAAGGTGCTTTAATGCCCACTTTATCGGCTTTTTATAATTACAATACACGAATTTCTTACAGTGATCGATTTATTGATTCAGGAAAAACAATAGAAACTCCCATTGGAATAGTAAAACAGAATGGGGCTATTGTTGTTAGTGAATTTCCTCAAAGAGAAATTGTTGCTCCACTTTCTTTTTCTAAGCAGTTCGGACAAAATGACGGTCAAAGTTATGGACTGTCTTTAAATATTCCGATTTTTAACGGGCTTTCTGTTAAAAACAATATCAAAAGACGTCGTTTGAATTTAACTCGTTTAGAGAATCAATTTGAACAAACAAAATTAGATCTTGAGAATACGATCAATCAGGCCTATAATAATGCCAAAGGAGCCTTTAAATTTTATGAAGCCTCAGAAAAAACATTGTTTGCACGTCAACAAGCTTTCGAAATCGCAAAACAGCGGTTTGATGCAGGCGTTATGAATTCTTTCGATTATGTTCAATCTAGACAGCGCTATCAGATAGCAGCATCCGATATTATTCGGGCTAAATTTGATTACATTTTTAAACTTAAAGTTTTAGAATTCTATTTTGGTCTTGAGTTGTAATTTTTCAGTTGCTTTCTTTTAAATCGAATTTTTGTTTTGATGTTTTTCTTTCCTTTAGGAGGCTAAATACAGTATTTTAGTCATCCAAAAGATGTATTATGAATCTTAAATTAAAAGGTAAAACAGCATTAATATCGGGCTCAACTTCGGGAATTGGATATGAGACAGCAAAAATTCTTTTACAAGAAGGAGCAGTCGTTTACATTAACGGTAGGGTGGAAAAGCGTGTGAATGAGGCGATTCAAAAACTTAAAAAGTTTTTGCCTCAGGCTGAAATCAAAAGTTTTATAGCCGATTTTAATGATCCAGAAGAAGTTGAAAATCAATTAAACCGGATTGATCAAATTGACATTTTAATTAATAATGTCGGAATTTACAAGTCCCAGTCTTTTTTTGAGACCAGTGCAAAAGATTGGGAAAGGCAATTTCAGGTGAATGTAATGAGTAGTGTTCAGCTTTCACAACATTTTATGCCTGGCATGCTTCAGCAAAACTGGGGAAGAATTCTTTTTATTTCCAGTGAATGCGCTTATTTAGTCCCTCAGGATATGATTTCTTATAGTGCAACCAAAGCCATGCTTCATGCAATTTCAAGAGGTTTGGCTCAACTTACTAAATCCTCTAAGGTAACGGTCAATACTATAGTTCCAGGATCTACGCTAACTGAGGGTGCAAAAGTTTTTCTTGAGGAGAAAGCTATGGAACAGCGTCAAGATGTCAAAGAAGTTGAACAATCCTTTTTTCAATCTGAAAGGCCGAATTCAACTTTACAACGATTTATAAATGTGAATGAAGTTGCCCAGACCATTGCTTATCTTTGCAGTCCTCTGTCTAGTGCCACAAATGGTTCTGTGATTAAAATTGATGGCGGAAGCTCTGGTGGAATTTTATAATTATTTTTGATATTTTATGGCTTACATTCTTCATCTTGAAACTTCTACAAAACAATGTTCCGTAGCACTCGCTTTTGAAGGAAAATTACTGAAATCCAGAGTCTTAAATTTGAATAGTTTTAGTCATAGTGAGAAACTACACCTTTTTATCAATGAGGTTCTTCAAGAAGCGGGTTTAACTCCCAAGGACTTGGGCGCTATCGCTATCAGTAAGGGGCCTGGGTCCTATACTGGATTAAGAATTGGTGTTGCTGCAGCTAAAGGACTTTGTTTTGCATTAGATCTTCCGCTGATTGCATTGAATTCACTAGAAGTCATGGTGATACCACAAAATACGGACGGATTTGATTATATAATCCCCATGTTAGATGCCCGGAGAATGGAAGTCTATACGGCTATTTTTGATGCTGAAAAAAAGTGGGTTCAAGAAACATCCGCTCTAGTTTTATCAGAGGATGCCTATCTTGATATAGTTGGATCAAAACGGTGTTTACTTTTTGGTGATGGTGCTTCAAAACTTAAAGAATTACAATCAAAAATAAATGCTAAATATCTTCCAGAAGTTCATTTCCCAAATGCTGAAGACATGGTAGCTATGGCTTGGGTAAAATTCTCTAAAAATGATTTTGAGTCGTTGGCTTATTTTGAACCTTTTTATTTGAAAGATTTTCAAGTTACGCCTCCAAAACAACAGAAAATATAGGTTTATCCGTTTAGTGCAACCACACTTTCAACTTTTCCTGGCATCATTTCTTTAAGCATATTTTCGATACCATTTTTTAAGGTAAAAGTGGAAGAAGGACAACCACTACAGGCACCTTGTAAGATAACTTGCACCTTTTTTTCCTCAGCATGGTAAGAATCAAATTGGATATTCCCCCCATCTGAAGCTACAGCAGGCTTAATGTATTCATCTAAAATGGAAACAATTTGGGTTTCTATTGGATTTAACGATTTTGTCGTTTGATGTTCTTTAGAAGTTGTTCCTTCTTGAGGAATTTCCTTTAAAACAAGATTGCCTTCTTCAACGAAATTTCTAATAAATTCTCTGACCTCCATTACTACAGCATCCCATTCTGTAACTTCATATTTAGTAATAGAAACATAATTTGCATCTATAAAAACTTCTTTTACAAAAGGAAAATGAAAAAGCTTTTGGGCTAGTGGTGAAACACTGGCTTCATCTATATTTTTAAACTCAATACTTTGTGTCACTAAGGCTTTATTTGCTACAAATTTCATTACCGAAGGGTTTGGAGTACTTTCGGCATAAACACTTACAGGTATTTTATCATTAGAAGTCACCTCAATTATTGCACCACCGTCGTTCAGATAGTCTTCAAGCTGTTCTTTTACCTCTTCTATAACCTCACTCCATTCAAGGATATTAAATCGCTCTACATCAATTTTTTGTTTAGATAAGCGAACGGTTTTCACAAAGGGGAGATAGAATAGTTGTTGGATCAAGGGTGCGCCTTTAGCATCATCAATATTTTTATAAAGAATTTCTTCTTCAGGACCAATTTCCTGATTCATTTCAAAAGACGCCCAGGGATTTCCTTTTTCGGATTTAGTCTGTAGTTCAAAGCTTTTCATATGCACTTTTTCTTTTTCCAAAAATAGTTAAAGCTTGAAGATATATTAGGATCATTTTCTTCAAATTGAAGGATTTTTTTTTTGTAATTTTAAGAGTAAATCTAGATCCTTATGTTACTGAAATCAGTTAGAGGTTTTACTCCAACTTATGGCGAGAATTGTTTTATTGCTGAAAATGCTACATTAATCGGTGATCTAGTGATGGGTCAAGGTTGTTCAGTATGGTATCAAGCAGTTGTCCGTGGTGATGTTAATAGTATTCGAGTAGGGGACTTTGTGAATATTCAGGATGGAGCAGTCATTCATGCTACTTATGAAAAAGCAGCTACACTTATAGGAAATAATGTTTCGATTGGTCATAATGCAATTGTTCACGGTTGTACCATAGAAGATAATGTTCTAATAGGTATGGGGAGTATTGTGATGGATCATTGTGTTATAGGATCAAACAGTATCATAGCAGCAGGTGCAGTAGTTCCTCAAGGGACTATTGTGGAATCGGGTTCTGTTTATGGGGGTGTGCCTGCTAAAAAAATAAAAAGCCTTTCCCGAGAACTTCAAGAAAATGAGATAGAACGCATTGCTAAGAATTATGTGCTTTATGCATCATGGTTTGAAAAAGGGTAAAAAAAAACCATCAACAGATGGTTTTTTTTAAGTGTAATAATTAAAAAGAATTCTAGAACCCTAAATCTGTTTTAACATCAGCGATAAGATCTTTTCCAGAAGCCATGATAACACTTCCACCTGGACTAGAATCCAATACGTAATCGAATCCTTGTGCTGCAGCTACCTTTTCAATGGATGCACGTGCTTTGTCATAAAGTGGACGCATCATATCAGCTGAACGCTTTTGTAGTTCTTGAGCGGCAGTTTCTCTAAACTCTTGAATACGTTGCTGCATTTCCTGCAACTCAACTTGACGTTGTTGGTTTATCAAATCTGTTTGATTTTGCGCATCTCCTTGGTAAGTTTGTGCTTTGGTTTGAAATTCTTTTACAGAATTCTCCATTTCCTTAGCATACTGATCTTCAAGTTTTTTCAATTCACTTTGAGCTGCAATAACTTCTGGCATTTCGCTAATAAGTTGTTGCGTATTGATGTGGGCAACCTTAGATTGTGCCGAAATGTTTAGTGGTGCAATAAAGACCATCAAGCTAAAAAGAAGGGTAATTAAATTTTTCATATTTTGAATTATATTAGTTTTTTAATGCAGAAGCTTTTGATTTTAATTTTTCAATTTGTTCTTTTCTGTTTTGTATTTTTTGTAGCCTATTAATTCTTTGTATTACAAGGGTGCTAATATCGTAATTTTTTGCGGAATATAGCATAGTTGATGTTGAAGATCGATCAAAAATAAAATCATATTTTTTTTCTTCAGCAATCTGTTTTACAATAGTCAAGACCTGATCTTGAAGTGGTTGTATGAGTTTAGAGCGCTGAATAATCATGTCACCTCTAGGGCCAAAACGTTTTTCTTGTAAGGAGATGATTTCTGATGCAAAGTCTTGAATTTCTAATTCCCTATCGCTTATAAGTTCGGGGGTCAAGATGATACGTTCTGCATTTAGTTGATCTTGATATTGCTGCAATTTAAGTTTTTGTAGTTCAATTTCTTTCTTCCACTTTTCTATATTATTATCAAGAATTTGGCTTGCTTTTTTATATTCATCAACGGATTCCAAAATATAATTCATGTCAATATAGCCAACGGTAGTTCCTCGCTGGGCTTGTAAAAAGAAGCAAGACAGGAATAATACTGTTAAAAACAACTTTAATTGTAGGTTACACTTCATATGAATATATAACGATCTAATGTCTTATATAGTATAAGAACTTTATCTCTTTGAGGATTTTTTAAAAACGCTGACCGATTATGAAATGCGTTTCCCAACCATTTGCTGTGGTTACGTTTGGGTCTGCATTATCAAATCCATAACCAAAATCGATACCTAATAAACCGAAAGCAGGCATAAAAATTCGTACTCCTGCCCCTGCGGATCTTTTCGAATTAAAGGGATCAAACTCTCTGAAATTGTTGTACCCATTACCCGACTCTAAAAATGTGAGTGCATAAATAGACGCACTAGGCTTTAAAGTTATCGGATATCGAAGTTCAATAGAAAATTTATTATATATAACAGATCCATCGTTTCCAGATAAAGATTGGTTTGGATATCCTCTGAGAGCAATGGTCTCTCTGCCGTCAAGTGCGTAGCTAACCATACCATCTCCACCTAAGAAAAAGCGTTCAAAAGGGATATCTCCTCGGTCTTTGTTATACGTCCCAATAAACCCAAAATCAGCTTGAGTCTTCAGAATTAAATCAGCGAAAATCCGTGTGTACCATGTGCCGTTAAATTTAATTTTATAAAACTCTAACCAACGAAAACGCTCTTGATCAATTTTATCTGCCAAAGGATCTCCATTCTCGTCTTGAAATTCAGGAAGTGATTCTAAATTGGAAAAATCAGTTCCTGAAATCAGAGAATAAGGAGGACTGAATTTCGCACTAATGTTAAATGAAGATCCTCCAGTTGGGAAAATAGGGTTTATACGGGTGTTATTCCTAGAAAGACTAACGGTGTATGCTAAATTATTCGCTTCTCCATCTCCAAAGGTAAAAAGTCCTGTATAGTAGTTTTGAAGATTATAATATTGATAGGAGATTGCTTGAGACAATTGGAAAAAATCATCAGGTATTTGAAGACGCTTTGCTAATCCCAAAGTAATCCCGCTGATCTGGAATGATTGCGTTTTATCAGCAAGACCTGTGAAGAAATCATATCGATACTGGATGGTATGTTGTAAAGAAGTTGAAAACTGAACAGGTTGTTCACCTCCTAACCAAGGCTCTGAAAAGTTAAAACTATATGTGTTGTAAAACTGGCTGGCTTGTAGTCGTAGGGCGAGGGTTTGACCGTCACCCATAGGGAGCGGCTTATATGATTTTCCATCAAGAATATTTCGCATGGAAAAATTATTAAAAGAAAGACCAAGGGTACCAATAAAGCCTCCTTGACCATAACCTCCCTGAAGTTCTATCTGACTGGCACCAGACTCTACAAGATCAAACTTGACATCAATAGTTCCTGCATTTTGGTCTACATTTTCCATTTCAGGATTGATCTGTTCAGCATCAAAAAAGCCTAATTGTCCAAGCTCACGAACAGTTCTGACGATTTTATCTTTACTGTAAAGTTCTCCAGGTTTAGTTCGCAATTCACGATAAATTACATGGTCATTAGTTTTGGTATTTCCTTTGATTGATATTTTATTAAAATTGGCTTGTTTGCCTTCTGTAATTCGAATTTCAAAATTGATGGTGTCATTAATTGCACTGACTTCTACAGCGTTGATATTTGAAAATAAGTAACCACTATTTTGATACAGGTTTGTGATGTCATTTGCATCAGGCTTGGAGTTGTCTGCAATCCTTTTCTTTAAAAGTATCCCGTTATAAGTATCTCCTTTATTTAATCCTAAAATTTGCTGAAGAATACTGTTGCTATATACTGTGTTCCCAATATATTTAATATCGCCGAAATAGTATTTTTTTCCTTCTTCTATATCTAAATTCAGACTCACAGACTTAGGATTCTCGGGATCTCTGATGAGTGTGTCGGATAAAATTCTGGCATCACGATATCCTTCTTCTTTATAGAAGTCTATTAATTTGGTGAGGTCTTCTTTGAAATCAGCTTCTATGAATTTGGATTTTTTCCAAAAACGAACAGATTTTTTGTGTTTGGTTTTTTTAAGTTTGAACTGAAGTTTTCTGGTTTTGAATATTTCATTTCCCTCAAAATTAATTTCATCAATTTTCACACGGGGTCCCTTGTCAACATTAACAACCATTTTATAGGTATTTTTACCTACAGTGTCTAAAATAGTGTTTAAAGTAACTTTAGTATTCAAAAATCCTTCTTTTCTAAACTTATTTTGGATGTAATTTTGAGTATTGGTTAAAAAGCTTTCTGATAATTTTTTACCAGTAGTGAGCTCTGTGTCCTTTATGATAGATTCAATCTTTCCTTTTTTCAACCCATTTATTTTGACGTCTGTAAGGGTGGGAAGTTCTTCGATTTCAATTTCCAGGTCGATTTTGTTTCCATTCACTTTAGTTACAAAAATATTGATGTCACTAAATAATTCGAGTCCCCAGAGTTTATTAACGATTCCACTAATTTCTTCGCCTGGCAAGTTTACAGACTGTCCTTTTCGTAATCCACTGTATGAAATTACTGTTTGGGCATTAAAACTTTTAAGACCTGAAACCTTTAAAGAGTCAATAACATAAGACTTTCCCTTAACAAAACCTTCAGTTTGAGCTTGAGTTCCTAAACTCAAGAAAAGGAGGAGTCCAAAAAGAAAATAGCCATAAAATGGCTTATGTAGTGAGTTGTTCGCTCGTTTTTCCAAATCTTCTTTCTCTTTTAGCGTAATTTGTTAGTGCTTTCTGTAGGTCTTCTTTTTTGAAATCAGGCCAAAGCGTTTCGGTGAAATACAATTCTGCATAGGCAATGTGCCATAACAAGAAGTTACTAATTCGTTCCTCGCCACTGGTTCTGATAACTAGATCTACAGGAGGTAAATTTCGCGTGTAAAGATGCTCATTTATGGTGGATTGGTCAACTTTTTCAGGTGAAATTATACTATTTTTAACTTTAAAGGCGATGGCTTTCATTGCTTGGGTTAAGTCTTCTTTTCCACCGTAATTAAGAGCCAATGTAAGTACCATTCCAGAGTTATTCTTTGTTTTGTCGATAACATTATGCAATTCATTTTTTACAATGGTTGGTAATTCATCAATGTTGCCAACAGTTTGAAGACGAATGTTGTTTTGAAGCATTCGAGTGAATTCTTTTTTGAGGTAAGTAACTAGTAACTTCATTAGCAAGCTTACTTCATCCTTTGGGCGACTCCAATTTTCAGTAGAAAAGGCAAACAATGTTAAGAACTGAATATTTTGACTTACGGCGTATTCCACTACTTCTCTAACAGATTTAGCACCTTGCTGGTGCCCTGTCACACGACTTTTGTCTTGAAGCTTTGCCCATCGGCCGTTTCCGTCCATGATAATGGCAACATGTTTAGGTAGTGTACTCATTTATTATTTACAATAACAAGGAAGATCGCCAAAGGTAAATGAAATTGTGAAACCCATAAAAATATACCAGTCATTATTCGCAATATTTCCAAATTTATAGTTCATTTCATCTGCATATTGGTTTTCAGGGTTGCTTCCGTCCAAATTATCAGTAAAAGTATATCGTGCTCCTAATTCAAAACCTAAAATAAAATAAGGATTAGGATTTAATTTTAATCCCAAAGTAAAAGGGATGGCCATTTTCTCATCTTTTCCATAGTTATTATATGTTGGAGGTTGAAATGCACCGTTTTGAGTCACAAAAAATTGATCGTATCTAAAGTAAGTTAACCCATAGAAAAGATAGGGTGTAAAGTTAAAATCAGCATCGTGAAGGTTAAATTCTTTAAAGTTGATTTCTATTCCTAAGGTGGCTTCTTGCAGGCTGTTATCTAGCTTATAAGATCTAAAAAAACGGTTTAAATCGTTGTTGTTGTATTCTGTTTCTAATAATTTGGTGGTTGTAAATCCAGCTCTTAAAGAATAACGATCGGTTACATTCCATTTATAGATCAATCCAACGGCAGGGGAATTGGGATCTATGTATTGATCCGTTCCAATATCACCAATATAATTACTTCCACCTAAAAATAAACCGACTTCATGAAACTGCGAAAGACAATTTGAAAAATATAATAACGAACAAGTAAAAATTAGTGTTTTTAACATGGGAGACAAAAAACTAACATGAACGGGCTATTTGTTAGTTTAAATACTAACCCAAAAAGCAGTAATTTATTGTGTATTTCGCCTGTCTTGACCCCAAAAAAGTTTTTCTCTCAAGGTGTTGAAGAAGTTGGATCCATCAAGTTGAACAGTCTGAATAACAAAGGGCGCTTTTTTGAGATAAATATCGTTTCCATTTTCAAGTGTAAGAATTCTTGAATCTAAGGAAAGCAGATGGTACTTACTTCTCCCCTGTACAGAGATTTTAATTTCAGTACTATCAGGAACAATAAGAGGTCGCATATTGATATTGTGAGGTGCGATTGGGTTTAAGATCCAGCATTGAGAACTTGGAGAGACAATAGGACCCCCACTACTTAAAGAATATCCAGTAGATCCAGTAGGTGTCGCTATTATAAGCCCATCAGACCAGTAGGTGGTTAAGTGCTGACCATCTAATTCAGTATGGATACTGAGCATGGAAGTTGTGTTTTTCCTGTTTACACTTACCTCATTAAGAGCAAATCCTGTTTCTTCTAGAATTGGATGCGGTTCTTTAGTTCGTACTTGAAGAAGTGAACGATTTATAAAACTATATTTTTTCTCAAAAAACAGATTCAATCCTTCATTTAGGGCATCCCGATGAAGTGAGGTTAGAAAGCCTAAACGTCCTGTATTTATTCCCAAAATTGGTATTTCAGAATCTCGAACGAGTGTTACTGCCCTCAGAATAGTGCCATCTCCACCTATAGAAAATAAAAAATCAATAGAATCATCAAGCTGCTCTTCTTCGTTATAGTAGGAATAATCAGGACTTTCAGAGTCTAGCTGCTTTTTTAAACGATGTATAATAGTAAAACGATGACCATGGTTGTCTAAATAGTCTATCGTGGCTTTTACATACTGGAGCGTTTCCTCTGAAAAAAAAGCACTATATAAAGCAATATACATGGCGTTGAATCTTAATTCAAAGGTACAAAACTCCCGAGAATCAATTTGATTTAGGGGTCAAAATGATATGGGAGCGAAAAAACAAACTTTTTATTTCACATTTGCGTAGAAGCCAATACATTTACAAAAAAAAAGATGACAGCACTCAGTGTAAACATCAACAAGGTTGCTACACTTCGAAATTCCAGAGGAGGAATGCTTCCCGATGTACTTCAAGTCGCTAAGGATCTACAAGAGTATGGTGCGCAAGGCATCACAGTTCATCCAAGACCAGATCAGCGTCATATTCGATATGAGGATGCTTTTGCATTACCAAAGGTTTTGCATACGGAATACAATATTGAAGGGAACCCAATTCCAGAGTTTTTAGACATGGTTCTTTCCATTAAACCTACGCAAGTCACTTTAGTACCCGACGCAGTAGATGCATTGACTTCGAACTCCGGTTGGGATACGATAAAAAATCAAGCGTATTTAGCGGGGATTATTAAACAACTGAAAGCCAAAGGAATTCGGACTTCAATTTTTGTGGATGCTGATGTGCAAATGATTCAAGGAGCTAAAGAAACTGGAACAGACCGAATCGAACTCTATACTGAATCATACGCAAAAGAGTATTCGTCTAATCCACAAAAAGCTATAGAACCTTTCGTTAAAGCTGCTGAAATGGCAAAAAAAATAGGTTTGGGAGTGAATGCAGGGCATGATTTAAGTCTTGAGAATATTCATTTTTTTTCTAAGCATATTCCAGATCTTTTGGAGGTTTCAATTGGACATGCTTTAATTTGTGAAAGTCTTTATTTAGGGTTTCAAAATGTAATTCCTATGTACCTTGAACGCTTAAAGTTTTGAGTTTACTACACAGTACTATTTTAGGAGATTCGGGTAAGGATTTATTCATACTTCATGGTTTTTTAGGAATGAGTGATAACTGGAAAACCCACGCTAAGAATTGGTCTACTATGGGCTATAGGGTCCATCTTATTGACCAGCGAAACCACGGAAGAAGTTTTTGGAGTTCAGACTTCTCCTATGAATTGATGGCAGATGATATAGCATATTATTGTTCGCAACATAGTATTGCTAAGGCTCTTATTCTTGGGCATTCTATGGGAGGGAAAACCGTTATGCAATTCGCATGTAAATATCCTGAACTTTTACACGCTTTTGTGGTAGCAGATATTGTTCCGAAGAAATACCCCCCTAATCATCAAAGAATTTTAAAAGGCTTATCAGAATTAGATTTTGAAATAATAAAAGATAGAGCAGCAGCTGACAAGAAACTTTCAGAATATGTTCCAGAAAAGGGTGTTCGTCAATTTTTGTTAAAAAACCTGTATTGGGTAGAAATTGGAAAATTGGGATTGCGAATCAATATAGATGTACTTAAACACGCAAGTGAAACAATTGGAGAAACCTTAAATGATGGATCGAGATCTGAGCATCCATGTTTATTTGTAAAAGGCACGTTATCCGATCACATTCTTGATTCGGACACTCCTTTAATCAAACATTATTTTCCAAATGCTGAACAAGTTTCTATTTCAAATGCTGGACATTGGTTACATGCAGAAAAACCTGTACAGTTTTTCGATATCGTAACAAAATGGTTAGAAGATAAGGGCAGATTTTTTTAACATTTCTCTTAAATATGTGATATTTATTTTGAACTTAAGGTGGTGCGAGGTAGTTATAGTATTTTTGCAGCTTAAGATTAAATTATGAAAGCTCATATTAGATTTGCAAAGATTACAGACAGCGCTTCCATCCTAATGCTTATTCAAGAGTTAGCCGAGTTTGAAAAGGAACCTGAAAGCGTAAAATTGACATTATCTGATATCGAAAATTTTGGTTTTGGCACCCAACCTTTATTCCAATGCTTAGTTGCTGAAATCAATAATCAAGTAGTTGGGATGGCTCTTTTTTACTCGCGATTTTCAACATGGAAAGGGCCTACTTTTCATTTGGAAGATTTAATTGTTTCAGAGGCCTCTAAAGGTCAAGGAATTGGAACACAGTTATATTCTAGGTTTATTCAAATTGCTTATGAAAAAGGTGTGGAGCGCATCGAATGGAATGTTCTGGATTGGAATACTCCAGCAGTTAAGTTTTATGAAAAAAGTGGTGCGACAGTTCTACATGAGTGGTGTACCGTTCAAATGCATCGTCCTGAAATGGAGAACTATATTAAATTACATATAAAATGAAAATATTTAAGTTTGGAGGAGCTTCAGTTAAAGATGCAGCAGGAGTTAGAAATTTAATTCATGTACTTGAAACTGTTGGGTACAAGGAGACTTTGGTAGTAGTGTCTGCAATGGGAAAAACTACAAATGCCCTAGAAAAAATTATCGATGAATATTTTATAAATAAAACACAAATTCCCTCAGGAATCATTGAGTTAAAAGAGTATCATCTTCAAATTGTCAAGGAATTGTTTGAAGAGAATCAAACTTTGGTTTCAGAAAGAATTCACTTTTATTTTGATGAATTACAACTTTTTTTAAAGAACAATAAGGCTCCAAACTACAGTTTTGTTTATGATCAGGTGGTTAGCTATGGAGAGCTTTTGTCAACGACTATTATTCAACATTATTTTCTAGAAAAAGGCTGGGATAGCTTTTGGTTGGATGCCCGAAATTGTATTAAAACAGACGATTATTATCGTGCTGCAAACTTAAATTGGGAGGAAACACAATCTCAAATTAAAAATGAAACCAAGGGGCATAATTTAATTATAACACAGGGGTTTATAGGAAGTAATTCCAACAATTTCACAACTACTTTAGGGAGAGAGGGGTCAGATTACAGTGCTGCAATTTTTGCATACGCTCTAAATGCAGATTCAGTCACTATTTGGAAAGATGTTCCAGGTGTATTGAATGGGGATCCTAGAGTTTTTCAAAATACTGAATTACTGAATCAAATATCTTATCGAGAAGCAATTGAATTGGCCTTCTATGGAGCTTCTGTAATTCATCCTAAAACACTACAACCACTTCAAAGAAAAGAAATTCCTCTATTTGTAAAATCGTTTGAAAATCCAGAAGGACTGGGAACATCCGTTTCTAAAGGAAAAAAAATAGAGCCATTAATTCCATGTTATATATTAAAGAAAGACCAAGTTTTACTCCGTTTGTCTTCCATAGACTTTTCATTTATTGTTGAGGAAAATATCAGTTATATTTTTGGTTTACTTCACGAATATCAGATGCCAGTTGAGTTGATTCAAAATTCAGCAATCAGTTTTTCTGTCTGCATAAATAATAAATACAAGCGTTTAGAAGAATTGGTTTTAGTACTTCGTTCTCGATTTAATGTGGAAGTTAATGAGCATGTAGATTTGTTTACTGTCCGTCATTTTAATGAAAAAGCAGTACAATCTATTCGAAAATACAATAGGCAAATCCTTTTAGAGCAGCGAACTGAAGAAACAGCTCAATTTGTTTTAGAGGCCGTTATCGAGTAGTTAAGTCTACAATTTTATCCAAAATAGTTTGAGCAAGTTTTACATGACTCTCTCTGGTCCACCCTCCTACATGAGGACTCAAAAGTACACGGTCAGAGCTAAGAAGGTAGTCTAATGCTTTTGGCCTATTAGATTGATTGAAAATTGATTCAAATGAGGAAGACTCATATTCCAAAACGTCTAGCCCAGCACCGAGTATTTTCCCCTTTTCGATACCATCTACTAGATCCTCAGTAATTACTGCTTTCCCTCTGGCACTGTTTAAAAACCAGAATGGATTGGACATATTGTCAATGAAATTTTTATCAATCATCCCTATTGTTTCTGGAGATTGGGGGATATGCAAGCTCAGTATTTGCGCTTTTTTCTGAAGTTTTTGAAGAGAAACTTGATTTGCATTCTCGTCACCAAGACTGGGTTTTATATCATAGCAAAGTACCTCAACATCAAAACCTTTGAGTTTTTGGGCAAAACTTTTCCCTGTATTTCCATAACCAATTATACCAACAGTTTTACCTTCCAGTTCCCAACCTCGGTGTTCTTCTCTTTCCCACCTTCCGTTTTGGATACTGAGGTGTGATTGGCGCAGTTTATTCATCAGTGCCAACAACATGCCAAGAGTGTGTTCACCCACTGCGTTTCGATTTCCCTCAGGTGCAGCTATTAAGGTTATTTTCTTTTTATGTGCATAGTCAAGATCAATATTCTCTAATCCAGCACCTACACGAGCGATGAATTTTAACAGAGGTGCTTTATTCATAAAAGCACGATTAATCGGGAAACGACTTCGGATCACTATACCTTCATAGCGATCTAAGTCGTTTAACAAAGTTGCTAGAGGAGTAGTATAAGCTAGATGATTTTCATACCCAATTTTTTTTAGTCCTTCCAAGAGAAGGGGGTGATTTTCATCAATATGAAGAATTAGTTTTGATTTCATTTAAAAACCAAGGGCAAGTTTAGCAATATAGAAAAACAAGAAAATACCAAAGATATCGTTAGCAGTTGTGATGAAAGGTCCTGTTGCAATTGCTGGGTCAATACCTCTTTTATCAAGTATGATGGGGACAAAAGTTCCTACTAAAGCCGCGACAACAATAACTAACATCATGGAACCTGCTATGGTAATACTCACAAGAAGCTCTTGATTAATAATCTTACCAAACAAAAGAAGAACGACTGCTAGGGCAAAACCATTGATAAGACTGAGACTGACTTCCTTAATTAAACGGTTAAATAAAGAACCTTTGACAATATCATTTGCCAAACCTTGTACAATAATAGCAGAAGATTGCACCCCAACATTTCCTGCCATTGCAGCAATTAGTGGGGTATAAAAAAATAAATTTCTTAATTTGGGTTCGCTCATGATATTTTCAAAATCTTGGAGAATAAATACACTTCCCAATCCACCTAACAGACCAAGAAAAAGCCAAGGTAAACGCGCTTTAACGAGTTCAAAAATTGAATCATCAGCCTCCACATCGTTTGAGATACCTGCAGCAAGTTGATAGTCTTTTTCAGCTTCTTCTTTAATAACGTCTACTATATCATCTATGGTAATTCGTCCTAGTAATTCTTTTTTATGATTGATTACAGGAATTGCTTCTAAGTCGTATTTAGACATTATTTTCACAACTTCTTCTTTTTCTTCATCAACGTTTACAAAATCAACTTTTGGAATGTAAATGTCTTTGACTTTATCATTTGATTTTGCGGTAATCAGATCTTTAAGAGATAAACGCCCTTTTAATCTGTTTTTTTGATCTACTACATAAATGGAATGAACGCGTTTCACATCCTCAGCTTGTGCCCTCATTTCATTAAGACATTTGAGGACGCTTAAATCCTCTTGTACTTTCACTAATTCCTTTGCCATAAGACCACCAGCAGTGTTTTCGTCGTATTTGAGGAGGTCACGAATATCTTTAGCATGCTCATGATCATCGATTTGGGACATGACTTTTTCTTGACGCTCTTGAGGTAATTCAAGGATCAGATCGGCGGCATCATCAGTATCTAGCTCTGTAATTTCTTGGGCAATCTCTTTAGCAGAAAGGTTTTCTAAAATAGATTCTCTAATATCGGGATCTATTTCAGCAAGAGCGTCAGCTGTAGTGTCACTTCCGAGGAGTTTAACTATGTAAGTAGCTTCGTCATTGGAGAGTAGCTCTAAGATTTCAGCAAGATCAGCGTAATGTATGGGGTTGAACTTCTTTTTTAGTTTGGTATTTTCACCTTCACTAATTAGTTCTTTGATTTTCTCTAAAAAAGGGGCGTCAATTTGAAATGTTGCCATGCTCGATCCTTTTTGTCAACTTGATGAAATCATCCCCTGAGAGCTTCTCAGGTCGTAGATCAAAGATAGCATCTTCTCTCAAATTATCGGGTAGATTCAAGGTTTTTAAACTGTTTCTTAATGTTTTCCTTCTCTGTTGAAAACTCAATTTCACAATTTTAACAAGGAGTTTTTCATCGCAATCTAAAGTGATATTTTCTTTTCGAGTCAATTGAATGACTCCTGATTCTACCTTAGGTGGGGGATTAAAAACGTTTGGAGAAACACTAAATAAATACTCAGTTTTGAAGTATAGTTGTGAAATTACCGAGATAATTCCGTACTTTTTAGATCCTGGAGGTTCGCAAATACGCTCAGCTACTTCCTTTTGAAACATCCCAGCAAAAAAGGGAATTTGCATTTTATTTTCAATTACTTTAAAGATAATTTGAGATGAAATATTGTAAGGAAAATTTCCGATCACTGCAAAGGGATTAGTCCCAAAAACAGACTTGAAGTCATAGTTTAAAAAGTCCCCTCTGATCAGATTAAAGTGGTCGATTATATATTTATTTTGTAAGTATTCGATAGACTCCTCATCGATTTCAATCAAGTGTAATTTTTTTGTTTTTTGAATTAAAAATTGAGTTAGAACACCCGTTCCAGGACCAATTTCAAGTACATGTTCATAGTTTTCAAAATCAAGTAAGTCTGCAATCTTTTCAGCGATATTGAGGTCGGTCAAAAAGTGTTGCCCTAATTTTTTTTTCGGACGAACACTTTTCATGAGAAGTTTTCAATAAGTTGGAGCTCGGTTCTAAAGAAAAGAACTTTATTTCCAAATTGATTTTCCGCTTTTTGTCGAAGTTGGGCTGCATCATGCTTGAGGTAAGCTAGGTATTGCTCTTGATTTTCACAATAGTATTGAACAGCATAACTGACTCCACCAGTATCTTGATCCGTGATGACTTTAAATATTTTCGTTTGAGTAAATTTTTTTGTTGCTTTCATTTCTGGGATATGAAACTCCTTCATCCACTCAAGCCAAGCTTTCTCTATGGAGGTTTCTACATGCGCGGTAACATTGTAAATAAGCATCTTAATTAATTTTATCAAATCCAGTATAAGGGATCAATGCTTTGGGGATAATGATTCCGTCTTCTGATTGACAATTTTCAAGCATTCCAGCAACTACTCTGGGCAAAGCAAGCGCACTACCATTTAGAGTATGGACACTTTGTTTTTTTCCTTCAGCAGTTTTATATCTCAGCTGAAGTCGTTCTGCTTGAAAGCTATTGAATGTAGATACAGAACTTATTTCTAGCCATCGACTTTGGGCGGTAGAGTATATTTCAAAGTCATAAGTTAATGCGGAAGTAAAACCTAAGTCACCCCCACAAAGTCGAAGAATTCGGTAAGGTAGTTCTAAGTCGTTTAGGATACCTTTCACGTGTTCAACCATTTTATCAAGTGCTTGCATTGCGTTTTGAGGCTCCTCAATTCTTACAATTTCTACTTTATCAAATTGATGTAATCTATTTAGTCCCCTGACATGAGCCCCATAACTTCCAGCTTCTCTTCTGAAGCATGGTGTGTAGCCGGTTAAACAAATTGGTAGTTCTTTAGCTTCTAAAAGGCTGTCTCTATATAAATTTGTGAGAGGGACTTCTGCAGTTGGGATAAGGTATAGATCATCATTTTGAACATGATACATTTGTCCTTCTTTATCTGGAAGTTGGCCAGTTCCAAACCCTGAAGCTTCATTGACCAAGTGAGGGACTTGCATTTCTCGGTATCCAGCTTGAGTATTTTTGTCTAAAAAATAATTGATGAGTGCCCGCTGAAGTTTAGCCCCTTTTCCTTTATAAACAGGAAACCCTGCGCCGGTAATTTTATTTCCTAACTCAAAGTCAATAAGATCATATTTCTGTGCCAAATCCCAATGAGGCAGTGCCTGATCTCCAAGTTCTGGAATTGTTCCAGAACGAAAAATCTCTTCATTGTCCTCTTCTGTACTTCCAGAGGGAACTGTTTCATGGGGAACGTTTGGAATTTGAGTGCGTAATTCATTTAATTCCTCAGTAGTGTCATGTAGCTGATCTTGTAATGTTTTGGTTTGTTCTTTAAGGAGCAATGTCTCTTTTTTGAGCTCATTTGCTTTTTCAACTTCTCCGCTCTTAAACAGTGTTCCAATTTCTTTTGCTAAAGAATTTGCTTTAGCTAAATGTTGATCTAATTTCGCTTGCTGTGATCTACGATCTTGATCAAGACTAAGAATCTGATCTATTTTTTCAGGCGACTTAAAATTTCTTTTTTTGAGTCCAAGGAGAATAGTGTCTTTATTTTCTCTTATGTAGTGCAATGCAAGCATAAAATTTCTTTTTGCAAAAATAATGGAATTTTAATGGAACCCTTTTTTGATTAAGGTTCTTTTACAAATTTCTTTGTCCTTTTTTAGTTGGATTTTTAAATGGTCAAAAGACTGGAATTTTTCTTCATCTCTAATTTTGTCCAGAAATTTGATTTTTAAATTTTGGTCGTAAAGGTTTTCATCGCAATTAAAAAGGTGAACTTCCAAAGTTTCATGATCACCGTTTAGTGTTGGCCGGATACCAATATTCATCATACCAAAAAAAGGAATATCCCCGTATTCTATTGCAACGAGGTACACTCCTCTAGGGGGTACTAATTTGTAATCCTCTTTGATTAGTATATTGGCTGTGGGAAAATCTATTGTTCTTCCAAGGCCCTGACCCCGAATTACAGTGCCGCTTAATTCGAAAGGTCGCCCTAAGAAATCATGAACAAGGTCGAAATTTCCTTCTTCAATAGCGTTTCTTATTTTGGTAGAACTTACGGTAATTGAATCGATATCCTGTGCGGGTATGATATGAACATTGAATCCATAGGTTTTGCCTAAATTGACTAAGTCTTCAGCAGTAGCCTCTCTGTTCCTTCCAAAACGATGATCATAGCCTATGAGAAGAGAACTAACTTGTAATTGATCAGCTAAAATATCTCTACTAAACTCAAGAGCTGAAAGTCTTGAAAAAGATTTTGTGAACGGATGAATGATAAGGTTATCGACTCCAAGTCGTTCCAATTCTCTTTTTTTTTCTTCTAAAGTATCGATCAATTTGATATTAGATTCTTGCTGTAAAACCATTCTTGGATGCGGAAAGAAGGTCAGGATACTTGACTCATATTTTTGTTGATGTGCCAATTCTACAAGACTTCGAATGATTTTTTGATGCCCTATATGCACACCGTCAAATGTGCCAATTGTGAGTACAGATTTATTCCTAGGTTTAAAATTTTCAATATTTTGGACAACATTCATTCTCCCAAGATAATCTGATTGATTTAGTTACAAAAGTACACCAATATCACGCAAAGACTAAATTGTTTCCTTATTTTTAGATCTGACTTAATAAATTGTTTTTAGTGCAAAAGAAAACTTACAGATTCAGAACGAGTCCTATTTTAATAAGTTCTTGTCTTCTATTATTCGGGCACTTCCTTTTTAGTCAAACATCTTGGAGGCCCATACAGCAAGATATAATATCTCAAAATCCTTTACCACTTGTTAAGGAAAATTACTTTGAGTTTATAGATACCCAAAATACTTTTGAATTTTCTTCTGCAAAATCTAACACTATAAGGGTGCTATTGCCAAATGAAAAAGGTCAAGAAGAACTGTTTGAACTGAGACCAGTTCCTGTACTTTCTTTGGCATTATCAAAACAGTACAACCACATTCAGACTTTTAAAGGGAAAAGTGTTCAGAGGCCTCAAGTGAAAGTTCGTTTGAGTAAGCATCTTTCTGGAGTGAATGCTTGGATTCAATTGCCTGGAAAAGAAGATCTGTTTATTCAACCTGTTAAGGGTAAAGCGAAAGTGCATTTTGTCTATCAGAAAACAAAAAACGATAAAGCTCAAGAATTTTATTGTAAAACAATTGAAAAAGCTGCCGGCTTAAAGAATCAAATAAAGACTAAAAAATCAACTCAAGCAAATACACAATTGCGGACCTTTAGAATTGCAATTGTAGGTACTGGAGAATTCACGAATTATTGGGGCGATGATGATCCCAGTAACGGGAATAATACTGAGGATGCTTTTGGTGCTGTAGTAAGTACAATTAATCGGATCAGTCAGGTTTTTGAAGATGAGGTTGGTGTCCGACTTGAGTTAGTTTCAGATGCAACATTAATGTATGAAGATGCCAATACAGATCCATTTACAGGAAATTTTGCCTCAGAGCTTCAAACTACTTTGGACGAGGTGATTGGTGATGAAGCTTACGATTTAGGTCATTTATTTGATTTTGGAGATCCAGATGGTGATGCAGGATGCATAGGTTGTGTCTGCGAATCAAACAAAAAAGGACAAGGATTTTCTACACACCCATTTATTGATATATATGGAGGAGAGTATCGAAATGATTATTTCGACTTGGATTATGCTGCACATGAAATTGGACACCAGTTTGGGGCATACCATTCCTTTTCTTTTCAGACAGAGGGCAGAGGGTTTAATGCAGAGCCAGGAAGTGGTTCTACGATAATGGGTTATGCCGGTATCACTGGAAAAGACGATCTTCAGTTACATGGTGATCCTTATTTTCATTATTACAGTATTCAAAACATTCGGGATACAGTAGAAGAATTAAGCTGTGGGGAATCGGAAACTATTTTTCAAGAATCTTTTACTGTAGATGCTGGGTCAGATTATTCTATTCCAATCGGCACTCCGTATGAATTATCCATTCCTGAAATTGAAGGAGAAGGGATTACTTATTGCTGGGAACAGTTAGATAGTGGTCTAGTAACTTCTGAGAACTTTGGTCCTTATGAAGTTTTTGGAAGTATGGCACGGTCACTTCCGCCAAAATCCATTCCATCCAGAATTATACCGAATAAGGAACAGCTTTTATCTAATTCACTAACACAAGAAAATCCTGGTGTAGATGACGCATGGGAAACTACCTCTTTGGTTGAAAGAAAATTGAATTGGGGATTGAGCGTACGAAAAGAGCAGGGAGATTTTGTTCAAGTTGCTCAGGATAAAATGGAAATCGCAGTTGTGAAAACAACGACTCCTTTTGCCGTAAAGTCACAGGCACGTGAATCTTTAGTCTGGTACGGGGGATCGAATCAAAAAATCCTTTGGGATGTAGCCCAAACTAACGAAGCACCATTTAATGTAAGTACTGTAGAAATTCTACTTTCCATAGACGGAGGAGAGAATTTTTCTTTGGCGCTTTCAGGAAGTGCTCCAAATACAGGAGAGGCATGGGTTTCTATTCCAAATAATATTGATACTTCAAAAGCTCGACTAAAGGTCAAGGCAAATCAAGGGATATTTTTTGCTTTGAATTCAGCTAATTTTTCAATTGTATCTCGTGATCTTGTTTTGAATTTTGAAGATTTTCAGCAAGAAAATTGTGATTCAGATAGTATACAATATAATTTTGAAATTGAGCGTAAAGACACATTTGACTCATCCTTTACAATTCAGATGAATGACTTGCCTGAGGATGTTTCAGCAGTAGTTTCAAAAAATAATTACACTAGTTCTGATAGAATAGGTTCAATTGTTTTGAATGGATTTAGTGAATTGCCTCCCGGGGATTATGACTTTTCTGTAGAAGCAGTTTACGGTTTACAGCGGGAAGTATTTCATCTAAATTTAAAAAATAGGGAGTCAATTCAATCACCCCCTAAGATATTAAGTCCAATCGACAAAGCAGTTGATCAAAGTATCAGCACTCTTTTAAGCTGGGAAGGAGATGAAAACATTGATTCCATTTTAGTTCAAGTAGCCACAGATGCTTTATTTCAAAATAAAACTTTAGAAGCCACAACGACACAAACTCAACTGACAATTTCCGATTTATCTCCAAATCAAAAGTATTATTGGCGAATAAAAGGAGAAAATTATTGTGGCTCATCTGACTTTTCTGAGACTTATTCTTTTTCTACCAATGTTTTGTCTTGTGTTGAGGTAGAAGCCGGTAATTTGCCACAGAATTTAAATGATGCTGACAGTAACTCTTATGGAGTCCTATCAAGTTCAATTGAAGTTAATTACGATTTGCCAATTCAAGATATTGATGTTTTTGTGGACATAGAACACACCTTTACAGAAGATTTAACCTTGTTCCTTCAAACTCCTGAAGGGATAAAATATTTATTGGCAAGTGGGCTAGGAGGTGATTCTGAAAACTATACCAATACGATTTTTGATGAAGAGGGAGTACTATCTATTGATGAGGGTATTTCCCCTTTTACAGGTAGTTTTAAACCCCTTGAGAGCATAAAAGATCTTTATGGCAGTTCTGCTGCTGGAACCTGGCAGCTCATCGTCGAAGATAGATTCATTGAAGATACAGGACGTTTGGTAGATTTTAAAATTTCTTTTTGTTTAGAGGGAACACCACTGCCGAATAGCGATACAGATACGATCGTTGACGAACTTGATAATTGTCCTGAAATTTCGAACCAAGATCAATCTGATATTGATCAAAATGGAATAGGAGATGTTTGTGATTTATTTTCAACTCAGAATATTACCATTACAAAAGAAGATACTAGTTGTCCAAATAAGGCAAATGGAAGTTTAAGTTTTAATGCTTTAGCGGATTTTGCATACAATGCCGATATTCGTTCTGATAATGGCTTTCAAAAAACCCTTTCGTTTTCTAATTATGGAAATTCGATTTCAAATCTTGCGGAAGGTTTATATTCTATATGTATCTATGTCGAAGATTTTCCTGAATACGAATTCTGCTTTGAATCAGAAATTACATCTCCAGAATCTCTTCAGGTATTAACTTCATTTAATAAAGCATCCTCAATTTTAAATATTGACTTAAATGGAAGTGATTCTTTTTGGGTGTCTATAAATGACGAATCTTTTATTAAGACAGATAAAAAGGAATTAGCGTTAACTTTAACACAAAAACTAAATCACGTAGTAGTTAAAACCAGTAATCCATGTCAGGGTGTTTTCGAGGAGTGGATTAACATTTCAAATTTAGCAACCGTATTTCCTAATCCAGTAGTCGAAAACGCAACGATTGTACTTCCTCAAAACATCAATGCCCAATTGAATCTTTCATCAAGTTCAGGAATGATTGTCTGGAGTAGGGAGCATGATCCAAGTCAGGGGAATACAATAGAAATTCCCATGGGAGTTTTAGGATCAGGGTTTTATATACTTCAGATAATATACCCCAATAATGTAGAAACTTTAAAATTGTTAAAGCGATGAAAAAACAGTTTTTACTTTTTGTACTAATATTAATATGGGGATGCGGTCCAGATCCTATACCATCTCCTGAACCAACAATTCTCATCAGCCCAGAAAACCTAAATTCTTGTACCACAGCAACCCCTATCAACGATTTTGAAAGTCAAGTTCGTTTTCAATGGACTGCTGCATTGAATTCGGAGACCTATGAGTTGGTAATTCAAAACACATTGTCGAATAATCAAATTAAAAGGAGTTCTTCATTGCTAACGGAGTCAGTAGCTCTTCCAAGTGGAGTTCCATACAGTTGGTATGTCAATTCAAAATCCATATTAACATCGGATATAGGAAAAAGTGAGGTTTGGTATTTTTATTTAGAAGGTGATCAGCAAAAAAGCACAATTCCCTTTCCAGCGGTTTTAATGCAGCCAGAAAATAATACTACAGTATCGCTTGATTCTAATGGGAGTGTTACCCTTAGGTGGGAAGGAAATGATTTGGATCAAGATATCATTGGCTATGATTTATATCTTGGTTCTAATATAGGTTCACTAGTTTTGGAGCAAGATGGGTTAAGTGTAAACCAAGCCTTGTTGAATCTGGATAGTAACACGAAATATTTTTGGCAGATAGTTACTTACGATTCAGAAAATAATAGCTCAAGCTCTTTAGTTTTTAATTTTCAAACAACGGACTAATCTTTATTTTCCATTGTATTTGTTCATGGTGTTTTGTATTCCCTCAAGACCAAAGCATAGTATAGCTTCAGAACAGAGTTTAAATCGTTCAAACAGAAGAGCAGTTTCCTGTTCAGTCCAAGGATCCAAGACAAACTTAACTTGATCAAGCGGCTTTGTTTCAGCACCAATTCCAAAACGCAGTCGGGAATAATTAGGAGTATTTAATTCAGATTCTATATCTTTTAATCCATTGTGTCCAGCAGGACTTCCTTTCCCTCTGATTCGTATAGTTCCAAAGGGGAGATGCAGTTCATCTGTAAGAACCAGAATATTCTCCAAAGGAATTTTTTCTTTAAGAGCCCAATGTCTAACAGCCTTCCCACTTCGATTCATGAAAGTTGTGGGTTTGATCAAAATGAATTGTCTCCCTTTTTTTTTAAAAACGCTGTAATATGCTAGTTTTTTTAATTCCCATTCACAAGTTTGTTGCTTTGCTAGATCATCTAATATTTTAAAACCCACATTATGTCTTGTGTTTTCATATTCTGATCCGATATTTCCTAATCCAACAATTAAGAATTTATTCATAGCTAAGGGTTCACTCTTTTTAAAGAAACGTTTGAAGTAAAACATGTACTAAAATAAAAAAAGCATGTGAGAACTCACATGCTTTTTTCTTGCTAAAGGGATAAATCCGTTTAGTTCTCTTCTGATGCTTCACCAGCTCCAGTTTCTGCTCCTTCTTCTGATGCTGCAGTATCACCTTCAGGAAGATCTGTGGTTTTAGCAGAAGCTCTTGAGGTTCTAACTTGACAAACCACTGTGTTATCAGGGTGAAGAATGGAATAAGTTTCTGTTTGAAGTTCTGAGGTGTACAGTTTATTTCCTAATTCTAAACCTGAAATATTGGCTACAATAACATCTGGTAAATTTTTAGGAAGTGCTTTTACACGTAGTTTTCTTTTATTTAATCGGAGTACTCCACCACTATTTAAAACTCCAGGAGCTGCACCTTCTAATTGAACTGGAATATTCAAAGAAATTTCTTTATCATCAAAAAGACGATAGAAATCGACATGAAGAATTCTGTCTGTTAATGGGTGAAACTGGATGTCTTGAAGAATGGCATTTACTTCTGTGCCGTCTTCTAGTTTAATGACCACCGTGTGGGCATTAGGGGTGTACACTAGTTTGCTGAAACCAAGTTCCGGTGCTGAAAAGTGAAGAGGTTCTCCTCCACCATACAATACACAGGGAACACTTCCAGCATTGCGTATAGCCTTAGTCGCAACCTTGCCTACGCTTTCTCTTTTAGATCCTTTAATAGTAATTGATTTCATGAATTTGTATTTACATTATAAATTTTGAACTTATTGACTGATTGTAATGAACATTTCTCATTACTTCAGCGAATAATGGGGCGCAAGATAATACTTTTACTTTAGGGTGACTAACTTTTGGGGGGATAGAATCTGTTACGATCAATTCTTCGAGTTGAGACTGCTCAATTTTCTCATATGCATTGCCTGAGAGTAAGGCGTGTGTACAGATAGCGCGAACAGAAATGGCACCTCTTTCTTTCATTAAATCTGCAGCCTTGGTGAGTGTTCCCGCTGTATCTACCATATCATCTACGAGGATAACATTTTTTCCTTCAACATTTCCAATCAACTCCATATGAGAAATAATATTCGCTTTTTCTCTCTGTTTGTAACAAATTACCACATCACTACTTAGAAATTTAGAATAAGCATAGGCACGTTTTGAACCACCCATGTCTGGCGAGGCAATCGTTAGGTCAGATAATTTTAATGAATTGATATAAGGAAGGAAAATCGTAGAAGCAAATAGGTGGTCCACTGGTTTTTCAAAAAATCCTTGAATTTGATCTGCATGTAAATCCATTGTAATGATTCTTGTAGCACCTGCAGATTCGAGGAGTTTGGCAATTAATTTTGCTCCTATTGGAACTCTTGGCTTGTCTTTTCTGTCTTGCCTTGCCCAGCCAAAATAAGGGATTACAGCAGTGATATGTCTTGCCGAAGCCCTTTTGGCAGCATCTAACATAAGGAGCATTTCCATCAGATTTTCAGAAGAAGGGTGAGTAGATCCTACGATAAAGATCCGAACACCACGAACGGATTCTTCGAATGATGGTTGAAATTCACCATCGCTGTAGCGTGAAAAGTTGATTTTACCAATCTCGATTCCAAATTTATCTGCAATAGCTTTGCCCAGTACTGCACTTTGAGTACAAGCGAAAATTTTAGCGGGAGTTTCCATAGAAAATATATCTGCACAAATGTAAAAATAAATTAATGCTTCACCTTATTGAATTTTTTAAATTGGTAGCTTAATTATTTTAGTATTTTTGTGCCCTACTTTAGACAAAGTATATTTTGCCTCGGTGGCGGAACTGGTAGACGCGCTGGATTCAAAATCCAGTTCTTTCGGGAGTGTGGGTTCGATTCCCACCCGAGGTACTTTTTAATCCGTAACAGATTGTTTTTCATGATGTTGCGGATTTTTTATTTTCTTTTTGGCAACATATTACATTTTAGACTATTTAAAAGCTAAATCGCCTCAAGTACTTCTTATTCATACTTAGGGGCATGAGTTTTATAAAACGATTTTTTTATAGAAACGGGAGGATGGGATTTGATATATAATTCATTCTCTGTAACTTAGAGGAATTATTAACCATAAATCAATTAAAATGAAAAAATTATTTTTTTGTCTATTTATTATTTCAACTATTAATCTAGTCGGTGCCCAAGAATTAAAATCACTTGATAAATTCAAAGCAAGTTTTACCATGGATTCTGCAGAATCCTTAGGTGGTGGAGAATATAAGCTAACTGCTTCAGGTCAAGCAGGTCCATATGGAAGGGTGTTTACCAATTTTCATTTTACTAACAAGTTAAATAATCAAACAGGATTAGGTGAATTTACTGGTATGGCTTGGAGTCAAGTTGAAGGAGTTATCACAGAAGCTTCTTTGCAAGGTGTTTCAAAGTTCAATGGTAAAACATTTACAGTTTATAGCTTTGATGCTTTATCTGATGGTAAAGTAATGATGTGGAAAGGAGAATTCGATTTTGTAAATAAAACCGTTGAATTAGAAGTTCAGCAAATTGAATAACAATAAAGCCTTTAGAATCAAAAAAAGCCTTCCCTAGTGGAGGGTTTTTTTGTATCAATTGATACATGCAATTCATTGAAGTCAGTGCCTTTTTGATTGTAAAGAGGAACGCACCAGTAACTCTAGGGATTTTTTAACCTACTATTTTCAAAATTGATGATCGATCTTAGATAAAAACTCATCGAGGTTGGTTAGAAAAAAGTAGTATTCCTTTAGTCGTTAATTATGATTAAACCTTTAGTTAAAAAGTATAGTTCGTACGAAATATAAAATTCATTTTTTTTTGACCAAACAGCTATCCTTTAATTATAATATTTCTAGAATAGTGCTTTTTGTATTATTAAAAGTGATGTGCTCCTTTGTTTTTTTTCCAATAAGTAATTTTCCAATTGGGCTACGGGGTGAAATACAAAAATATGTTTTAAGATCAATTTTACAGGGCGAGGCAGCTATAGCAATGTAATAATTTGCTTTGTCAGTATGTACTGCAGAGCCAATACTTATTCCTGTTTTTTTGACATGATTTTTAAGTGGTCTTAAAGCAAGAGTCTCTTGTTCTATCATTGCAATCTGATTTCCAAGTTTTTCCCGTTCTAGATGAATCATTGCTCTTCCGGTCTCATGTTTGTCGCCAGCACTACTTTTTGATTCGGACTTTAAGGCGTTTTTTAATTCGATTTTACGCTTCTCTAAAACATCTAACTTTTCTTTAAGATGGACTTCACAATGAATAAATAGCGCTTCTTTTATCATGGAAAAGGATTGATCAAATTTTAATTAAAGAGAAATTTAAATAAAAGTATTGACCACCCTATTATTAATAAAGTTCCACCTATGGGAGTGATAGGCCCTAACCATTTTAGTTTCAGTTTAAGAATAGACTGAAGTGATAGAAAGAAAATACTAAATGAAAAAAGAAAGGTTCCACTAATAAAAAGTCTGCCTATCCATTTCTTATCGTCTAAAGGCAGTACAGATAAAAGCAATAAAGCGAGACCATGATACATCATGTATTTAATACCAACTTCAAAAGATTGCAATGCTGATTCTGAAAGAAACTTTTTTAACAAGTGACTTGCAAAAGCTCCTAAGATTACTGATAATAATGAGAAAATTGCCCCGTAGATTTTGATATTATCCATATAGTAAACTTACAAAAACCCCTTCGATATTATGAATAGAAATACTAGAAATATAGGGAATATAGTATCCTGATAACTCCTGAAATGAATGCAATGGTAGAAACTCAAAATAGCCCTACTTTTACAGTTGTTGAAGCACTATAAAAATGAATGAACAAGACAAAAATAAAATCAAAGACTACAGTAAAAAAACCCCTTTATATTTAAGTAGAAGAAAATTTGATCAAGAGGGGAAGTTGACTGAAGTGATTTGCAGTAGTTGTAAAACATTTAAGCCCCTTAGCGAATTCGCTAAAAATAAAAAAGAAATTGACGGGATAGAACATAAGTGCAAAGCGTGTAAGTCTAGAAAATAGCTTTAGATTTGAAATTGGTCAAGCCCTAAAATTCAATGGTTTTAATTTTCTCCGATACACATAAGTCCAATTAAGGTTAGAGAACTGCAGGGATTCCTGAATCTTCAAAATTTAACAAAATCCTATCACATTATTTTATGAGATTAAATAGACCAATCCCCAATACTTAGATTTGGCTGTTTTCAATTCTCTTTGGAATAAAATGGGAACAGTGGCTAGAATTATTAAAAGAAAAACCTTCTAAAGCAACTGGTAGCAAAAGACATAATCCAAATTATTTAATCTACTAAAATAATTTATCTGATGTAAGATTACTTTAGTTTTGTGACAGGTAAAAACTATATATTAAAACATTAACTAGAGTATGATCAAAAAAAACGTTTCCTTTCAATGGGCATTTAAAGAATTTATCTGGCCAAGAAGAAAAATACTCTTTATTGGTCTATTTTTAATTCTGGTACGAAGTCTCTCTGGTTTGGTTTTACCCTATGCGAGCAAGTCGTTAATCGATGATGTCATTCCTTCAAAAGATACACAAGCCCTAACATTGTTGTTGATAATTGTTTGTATTGCGTTGCTTTTTCAGTCAATTAGTGCATTTTCATTAACTCGTCTTTTAAGTGTAGAAGCGCAACATCTAATTTCAATTCTTAGAGCTAAAGTACAGCAAAAACTGTTGACCCTTCCTGTTAGTTTTTTTGACAATAATAAGTCAGGTGCACTTGTTTCAAGAGTAATGACGGATGTAGAAGGTGTTAGAAATTTAGTTGGTACAGGTTTAGTTCAGTTAATTGGCGGAAGTATTACTGCTCTAATTTCCCTTTTTATTTTAATACAGATCAATGCAAAAATGACCTTATTTGTATTGTTACCAGTTCTTGTATTTGCTGGAATTGCTTTAAAAGCCTTTGGATACATTCGTCCCATTTTTAGAGCTCGTAGTAAAATTAATGCAGAAGTAACAGGACGCCTTACTGAAACCTTAAATGGCATAAGGGTAATTAAAGGGTTTAACGCTGAAGCTCAAGAGGAGAAAGTATTTGAAAAGGGTGTAGCAGATTTATATGAAAATGTAAAGAAAAGTCTAACGGCTACGGCATTTATAACAAGTTCTTCGACCTTGTTATTGGGATTAGCTTCTGCAGGTATCATGGGGATGGGAGGTTATTTTATTATGAATGATTCCATGACTTATGGTGAGTTTGTTTCTTTTACGCTATTTCTTGGTTTTATGATAGCTCCAATTGTACAGATGAGTAATATTGGTAGTCAATTAACAGAAGCTTTTGCCGGACTGGATAGAACCCAAGATTTAATGGGGATTAAGGAAGAAAATGATCTTGAAATACGAGCTATTTCCTTTGACGATATTCAAGGGAATGTTTCTTTTAAAAATGTTTTTTTTAGTTATGATGATTCAACAGAGGTCCTCCACGATATTTCTTTTAATGCACCCCAAGGAAGTGTTACCGCTTTGGTTGGTTCTTCGGGTTCTGGAAAATCTACCATTGCTGGTTTAGTTTCTGCCTTTTTGAATCCTAATTCAGGTCAGGTATTAATTGATGGTATTGATTTGTCAAAAGTCGATTTAAGAAGCTTTAGAAGTCAATTAGGCGTGGTTCTTCAAGATGATTTTTTATATGAAGGAACCATAAGAGAAAATATACTTTTCCCAAGACCCTTAGCCTCAGATGAGGATCTTTTAGAAGCGGTGAAAGGCGCTTATGTAGATGAATTTACAGATCGTTTTGAGAATGGTCTGGATACTGTTATTGGTGAGCGAGGGGTTAAATTATCTGGTGGACAGCGTCAGCGAATATCTATTGCCCGTGCTTTGTTAGCCAAACCTAAAATCGTTATTTTGGATGAGGCCACTTCCAATTTAGATACTCAAAGTGAGTCTTTTATTCAAAAAAGCTTAGCCGTTCTTATGCGCAACAGAACTACTTTCGTTATCGCACACCGTCTGAGTACAATCCAAAAGGCTGACCAAATTTTAGTCATAGAAGACGGAGACATCGTAGAGCAAGGAAAACATGATGAACTTATAGATGCAAAAGGGAGGTATTATGAATTATATACCTATCAAACTAGAATGTAATATTAGAGGAGTTTTTTTGCAAATCCCTTTGATCCTAATCAATGAAATATGAAGGTTTAGAGATGTTCTCTTCAGGGATTATTCTTTCAAAAAAATAACTATATTTGGATTTCAAGGTAAAAATCAACTGCACAATAAAATATTAATTTGAAAGATTTCCTTTCTACTTTTTGTCTTAAATGAAAAAAAAATATTTGAGTTTCTGGCAGATCTGGAACATGAGTTTTGGGTTTCTAGGGATACAGTTTGGTTTTGCTTTGCAAGGAGGATTCATGTCCAGAATATTTCAAACCTTAGGAGCGGAAGAGTCTGAAATTCCTTTGCTTTGGATTGCTGCCCCTCTCACGGGATTGATTGTACAGCCCATTATTGGATACATGAGTGATAACACTTGGCACCCGACACTAGGTCGTCGGAAACCTTATTTTTTGATAGGTGCCATACTCAGTTCTGTTGCTTTATTTTTTGTTCCTTATTCACCTACATTATGGATTGCAGCTGGTTTTCTATGGATACTTGACGCATCGATTAATATAAGTATGGAGCCTTTTCGAGCTTTGGTTGCAGATAAGTTAAACGAAGACCAAAGAACTTATGGATTTGTTTTACAAACATTAATTATTGGTATAGGGACTTGGGTTGCAAGTAATCTTCCCTGGTTTGTTACGAAAATGGGAGTGAGTAACGAAGCAATAGCAGGAGAAATCCCTATGTCAATAAAGGTTGCTTTTGCTATTGGAGCTTTAGTGTTCTTTTTGTCTATTTTGTTCACTATCTTAACTACCAGCGAATATCCACCTGAGGATTTAGAAGCATTTCGGGCAAAGAAAAAACAGAATTTTAGTCAAAATTTAAAAGAATTTTTCAATCAATTTTTATCTATGCCGACCACTATGAAAAAGCTTGGGCTTATTCAATTTTTTAGTTGGTTTGCTTTTTTCACCATGTGGAGTATGGCCAATCCAGCCATAACGGAACACATTTTTAATGCTCCAGTTCCAATTGAATCAGACTATGATTTATCCATTCCAGCTCAGGCAAATGAATTTTCAGCGGCTAATTTTAGATTTCAAGAAGCTTCCAATAGTACGGGTTCTTACATGGGAATTTATGGGTTATCCTCTATGGTTTTTGCCCTTTTATTGACACTCTATACTGCTACGAGAAAAATCAGTCAAAAATACGTTCACATGGCATCTCTATTCCTTGGTGGGTTGGGATTTCTAATCATGTTTTATATTGAGGATCCAAGTTATTTAACACTTTCTTTCATCCTAATCGGTTTTGCATGGGGGAGTGTTTTATCAATGCCCTATGCAATGCTGTCAGGTGTTGTAGATGAAAATAATTTAGGAGTTTCTATGGGTTTATTCAATATGTTTATTGTCCTACCTCAAATTATTGCAGCTACAGGCGGGATAAATTTTCTGACTTCTTTTCTTGGGGATCAACCAATTTTTGCAATGGTAGTTGCGGGATTATCACTATTCATTGCGGCAGCACTAAATTTTTTAATAAAAGATCATAATTTATCTTGAAGACAAAACAGAACTATCCAACTTTTATTTTTGATCTTGACGGAGTCATTACAAAAACAGAGGCCTATCACTTTCAAGCTTGGAAGCAAACAGCTTCTCTTTTTGATTATGAACTTACCCATGAGAATAACGAACAATTGAAAGGTGTGAGTCGAGTAGATTCATTGAAAAAAATTCTTGAATGGTCAGATAGTGAAATTTCAACAGAAATGTTTGAGCGATTGTTAAAGGAAAAAAACGATCGGTATCTAAAAGCTTTAACGGAACTATCTGAAAAGGATATCATTGAAGGCGTTTATGAATTTATTTTAGACGCCAGAAATCATCAACATACAATAGCATTATACTCCTCGAGTAAAAATGCAGAATTTATTCTATCTAAATTGAAAATCATTGATCTATTTGATGTTCGTGTAGATGGTAATGATGTCACCCAGTCTAAGCCTCATCCAGAAGGATTCGAAATTGCAGCGAAATTAGCAAACTCTCCACCTTCTAAATGTGTAGTTTTTGAAGATTCAAGTGCGGGTGTTATAGCTGCAAATCAAATTGGAATGACTACTGTAGGCATTGGAAATGCAGATGACTTGTCAATGGCATCTCGTATCTGCAAAAATTTTATAGAAATAGCATTAAACGATTTTAAGGCATGATCAACTACATCAAAGAAGATGAATGGTCTATTATAGAAGAAGGTTTTGATCAAAGTCATATTCTAGCTTCAGAAAGTATTTTTAGTATTGGTAATGGAAAATTTGGTCAACGAGCCAATTTTGAAGAGGATTATTCAGGCGAACACCTTTATGGTAATTATATCTCGGGGATATATTATCCAGACCGAACAAAAGTAGGTTGGTGGAAAAAGGGATATCCTGAATATTTTGCCAAAACAGTGAATTGTCCAGCTTGGGGAGGTATCCGTTTTGAAGTAAATGGGGAGTTGCTTGATTTAAATCGATGTAAAAAAGTAAATCATTTCTCTCGAGAACTCAATATGAAAGAGGGATGGTACCGAAGGGATTTTACCGTTGAACTACAAAATGGAATTCAACTTCAGGTATCTTCAATTCGCTTTATCTCAATGGCAATGGAGCAGCTAGGAGCATTGAAATACACACTTACTCCGCTGAATCAAGCTGTGACGCTTCAAGTAATACCCAATATCAAGCACGATACTAAAAATAAAGACTCTAATTGGAACGAACCATTTACAGAAGATTTAGACACAAGTATCGAAAAAAACCACATTCTCCATCACTCTCGTGTGTTGAAGTCAGATTTTCAAATCTGTACTTTTAACAGCACCCAATTTCAGATGAATGGGAATGGATTTGAGCTTGAAGGAGAACCATTGACCAATGATTCCATTGCAGGTATAAGCTACAAGATAGAAGTTGAACAAAATAGCAGTTTATCTGTAATTACCTTTGGAGGGTACACCAATTCTGTAGATTTTCCAGAACAGAATTTAAAAAATATCGCCCTTCACACCCTTATTAAGGCAGAGTCCTATGGATTTGATGCGCTTTTAAAACAGCATGTATCTGAATGGGAAACAATTTGGAAGAATTCTGATATTAAAATTCATGGTGATGTTAGTGCACAGCAGGCCATTCGTTTTAACATCTTCCATCTCAATCAAACTTACACTGGGAAACACGCCAATTTAAACGTCGGCCCCAAAGGATTTACAGGTGAAAAATACGGTGGGGTTACCTATTGGGATACGGAAGCCTATTGTCTTCCTTTTTATTTAGGTACAAAGAGCAAAAGTGTAGCTAAAAACCTATTGCGTTATCGCTATAATCAATTGGATAAAGCCATAGAAAACGCATCGAAATTGGGATTTAAATCAGGGGCAGCGCTCTATCCTATGGTCACAGCAAACGGTGAAGAATGTCATAATGAATGGGAAATTACTTTTGAAGAAATTCACCGGAATTCAGCAATCGCTTTTGCAATTAAAAAATACATAGAGTACACCAATGATGAAGGACACATGGCGGAGATGGGCTTAGAGGTCCTTATCGGGATTTGTCGTTTTTGGGCACAAAGGGCAAGTTTTTCAACTCATTTGAATCTATACGTGATTCTGGGTGTTACCGGTCCAAATGAATATGAAAATAATGTAGATAACAACTGGTATACGAACTACAGCGCAAGATGGTGCCTTAGATATACCCGTGAAGTGATTGAAAAGATGTCTAAAGAAGACAGTGAAAATCATGAGCGTATTTGTCAAAAAACAGGAATAAGCAAGACTGAAATTAATCAATGGGAAACCATAGAAAATCAAATGTATTTGCCGTATTCAAGTGATTTAAGTCTTTACATTCAGCACGATGGTTTTTTAAATAAAGAATTGATTCCTGCATCACAAATTCCTGTAGATCAACGCCCTATCAATCAAAATTGGTCTTGGGATCGTATTTTACGCTCCCCCTACATTAAACAAGCTGATCTATTGCAAGGCTTTTATTTTTTTGAAGATGATTTTACTACGGAGGAACTTAAACGCCATTTTGACTTTTATGAAAATTTCACCGTTCACGAATCTTCACTTTCCCCATGTATACATTGTATTGAATCCGTTAGGTTAGATTACCTGGATCAGGCGTACACTTATTTTTTACAAACAGCACGTCTAGATCTGAATGATTATAATAAAGAAGTTCATGAAGGCCTACATGTAACTTCAATGGCAGGAACTTGGATGAGTCTTATTGAAGGATTTGCAGGGGTGAGAATTATAGACGGAAAGCTTAGTTTAGCACCAAAAATTCCAGACAAATGGACGTCATATTCTTTTCATTTAAACTTCAGAGAACGTCTGATATATGTAGATGTTAGTCATGAGAAAACGAAACTAGTCCTTTTAGAAGGGAAAGAAGTTTCGGTTCTTTTAGATAATACCACTCACTTCCTATCCACATAAATTGGAGTACTTTTTTCAACACTTAGATATTTTTTACAATATTGTTTTGATATCAGTTTAACTCTCTCTACTTTGGTTATATAAATAATCATAAATCAATTTCAATGAAAAAATTAATTCTGTCACTATTTTTATTTAGCTCACTGTCTGCTGTTTCTCAGATGAGTATTCGGGTAATTAACTTAGATGTTAAAATGGGTGAGGCCGATGAGGTAGCGAGACTGTTTGAAGGATACCACAATGTAGAGCGTAAATCCGGAGCAGCTGTTCTTCAAGTAGCACATTATTTAGATGGTGTAACCCATCGTATTATTTTTGCAGGCGACCCTGCCAATTGGGGCGAAAAAGTCCAAAAATCAGATGTAGAATGGGAAGCCTATGTTGGAAAACTAAGAACTCATTTTAATAGTGTTGATAGATCTATGGTCTTGACTAATCTCAGGTGGAGACAAGGTGATCGAGCAAAGAGTAAGGCTGCTAAACACTGGGAGATTATCCCAGAAAATCCGGAGCAATTTCTTACAGCTTATGATAAGTTTATCAAATCTATAGATGGTATTTTGGGAGATAGAATTACAAGTGTTACTTCTATAGACATGGGAGGACTTGGAGGAACGCACTCTACAGCACTTAATGGAGAAAATTTGAATGATATAGTTCTAGTTGAAAGAGCTATTCAAAAAACGAAAGCTTTCAAAGATTTTTTGAAAGAGCGTGGAGAGGTTAAACTAGTCAAAAGCTATTTCACAAACAATATTCACCTTTTTAACAAACATTAATCATAAATCAATTACAATGAAAAAAAAATATTATTTATTTATTTTACTTCTTTCTTCCATTACAATAACTGCACAAAACCTTGTTTTTGAACAGACTTTTATTAATGCAAAAAATATTCAAGCTTACGATAATTACATTGAAAATGTTTTCTCAAAGACGCATCAACAAAGATTAGATGCAGGAATTATCATAGGGTGGGATGTTTGGAAGGTTTTAGATAATCCAGCAGAAAATTTCACCCATATGCTAACAACAGTTTACGATGTTGAAATGCAAGGTAAAATTGACGATTTTAAATGGGAAAGACCCGAAAATGTCAGTCAAAGAGATATGCAGTTGAGAGGGAAAGATTTATCGGAAATAAGAGAAATCGTAGCGGTTGTAAAATACATGGGTCTAGCTCAAATCCGAAAAGAAGGAGGTGCAGAAATCCCAGATTTTATGAGCTTTAATGTCATAAAGCTAAAAGGAGATAAATGGAAATCTTATGAAAATGCTGAAATAAATGGCACTAAAAGTATTGCTGCTAATTCTTTAAGAGAAGGCTGGGATTTTGCAAGAAGAATAGATGACTATGGAACAGATATTTCGCATACCCACGTTACTGTAGACTGGTATGCTAGCCATGAAGATTATCTAAAAACTATGATGGGACGAAATATTTCAGATGCTAGTAAAGAATATCAGCAAATGATGAAGTTAAGAGACCTGCGTTATAGAGTTCTTCTAAAGAAGCATTATTCAATGAGATAAAAAAAATAAACCCTCCTATATGGAGGGTTTATTTTTTATTCTATTTCTACATTTTGGAGGAAAAAAAGAATTAAGACTCTAGAGCATTTTTACAATACATCACACTTTTTTGGATCTCTTTAATAATCGTTGAGTCTTTTGGGGTATCATATTCATATTCTATCGTTGCTGCATATTGATATTTGTTGTCTCTCATAAGCTGGAGTACCTCTGCTATGGGAGTGTTTCCTTGCCCAAAAACAACATTCTTTTTCCCGTTTTCTGGGTTTTGACGGTCTTTCACATGCATGCTCATGATATGTTGATGGTTGTTCTGAATAAAATCTATTGCATCGGTATTTCCTGCTGCAATGTAATGACCTAAGTCAAGATTCATTGCATTATTTGGAGATTGTTCTAGTGCGGTATCCCACCAATGAGGATGTTGTTGTTCATGCCCATGGTATGCAACTTTCATTCCATTTTTTTCTCCCAACTGTCCCAATTTTAGGCTATGAGAAGCTTCCTTAGGAAGTTCTAAGGTAACGTGACTAGCACCTAATAGTTTTCCTGCCTGCATGGCATAATTGATATTTTCGTCGGAATTTCCTTCTCGCAATAAGTAATCAGGTTTGAAAGCGTAAATTTCAACACCTGCACTATTGTACATTTTTCGAAGCTCGGAAAAACCATCAATGGATCTTGTTTTTTCCCAAGCGGCTACTTCTTTATCGAAGGATTCTTGTTGTTTTTTGAGATCTGCAAATTCTTTTTCTTCCTCTTTTGTCAATTCATTGTTACTTTCTTTGCGTCTTAGACGGTAGTACATTCTTCGATCCATTTTATTTTCAGGACGTCCGATAAAGGATTCTGCAACACCTCCCATTAATTCGATTGAATTTACTCCACAATCCAAAATATATTGAAGTGTAGCTTCTGCACTTTGATCTTCAAGGGCTCTAAAAGAATAGGTAATGAGTCCCAATTGTACGCCATTAATACGACTATTTGGGTTTAATAAATTGGGAATATAAGAAGGCGCTCCCCATATCTTAGAGGTGCCTAGTGAAATTCCTGATGTCACTGCAGCAACCTTTCCAATAAAAGCACGCCGTGATTGATCTTGTGTTTTCGTCTTCATAATATAAGTGTCTCCATTTGTTAAGCACCAATTTAATGATTTTTTATCATATGAATCTCACCTCTTTTTTTTTAAAAAAATTATAATAGCTAGACTTTTCTTTATATTTAACAGATGTTAAAAAAATTCAATCCAAAATATCCTTCCATAATTGATCTGCGCCAAAAGGCAAAGTCTAAAATGCCCAAATTTGCATTCGAATATTTAGACGGAGGTTGTAATGATGATTTTAATATACATAAAAATACTTCTGAGATTAGAGCTGTTGAACTACTCCCGGAATATCTCAAAAAAAAGGTTCATGTCAGTTTAAAAACAAAATTATTTGGCACTCAATATGACGCTCCCTTTGGTGTCGCTCCCATAGGACTCCAGGGATTAATGTGGCCCAAGGCACCAGAGATTTTAGCTCAGGCTGCTTTTGAGAACAACTTACCCTTTATATTGAGTACTGTAACAACATCAAGCATTGAGAAAATAGGAACAATAACAGAAGGTAAAGCCTGGTTTCAGTTGTATTATCCTGCCAAAGAGGTTGTAAGAAAAGATCTAATAAATCGAGCAGCAGATGCAGGTTATCCTGTACTGGTTTTACTCAGTGATGTGCCAAGTTTTGGATTTAGACCTCGTGATATACGTAACGGTTTGGCTATGCCACCAAAAATGTCCCTTCGCAATTTTTATCAAATAGCTAAACGACCTGAGTGGGCTTTGAAAACATTATTTAATGGTCAACCTGAATTCGAAACCTTAAAACCATACATGCCCAAAGGTTTGAATTTGAGTCAATTGGGAAAGTTTATGGATGAAACTTTTGATGGTCGATTGAATGAAGAAAAGATAAAGCCCATAAGGGAACAATGGAAAGGGAAGATTGTATTGAAGGGTGTAGCTTGCGAAGCCGATATGGAAAAAGCAATTCGATTGGGAATTGATGGAGTCATTCTTTCTAATCATGGAGGCCGTCAGTTAGACGCTGGCCCTTCTACTATTCACACTTTGCAAACACTTCGTGAAAAATACCAAGATAAAATTACCATAATGATGGACAGTGGAATTCGTTCCGGACCAGATGTTGCTAGAACTCTTGCTGAAGGAGCAGCCTTCACCTTTTTAGGAAGATCTTTTATGTATGGTGTTGGTGCACTAGGGAATAAAGGTGCAATGCATACAATGGATTTAATTAAAACAGAGTTGCAACAAGTAATGGAGCAAATTGGATGTGAAAAAACAATTGATTTACCTAAATTCTTGAATAAGAAATGAAGTATACTATAGGGTATGATATAGGCAGCTCTTCTGTTAAAATAGCTCTGGTTGAGGCAAATTCAAACAGGAAAATGGCAGTGATTTCAGAACCTCATGAGGAAATGCCCATATTGGCGATTAAAGCAAATTGGGCAGAACAAGATCCCGAAATGTGGTGGCAACATTTGTGTGTAGGTACCCAAAGGATTTTAAGTGAAAATAATGTAAATGCAAATCAGATATTAGCAATTGGTATTTCCTATCAGATGCACGGACTTGTGGTATTGGATAAAAATAAAGCACTTTTACGTGATTCTATAATTTGGTGTGACAGTAGGGCTGTCGCTATTGGTGAAAAAGCAGCACAAGATATTGGTGAGGAAAAATTTGGTACTCGCTTATTTAATGCACCTGGAAATTTTACCGCTTCTAAGTTAAAATGGGTAAAAGATAATGAACCCCACATCTATGAGAAAATCGCTTATTATATGTTACCAGGTGATTTTATCGCCTACAAATTTACTGGCGAAATAGCCACAACCATCAATGGTTTGTCAGAAGGGATGCTTTGGGATTTTAAAGAAAAAAAAGTCGCAAATTGGTTATTGGATTATTATGGTATTGATAACAGTCTTACCCCACCATGTGTCAATAATTTTGATGATCAAGGGCAAGTCAATGCACAGGCGGCAGCTCAGAGTGGTTTATTAGAAGGAATTCCCTTGCGTTATCGTGCAGGAGATCAACCCAATAATGCTCTGGCATTAAATATTTTAAAACCCGGAGAAGTAGCTGCCACAGGGGGTACTTCAGGAGTATTGTTTGCAGTTTCTGACAGAAATTCATCAAAGGAATTTTATCGTGTCAATCATTTTGCACATGTTAATTATACCCCAGAGCAACCCCTAATAGGAACACTCTTGTGTGTGAATGGGGCAGGAATTCAATACAGTTGGTTGCGTAAAATGGCAAATCATACTGATTTTAATACAATGAATAGTTTGGCGGAAAAAGTGCCTATTGGAAGTGAAGGGTTGATCAATCTTCCATTTGGTAATGGGGCAGAACGAATGCTGAACAACAAAACACCTGGAGCACAGTTTTCAAACTTAAACCTAAATCAGCATCAACAAGGACATTTATTCAGGTCTGCACTTGAGGGAATAGCATTTTCTTTTGCTTATGGTATGGAAATCATGCAAAAAGACGCGTTGAATATAAATGTTATACGCGCAGGAAACGATAATCTTTTCCGCTCTAAAATTTTTGCAGATACTGTCGCAAGTCTTATTGGCCAACCCATTGAGATTTATAATACAACTGGAGCAGTAGGTGCCGCTCGTGCCGCAGGAGTAGGATATAATGGTTTAGAAGAGTACAGTCAAAGTATCTCATCAATAGATCGTATGAGTGAAATATTGCCTCAAAAAGAAGCTAGCTTGTATCGTTTGGCATACGATAAATGGAAAATAGAATTAAAGTCTAAATTAGAAAACTTAAAAGTAGAATTATGATAACTACAGGAAATAAAGAATTTTATAAGGGTATAGGTGAAATTAAATTCGAAGGAAAAAATTCGGATAATCCACTAGCATTTAAATATTACAATCCCGATCAGCTTGTAATGGGGAAAAGCATGAGAGATCATTTTAAATTTGCAATTGCATACTGGCATAGCTTCTGCGGACAAGGTGGAGATCCTTTTGGACCAGGGACACAACAATTTCCTTGGGATGAATCTACAGATCCTATTCAGCGAGCTAAAGATAAAGCCGATGCTGCTTTTGAATTTATTACAAAAATGGGCTTCGATTATTTTTGTTTTCATGATGTTGATTTAGTAGATGAAGCACCAACTTTAGCAGAAAATGAAAAACGTTTAAAAACAATTGCAGATTATGTTGCAGCCAAACAGAAAGCCTCTGGAGTAAAATTACTTTGGGGTACAGCAAACTGCTTTTCGAATCCAGTCTATATGAATGGTGCGGCAACCAATCCAGATTTTAATGTAGTAGCACGAGCAGGTGCTCAAATAAAAATGGCATTGGACATTACGATTGCTTTAGGAGGAGAAAATTATGTGTTTTGGGGTGGCCGGGAAGGCTATATGTCTTTATTGAATACTGATATGGGTAGAGAATTGGATCATATGGGACAAATCTTAACAATGGCAAGAGATTATGCTCGTTCTCAAGGCTTTAAAGGTAATTTCTTTATTGAACCAAAACCTATGGAGCCAATGAAACACCAATACGATTTTGATGCAGCTACAGCGATAGGATTTTTAAAAGAGTACAATCTTGATAAAGACTTTAAGCTCAATATAGAAGTCAATCATGCAACTCTAGCACATCACACTTTTGAACATGAATTGACTGTAGCAGCGAATGCAGGTATGTTAGGAAGTATAGATGCCAATAGAGGCGACAATCAAAACGGATGGGATACAGATCAATTTCCTGTGAACATTTATGAAGTTACCGAAGCTATGCTGGTATTTTTAAGAGCGGGAGGAGTACAAGGTGGAGGAATAAATTTTGATGCGAAAATAAGAAGAAATTCAACGGATTTGGAAGATATTTTTCATGCGCATATTGGAGGTGCTGATGTTTTTGCCAGAGCCTTATTGACCGCAGAAAAAGTGATTAATGATGGAGGTATAGAAAAACTAAGAAAAGCTCGCTATGCTTCTTTTGATCAGGGAGAAGGACAGCGTTTTGAACAAGGAAAGTTAAATCTTCAGGAGTTGTCCAAAATTGCTTTGGACAAAAATGAACCACAACGAACAAGTGGAAAGCAAGAAAGGTATGAGAACATACTTAATCAATACATATAGAAGACTATTTTCATTAGGAGCTAGATTATTTTTTATAATTGTGATTCTTACGAGTGGGGGATGTGCTGAAACAAGTTCAACAAACCCCCCCTCCATTGTAAAAGATGGAATGGTTTTGATTCCTGCTGGGAGTTTTCAGATGGGGAGTGAAGGTGAATTTGCTCGGCAAGATGAATCCCCAATTCACATGGTTTCTGTAGATGCTTTTTGGATGGATCAAACAGAAGTGACCAATGCACAGTTTAAAGCATTTGTTGATGATACAGGATATATCACCACAGCTGAAATAAAACCAGATTGGGAAACTTTAAAAAAAGAGCTTCCTCCCAACACCCCCAAACCGCATGACTCTCTTTTACAAGCAGCTTCTTTAGTTTTTGAGGCAACAGACGGTCCAGTTAATTTAAATGATTTTGGATCATGGTGGCAATGGAAACCCAAGTCCAATTGGCGAAATCCAAAAGGTCCAGGAAGTTCAATTGAAAATAAATTAGATCATCCAGTAGTTCATATTTCTTGGTATGATGCTCAGGCCTATGCAGTATGGGCTGGAAAAAGATTGCCAACAGAAGCAGAATGGGAGTGGGCTGCCAGCGGAGGGAATCAGGGGAATGTATATCCATGGGGAAATGAATCCATTAGCAAAGGGAGCCCAAAAGCAAATAGTTGGGAAGGTAGTTTTCCATATCAAAACACTATGAAAGATCAGTTTTTTTACACTGCTCCAGTTGCATCATTTAAACCCAATTCTTTTGGTCTTTACGATATGGCCGGTAATGTGTGGGAATGGTGTTCCGATTGGTATGATTTTAGATATTATAAAACCATTGAAAACAAAAAAACGATTAATCCTCAAGGTCCTGTGGACTCCTTTGATCCCTATCAACCATATCTCAAACAAAAAGTAATGCGAGGCGGGTCTTTCCTCTGTAATGATGCATATTGTTCTGGCTACAGAGTAGCTTCCAGAATGAAATCAACTCCTGATACAGGATTGCAACATACAGGTTTTAGATTAGTTAAATCATTGGACTTATAAAAGAATTTAAATTCTATTAATAAAAAAATGACACACCGTCATTTTTTTATTAACTTCGTACAAAATAACCTATTTATGAAAATTTTGGTGTGCATTAGTACGGTACCAGATACCACTTCAAAAATCAATTTTGTTAATCAAAACCAAGCCTTTGACACTCAGGGTGTAACTTTTATTATTAATCCTAATGATGAATTTGGTTTAACAAGAGCTATCTGGTTTCAACAGAAAGAGGGTGCGGATGTTACCGTAGTCACCGTTGGAGATTCTAGCTGTGAACCGATCTTGAGGAAATGTCTCGCTATTGGAGCTGATCGTGCTATCAGAATTGATGCTACACCCATGGATGGTTTTTATGTTGCCTCCCAGTTGTCAGAATTAGCAAAAAAAGAGACGTATGACTTAATAATTACAGGTAGAGAGTCTATTGATTACAATGGTGGTATGGTAGGCGGAATATTAGCTACATTTCTGGGACTTCCTTATCTAGCGAATTGTAATGGATTGGAGAAAGACGGAACAACTTTCAATTTAGAAAGAGAAATGGATGGAGGAAAGGAATTACTGAAAGCGAGTTTCCCCATAGTTATAGGAGCTCAAAAGGGTCTGGTAGAGGAGAAAGATTTAATTATTCCAAACATGAGAGGAATTATGCAGGCAAGACAAAAACCACTGGAGGTTGTTCCTGCTGTTAATTTGGAGGCAGGAAGTTCAATTGAATCATTTGAGAAACCACCAGCAAAGGGTCCAGTTAAACTTGTAGACTCAAGTAATATTGATGGTTTGATAGACCTTTTACAAAACGAAGCCAAAGTCCTTTAAAAAAAAATTATGTCAGTAATAGTTTACATTGAAACACAAGATCAGGAAATTAAAAAATCCAGTTTAGAGGTAGCTTCCTATGGAAGAGCAATAGCCGATGCTCAAGAAACTTCTTTAGTGGCTGTTACCTTTGGATTAGAAAATGGATCAGCTTTGAAGCAGTATGGTGTCGATACTATAATTAACGTTCCAACAGAGGGCGAACAGTATTTTAATGCCGATCGTTATAGTACGACTTTAGCTAAAATAGCGGACAACGAAGGTGCAAAACTTCTCATTATAAGCAGTTCTGCAAACGGACGTTATCTTGGGCCTATCGTAGCAACAAAATTTCAATCCACCTATTTTTCTAATGTTATTGGATTGCCACTCAGTTATGATCCACTAACAGTAAAACGTTCTTGCTTTACTAACAAGGCTTTTAATCAAAGCACCAGTCAAAAAGCTCGAGTAGTCATTTCTTTATCCTCAAATTCTTTTGGAATAATAGAAAAGGATGGAAAAGGTGACTTAAAGACAGCTGAATATGCGGCCTCAACTTGTGATTTGAGGGTTGAATCCGTTGAAAAATCTTCCAATAAGGTAAGCATCGCAGATGCGGAGATTGTGATCTCCGGTGGGAGGGGGTTAAAAGGTCCAGAAAATTGGCATTTAATTGAAGATCTTGCAACAGTTTTGGGAGCAGCCACAGCCTGTTCAAAGCCAGTTTCTGATATGGGTTGGCGTCCACATAGCGAACATGTAGGACAAACAGGAAAACCTGTTGCTTCTAACCTCTATATCGCTATAGGTGTTTCTGGAGCAATTCAGCATTTGGCAGGAATTAATTCCTCAAAAGTGAAAGTTGTAATTAATAATGATCCAGAAGCTCCCTTTTTTAAAGCCGCTGACTATGGTATTGTAGGTGATGCTTTTGAAGTGGTTCCTGAACTAATTTCAAAATTGAAAGTTTTAAAAGGAGCTTAAGTGATGTAAAAGACATGATTAATAAATCCGTAGAGAATGTAAAAACTGCCCTTGAAGGAATTCAAAACGGAATGACCTTAATGCTTGGAGGTTTTGGTTTATGCGGTATTCCAGAAAATTTAATCAAGGAAATTTCAAAATCCAATTTTTATGATTTCAAATGTATTTCAGCAAATGTAGGTACAGATGATTATGGTTTAGGTCTTTTGATTAGAAAGAAAAAAATTAAAACCATGATTGGTTCCTATGTGGGAGAAAACGAAGAGTTTGAACGTCAGATGCTAAACAAAGAAATAGATGTAATCCTTACACCTATGGGTACATTAGCAGAAAAGTGTAGGGCAGCAAAAATGGGAATCCCCGCTTTTTACACACCAGCAGGTTATGGAACGGAAGTTGCTATTGGTAAAGAGGTTCGATCTTTTCATTCTAAAAAGTATATTTTAGAAGAAGCATATCAAGCAGACTTTGCATTAATAAAAGCTTGGAAAGGAGATCAAGCAGGAAATCTCATTTTTAGAGGAACAGCTAAAAATTTTAACGCTATCATGTGTGGTGCAGCTTCGACTACTGTTGTTGAGGTAGAAGAATTAGTTCAAGTAGGGGAATTGGATCCCAATCAAATCCATACTCCTGGAATTTTTGTCGATCGTATTTTTCAAGGGGATTCTTATGAAAGAAAAATTGAGAAGCTAACTTTATCAAAACCTTGATTTATGGCACTTAATAAAAATCAGATTGCAAAGCGTATTGCTCAAGAACTTCAAAATGGTTTTTATGTTAATTTAGGAATTGGTATTCCAACCTTGGTTGCAAATTTTGTTCCAGTTGGAATTCAACTAGAATTTCAAAGTGAAAATGGCATTTTAGGAGTAGGCCCTTTTCCTGATGCAGGAGAAGAAGATCCGGATATAATTAATGCGAGCAAAGAAACTATAACGACTCTTGGAAGTTCCAGCTTTTTTGATGCTGCTACTAGTTTTGGAATGATTAGAGGAAAGCATATCGATCTCACAGTTTTGGGAGCTATGCAGGTAGATCAGCAAGGAAATATAGCCAATTGGAAAATTCCAGGAAAATTAGTGAAGGGTATGGGAGGCGCAATGGATCTGGTCGCTTCCGCAAAACAAATTATTGTAGCGATGATGCATACTGATCGGCAAGGGATTTCAAAGCTTAAGGCAAAGTGCTCTCTTCCCCTTACAGGTGTTGGTTGTGTAAATCGAATTGTAACAGACCTCGCTGTAGTTGATATTACTCCTGAGGGTTTTTATTTAAAAGAGCGAGCCCCAGGAGTCCAGATTGATCAAATTATTCACGCTACAGAGGGTAAATTAATTGTTCCTGAGGATGTTCCTCAAATGCAATTGGATTGATAATCGAATTACCCTAGCGTTATTTTCATATTTTTTTATACTTTTATTTAAATATCACTATCATGAAAACAAGATTCCTGTTCACTACATTTAGCATTGCATTTTTACTTCTTAGTTGTCAAAACTCACAAAAAAAACAACAAGAAAAAACCCCAGAGTCTACTGAGATTAAATCAGAAGATTGGATTAACCTGAGTAATTCAAATTCACTGGAGGGATGGCACATTTATCAAAATGAATCGGGTGAGAAGACAGGTTGGTCTGTTTCAGAGGGAGTTTTTACATACAATTCTGAAATGGCAGAAGGGAATGGTAATAAAAGTTTAATTACGGATGAGAAATATAGCAGCTTTGAAATAAAGTTTGATTGGAAACTTTCTCCCAACTCTAACAGCGGATTTATGTGGGGAGTGAGTGAGGATTCAAAATACGATCATCCATATTTAACGGGGCCCGAAATTCAAATTATCGATGCTGAAATCTATGGAGATGATCCTAAAAATCAGATTCATACAACTGCTGCACTTTATGATATGATAGCTCCAGACCGTGTTATGGCAAAAGCAGCAGGGGATTGGAATACTTATCACATCACAATAAATCAAGAAGCCAATGTGGGCACAGTTGTCCATAACGGTGAAGAAATTAACCGTTTTCCACTTCATGGACCTGAATGGGATAATTTGGTAGAAAACAGTAAGTTTTCCGACATGGAAGGATTTGGGAAATACAAAGAGGGACATCTTTGCCTTCAAGATCATCCCGGTATCATTTCATATAGAAATATCAAAATCAGAAAGCTATAATATTGAATTTTCAAAAAAGCATATTGCCCCTTATTTATAAAATCTATGCTTTTGGATTGGTTTTTTTCTTTCTTGTTCCTTCTGGACTCAAGCTAATCCATGCTTATGAGTTTCATACTATTCAAAATGAATGTAAACATAGTACAACACATATCCATGCTAGCAGTTTGCACAATGATGTTTTGGATTATTATTTTCACGTTTTAGCTGAATCTCAATCAAAATCATTTGATATAGATACCCCGCTGATTTTCAGAAAAAAATCTGCAGATTATCGTTTTTCACTGTACAAATCAGAACTCCTTTTTTCCTCGACAAGAGGACCTCCTAATTGTTGATTTTATCAAAACCTAATTCAGAGTCTATCTCTTACTAGGGATGACATGTTAAAATCAATAATTATATTCTAATGAAAGTAAACATATCAATGATGCATATTGCATCAATATTAATATTAACAACTGTATTCTCTTGCACAAAAACAGATCCAGAACTTGTAGATGAGCAAGAATTAATTACCTCGGTTATCCTAACTTTTACTAGTGATGGCGAAGAAGATCAACAAGTTCGTTGGACCACTCAATTAAACGAAAATCCTACCATTACATTAAATTCTAACAGCGAGTATGAAGTGGCAGTTTCTTTTTTAGATGAAAGTGACCCTACTGACGTTGAAGATATTACAACTGAGGTGAAAATGGAAGCAGACGAGCATCAAGTATTTTTTGAGTTCTCTGGCGTACCCATCGAATTTGGTCAAGCTGTTTCGGATGTATTGGATACTAATCAAAACCCTTTATATATAAATAGTCTTTGGTCTACTTCAAGTCCTGGAAGCGGAGCAGTAAGAGTTTATTTAATTCATGAACCGATTCAAAAAAATAGTTCAGACAGAAATGGCTTTGGAGGCGAAACAGACGTAGAAGTTGATTTTTCTATCCTTGTTAAAGATTAAATCATGTAATTATTTTGAACATCATTAAGCGGTTAGTCTTATTTTTTATTTTGCTCCTCACTTCAATTATTCACGGTCAAACTTGTGATTTTCGTATCCTAGGTATCGTAAAGGATTTGCATGATGGGGAGCCAATTTTTGGTGCTGTTGTCGAAATTAAAGGAACTGACTTTTATGGGCAAACGAATAAAGAAGGTTATTTTGAACTTACTGGTATTTGTGAAGGTTCCGTCCAAATTATTGTTTCACACATTCAATGTAATCCTGTCGAAAGAAGCTTGACCATTGAGTCAGATGTAGAATTGAGTTTTGCTTTAGAGCATCATATCAACGAACTCGAAGAAATTATCCTTATTGAAAATGGGATTACCCAGGTAAATACTAGTGTCAGTGAGTCTCAAATGAATGCGGACCAGTTGGCTAGAATGAGTAATCAAAGTTTGGCAGAAACCCTGAATGTTTTACCCGGAGTATCTGCTCTAAAAACAGGAAGTTCCATTGCAAAACCAATGATTCATGGACTATATGGAAGTCGAGTTGCAATCATTGCAAATGGGATGAGATTACAAGATCAGGAGTGGGGTGCAGACCACGCTCCCAACATTGATCTAAATGGATTTGAGAGTGTGCAAGTAGTCAAAGGTGCAGCAGCACTAAAATACGGAGGGGATGCTTCAGGGGGGATGATTGTGCTTTCTCCTCAACGAATCAGATTAAAAGACAGTCTCTATGGAAATACTATCCTCAATGGGGTCGATAACGGAAAAGGAGGGGGTCTAAGTAGTCGATTGACCAAATCGTATGACAACGGTTTCTATTTTTCAGGTCAGTTAGCAACCAAGTATTTTGGCGATCGTCAAGCTCCAGATTACTTCTTGACAAATACAGCTTTAAAAGAGTCTAGTTTGGGGTTTACCTTTGGTCGTTCGAGAATTTTAAAAGGTTGGCAATTGAAATACACTCGTTTTCAAAACGAGACCGGTATCTTACGTTCTGCGCACATCGGGAATATTCAAGATTTATTGCGTGCTGTTGAATCAGAAATTCCCCTTAGAGTAGAACCATTTGATTATGCAATAGAGGCACCTAAACAGCAAGCATTACACCAAAGCTTACAGGCAAGCTATTTTAATCAAATTTCGGATCAATCATTAATTCGAATAGATTATAATTACCAAATCAATTCTCGAAAAGAGTTCGATGTTCGTAGGGCAAATCGATCAGAACTCCCCGCAATTGACCTAACCCTACAGACACACGATTTTCTGGGAAGTATCAAGTGGAGGAATGGATTTGATTGGGAGTTTGAATGGGGTCTAAACGGCTTGCTTCAAGATAATTTTTCGAATCCCGAAACTGGAGTAAAAAGACTCATTCCTGATTATCTCAAGTATCAAATAGGAAGCTTTATCACTGGAAATTATAAGCCGTCCAATATTTTTAATTGGGAATGGGGATTGCGTTTTGACAAAGTTTTTATGGATGCCCAAAAATTCTATGATACTGAGGACTGGATTGAAAGGGGTTACAATCTTATGTATTCGGATTACGAACAAAAAAATTTTGGAACACAGTTGTTGGTTAATCCAAAGTTAAATTTTTTAAATATTAGTGCACAGACTGGAATAGCAATTCGTTTAAGTGATTCAGATAAAACAACTCTTTCATATATTCTCACCCAGCGCGCACCCAATGTATCAGAGCTTTTCAGTGATGGATTACACCATTCACTTGCAACCATTGAGTATGGAAATCTTACCCTTGATAAAGAGACGTCTCATAAAGTACTCCTCGGTTTTAAAAAAGAAAATACTAGATTAAGTTTTGGGATAGATTCTTATTTAAATTCAGTTTCTAATTTTATTTATATTGAACCTACTGGGGTAGAGCAAACTACAAGGGGTGCTTTTCCTGTATGGTCGTACAACTCGACGAAGGTTTTTATGTGGGGATGGGATGTTTTTGGGGAAATTCAGTTTGCTCAAGATTTAGAGTATACGTTTAATGCTGCTTACACCTACGCCCAAGATCTTACAAAAAATGAACCCCTAATATTAGTTCCTCCATTTGCTTTTAATCAGCAGATGGCCTATACTTTCTCAAAAAAGAATATTGAAATTTTGTTGTCACATCGTTTTACAGGAACTCAAAATCGATTTCCTGACACAAATTTTAGTGTAAATCTTATTGAGTCAGGGACAATAATTCAAAAACAATTAGATGTAAGTACTCCACCTACTGGGTATCATAACTTAGATATTTATTTTTCATTACCTTTAACAAACCAAACTAGTTTTAAAAGTACGATAAGACTAATCGTATTGAATTTAACCAATACAACCTACAATGACTACTTAAATAGATTACGATATTATGCAGCTGAAATTGGGCGCTCAGTTCAACTTCAACTTGTTTTAAAATATTGAATATAATTTCACATGAAGCCCCTCATTATTACGGTATTTATTCTCGTTACCTTGTTGGATTCCTATCTTTATGGACAGGATCTTAAAAACTACCAGTTTTACGTAGAACCTTTAATAATACCCTCTATTTTTCTTTATTATTTAATCAGTTCCAAAAAGAAAAGTCTAATGATTTTTTTAGCTTTCCTATTTGTCTGGATGGGGGATATGTTTTTGATGATCGAGCTTTCACCTGATTTTTTAAAATGGGCTGTCTTTTTTTATTGGATAATGCAATTGTGCTTTTTTAAATTGTATAGTAACTATTGGAAAGGGTATTCATTCAAGGCTCATTTTTTAGGATTTTTAATTTACGGCTCATACTTTTCTGTTTTTTTAAATCATGTCTATAGCTCTTTAGGAGATATGAAGCTTCATGGAATTATATATGGCCTTACTCTTTCTGCTTTTGGAAGCATTACCATCATGAATTTACTGGCTAAGGCCACTATGAAGAATATTTTATTGTGTTTTGGGATTTTGATTTTCTCTATTCGAGATGTGTTTTTAACCTACAATAAAAAATATTTCAATGAGGACTTTTTTACGTATTCAATTCCTATCTTACATGGAATTGGATTTTTTATTATTATAAGCGCATTTTTACATTTTGAGAAACAGCATTTAGAAACTCAAAAGGAAATCGTTCAGTGAAAATTTATTGGTGAAAAAGTATTTTTATATTCTGGCACTTTTGTTTATTTCTATTACAGGATTTGGTCAAGAATCGTTAATAGAAAATCCTGCTGATTATGCTGACCCTTCTCTTGAAACCCAATTTGCTTTTGTTCAAGAGTTATTATACATCGCAGGATATGTTCCCGAAAAGATTAGGGTGTACCAGACGCTTCCCAATCATGCACATGTTTACAGAGTAACGTTAGATTCTGTAAACGGAGGGTTTATTTTTGTTCGATGGGATAAAAATAAAAAAGAACACTATGTCGCCAATAAGATGATTGATCCAGGATTGTACTATAATTTGAATAGCGCAAGGGAAATTATGAGAAAGCAGACAGATAAAGCAAATTTTAACTCAGAAGACATCGGTCTTCAAGCGAACGATCAGTTTAAAATTTCTGGTGAAGACATTGAAGGTCTGAGAGGACAATACGAAAAAAAGCAAAAAGCACTACAAAGCGAGCAACAAAACATGCATAAGGAGCAGTTGGAAAAAGCTCAGAGAAAGGCTGAACGCAAGAAGTCTAAAAACTAGAATGTAATTGTGAGTATATTTCCTTCTAGACTAGAATCATAACAAGTCAATGCACCAGAACAGTTGTCCGAAAAAGAATTTCCGTGATATCCACATTCAAAATTATTGCCATCATAAGACCATTTATTTCTATTTCCTTGATGTGGACACTTATTGTCAAAAACACGAATCTCTGAATTACTAATTCTTACTAACAAAATGTTATTCGAAGTATTGTTTATCCAGCCACCCACAACCTGAAGCTCTTTAAAGCTCTCGGATGAGATATCAATAACAAGGGGATCAGTAGATGGAAGAGTACTAGTGGTACTACCTGAACTTCCATAATCGTAGGATTCATCATTTTCTGAACTACATGCTTCTAGAATTGGAATTCCAAGGGTTGCTAAAACAATTGGCTTGCAGGCTGTTTTTAAAAATGAACGTCTGTCTTTCATGATAAATAATTTTGTTTAAAAATAATAAAAAAAAATTAAACAATATTTTTTCAATGGGTAGAAAATAAATTATTTTTGAACTATGAAAATACACATACTTTTTTTATTTACACTTTTTAGTTTCTCACTTTTCGCACAAAATACCGGTTCTTTAAACGGAAGAATTATTGATTCCCAAAGCGAACAACCTTTGGAAGGGGCTTCGGTAATTTTGAAAGGTACTTCAGTGGGTGTTGTAACTGATGAAGATGGATATTTTACTATTAAAGACGTCCCAACATTGACTTACAATGTTGAGGTAAGCTATTTAGGATATGAATCACAAACTTTGTTCAATGTAATTTTAAAATCTGCAGGAAATATTCCTTTATTGTTCCGTCTTGAAGAAGTGACTGAAAGTTTGGAGGAAGTTGTTGTGATTCAAAGTCCTTTCAAATCGAGTAGTGAAACCCCATTGTCTACTCAAACATTTTCAGCTGTAGAAATTGAAACCTATCCTGGAGGAAATAATGACATTACCAAAGTAGTTCAAAGTATGCCAGGGATCTCTCCTTCTATAGGTGGATTTCGGAATGATATTATCATACGTGGAGGTGCACCGAATGAAACGGTTTATTATCTAGATGGTATCGAAATACCAAACATCAATCATTTTAGTACCCAAGGTAGTGCAGGAGGACCAGTAGGGATGGTCAACGTATCCTTTATTCGTGAAGTGACTCTATCCAGTTCCTCATTTGGTGCGGAATATGACAATCCTCTCTCGGGAGTTTTAGCTTTTGAGCAGCGAGAGGGGGATCCCAATTCATTTGGTGGTAATTTCCGATTGGGTGCTAGTGAAACAGCACTGACCTTAGAGGGACCTTTATTTCGAAAAAATAAAGACGAACCTGCCCAAACCACCTTTCTGTTTTCCATACGGAGAAGTTATTTACAATTCCTTTTTGAGTTGATTGGGCTTCCTATTCGCCCAGATTATTGGGATTATCAATGGAAAATCAAACACGAAATTGATGCTTATAATTCATTGACTTTTATAGGTATTGGTGCAATAGATGATTTTTCTGTCAAAGCTCCAGATGAATTTGATGAAGAACAACAAGCTGCCTTAGAACAAGTCCCCATTATAGATCAACGTAGCACTACAGTAGGCTTATCATGGAAAAGAAAATACAAAAACGGCAAAGGCTTTATGAATACAGTAGTGAGCTCTAATCGTTTGGAAAATATCTTTGCCCGTTATGAAGATAACACCACCAAAACAGGAACAATTTTCCAAAATGATTCTTACGAATGGGAAACAAAATTTCGTTTTCAAGCTACCCAATATACGGATCGGTGGAAGTGGTCTTCTGGATTCAATTTTCAAAATTCAGCCTACCAGAACAGTACCCGTTTTTTGTTTTATAATATCGCTTATAACACTGAGCTGAATTTTGTAAAATATGGACTTTTTTTTAAAGCTTCACGAGCATTTCTTAATGATCGCTTAGATTTTTCTTGGGGTATTCGAACGGATGCAGATAGTTTTTCAAAAGGATCAAATCTAATGGATAATATATCTCCAAGACTTTCTTTTTCATACGCACTTACAGAAAATCAAAGATGGAAGCTAAACGCTTCTGCGGGTCGCTATTTTAAGATACCAACATATACCATGCTGGGTTTTCAGAATCAGCAAGGTCTTTTTGAAAATCAACAAGCAGCCTACACGAGGAGTGATCATTTAGTGGGAGGGGTAGAATATAATTTAACCCCAGCATCTAGATTTACAGTTGAAGGTTTTGTGAAAAAATACGCAAACTATCCAATATCTGTAATTGATGGAGTATCACTTGCTAACAAAGGAGGTGGTTTTGAAGTTTTAGGGAACGAGGCTATTGTTTCTGATGGAGAAGGACAGAGTTCTGGTATAGAAGTCTTGTTTCAGCAAAAGCTATCCAATAATTTCTATGGAGTTTTTGCATATACTTATTTTTCTAGTGAATTTACAGGTGCAGATGGTTTGCTCAGACCCTCTGTATGGGATAGCCGTCATCTAATTTCATTTTCAGGAGGCTATAAATTAAGACGAAATTGGGAGCTTAGTGCTCGTTGGCGTTTTGCAGGAAAAAATCCCTATGTCCCTATTGATGTAGATCAGAGTATAGCCTCTTATCCAGAACTAATTTTAGATTATGATCGTTTGGGTGAGGTTACGCTCAATAGTTTTAACTTGGCAGACATACGTATTGATAAAAAATGGAATTTTAAGAACCTCTCTTTTAATCTCTTTTTTGAAGTTCAAAACTTCCTGGCCCAACCTAATCCAACCCCACCAGAATATGGACTTAATAGAGGAACAGATGGCTCTGAAGTATTGCCAAGAAGTTTGGTGCAATTGTCAACAACAGAAGGGAATAGTACTCCATTACCTTCTTTTGGATTTGTACTTTATTTCTAATTTACAATTCCAAAAGACCTTCTGGGAGCTGAACAGTGATATTTCGACTTGCTCTGTCAACTTCTAAAATAAAGTCGTCATGTATTGGAATAAGACGCTCTGCTCCTTGGTTATCCGTAATTTCGAACAAAGCCTGAAGACCTTGTTCTATTATACGCAATATGGTGCCGATTTGAGTACCGTTTTGAGTAATGCTAAATCCGATAACTTCGTGATAATAAAATTTATTTCCTTCCAATGGCGGCAAAAGATCCAGTGGTAAAAAAAGATTTTTTTTCAGGATTGCGTCTGCGTCTTGCTCAGAATTAACTTCTTCAAAGTCGATTCTTAAAAGAGAGGATTTATGTAATTGACATTTGCGAATAAAAAAAGGAACCAATCCAGTGGATAATTCCACAAAGATTGATTCCAATTTAGTGTAGTCTTCAGGATTATCGCTGTCTGTTTTGACGAGCACCTCTCCTTTGAAACTATATTTTCCGACGACGGTTCCTACGTAAAAGCAGTCATCCTTTTTCATCGATGGGGAAAGATTATTACTCCTTAGTATCCTCTGCCTCTGGCGTAGCTTCCTCAGTTGCTTCTGCAGCAGGAGCTTCAGCTTCAGGTGCAGCTTCTTCAGTCACAGTTGCTTCTGTTTCAGGCGCAGCTTCTTCAGTTACAGCAGCTTCTTCAGTTACCTCAGCATTTGGAGCTTCTGCTTCAGCCGTTGCTTCTTCAGCTGCCTTTGCTTCTGCATCTGCAGCAGCTTCTTCTTCTGCTAAAGCTGCGTTTGCATCGGCAATACGCTTATCGCTCACAGCTTTTTCATCAGCTAACCTTTTTGTTCTTGCTTCGCTTTCACTTTTAGAAAGACCGTCTTTTTTGGCTTCTATTTTTGCAAGTTTTTCTTCTAACCAGGCTGCAAATTTTTTATCTGCTTCTTCTTGTGTTAGTGCTCCTTTTTTAACTCCACCGTTAAGATGATGCTTCATCATTACACCTTTGTAGGAAAGTAATGTACGAGCGGTGTCTGTGGGTTGTGCACCTTTTTCTAACCAAGAAACAGTGTTGTCTAAGTTGATGTCAACCGAAGCTGGATTTGTATTTGGATTGTATGTTCCTAATTTTTCAAGGAAACGTCCATCTCTTTTTGAACGTGCATCGGCGGCAACGATCCAATAGAATGGTTTACCTTTTTTACCGTGTCTTTGAAGTCTTATTTTTACTGGCATTACATATTAATTTGTGAAGATTCTCGATCCTCTGGTTATTAATTCTGGGCTGCAAATATAGTTTAAATTCTGTTTTGTAAACTATATCTTTCAATAATTGTTGAATCTATTGCAAAGATTAACGTATTCGATTTTAATCCCAGGGCCATATGGTGTTTCTAGTAAAACGAGACATTATAAACTTGTTCAAGGGAATAAAAAAATGTATTTTTGCGCACTAAAATTTATCCTAAAATGAATATCAGTAAAACGGACTTAGACGCTTTAAATGCAACCATTAAGATCACTTTAGATCGTTCAGATTACGAAACTAAGGTGAATACTGTTCTTAGCGATTATCGTAAAAATGCAAATATCCCAGGGTTTCGCAAAGGAAATGTGCCTATGGGTATGATTAAAAAGCAATATGAGAAGGCTGTAACTGCTGACGAGATAAATAAGTTGCTCCGCGAAAATCTTGAAAAATTCATTAGAGAAGAAAAGATAGAATTGCTAGGAAACCCACTTCCAAAAGATTCGGAAGAAGAATTGGATTGGAGCGCAGAACAATTGGATTTTGAATTTGAATTGGGTTTGGCACCTCAATTTGAAGTGAAACTAGATCAACTAAAAAAAGTTATTCGTTACGAGATTGATCCCGAAGCAAAGATGGTCAACGAACAGATAGATTATATTACAAACCAATACGGAAAGCTTGTTTCTCAAAAGAATCCAAAGAAAGGATACGAAATCACAGCACAATTTAGAAATGAAGCTCTAGAGATTGAGAAGATGAGTACTTTTAAATTAGACGACCTTAAGTCTAAGAAAGCCATTTCTAGCTTGGAGTCTGAAACAACCAATTCTGTTTTGGTATTCCCAGTAAAGGGATTGTTTAAAGAGAATGAGACCCTTAAAAGAGCATTAAATTTAGACGAAGACCAGTTTAATGAACTCAGTGCAACTTCGATCACTTTGGAGCTTAAAGAGATCAACGAAAGAATTCCTGCTGAACTTAATCAGGAGTTGTTTGACAAACTCTATCCCGAAGGAACTGTGACCAATGAGAAAGAGCTCAAAGAAAAGGTTAAAGAAAGTTTACAGAAACAATTTGAGCCTCAAGCAGATCAAAAATTACTGAATGATATCACTGAGTTTTTAGTAGAAAAAACAAAATTCAAATTACCAGAAGATTTTCTTAAAAGATGGATGCAAACCTCTGGTAAGGAAACACTTTCAGCTGAAGAAGCCGAAACGGAATTTGAAAAGTCTGAAAAAGGAATTCGTTATCAGCTTATTGAGGGACAAATTATTACCGAAAATAAGTTGGATATTTCTTATGATGAACTTAAATCTTTTGCAGGTTCTTTGGTAGCCAATCAGATGATGCAATACGGACAACAGCCTGATGAAAAACAAATTGAAGGGATTGTTTCGAATGTATTGACAAATCAAGAGGAAACTAGAAGAATTTCAGAGCAATTGATGAGTAAAAAATTATTAACTTTTTTCAAAGAAAATGCTCCTTTAAAGCAAAAGAAAGTCGGTTTTGATACTTTCGTCAAAGAGGCTTACGGTAAAGCATAATATTTTCCTTATTTTTAATAAAACTTATACGATGAACTACGGTAAAGAATTCAAAAAGTACGCAACCAAACATCACGGAATTAATGCGATGTACTACGACAAAATTGTGAGTAGTATGACGCCTTATATTATTGAAGAACGCCAACTGAATGTTGCTCAGATGGATGTTTTTTCCCGTTTGATGATGGACCGTATAATGTTTTTAGGAACCGCTATTGACGATAATGTTGCTAACATAATTCAGGCACAGCTTTTGTTTTTACAAAGTACGGATGCCAACAGAGATATCCAGATGTACATAAACTCTCCTGGGGGAGGCGTATATGCTGGACTTGGGATTTATGATACGATGCAATTTATAACGCCAAACGTAGCTACAATTTGTACGGGTATTGCAGCTTCAATGGGTGCAGTATTATTGTGTGCAGGTCATGAAGGTAAACGTTCTGCATTACCTCATGCAAGAGTCATGATTCATCAGCCATTAGGAGGGGCTCAAGGTCAAGCATCTGATATTGAAATCACGACAAGAGAAATTTTGAAATTAAAGGATGAATTGTATCAAATAATCTCCAAGCATTCTGGTCAGAATATGGAAAAAGTAACACATGACAGTGACCGTGACTATTGGATGAAGGCCGAGGAGGCTAAAATCTACGGAATGGTAGATGAAGTTCTAGAAAATACTACAAAATAAACCATGAGTAAACCCGATTTAAATTGTTCGTTTTGTGGAAGGCCAAAACCCGAAACTCAATTGCTTATTGCAGGATTAGACGCACATATTTGTGATCGGTGCATTACTCAAGCTCATGGAATTGTACAAGAAGAAACCAATGACGAAAAGGCTGCAGAAGTAGAACAAATTGAACTCAAGCCACCAAAGGAGATCAAATCTTTTTTAGATACCTATGTGATTGGTCAAGAGGCTCCAAAAAGAGTCCTTTCTGTAGCTGTTTACAATCATTATAAACGATTATCTCAAAAGACCACTAAAGAAAATGAAGCTGTTGAGATTCAAAAAAGTAACGTTTTAATTGTTGGCCCTACAGGTACTGGAAAAACTCTTTTGGCGCAAACCATAGCTCGGATGCTTAAGGTGCCTTTGGCGATTGTGGATGCCACAGTCCTAACAGAGGCGGGTTATGTGGGTGAAGATGTAGAAAGTATCTTATCCCGCTTACTTCAAGCTGCAGATTATGATGTAGTAAAAGCTCAAAGAGGGATTGTATTTATTGATGAAATTGATAAAATTGCTAGAAAAAGCGACAACCCATCAATCACTAGAGATGTATCTGGTGAGGGGGTTCAACAAGCTTTACTAAAACTTTTGGAGGGTACAGTTGTAAATGTTCCACCCAAAGGAGGAAGAAAACATCCTGATCAGAAATTTATTGAAGTGGATACTTCCAATATCTTGTTTATTGCTGGAGGAGCTTTTGATGGTGTGGAAAGACACATTAACAAAAGATTAAACCTTCAAGCTATAGGTTATAAAACTACCCTGGAGCAGAACAAGATGGACAAGGAAAATATGCTGCAATACATCACTCCACGTGATGTTCGGTCTTTCGGTCTGATTCCAGAGATCATAGGAAGGCTTCCTGTACTGACATACATGACCCCACTAGATAAAACAACCTTGCTAGAAATATTAACTGCTCCCAAAAATGCATTGGTGAAACAGTATATCCAACTCTTTGAAATGGATGATATTAAACTACAATTCACAGCAGGAGCTTTGGAATATATTGTAGAGAAAGCAATGGAGTATAAGTTGGGTGCTCGTGGACTCCGTTCTCTATGTGAGGCGGTATTAAATGATGCCATGTTTGAATTGCCTAATTCCGGAGTGAAATCATTGAAAGTCACCAAACAATATGCAGATCAGAAACTTTCTAAAATTGAGTTGCCTAAGCTCAAAGTAGTTTCCTAAGACGTATTCATTTTTAAAAGTTCCTCTAAAAGTTCTCTTGTATTTGAAAGACGCGGCACTTTGTGTTGTCCACCAAGTTTATTTTTTTTTGATAGCCATTGATAAAATAATCCAGTCTTTGCCAAGTGAAGGCGAAGAGGTTCTAGAGTTGAATTCCGTTTTGCTTCATAATCTGAATTTTCATTTTGAAGAGATTCGTCTAAAAGTCTTGAAAACAACTCAATATCTTTAGGTTCTTTTTCAAATTCTACAATCCATTCGTGTGCTCCCTTCGTATTATTGTTCATAAATATAGGTGCAGCACTGTAATTAGAAACAATACTTTGAGTTTGAGTACTTACTGTTGCTATGGCCCTTTCAGCATTGTCGATAATCAGTTCTTCTCCAAAAGCATTGATGTGATGTTTTGTTCTTCCAGTAACTTGGATCCGATATGGTGAAAGGCAAGTAAAACGGATAGTGTCCCCAATTCTATAACGCCACAGCCCGGCATTTGTAGTGATCACAAGTTCATAATTAGTATTGAGTTTAACTTCGGATAAGGAAATGATTTCATCTTCATTTGCAGGTCCACTGGGATAAAATGGAATAAATTCATAAAAAATTCCATAGTCAAGCATCAATAATAAGTCGTCAGCATCATTTCTGTCCTGAATACCGAAGAAGCCTTCTGAAGCATTGTAAATTTCATAAAAATGAAAGTTATCTTTTGGGAGTAATTTTTGATATAATTCCCGATATGGTTTAAAACTTACTCCCCCGTGAAAATAGACTTCAATGTCGGGCCATACCTCTGTAATGGTTTTGTTTTCTGTCTCCTGGAGTACCTTTTGAAGAAGGATGAGCATCCATGAAGGTACACCTGCAAGACTAGTAACCTTCTCTGGGATCGTTTCAGTGATTATCGCGTTCATTTTGTCACCCCATTTCGGTATTAATGAGGTTTTATTGCTGGGGGTACTCCCCAATTCTGCCCAAAAAGGGAGGTTTTGAATTATGATTGCTGATAAATCTCCAAAATAACTGTTATTTTCATTGTAAAGCTCATGACTACCTCCTAATCGAAGGCATTTACCACTTAACAATTGCGAGTCTGGATTGTTGTTAAAATAGAGCGATAACATATCTTTTCCAGCTTTGTAATGACAATTCTCTAAAGCTTCTGTACTTACAGGAATATACTTGCTTTTTGCATTAGTTGTCCCACTTGACTTGGCAAACCATTTGATAGGTGATGGCCAGAAAATATTCTGAGTACCATTCCGACAACGTTCAATTTGAGATGCTATAGATTCATAGGAGCTTAAAGGAACTTCTGCTTTGAATTCCTGATAATTTTTGATATTCTTAAACCCATACCGAATTCCCATTTCAGTATTTTGAGCTGTACTAATTAATTCACGAAGTAATTCTTCTTGCACTTCTTGAGGGTATTTCATAAAAAGTTCCATTTGATGAATTCTTTTTTTGAGTATCCAAGAAGCAATCGAATTAAATAGTGAAGTGGGCATAAAATTATCGTTAACTTAGGACTGTAAATTTAAATAATATTCCTCAGTACATGTTTCAGGCAACCTTAAAAAAAATGCAGACTGAAAATTCACAACCTATCAACTACTTTTTAGATGTTGAATCAGGCTATCTTCACGTCAACCAGCTTTTGGGTAAAATGATTCAAATCACCCATAACGGTTCACAATGTCTAAATTGTGGTTTGGATAAATCAATTTTTAGACAAGGATTTTGTCAATCTTGTTTTTTTGATAGTCCAGCCACTGGAGATTGGATAATGCGTCCGGAACTCAGCAAAGCACATTTAGGACAGGAGGATAGAGATTTAGAATACGAGTCTAAAATGCAATTGCAGCCACATGTGGTATATCTGGCTTTAAGCAGTCATCTAAAAGTTGGAGTTACACGTAAAAGCCAACTGCCTACACGATGGATTGACCAAGGGGCTCATCAAGCAACTGTACTTTTAGAAGTGCCTAATCGCTATCTTGCTGGTATCGGTGAGGTGGCTCTCAAAAATTTTTTTTCTGACAAAACAAATTGGAGAAAAATGTTGCAAAATGATGCGGAACCCATCAATTGGGAAGAAGCACGAAACCAAGCCTTGGAAGGAATTCCTAAAGACTTAAAACCCTACATTATTCATGAACCCAATGAAATACAAGATTTAGAATTTCCAGTACTCCAATATCCAGAAAAAGTAAAAAGTTTAAACCTTGTTAAAACGCCACTATTTGAAGGAAAATTAATGGGGATTAAAGGGCAGTATTTAATTTTTGAGGATGCTACTGTTTTTAATGTGCGTTCTAATGAGGGTCAATGTGTGAAACTCTCGATAATTTAATCTATATGCTTTTCTGATTCAGCCAATAGTTGATTTAACTCATTCAACTCCTTTTTGGTCAAATCACGATATTTACCTACTCCAATATTTAAATCAATATTCATTATTCGGACTCTCCTGAGTTTTACTACACGATAGTCTAAATACTCACACATCCGTCTGATTTGTCTATTTAATCCCTGTGTCAATACGATTCTAAATTCTTTTTTATGTAATTGTTTAACCTCACATTTTCTAGTTACCGTATCTAAAATTGGGATACCATTGGCCATTTTTTCAATAAATTCCTCAGTGATAGGTTTGTTTACCGTGACGATGTATTCCTTTTCATGATTGTTTCTGGCACGTAAAATTTTATTGACAATATCTCCATCATTGGTCAATAAAATTAAGCCCTCGCTAGGTTTGTCTAATCTCCCTATTGGAAAAATCCTGGAAGGGTAATTGATATAATCGATGATATTATCTTTTTCTACTCGCGTATCTGTAGTACAAACAATACCTACGGGTTTATTAAAAGCCAAATACACATTTCGTTCTCTGTGATCTTCCACTAATATACCATCAACTTCAATGCGATCTTTTGACGTAACTTTTTGTCCCATTACCACTTTCTGCCCATTGACTTGTATTCGTCCAGCATCTATTAGTTTATCTGCTGCACGTCTTGAACAATGCCCAATTTCACTTAAATATTTATTTAGTCTTACCTCTTGATTATCAATATCCATAGTTTAAATTTCAATTTCATCAGTGGGTTTTAAATCAAATTTTTTTCGGAACAGGTAAACAAAAAAATAAAGTAAAGGAGTGTCAAGTGCAGCAACTAAAACTTTAAAAAGAAAACCCGAGAGTACCAAGCCCCAAAAGAGTTTCCATTCCAAAACACCAAATAGGCATAAAAGGCTAATTACAGAAACAGTGTCTATGAATTGAGAGCTAAATGTTGAAAAGTTGTTACGCAACCAAAGCATGCGTCCTTTGGTGCGTTTTTTCCAGAAATGATACAAGCGTATGTCTACAAATTGTGCACTCAAGTAAGCCATCATGGAGGCAAGCACTGCAATTGGAGAAAGCGCAAATACTTTTTGAAAAGTATTGTCATCAATTGGTGAGTTTTCTAGTGCAGGTACGATATTCGCCATCCACAAAATTCCCATGGAGAAAAAGGAAGCAAAAATACCTGCTACGACGACCTGATTGGCTTTTTTCTTCCCATAAATTTCAGAGATTAAATCGGTGATTAAGAAGGTAATAGGGTAGGGAAGAATCCCAACTGAAAGTTCAAAAAGTTGATTTCCAAAAACAGACATTTCAAAAGGTCTCCAGTAAAAAAATTTTTGAAAGATGAGATTAGAAACAACTAGAGAAGTGATAAAAAGTCCTGCAAGATAAAGGTATATTTTTTTAGCAAGTTCAATTTTTTGTTCTGTCATTCTAATGAATATTTAGTTCATAAGGAAGTCTCAGCTGCATTAGTGAAGCTGGGTTACTCTCTTGAATTCTATTCCAGTGAGGTTTAAGTTGATTAGGTAAAAAGAGGTTCCAAAAATCAGCAATACCTAGGGAGATGTTCATGCCTCCAAGAAAGGAAGAAATATCTTTTTCAAATTTTGGATAATCTACCTCGTTATACTGCTCAATACCTGCAAGTTTTGCAGCAGCGACTATGGTTTCTTGAAGTCCACCGATAGAATCAATTAGACCGATTTCTAAAGCTTGTTTTCCAGTCCAAACTCGTCCTTGTGAGATATTTTCAACTGCAACTTCATTTAAATCACGTCCGTCTGATACTCTTTTTTTAAAGGTAGTGTAAGTATTTATTATCCCTTTTTTTGTTTGCATTTTAAAAGCCTCAGATATGGGCTGAAAAACGCTATAGCCTAGTGCATCAGGATGTGTTTCAACTTTTTCTACATGAATACCCATATTTTCAACGAAGCCGCTTGCATTAGGAAGTGTAGCAAAAACCCCTATAGAACCCGTTATAGTTAATGGATCAGCAAAAATTTGATCTGCACCAGCGGCTATATAATATCCACCAGAAGCGGCTACATTTCCCATAGAGACTAATACGGGTTTTTGCTGCTTTAGTTGTTGAATACTTTGCCATAAAAGCTCAGAGGTTAGTGCACTCCCCCCGGGGGAATTTACACGAAGTACTACTGCTTTTACCATATTGTCTTTCGCTAATTCTTCGAGGGTTTCTACAAATACGCCTTGGGCTATTGTACTTTCAGTTCCTTCGCCATAAAGTATGGGTCCATTAGCATAAACAATAGCGATACGATCTTTAATTTCGGTATTGTAGTCTGGTACTGATTGATTGATATCATTAATAGATGTGAAATGAATTTCTTCCTCTTCCTTTTGTTGGAGCCTGCTTTTAATGAGATCCTCAAGATCTAATTCATAACCAAGTCCATCTATTAATTGTTCTCTTAATGCATCTTCAGGCGTTGCAATTTTATGTTGATTAACAAGGAGATCCAAAGATTCAGGACTGAGATTTCGTTCAGCTCCGATTTCATTACGAAGGGTTTCCCACAAATCTGTAAGCAATGATTTTATCTGAAAACGATTGGCAGCACTCATTTTATTTTCGATGTAAGGTTCTACTGCACTTTTGTATTTGCCTAAGCGAATTACCTCCATTTTTACTCCATACTCATCCTGAAAATCTTTGAAGTATAAAACCTCCGAGGCCAATCCCTTAAATTCAATAAGCCCAATGGGATTCAAAAAAATTGAATCAGCGACAGATGCCAAATAATATCCTTTTTGAGTTAATATGTCTGCGTAGGAATAAATGAATTTCCCTTGCTTTTTAAAGTGTTGTAACGCAGTACGAATACTTCTAGTTTGAGACCATCCCATACTAATATAATCTGAACGTAACCGAATTCCTTTGATATTTTGGTTAGCTGCTGCTTTGTAAATAGCACTGATAACCTCAGGAAGTCCCAATACTTCTTCATTTAATTCAAGAAGAATTTCTATTTGGTCAAACGAAGGGTTGCGGTCTTTAATAGAAATGTTTAGGTTAAGGTCTAAAATACTATTGGGTTGGATAGAGTTCGCTCCTGAAGGAGCTACCAGAAGACTTGCTGAAGCAGAAATAATTAGTAAAATAACGGCAAAGAATAGAGCAAAGGCTGTTAATGAACCCAAGACAGAGGCGAGAAAATTTTTAAAAAAATTCATTGAATAACTTTTAACGATACAAATATAGGGTTTTGTAGCTTTGCCCAATAGGTAGGGAAACATGATAAAACAACGCGCAATCATATCTTTAGGAAGTAATTTGGGCAATCGATTAGAATTGCTTCAAAAAGCTTTGATTCTGCTTGAAAATCAGTCCATTCAAATCAAAACACTATCCTCTATATACGAAACACCTGCATGGGGTTTTGAAAGCACTCCTTTTTATAACGCTTGTGCTGAGATTGAAACTGATTTTACTCCTGAGGCTTTACTTCTCGTTTTTTTAAAAATTGAAAAGCAATTGGGACGTTTCAGAAATAGTTCAGCGGGCTATAGTGCAAGGCAGCTTGACATAGATCTGTTATTTTATGGTGACCTTTTGAGTTCAGCAAAAAACTTGATACTCCCCCATCCAAGACTTCATCTTAGAAACTTTGTTCTGGTTCCGCTTCATGAAATTGCACCGTACTGGTTACATCCAGGACTAAATGCTACTGTGGAGGAGCTTTTGCATAAATCTACGGATCGGGATCAATTAAAAAAACTTCCATTTGAAAAGTGGTCTCCATCTATTTTCAATTCATTTTCTTATATCACTATAGAGGGAAATATTGGTGTTGGCAAATCTACCCTTGCTCAAAAAATAGCAAACACCTTCGAGGTACCTTTGCTTCAAGAAGCCTTTGCTAAAAATCCATATTTAGAAAAATTTTATAAAGATCCAGAGGTCTATGCCTTGCCGGTAGAACAATTTTTCTTAGATGATCGTTTACAACAAATGCAGGAATTTTGGCAGCAGAATAAAGCAAATGCCGTTTCTGATTATACCATTTTAAAGTCATTAATTTTTGCACGTCAAAATTTGAATAAAAAAGACTTTGAAAATTATCGAAATCGTTTTGAAAAAATTTATCCTCAGCAAAAAAAACCAGATTTATTGATTTACCTGTATACTGATATTGATCAGTTACTTGAACAAATTAAAAGGAGAGGGCGTCCTTATGAGCAGCAAATCAAAAGGACATATTTAGAAAAAATTGAAGAGGGTTATCTAAAATTGATTAAATCAGAATTAGAATATCCTGTGCTCTCTATTGATACCAAAAGTTTGGATTTTGAGAAAAGTGAGAATGATTTTCAGGACATTCTTAGGCTTATAATTCGGGCTTCACTTTAGAAAAGAAATCCCAAAGTACAATACCTGCACTCACACTAATGTTCAATGAATGTTTGGTTCCGAATTGTGGGATTTCGAGCGCTTGATTACAGGCATTTACTACTTTTTGGTCAACTCCCCGAACTTCATTGCCAAACACAAATGCATGGGGGATATTTTCTTTAGGATAAAATTCATTTAATGGAGTGGCAAGTTCGGTTTGTTCAATCGCCCAAACGGAAACCCCCTCATTTTCTAATTTTTGCACTACTTCCAGAGTATTTTCTGCGTATTCCCATGTCACATTTTCAGTAGCTCCAAGGGCAGTTTTATGAATGTCTCTGTGCGGAGGTTTAGCAGTGATCCCACAGAGGTAAATTTTTTCCACCATAAAAGCATCTGCTGAACGGAAAACAGATCCGATATTATTTAAGCTCCTTATATTGTCTAAAATTAAACAAAGCGGTATTTTTTTTGCGGCTTTAAATTCAGCTACTGATTTTCGATCCAGCTCTTCGTTTTTGAGTTTGCGCATAAATTGTTAGAAAAAACAAAAGTACACACTCTATTTTTTTCATTAGCTATTTGCATCTTTGTTTTTTATCTAGATGTAAAATTTAAATATATTCTTAAAAAACGAAAATATTTTGGCTAAAGCTTCAAAAGAAACCCCTTTAATGAAACAGTACAATCGTATCAAGGCGAAATACCCTGATGCCTTATTGTTATTTAGAGTAGGCGATTTTTATGAAACCTTCGGTTCAGATGCTGTGAAGGCCTCGGGGATTTTGGGGATTATACTCACTAAACGTGGGGCTGGTAGTACCAGCGAAACTGCTTTAGCCGGTTTTCCTCATCATTCGCTAAACACCTATTTGCCTAAGCTCGTAAAAGCAGGTTGTAGAGTCGCTATTTGTGATCAGTTGGAAGATCCAAAAATGACAAAAACGATTGTTAAACGAGGTGTAACAGAACTTATCACCCCCGGAGTTTCCCTTCACGATGATGTTTTGGATCAGAAAACTCACAACTATCTAGCGGCGGTATTCTTTCAAAAAAATTGGGGAGTCTCTTTTTTGGATATTTCTACAGGAGATTATTGGGTTGCAGAGGGGAATACAGAGCAAATAGAACAATTACTTCAGAGTTTTGCTCCGAGCGAAGTTTTGGTTTCAAAACCTAAAAAGAAACTTTTTACGACTCAGTTTGGAATTGGATTTCATTGTTTTTTTATGGACGATTGGGCTTTTGAAGAAGGCACTGCACGAGAAAAATTGATGACTCATTTTCAGACTAATTCTTTGGCGGGGTATGGGATTCAGGATTATTCTTCCGGGCTCTCAGCAGCAGGTGCTGTGCTTCACTACCTTTCTGATGCACAACACGATAAGTTACAACACATCAATAAAATAAGCCCAATTGGGCAGGAACGATATGTCTGGTTAGATCGATTTACCCAACGCAATTTGGAACTATTCCAATCCACATATCCTGAGGGTGTTCCACTGATTCAGATTATCGACCAAACACAAACACCAATGGGAGCACGTTTGCTACGGCAGTGGTTGGCATTTCCCTTAAAAGAACAAAATGAAATAGAGGCCCGACATCAAATTGTCCAAGACTTTGTTTCGGATATTACGCTATTGTCAGATACTCAAGAATTTTTGTCAAAAATTATTGACATAGAGCGTGTTGTTGCCAGAATAGCTACCGAAAAAATTAGTCCTCGAGCATTGAATCAGCTACAGTATTCTTTAGAGGCGATTGCAAAGTTAAAATCTCATCTGAAAGAAAAGGGGCATAAATCATTGCAAAAGCAATTGAAGTCCTTACCCGAAACCAATGCGGTTAAAATTTTAATTGAAAAGACTCTGGCTCCCGAAGCTCCAGTATTGGTTTCTAAGGGAAATGTCATCGCAGTAGGTTTTTCACAGGATCTTGATGCTCTTCGTGGTTTAAGGGATACTTCCCAATCTCATTTGGATGATATGCTTGCTCGTGAAACCGAACGCACTCAAATTCCTTCTTTAAAAATTGCTTTCAATAATGTTTTTGGATATTATATTGAGGTTAGAAATACACATAAGGATAAAGTTCCCTCAGACTGGACTCGAAAACAAACCTTAGTGAACGCGGAACGTTATGTTACAGAGGAATTGAAACAGTTTGAATCCGAAATCCTCCAAGCAGGAGAGCAAATTCAAAATCTGGAATCCCGACTTTATGCAGAACTCATAGGTGCTTTACAAAAAGAATTAAACGCTCTACAGCACAATGCTCAAGCAGTAGCCCAATGGGACGTACTTAGCTGTTTTGCCCAGACTGCAGTTAAGCAGAATTACTGTTGCCCAGAATGGACACAAGAGACTACATTGAGTATACAGGGTGCGCGACATCCAGTGATCGAACAACAATTGACCCCCGGTACACCTTATATTTCTAATGATCTTTTTTTAGATCAGAAATCCCAACAGATTTTAATGATTACTGGGCCAAATATGTCTGGGAAATCTGCCCTACTCCGACAAACGGCATTGATTTCATTAATGGCTCAAATCGGAAGTTTTGTCCCCGCTACCAAAGCCAAATTAGGAGTGGTAGATAAAATCTTTACTAGAGTTGGTGCAAGTGATAATATTTCTATGGGTGCGTCTACTTTTATGGTAGAGATGAATGAAACAGCCTCAATTTTAAATAATATTTCAGAACGGAGTCTCGTTCTTTTAGATGAAATTGGTAGAGGAACTAGTACCTATGACGGAATTTCTATAGCATGGGCTATAGCAGAGTACCTTCACGAACACCCATTCCGTCCGAAAGTTCTCTTTGCCACACACTATCATGAATTAAACGAGATGAACACACAGTTCTCTAGAATTCAAAATTTCAATGTATCTATTAAAGAATCTGGATCTAACATTTTATTTTTAAGAAAACTTGTACCAGGTGGGAGTGCGCATAGTTTTGGAATCCATGTTGCAAAAATGGCAGGAATGCCTCAGCACGTTTTGCAAACTGCCCAAAATAAATTAAAAATATTGGAGTCTTCTCAACGAACCCAAGGAGAGTCAAAGAAAAATAAAGTTTCGAAAGAAGAAGATCTGCAACTCAGTTTTTTTACTTTGGATGATCCTATCCTGGAAGCCTTAAGGGATGAAATTACAGCTTTGGATATAGATACGCTTACACCTGTTGAAGCACTGATGCAACTCAATCAGATCAAGCGAAAATTGACTCAAAAAAAAAGTTGAAAGAAGGAATTTAATCTACAAGTTGAATGCAATTTGTGTTGACTTCGATTTATACGGGTAGTTTTAGGTTTGATGGGAATTAATTTTTGTGTTAAAAGCAGAGGCAATATGTCAAAAAAAATTAAATTTTATTTTACATTTGCAATCCAATATGAGCAAAGTAGCTCTTGGGTAGCTTATCACCTTTTGAAGTAGATAACGTTCACTCCAAAGTTTGAAATTAATTGCGAAAGTAGCTCAGGGGTAGAGCATCACCTTGCCAAGGTGAGGGTCGCGGGTTCAAATCCCGTCTTTCGCTCTGTCGTATGCTCGAGTGGTGGAATTGGTAGACACGCCGGACTTAAAATCCTGTGCTCTTTTGGGCGTGCGGGTTCAAGTCCCGCCTCGAGTACTTAATGAATCCGTAACAAATTGTTTTACAATAAGTTGCGGATTTTTTTCTTTTCAAATGGCAACATATTGGCAACAAATCATGTGTTTTCTATTGAAAAAGTAAAAGCTAAAAGTTTCCATCCAGCATAAATCCAAACACAGGGGCATGGGTTTTAGAAAACGGTTTTTCTATTGAAAAAAGGATGTGAGATTTGATATGTAAACTAAAATTTTTGTATAATTCTTTTATTAATTTTTCAATAGCAGTTTTTAATTCAAGAATTTCTAATTCCAATATTTCTATCTTATTTTTCTGTGATTCAATTGTTTTATTTTCAAGATTACATTTTCGTTTCTAAGAGTCTAGCAGCAGAAATTCTTTTATCAACTAACATTCTCAAGTATTACATCCTCCCTTACTATTTTTTAAAATGTTATATCATCTTCATAACCTTTAAATTTGACTTTAGCAAAATAGAAAATGCTATTAACATATACCAAACTTTATTGGTAAGAAGCTCTCATATGAACTCCACCCCAGCCACCAAGAAAAAGTTTCACATTGTATGTTTTTCCAAAATGATTTCCACTAGATTCTAAGGGGTAAACACTAAAATCAAATTCATAAACTGCATAACTACCTGTTATTGACGGAAGATTTGGAGTATAGCCAGTTGGAGGAGGGGAAAGGTTATCGCACCAGGAACAATCAACTGCATTCCAAGAGCTTGTAGATGCACTTACAAGGTCTGGCCTAAAATTAATAGTATCATCATTATTAGTATGATAACTGAAATAAAATATAATAGCTTGAGGGGCATTGCCTGATTCTGCCTTAACCTCTAACTTACCTACTTCATTACTGTCTTTTCTCCATCTAAAGCTCAAGCCAGGAAGATCTATTTGAGAATCAGTAGCAGCAGTGCTTGACTCTTGCAAAACCATTGATGATTTATATATTGGACCAGAAATTCCGGTTAACCCAGAACCATCCCCCACAAAAGCAGTAGCAGTTACAGTTCCTGAAAGATTAGCACCTGTTGCAGAAATGGTTCCTGAGGTTACAGTAATACCCTCCAATTGTTTTGCAAAAATCGCAATAGGAACTTGTCCAATTAAATCGGTGCCTACATCTACATAACCACTTCCTAAATCAATTTCTGATTTAAGATAAATATAGGGTGTGCTCCAATTTATACTTGAAAAGTCTGCTGAAGAAAGTTGTGTTCCAGTCCCTATCGTGAGATTGATTAACCCATTTGAATCCGTAGTTGGGCTGTGTAGTTCTTTGTAAACTACCGTCCC
>Ga0209138_1000100_pt1 | contig 80357 bp, 75 predicted proteins | sample SaaInl3SG_22_DNA_FD_184645 | JGI IMG/M metagenome (GOLD analysis project Ga0209138, IMG submission 184645) | Marine microbial communities from expanding oxygen minimum zones in the Saanich Inlet - ESP_153SG_22_DNA (SPAdes) (version 2) | ecosystem: Environmental > Aquatic > Marine > Intertidal...
TGGTGTCAAAGAGTTTTTCAATATTTTCAAAAACAGCCGTCGTTTTTTTATCCTCCAATTCCAAGGCTTTCTCCAATATCAATTTATGTTTTTTATCTCGCATACTCCCGTACCAAGAACCCAATACCTCGGTGTACCATTCGTTGTATTTGGGAACCATTCGAAGCGTACTGTCCCAAAAGGCTTGATTGAATTCGGGTATGGAGGATTTTTTGATAGTAACATTGAGTTGATCGAATTTTTGAGAACCGGATTCTCTAAAAAACATTTTTTTTTGGGTGTAGTCTAGTTCGTATTTATCCGAAATATTTTTTTTGATGGCTTTTACGATTTCATACGCTTCGATGTTTTTGTTGGATAAGACAATGGTGTTTAGGGTGATAGACTGGGAGGGAAGATACACCACGCTGTCCTTTAATTGTTCTAACGGAAAACCAATGGTTTTATAACCCATAGAGGAAAAGAAGAGGGAATCTGTTTTTAGAGAAGTGGAATCGTATGGCATCCGAAAAAAACCTTCTTCATTGGCAATTACACCCTTTCCCTTTTTAAAATAGATGCTGGCAAAGGGTACGGGCTCTAGAGTAAGGCTGTCTAGGATTACTGCATTAAATTCTTGAGCTTTGATAGAAGAACTAACCAGTATAAAAATAGATACTAATATACTTGGGACTTTTTTCATGGATGAGGAGTTTTATAACTGCTCCTGTAAATTTTTAATTTCGTCTCGGTATTTTGCTGCTTCGATAAAGTCCAGGGACTTTGCTGCTTGTTCCATTGCTTTTCGCACTTCGCGAATTTTCTTTTCAATTTGGGGTTTGGTCAAATAGCGGTTTACTTCTTCCGCAACTTTTCGTGCTTCCAACTCTTGGGCGTGGGTGGCTACAGAATTCTTTGCCAAAGCACTATCCAGCGACTTGTTTAAGGCCTTGGGTTCTATTTGATGCTTTTTGTTGTAGGCCATTTGTTTGTCTCTGCGATAATTGGTTTGATCTATGGTTTTTTGAATGCTTTTGGTTATAGTGTCGGCATACATAATGGCTTTTCCATTTACGTTTCGAGCAGCTCTTCCTACCGTCTGTGTAAGGGAACGATTGGAACGTAAAAACCCTTCTTTATCCGCATCTAAAATCGCAACTAAAGAAACTTCGGGTAAATCTAACCCTTCCCGTAAAAGGTTTACCCCAATTAATACATCAAAAATTCCTTTTCGTAAATCCTGCATGATTTCCACCCGTTCCAGTGTATCTACATCACTATGGATGTAGCGACAACGAATTTGTGCCCGACTTAGGTATTGGGTAAGCTCCTCTGCCATACGCTTGGTTAAGGTTGTCACTAAAGTTCGTTCGTCTTTTTCAGTACGTTGCTGAATCTCTTCTATCAAATCGTCAATTTGATCTTGACTTGGGCGTACTTCAATTACAGGATCTAGTAAACCCGTGGGACGAATGATTTGTTCTACATAAGCTCCTTCTGTCTTTTCCAATTCATAATCTGCTGGGGTTGCACTTACATAAAGTACTTGATTTTGTAGGGCCTCAAATTCTTCAAATTTTAAGGGACGATTGTCCATTGCTGCGGGTAAACGAAAGCCGTATTCCACCAGATTTTCTTTTCTACTACGATCTCCACCATACATGGCGTGTACTTGAGAAATAGTGACATGACTCTCATCAACAATCATCAAATAATCTTTAGGGAAATAGTCCAAAAGACAAAATGGACGAGTACCTGGCGCACGACCATCTAAATAGCGGGAATAATTTTCAATCCCCGAACAGTAGCCTAATTCTCGGATCATTTCCAGATCAAACTCTGTGCGTTCTTCGAGGCGCTTGGCTTCCAAAAACTTTCCTACTTCTTTAAAGTAATCCACTTGTTTGACCAAATCGTCTTGGATTTGGTGGATGGCATTTTGGAGATTTTCAGGCGAGGTAACAAAAATGTTAGCAGGGTAGATGTTGACCTTTTCGTATTGTTCTATTTTTTGATTATTGATAGGATCAAAAGCTTCGATCATTTCAATTTCATCGCCAAAAAAATGCACTTTAAACGCAATATCAGCATAGCCCGGAAAAATATCGATGATGTCTCCTAGTACTCTAAAATTTCCCCTACTAAATTCTGCTGTGGTTCGGGAATATAAACTTTGTACCAAGCGGTGCATTAACTGGGTTCTAGAAATGAGTTGATCTCGTTCCAATTCAATGACATTTTTTTCAAATTCTGCGGGGTTTCCGATTCCATACAAACACGAAACAGAAGCGACAACCAAGACATCTCTACGTCCCGAAAGGAGCGATGAAGTGGTACTCAATCGGAGTTTCTCGATTTCCTCATTTATGGATAAGTCTTTTTCGATATAGGTTCCTGTTGTGGGAATGTAGGCCTCAGGTTGGTAATAGTCGTAATACGAAACGAAATACTCCACGGCATTGTGGGGAAAAAATTGTTTGAATTCAGAATACAGCTGTGCTGCCAAAGTTTTGTTATGAGCTAAAACGAGCGTGGGACGTTGTAATTCTTTCACTGCATTAGCCATAGTAAAAGTCTTACCTGAGCCCGTCACACCTTGAAGTGTAACAAAGGGATCATGGTTTCGAAATTGGCTTACGATTTCTTCAATCGCCTTGGGTTGATCTCCAGTAGGCTGAAAGTCCGAAACAAGTTGAAACTCCATAGCATTTTATCAGGCTCTAAATTTACAAAATAGATAGGTGAGTAAAGCGAAACAGGAGTAAAGTTCTATTATAAATCGCGTTTTTTGAGAAGTAACAAAGACCACCACAGAAAAAGGCTAGACCAAGCTAAAACAATGCAAAGGTTTAATGTAGAAACTCCGTAATCTTTAGTAAAGCCTTCTCCAATTTGATCAGCAATATTTTGAATAGCGGAAAGTCGCGAAAAAGGTTCCTTAATCAAATTTCCCATTGCATTTAAAGGAAAAAATCGAAAGATTTGTTCTGCAGAAAGGGAAGGGATAAGGTCGGAAAGTTTCCATTTCATGAGCCCAAAACAGATTCCTTCAATAATTTGCCACAGCGCCAGGAATCCCAAAGCAAAGGCCGAACGCTTGATGAGTAATCCTAAAAACAAGCACAAACTAAAGAATCCAAAAAGTTTTATCGCATAAGCCAAAAGATATTCTAAATCAGAAAATACGATTTGAAGTTCGTTGTAATCTGAATAAATTCCACCGAGAACTAACGAAATGAGAAAAACTAGCAAGGTAGAAATTCCAACAAAGGCAAGAATAGCATAGACTTTAGAGCGTAAAAATTCTTCTTTACTCAGTCCGTCAATCAGATTCTGTTTTAAGGTTTTATAGGAATATTCATTTCCTATCATGGCTACAATGATGACAGCAAAAAAGATTTTTAATAACCCGATCATAAAGCTATTGAAATGCCAGATGTAGGGAAAGTTAAAAATCCCCTGATCTGCAAGATGAAAATTGATAGGACCAATCTCAACTTTGATGGTACTCAGTATAGCAATACTAAAGATTAGAATAAAATAACTGAATATGAGTATTTTAGAGATTCTGTTGTGCCAAAGTTTATAAAGTTCTATGGAGAGGAGACGCATTCTATCAGGATTGGGTTAATGTTAAAAACTGATCTTCTAGGGAAGGATGTTTTTTTACAAAATGAGTACAATAGATATTGGCCTCTGCGAGTTTTTTTGAAAGTACTTCTTCCGAGAGCTCCGCTTTGAGAAATACCTTTAAGTGATTGCTTTCTAGTTTCATTTCTTTGACTTCGGGTAACGTTTTAATGAAGTCAGTAAGGATTTTTCGGTCTGTAGCTTTCAATTCAAAAAAGCCAAAACTTTGAGAAATTTCATCGACAGGGCCTTCGTAAAACTTGACTCCTTCTTTCAATACAATTACGTGATTGCATACTTTTTCTACTTCATCCAAAAGGTGCGACGCCAAAAGTATGGTGGTGCCCAATTCTGCAATGCTCGTGATCAGTTTACGAATCTGATGAATTCCTTCAGGATCTAAGCCATTAGTAGGCTCATCCAGTATAAGTAAATCAGGATTGTTGACCAAAGCCGCAGCAATGGCTAGCCGTTGCTTCATCCCTAAAGAGAAGGTTTTAAACTTGCTGTGTCTCCGCTCCCAAAGCCCCACAAGGATTAACTTTTCTTCAATGGATTCGTGGGAGCACTGTTTTATTTTGCAGATCAATTTTAGATTTTGACTGGCAGTCATGTAGGGGTAAAAGTTGGGACGCTCAATGATAGCTCCAATTTTTTTTAGGGCTTGATGGGTAGTCAATGCTCCTTGATACCAAGAAAAGCTTCCGCTAGTCGGGTTTATCACATTTAAAATCATGCCTAGGGTAGTGGACTTTCCACTGCCATTGGGACCTAAAAGACCATAAACATTTCCTTTTTCTAAAGTGAGAGAAAGCTGATCTACAGCCTTGAGATTTCCAAAGGATTTACTCAATTGATCCAATTGAAGGAGGATATTTGACATAGTACTATAACGATTGAGGAACTTATTTGTTACACAAAAGATAAGTACATTTGAATAAACGCATGTATGAAAGAAAAGTTAATATCTCAAAAAAAACCGTTTTTCCCAATTACATCAAATCTAGCTCAGTTTTTGAAGTCTTACGATCGGTGGGTAGACACGCCAATCTATTACAGTGATCTACTTCGTTTTTCAGGCTCCGTGGTAGTCTATGATAAAAACGATCAGGATACACTTTGGGTTAGTGTTTATTTTTCGGATACGGAGCGAAGGGAAATCGATTATAACTTAAAGAAAATTTACACCCTGCTTCATTCTGACGGAAACGAATCCGGGATCCAGTACCTCAATGTTGATGCAATAGACTACTGTACTTTTGGAAACTCAAAACCCTTTCGTATAAAGATTCGAAATATTTTAAATGATAATTTCACTTACTATTACATTAAGCAAACCGATGCTTCTCGAATATATGGTTTGGAATATGAGCATATGTTGTCACCTTACAACCTCAATTTTTTAGTCAACGACAATACTCTTATTGAGGAACATATCGCAGGAATTCCTGGGGACACTTTCATTAAAGATTTTCTGCCCAATTGTAACGATTCTGAAAAAGCTCAAATTGCAAAAGAATATGTAAAATTTAATGAACGGAGTATGATTCGTTTATTGGGTGATATGCGCGCATACAATTATGTGGTAGTTCCCACCCATGATTTTGATCAGGTGGTTTATAAAATCCGCCCTATTGATTTTGATCAGCAGTCCTTTGAAGGAAAACTATCTGTGTATCGTCCACAGTTTTTTAAAGAAAACATTCCTATTATGGACTTGGTACGTTCTAAACTCACGCATAATTCAATCAATCAATACAAAATTGAAGAACGCTCAATTGTTGCCCGTCGTATCATTAGTTCAGGCAATCGTTTGAATAAATTATTGACCATTATGCAAGAAGATGTAGTCAGTACGGATGCCAATCTGGAACGCCTTCGAAAGGAGATTTTCAAGTTTACCAAGGACCGGGCTTTTTTAGACAGTAAATCCATGGGAGATGTAATGCGTGCTGCACTCAATTATGTTCGTTTCACTTATGAAAAAGTGAATATGTACGACTTGTTTTAATAAAATTCGCTTTCGTCATAATCGGAATCCAAATCAGACGTTTCTTCATCGTCTGGATTCGCATCAAAGAGGTCCTCTCCTTCTGCCTCAAAAAATTTTTCAGGAGCTTCTTCGGGTACCTCTCCTTGACTGTGAATTAAGTTGGGGTAGCTCATTCCTGATAAGGCTTCGCCTACCTCTTTGCGTTCTACAAAAAAGGTCCAAAGTTTGAGGAAATCATAGACATAAATGAGATGGTGTAAGGAGGGTGTAAAAACTGTATTTAAAGGTTCGTTTCTCATATTAGGTCCCTGTTCCATTGATTCCAAAGGAAGCTCTTCACCTTGTTGCCAAGATTCATCTGATTGGTAAAAAGAAGCCATCTCATTTCCTAAAAACCCAAAGGATTGGGTTATGGCAAGATGTAACTCTTCCAAAGTAGCGGTCTCTTCGATTTCAATATCTCGAAGTACATCATCCTCTACGTCTAAAATTATTCGAATTCTATAAATCATTTTTGTTGAATTAAGCGGATCATAAAATAGCTTTGCGCTCCAAATAGCAAGGAAGCGAAAATCAAATGTAGGGGTTGTGAAGAAAAGGGGAAATCAAAATAGAACATTAAAATACCACTGAGTATCTCTAGCCCAATTAAAAAAAGGATACTGAGAAAGACAGGAGGTAGGTATTGGGTTTGCCACAATCGGTAAAAAAGAAGTCCGTGAACTGCAAAGACAAGTAGCGAAAAGCTTCTGTGAAAATAAAAAAGAAAGGGCGCTTCTGACAGCCATTTTGAAGCGGCATCGAGTCCCCAAAGGTGCATTTGATCGTCTACAAATTGACGTACCTGGGTACCCATCCCTATTTGAACTAGGGTTAAAAGAAGTCCTACAGCTAACCAAACTTTGAATGAAAAAGAGCCAGGTAGGGTGGGTTTGGAGTCGTTTACTCTAGCCAAAAGATATACTAGTAATAACACCAAGAGAAGTGCCATTCCCATATGAATGGTGATTTTAAAAGGCAATAGGTTGGAATCCACAACAGTTTTTCCCAACCATGCCTGGAAACCCATTCCAAGTATTATTAAAAAGGAAATTAAGCTCGCAAGTCGATCTCTTTTAAATCGAAAAATCGAGGAAATAAAAAGTAATAAAGTAGCCAATCCGGCAAGTGCGCCCAAGAGTCGGTTAATGAATTCAATCCAGGTGTGGGTGGGATTAAAAATGGCGTAGTCATGTCGGGTGTATGCTTCCCAATTTTCAGCTTGAAATTCAGTACCGCTTATAAAGTCTTTTGGGGCTACACGAAGGGACTCCTCTACAATAATTACCTGCCCTTTTTCATATGGATGTTGGGCTTTCCAATCCAGTTGGGCGCGTTCTGTAGGAGGGATAAGATAGCCAAAACACTTGGGCCAGTCGGGACATCCCATACCACTGCCTGTCATTCGGACGATGGAACCTGCAGCAATGACCAAATAGACCAAAACCAAGCTGGTACGTAAAAAAAGGTTATAGCGTTTTTTCATAAGGTTTTAAACCTAGTTTTTTCCCTTCTTCTTTCATTCGTTCAAATGCGGCTTCAAATTCATTGGGAATCTCACCTTCTAAAATTGCTTCTTTAATGGCCTCTTTGATGACTCCTATTTCTTTGGAAGGCTTTAACCCAAAAAAACGCATTATGGCTTCTCCACTCACAGGAGGTTGAAAATTTCGTAAATGGTCTTTTTCTTCTACCGCAATTATTTTTTCACGAACAATTTTAAAGTTATTATGGTAGCGTTCAAATCGTTTTGGATTTTTTGTTGTAATGTCTGCCTCACATAAGGTGATTAGGTCATCAATATACGGACCTGCGTCAAAAACTAGACGACGAACTGCAGCGTCGCTCACGTGGTCTTCGGCAATTATGATGGGTCGTGAACTCATGAAAACCAATTTTTGAACGTATTTCATTTTATCATTGAGGGGCATTTTTAAGCGTTTGAAGATTTTATAAATCATTTTGGCACCTACAAATTCATGATTGTGAAAAGTCCATCCGGTGGGCGGCTTAAATTTTTTTGTAGGTGCTTTTCCTATATCGTGAAATAATGCGGCCCAACGCAACCAAATATCATCGGAATGAGGACAGAGATTGTCCACTACTTCAAGCGTGTGGTAAAAGTTGTCCTTATGTCGTTGTCCTTCGACTTCTTCCACTCCTTTGAGTGCAATTAGTTCTGGAAGAATATGATTTAGAAGGCCCGTTTTTTCAAGCAAAACAAACCCTTTTGAAGGTTTTTCTGTGGCGAGTATTTTAGTAATTTCATCTACAATCCGTTCTTTTGAGATAATCTCAATTCGTGCAGCATTTTTGGAAATTGCGGCAAGGGAATCTTCTTCGATTTTAAAATCAAGTTGTGAGGCAAAACGAATGGCTCTGAGCATTCGCAAGGGGTCGTCAGAATAAGTAATATCAGGGTCTAATGGTGTTTTTAGTATTTTTGTTTTTAAATCAGAAATACCATTAAATGGATCTAAGAGCTTACCAAAATCATTCTTATTCAAACTTACAGCCAACGCATTGATAGTGAAATCTCTTCGGTTTTGATCGTCTTCCAATGTGCCCGGTACTACCTCTGGATTTCGACTGCTTTCAGAATAAGATTCTTTTCTGGCACCTACAAATTCAATATCCATTTCTTTCCATTGAATCATAGCCGTGCCATAGGTTTTAAAAACTTGAACTGGTTTGGCTCCTTTCAATTTTTTTTGAACGGCTTGGGCTAACTCAATACCTGAGCCTAAAGCTACAATGTCGATGTCTTTTTTCTGTCCTCGACCCAATAAGTGATCTCGGACAAAACCTCCGATCACATAGGCATCAAGCTCTAGATCTGAAACGACCTCTCGCACCACCTTAAAAAGTGGAGATGATAGCGATTTCGAAAAGTCCTCCTGTAGTTCCACTTTTATGTTTCTTAATTATCTATTTTTTATTGTAGCTTTTATTTTCTAAGATTCATTTAGAATCTTTATCTGCTAAACTGCCACATCGTGGTTTCTTAATGCCTCGTTTAGTGAAGTTTTTTTGTCTGTACTTTCTTTTCTCTTTCCGATGATCAAAGCACAGGGGACTTGAAATTCTCCAGCGGGAAAACTTTTGGTATAACTTCCAGGAATCACCACAGAACGAGAAGGTACAAACCCTTTGTGTTCTTTTGGGGACGTTCCTGTAACATCTATAATTTTAGTAGAAGCAGTAAGAACCACATTGGCACCTAAAACAGCTTCTTTTTCCACACGTACACCTTCTACCACGATACAACGGGATCCAATAAAAGCATTGTCTTCTATAATGACAGGGGCGGCTTGAAGGGGCTCTAAAACACCTCCAATTCCTACGCCTCCGCTGAGGTGAACATTTTTGCCTATCTGAGCACAACTACCCACAGTAGCCCAAGTATCTACCATAGTCCCTTCGTCTACATAAGCCCCAATATTGACAAAGCTGGGCATTAGAATGACCCCTTTTGAAATATAGGCACCGTGTCTTGATACGGCGTGAGGAACTACACGGATTCCTTTTTCTTGATATCCTGTTTTAAGAGGTATTTTGTCATGAAATTCTAAGGGTCCCGCTTCCAAAGTTTCCATTTTTTGGATGGGAAAATACAATACAACGGCTTTTTTTATCCATTCATTTACTTTCCATCCTGTTTCACTAGGTTCGGCAACACGGAGTTTACCTTCATCCAATTGACGGATTACAGTCCGTATGGTCTCTTGTACGGTTGCATCTTCTAGTAAGGATCGGTTTTCCCAAGCGGATTCTATAAGTTCCTTCATTTCCAAATTTTTGTCAAAGGTAAAGAATTCGAAACGATTGAAATGAAGCAGATCTGAACGAAAAAGGTATATTTGCAAAAAAATAATTATGGGCTGTTTGGTAGGGATTGATTATGGAACAAAACGGACTGGATTGGCCTGTACCGATCCGAATCAACTCATTGCAAGCGGTCTTAAAAACCTTCCTACCCACGAAGTAATTCCTTTTTTAAAAGTCTTTTTTGAAAAAGAAAAAGTAGCCGGTTTTGTTGTAGGTAAACCTCTTCAGAAAGACGGTACTCCTGCTCCTGTAGAGGAACATATCAAAGTTTTTTTGAAGTCCCTTGAAGCACAATTCCCGGATTGTAAAATCAATAGACATGACGAACGTTATACTTCTAAAATGGCTCTACAAGCTATGATCGATGGGGGATTAAAGAAAAAACAACGCGCAGACAAGGGTATGGTAGATCAGGTAAGTGCCACCTTGATTCTGCAATCTTTTTTGAACTATAAAATGAATGTACTATGATATTACCCATAGTAGCTTATGGCAGTCCTGTTTTAAAACGAGTAGCCGATACAATTACTCCTGATTATCCCAATTTAGAAACACTTATTGAGAACATGTGGGAAACCATGTATGCATCTCATGGGGTGGGTCTCGCCGCCCCTCAAATTGGTTTATCCATTCGACTTTTTGTCATTGACGCATCCCCTTTTGTGGATGAAGAGGAAATGGATCAAGAAGAAATTCAGACTTTGAAGGATTTTAAAAAAGTATTTATCAATCCAACAATCATAGATGAAGAGGGATCATTTTGGGCTTTTAATGAAGGTTGTTTAAGTATACCTGAAGTTAGGGAAGATGTGTCACGAAGAGAACAAATTTCTATTTCGTACTTCGACGAAAATTTCACACCTCAAAGGCTCCAGTTAAATGGACTTGCAGCCCGTGTGGTCCAACACGAATACGATCACATTGAGGGGGTATTGTTTACAGATCATCTGTCACCTCTAAAAAAAAGAATAATTAAAAATAGACTTATAGCAATTTCAAAAGGAGCCATCTCAGTGGATTACCTGATGAAGTTTCCTAAAAAATCAAGAAGATAATAATGGATTTAAAAAAAATACTTTCGATTTCAGGACGACCAGGTTTGTACCAGATGAATGCGCAAACTAGAGGTGGTGTGGTGGCAACTTCTCTCTTAGATGGGAAAAGAATAGTGACTTCGCCTGCACAGCAAATCAGTATTTTGGGTGAAATTCAGATTTACTGCATCGGAAAAGAAGTTCCCTTAACGGAAGTTTTTGAAAAAATCCTAGCTCTTGAACAAGGAGGTATCGCTAGGGTAAAACCCAAAGCTCCCGTTACAGATCTGGAGGCTTATTTTTTTGAGGTACTTGAGGATTATGATGAAGATCGAGTGTACCCTAGTGATATTAAAAAAATCATTCAGTGGTATAATTTATTGGTAGAACAAAAAATCATTTCACTTTCAAAGCCAAAGACCCCTCCAAAAAAGGAATCGAATCCCAAGGCAGAGAAAGAATGAGTTCAAAAGCAGAAAAGTTAGAAGCTTTTGGACGTTTGTTGGATATTATGGACAGGCTCAGAGCAGAATGTCCTTGGGATAAGAAGCAAACCTTTGAAAGTTTACGGCATTTAACTATAGAAGAGACCTATGAGCTAGGAGATGCTATTTTATCGGGCAATCGTTCAGAGATAAAAAAGGAGCTAGGTGATTTATTACTTCACATTGTTTTTTATTCCAAATTAGGCAGTGAAGAAAAGGCCTTTGATATTTCAGATGTAGCTCATGAAATTTGTGAAAAGCTGATTTATCGACACCCTCATATTTACGGAGATGTCAAAGTTCAAGATGAAGCTGAAGTTAAAAAGAACTGGGAAGCTCTAAAGCTGAAAGAAGGTAAAAAAACAGTTTTGGGAGGCGTACCAAAAGGTTTGCCTGCCTTGGTCAAAGCACAACGTATCCAGGATAAAGTAGCGGGAGTGGGTTTTGATTGGGACACCACAGACCAAGTCTGGGAAAAGGTGCAAGAAGAATTGAGGGAATTTCAAGAAGAGATAGCAAAAGGGGATTCCAATAAAAGCGAAGAGGAATTTGGCGATGTATTATTTTCTTTGATCAATTACGCTCGATTTTTAAAAATCAATCCTGACACCGCACTTGAACGAACCAATCAAAAATTTATTCAGCGATTCAACTACTTGGAAACCAAAGCTCAAGAAATGGGAAAAACAATTGGCGCAATGTCGCTAAAAGAAATGGAAGCGCTTTGGATGGAATCAAAAAATCATTCTTCTTCTCCAGGTTCTTGATCTTGAGGATCAGTATTGTTTTCTGCGGCAGCTGCTTCTCGAACTAATTTTTCCTGTGCATTTTTAATTTGCTTTAGGCGAATGTATTCCTCTTTTGTTTTGTCGATTTTGTTCTGACAACTAAGAATTTGTTTTTCTACGTTTTTATACAGAGGGTTCTCACTACTTGAGTTAGAGAAAAATTCCAAATTATTTTCTAGCTGGGTTAATTCTGCCTTTAAATTTGAGAGATTGTTTCGTACCGATTGAAATTCTTTATCGAGACGCTCTGGGTCGTTCTGAAGTAAATTTGCTTGCAAAGCTTTAAGAACCTCGTTTAGGTCATTTTTCTCCAATCCTGCACTTTTGATTTGCTGTATGAGTGCATTGGAGAAAGATTGATTCATTTTAGATTCATTGCTTGAATCTAAACTTCCCAGTTGATTCCAAGCTTCCCACTGATCGAAATATTCATTTTTAATTGTTTCTTTCTCAGGAGTAAATTGGTGTGTCTTAACTTTCTCTAAAAGTGCAGTTTTTTCCTTCAACACATTTTCTTGCTCAGCAGTAAGGCGTTGATATCCTGATTTTAATCGGTCAAAATATTCTTTCTGAAAGTCAGAAAATTCTTTCCAAAGTTTATTGTCCAATTTTCGGGGAACAAAACCTATGCTTTTCCATTCTTTTTGAATGTCTTTCATGTCTTGCACCTTGGTGTCCCAATTTTCAAGCTCTAAAATTTCTTTTGACCGTTCAATCAGTGCTTTCTTGGATTCAATATTGGTATTGAAGGCTTTTTTCTGTTCTTTGTAAAAAAGATTCTTTAAGCGCATGAATTCTGTACCGATTTCTCTAAAACTTTTCCAAGAAGCCTTACTTTCCTTTGCAGGGACAAATCCAATAGCTTTGAATGCATCTCTTAAAGAATTAAATTTTTTAAGTGCATTTTGCCAAGCGTTATGAGTTTCAGGTGTTTGTTCGATTAAGGATCGCATTTCTTTAAGAAGGGCTTCTTTTTTTGCGAGGTTTTCTTTCATCGCCCCAACCACATCTTTTTGGTACTCTTGTCTTCGTGATTGGATGATTTTAGATGCATTTTGAAAACGAGTCCATAGGTCTTCACGATGTTCTTTGGCTACGGGACCTAAATCGTTTTTCCACTGTTGGTGAAGGATATTTAAATCTCTACTGGCTTTGATAATGTCAGGGTATTCTTGCAAAGCCTCTGCACGTTCTATAATTTTGAGCTTCTCTTCGTAATTGTGTTTGAAGTCGAGCTCTCTAAACTCCCTATCCAAATGCAAAAAGGCATAAAAGCGCTCAACATGGTGCTTAAAAGTTTCCCAAAGGTTTTGACTTTCACTTCTTGGAACCTGCCCTGTGTTGTACCAACTTTCCTGTAAGGTTCTAAAAGTTTTATAGGTTGTTGAATTGATTTGGTTTTGATCGATGAGGTTTTTTATTTCAGTAATTATGGCATTTCTGCGCTCCAAATTTACTTTCTGTATAGCCTCTTGATCTTTGAAATGGGTACGTCTTTTCTTCCGATATTCGAAGGTAATTTGGTCAAATCGTTTTTTGTATTCGGGCTTGAAAAAGAAATCAATTTCATTTCCCCCTTCCTCTATAAAACGTTTTTTTTGTTGCTCAACGTCGACTTTAAATTTTTCTTCAAAGAGCGTATTAATGGTTTGGAGGCTTTTATGATTTTTTAACCACCGCTCGTCAGTGGATAGGTTTTGGTAAGCTTCGATGAGTTCTTCTATGCTTAGCTCAGTATAATCAACCTCTTTTTCATGAGTTTCTTCTTCTTCTTCTTCTTCCTGATTTTTTTCAGTTTTTTTGGCTTCGGTCTCTTCCTCTGAAGTGTTCTCTTGAGGAGAAATAATTTCTTTTTCTATTACCTCTTGCTTTGTTTTTTTAGATTTATCTAGGCCTTTAGCAGGACTTTCAATAGGGACTACTTCTTCTTTCGTTTGTGCTTCTTCTGAAGTTTCGTCTATTGTGTTTTGCGGCTTCTTTTGTTCCTCCGCACCAGGTTGTAGAGTATGCTCTTCCATGAGTAAATGTTGTATTGTTACAAATAATATACATTTTTTTTGAATTCTAAAAAAGAATTGTCCAAAATTAAGCTATTGATTCCAAAGCTCCCAAGATTTTTCCGCTTGATATACAAGCATTGAGTAGCCATTGCAGGTTATAGATCCTCGAGACTTTCCCTCTTTTAAAAATCTAGTTTCCTCAGGATTGTAAATTAAATCAAAAAGAAAATGTCTGGAATCTAAGTGTTCATATGGAATGGGAGGGGCTTCTTCTATATTTGGAAAAGTACCTACAGGAGTGGTGTTGACAATCAAATCGACCTTTTCTATAATTTCTTTGGTCAGGTCACCATAAGCAAGTTGGTTTTTCTGTGGGGTTCTCGACACAAACTGGTATTTACATTTTATTTGGTCCAAAACGTATTGAACAGCACCAGAAGCGCCTCCCGTGCCCAAAATCAATGCCTGCTTTGGGATTTTTTGATTGTGTTCCAATAATGCTTTTTGAAAACCAACGTGATCTGTATTGTGACCTACAGTTTTTCCTGAAGATTCGATCACAATGGTGTTTACGGCTTGAATGGTTGAGGCATCTTTGGTGAGTTGATCCAAATAAGGAATCACAGTTTTTTTATAGGGAATGGTAACGTTCAGCCCAGAGGGTGTAACGCTACTGTTAAAGATTTCTTTAATATTATCAATAGATTGCAGGTCAAAATTGACGTAGCTATATCCTACCTTGTTTTCACTATCAAATTTATTCTTAAAATAAGTTCTCGAAAAAGAATAATCGATGTTCTTACCTACAAGGCCAAATTGTTTAGTCCGTTCTTTTTTTGTCATAAAAATCTAATAAGAAAAGAAGACTAGCTCCTAATACAATCGTCAAAAATACACCATAGGTATCAATTTCATGCATCTTTGGGAGGTAATAATTATAGTTAGAGAAGATTGGATTGCCAACGGAATTTAGTATTAGATTTCCATTTTCTGTGTATAAATATACTTTTGTTTTCCAGGGGTATACAAGCATTAGTGTTCCTGTGATAAAACCGATAATTGTTGCCAAGGTTTGTTTTGGAAATTTTTCCAATACCCATTTGAGAAGGTTTGAAAATAAAATCAATCCAACGAGCGAACCCAACGCAAATACACCCATAATGATAAGAAGTCTTTGTATGACTGGATCTGAAAGGGAATCAAGGTCAAGAAATAGCGCTTCAGAAAGGACGAGGAAAAGCGCATTAACAGCATCTACTAAAAGGAGGTTGTAGTTTCCTAAAATCAAAAGTAAAAAAGATCCTGAAAGACCAGGTATAGTCATTCCCGATACACTGATAATTCCGCAGAAGAAAACAAAAAGCAATTGATCATTTTCTGCTACAGGGCGGGCAAAGCTGAGCGACAGGCCTATTGTGAGTCCTATCAGCAAGGCTAGGAGAGTTGTTTTTCCCCAAGTTTTAACTTGCCTAAAAACAAGGTATAATGAAGCGAGAATCATTCCAAAAAAAGCTCCTAAAACAAGGTTTTCATACTGATTAAGTAAATAATCCAACAGTAATGAAACACTGAAATAACTTAGGATGACCCCCCCAAAAAGTAAGCAGAGAAAACGTCCATTAACATATTGCCAAAAACTGTGAAAACGACCGTTAATTAATAATTTTAGGGCTTTGCCATTGAGATGTTGAAAAGAATAAATAAGGGTTTTGTAAAATCCACCTACAAGTGCTACAATCCCTCCTGAAACCCCAGGGACTTTGTTGGCGGCACCCATTGCGATTCCTTTTAAAACAAGTAAAAATGCGGATTTAGAAGAGGAGTTTGTTTTAGTAGGTTTCATTTTTTAAACAAAGCTTTACTTTTTTCTAGGAGGAAAAGCATAGCAAACCCTAGTAACATTAAGAAAATAGCTGTACCTATTTCAGGTGAGCCACCTTCAAAATGTTGTGGTAATACAGCCACAGTAATTTCTGGGGCTTCTTCGCTGGCTTTGGGCAGAGGGTTTTGCCAAGGCCACACTTTGTTCAATGCCCCCAACATCAAACCGATGAGTACAGCAATACTCTTTTTGGGATATCGATTTAAAAGCAAGGATAAAAATTTCGCAAAAACTTTGATTCCCACTAGAATCCCCAAGATAAATACACCCAAAACAGACGTTACCTGAATAAATTGTTCTTGGCTAAAGTGCATTAACAAATCTTGGGCTTGACGCACATTAGAGACTACGGTCTGATAGACGCCCATGACAAAAAGAATGTATGCACCTGAAAGACCAGGAAGGATCATTGCTGAGATCCCTATAAAACCTGCAAGAAACAAATACCACAATGGAACTTCATTTGATACTGAAGTCAATTGGGTGATGAAATACGATACGATTGCACCCAAAAAAAGAGCGAGAATTGCGGATAGATTAAATTGTAATTCGGTTTGAATCAAAAACAAAATACTCGCGACCAGTAAGCCAAAGAAAAATGACCACAGACCGATAGGTTCATTGATAAGTAACCACTCTAAAACTCGAGAAAAAAGAAGAATACTGCTAAGAATACCCCCAAAAAGGGCTAGGAGAAAGGGGCCATTGAGTTGTTTCCAAACTCCCTTAAAACCAGCAGTCTTGAATTGTTTTAAGTTGCTCCAAGATACAGCATTGATGCTATCCAAAAGTTCTTTATACACTCCAGAAATTAATGCAATGGTACCTCCCGATACTCCAGGTACAAGATCTGCAGCTCCCATTAACATGCCCTTTAAATACAAAAGTACGTATCGCATAATTGGGTATTGATTCTTCACAAAGGTAGAGAACCGATTTTAAATCAATCACATCTTATTTAACTGTGACTTACAAGATTTTTCAATTTTGGGAAAAGTGTTTGAAACGAGACTTTCTCTTCCACACTTAATTTTTTTGGATTTAACAAAAACATTCCTTCTTCTGTCCGTTCCAAAATTAGACAACAGCCCGCTACTCTAAGAGATAAGTCTCGGTTTTCTGGAAAGGCAGCAAACGCTTCCTCTGCAATATTATGAGCTTTTTCCCAATCCTTTTTATCAAGGAATAAATCGATCAGTTGAATCAATACTTCAGGGTAATAATGCCCCAACTCAAGAATTTTATTACTAGCAGCAATAGCCAAATCTTTTTTATTCATTTGAATATACAAGTCTACACTACATTTCCACAATTCAAGGGAATCGCTATTGTTTTCCAATGCACATTCTAGATAGTGCCGGGCTTTCTTATAGTTCTTTTGAGAAATCAAGAAATAAATCAAAGATTCCCAGCCTTTTTCATTGCTGGGTTCTAATTGTACACTTTTGAGATAAAATTGTTGAGCCAAATCAAAATTCCCCAATCGTTCGTGACAACGCCCGATACATTTGTGAATAAAAGCGGTAGGTTCTGTGGTATTTAATGCTACCTCATAATTATCTATTGCTTCATTTAATTTGCCTGTGGATTCCAAAAGCTTACCTTTTTCGATATATGCACCAGTGAAAGTGTCGTCACTTATGATTGCAAAATCCAATGCAGAAAGTGCCTCTTTGGTTCTCCCCGATTTCATTAAAATTTTACCCAACTGATGCCAGGCTACTTCGCAATATGGGTCGAATTCTAAAACTTCATTCAAACATTCAATGGCGGGTTCGATTTGTTCTAGCTGATCGTAACAATAAATAAGGTTGTAAAGTGAGGGATAGTCATCAGGGTTGTCTCCCAAACAATTTTTGAAGAAATAGGCTGCCTCTTCAAATTCTTCTGCGAGAAGGTGTTCCATTCCCAATAAATTCCATATTTCACTGGGCTCTTCAGAAATTTCAAGAGCCTTATGAAGATGTGAAATTGAGGTTTTATGATCTCCTTGCTTGGAGGCAATGCTAGCCTTTTGCAAAGCGATTTCTTCGTCAAATGGGTTTAATTTTTCAATGTACTCGAGGAGTTGTAAAGCCATTTCAAATTTTTCATCCAAAATGAAAATCTCACTTTGCAAAAGCATTAAACCATGGCTACTAGGGTGTTGTTCAAGTCCCATTTTTAGTGCTTTTTTAGCTAATTGGTGTTCTCCAAAACTGAGATAGTGTACTATGATGTCTTCAAACTCTTGCGCATCGAAGAAATAAATTAGATTGGTCTTGAGCATTTGCTCAAATTTAGTGACGGATGATTGTGTTTCTTCCGAGTTGAAATTTAGCATAGATAGGTTCTAAGTACTTCTTTAAAATTAAGAGACTCTTTAGGAGAAAAAGGGTAACAATCGATATTGTTTTTAACAAATTAATTAACACTTTAAGGATTTAGAGTGTATCCAAAACCTTACGAATTACGGCACATCCTTTGCGAATTTCTTTTTCTGTAATCGTAAGTGGTGGTGAAATTCTAAGGGCTTTCTTTTCCCAAAGGAGCCAAAACAGCAAAAGTCCATGTTCCATACATTTAAAGATCACTTGATCTACCAGCTCGGGGTTTTCCAATAGGGGAGCCAACATCAATCCTTTACCTCTAATTTCTTTTATTTGTTTGTGTTTCAATTCACTTCTAAAAAGGGCTTCTTTTTTTGGAATTTCAGCGATGAGCTTAGAATCTCTCAATTCTCTAAGGGTTGCCAAACAGGCTGCAGCTACTACAGGATTTCCTCCAAAGGTGGTAATATGACCCAGTTTGGGACGATCTTCAAATACTTCCATCAGTTCTCGAGAAGCACTAAAAGCACCAACAGGAAGTCCACCTCCCATGCCTTTCCCCATCACAATGATGTCTGGTTCTACACCGAAATGTTCAAACCCAAAAAACTTCCCTGTACGTCCAAACCCTGGTTGGATTTCGTCCAAAATGAGTAAAGCTCCTACTTGCTCACATCGATATTTCACCTTTTGCAAATACTCTTTTTTAGGTAGAATAAAACCTGCACCTCCTTGAATGGTTTCAAGAAGTACAGCCGCAGTTTTGGAGGTAATTGCTTCTAAATCTTTTTCGTCATTAAAACGGATAAATTTCGTATCGGGTAGTAAAGGGCGATATCCTTTTTTTTGGTGTTCGGAGCCCAATAGACTCAATGCGCCTTGGGTACTCCCATGGTAGCTGAAATGTGCACCTATAAGCTCGCTTCTCCCTGTGGCTCTCTTCGCTAATTTAAGGGCTCCTTCTATGGCTTCAGTACCTGAGTTAGTTAAATAGACCCGTTCTTGATTGTTGGGTAATAATGCGACAAGCTCTTTACAGAGTTGTACAGCGGGGGCTTGTGCAAATTCTCCATACACCATCACGTGAAGGTATTTTTTAGTTTGGTTTCTAATGGCCCTCACCACTTTAGGATGGCGATGCCCCAGGCTACAGGCGGAGACCCCTGCTATAAAATCTAAATATGTTTTGTTGTCCGTTGTAGTTATGTAAGCTCCTTTCGCTTTTTTTACGGAAAGAGCTAAAGGATGTGGAGTCGTTTTTGCTTGAAATTCTAAAAAGTCTTCTTTTAAAGCATCCATGACTTATTGTTTTTTCTCGACCAAATCAATTTCAGGATATTTAAATTGTAGTATTTCGGGAAAATTTTCTTCTTTATCGTTTTTATCAAATAGGTCGTTTAGCGTTTCTGGACGCTCTTCCTGTCGCCAAACAAATCCCTTTAAAGTCCTATCATTTTCTGGCAGCTCTTCTTCTGGATATACATTGCCTGTAGGAGCTACAAGAAAGGTAATGTCGTTAATTTCTCCATCTAAAAATTTCATTTTTAGTGCACTACATGTTGTTTTGTCGATGCCTATCAACTGTAAATCTTCATCGTTATAGAGGTAATACACCATTTCTGTATTTTTAGTGATAACGATATTGTCTAATTTCCCTTCTTCAAAAGCTCCGTTAAGTACTCCTCCTTTTATTTGATTGTATCCTTGCGCACTCAAAGTGTCTTTTTCAATGATAAAGACGTTCCCTTTGATTTTTAGAGAATCTAATTTATTTGTTTGGGTGTCTGAAATCAAAAGAATTTCGTTTCCAGACATTTGACTTTTATCAAACCAAAGGACTGGATTGTTTTTATTCCGGTCTGCTTCGGTGAAAATTTGTTCTTGTTGTTTAGTCAAAGGTTTGTTAAGTAGTTTTGTAAGACCTATGGATTCATCGAGATAAAGTGAATCTGAACGGCCTCTAAGATCACTTTTTAGTATACGCACATCGTAATAGGCTCTTAGAATTCTTCGTTCTTTCGGCCCTGTGGCTACTAGAGTGTCTGCATGAATAAAAAGCGAATCTTGATCGATAATATTTATTGCCAACGCGCGACGAGTAATAATAGCAGAATCTTGAGCTTTAAAAATTTCTCCATAGTGGCCTGTGATTATAGAATTATTCAATGAATCTACAATGCTCACATTTTTTGTGGCGGCAGCATAGTCTTTTTCACTTTCAAAATACAGACTATCTCCGCGAATGATTTTATTGTCGTAATACAAGGTTGCATTTTTTTTAAACACACCTTTTTCGCGATCCAAATCGTAAAATCCTCTTTCACATTCTATGGTATAGGCTTCTCCTTCAATTTTAGAATTTCCAAATAAATAAGCTTGATTGAGTTCGGTATAATAATCCAGTTGGTCTGAATTCACTTGATATTCGGGGTTGTCAATGACCACATTAGATGTGAAACGGTATTTTTTTTGATTCATAAAATACCTTCCCCGATTGCTGGTAAGCGTACTGGCACTGTCTATAATTACCCCTTTGGTGTTGTAAAAAGCTTCGTTACTTATACGGTCTAAATTTAATTTTTCTGTCTTTAAAGACATGTCTGGCCGGATTAAAAACACATCTCCGTCTGCTACTGCGATTTGTGTTTTTCCATCGTATTCAATGGTTTTACAAGTCATTTTTAAACTATCTCCTTGAGTAAAAACCACATCACCTACGGCTTTAAAATAATTGTCTTTGGAATAGAAATAGGCGAGATCCGACTCAATGAGTGCCCCTTCATGAAAAAGCAAAACTCTTGTTTCAGAATTTTTAAAGAGAATATTGGCACCAGGAAAAGCGTCTTGGTCTTGTGAAGATCCTCCAGCTTTTCGGATTTCAATGATTTTAGGTTCCTGTGCTACAATCGAAAAAGTCGCAAGTGAAGCAATAAAATATGCTAGAATACGAAACGACAATTGCATAAGTAATTTCTTATCTGAAGAGGGTTTGTTTTCTATCTGGACCTACAGAAACAATCTTGATAGGTGTTTCTAAAGCATTTTCTAAATAGGCAATGTAGTTTTTGAAATTTTCTGGAAATGCGTTGACATCTGTTATTTGAGTAAGATCTTCTTTCCAACCGGGGAGTTCCTCATACATTGGAGTGATGTTTTGTGAAGCAATATCATAGGGTAGGTAATCCATGATTCCTTGATCTGTTTGATATGCGGTACATACTTTAATAGTGTCAAACCCAGAGAGCACGTCTCCTTTCATCATCATTAATTGAGTAACTCCGTTGATGTGAATACTGTATTTTAAGGTGATCAAATCAATCCATCCACAACGTCTTGCTCTTCCTGTGGTGGCTCCAAATTCATTTCCTACCTTGGCCATTTTCATTCCATCTTCATCGAAAAGTTCTGTGGGAAAAGGACCACTCCCTACTCGGGTTGCATACGCTTTGAAAATTCCAAATACGTCTTTGATTTGATTGGGAGCAACCCCCAATCCGGTACAAGCGCCAGCAGCTGTGGTAGTGGATGAAGTGACATATGGGTAGGTTCCAAAGTCAATGTCTAACAAAGATCCTTGTGCTCCTTCCGCAAGAATTTTCTTTCCTTTTTTTTGGGCTTCTATCAGGTATTGTTCACTGTCTACCAACTTAAATTTTCTCAATGCTGAAATACTACTAAAAAAGCTGTTTTCAAGATCTTTTAAATCGTATTCTACAGTGGCATCGTAACTTTGGAGCATAGCGAGATGTTTCTGTGTCAAACGGCGGTATTTGTCTTCCCAGTTGGGAGCTAGAATATCTCCTACTCGTATTCCGTTTCTTCCAGTTTTATCCATATAGGTAGGTCCAATGCCTTTGAGGGTTGAGCCAATTTTTGCTTTGCCTTTGGCTGCTTCGGATGCAGCATCTAAAAGACGGTGAGTGGGTAGAATGAGGTGTGCTTTTTTAGAGATTAGCAATTTTGTATTGAAATCAATTTCATAGGGTACCAAATTTTCGATTTCTTTCATAAAAATGACAGGGTCGATGACCACTCCATTACCAATCAAATTAATTGCTTGAGGATGGAAAATACCAGATGGGATGGTATGAAGAACATGTTTATTTCCTTCAAATTCCAGCGTATGTCCTGCATTGGGCCCCCCTTGAAACCGTGCAATAATATCATAGGAACTCGTCAGAACATCTACTATTTTTCCTTTTCCTTCATCGCCCCATTGGAGTCCAAGTAATAAGTCAACCGCCATTTATTTCAGATTTTTTTTTAGTACCGTAAAAGTATAAAGAATGATTGTGTATATCGACATCAAAAACTTCTTCAATGGTTTTTTTTATTTGTTGGATTCTGGGGTCACAAAACTCTTTGACCTCTCCAGTATCAGTATAGATAAAATGATCGTGTTGGTGGTCAAAATAGGATTTTTCGTATTGTGCTTGATTTGTTCCAAACTGATGCTTTCGAACCAAACCAGACTCTAATAAAAGCTCAATTGTATTGTAGAGAGTTGCTCTACTGACACGGTAATTTTTATTTTTCATTTTGATGTAAAGAGACTCTATGTCAAAGTGCTCCTTACTGTCATAAATTTCAAATAAAATGGCAAATCGTTCAGGAGTTTTACGGTGCCCCTTTAGATCTAGAAAGTTGATAAAAACTTCCTTTACAATGTCTTGGTTTGATTTTTTTGCTTGCATCCAAACGCAAATATAGGTATTCGGGACTATTCTCTAACAATTTTGTCGATTCCATTCACCCTAGAAAGATTATTCACCAATTTGTTCAATACGTTTTTGTTGGGAACACTTACATGGATCAATCCGGTAAAGAAAGAATCTTCAGAGTCAAAATTGATCTTGTTGATATTGACACTCGTATTATTTGATATCAAACGAGTGACTTCGTTGACCAATCCTTTTTTGTCAATTCCAGTAAGTTTCAAAACTGCGTTGTATTCTTCTGTGCTAGAATCCATCCACTTGGCGGAGATCACTCGATAGGCAAAGTTGGACTGAAGCGACAGCGCATTGGGACACTCGTTATGATGAACTTTGATTCCTTCATTCACAGTGATGAATCCAAAAACAGCATCGCCAGGAATAGGGCGACAACAACTGGCAAAACTATGAGCCAAGGGCTCTTTTTCTTTTCCAAAAACAAGTTTGTCAAATTTCTCTGTGATTTTATCTTCTTCGTTTTGAGTCTGGGGTTTGCTTTTTCGAACTCTTCTTTTAAAGAAATTCAACAGGGTGTTGTGGTATTCGTTGGCAAACTCTTTTAATTTTTTATTGTCAAGCGTTCCGATTCCAATACGATAAAACAAATCTTGACTATTTTCAAATTTGAAATAGTGCAACATTTGTTGAATGCTTTTGTCGTTTAGGGTTATTTTAAGTGGTTTAAGTTTACGCCTCAAAATTTCTTTTCCTTCTTCAGCATGTGCTTTTTTCTCATCGTTGATGGAGGATTTTATGATGGATCTGGCACGTGAGGTTACCACAAAGTCCAACCAGTTGCTTGAGGGTTTTATGTTGTCTGATGTTATGACCTCAATCTGATCTCCGCTTTTTAGCACCTTACTTAAAGGAACTAGTTTGTCATTTACCCGAACTCCACGTGTTTTTTTTCCAATTTCTGAATGAATAAAAAAAGCAAAATCTAGCGCAGTTGATCCTTGGGGAAGTGATTTAAGATCCCCTTTAGGGGTAAATACAAAGATCTCTTTGGCGTATAGATTAAGTTTAAAATCCTCTACAAAGTCTACAGCATTTCCTGTATTGTTTTCTAACACTTCTTGAAGCCTATTGAGCCAACTTTCAATACCAATATCTTTTTGATTTCCTTGCTTGTATTTGTAATGTGCAGCATATCCTTTTTCAGCAATTTCATGCATACGTTCTGATCGTATTTGGATTTCTATCCACTTATTTGAAGGCCCCATAATGGTAATGTGTAGTGCCTCATAACCTGTAGATTTGGGAGCTGAAATCCAATCTCTGAGTCGGGTAGGGTTCGGAGTAAAATGATCGGTAACGATGGAGTAAATTTTCCATGCTAAAAACTTTTCATTGTTGCGATTGGCTTTGTAGATGATTCGAAGGGCAAATTTGTCATAAATTTTTTCAAAAGGAACATTCTGAGTCAGCATTTTTCGATGAATGGAGTAAATGGACTTACTCCTCCCTTTGATTTCGAATTTAAACCGTTCTTTACTCAACTCTTGGGTCAAAAATTTAGAGAACGATTTGATATAAGATTCTTGAGCTTCTTTGGTCTCTTCGATTTTTTCCTTGATGGATTCATACCGTTGAGGTTCGGTGTATTTTAAACTGAGGTCTTCCAGCTCGGTTTTTACGTTATAGAGTCCAATGCGATGAGCTAGAGGAGCATAAATGTACAGGGTTTCTGAGGCAATTTTTACTTGTTTGTACTCGGGCATGGCATCCATAGTCTGCATATTGTGCAAACGGTCTGCAATTTTAATGATGATGACGCGAACATCATCGTTTAGAGTCAACAACATTTTTCTAAAATTCTCTGCTTGAAGAGAAATGTTCTTATCTTTTTTTAGGCTAGAAATTTTTGTAAGCCCATGTACAATTTTTGCTACAGTAACGCCCAATAAACGCTCGATATCTTCCAAAGAAAATCGAGTATCTTCCACCACATCATGCAATAAAGCTGCGCATATTGAGGTGGCATCAAGTCCAATCTGTTGGGCAACAATTTTAGCGACACTGATAGGATGAAAAATATAAGCCTCCCCTGATTTTCTTCTTTGATCACTATGCGCTTCAACTGCCATGTCAAAAGCTAAGCGAATCATTTTTTTATCTGAATCACTTAAGGTTTGATAGCTGATACGAAGCAACTCTTTGTATTGCTTTGCAATTTCTTTATTTTCTTTTTCTTGATCTACAATCATATTACCGTAAGGTACTAAAGAATAAGGTTCTATTCAAGTCTCTTGTTTTTGCGTTGTGCTTCATACATCAAAATCCCTGCCGAAACTGACAAATTCAATGAGTCAACAGTTTTTGCCATAGGGATGATCAGGGATTGATGAGCAGCTTGAAGCCAATTTGCTTCCAATCCTGTGCTTTCAGTACCAAGTACTAGAGCACAAGGGGTGTTGTATTTGTATTGGTCGTAGGGGATTGCATTTGGTTCTATTGCTGCGGCTACTATAGCAAAGGACTTTGTATTCAAATAGGAAATTACCTCGGAAGATGGAGCTAGGGCAGAGGGAAGTAAAAAGATGCTGCCTAAACTGGAACGAATGCTGTTCGGGTTATAAAAATCAGTTTTTGGATTTGCAATGATTACAGCATCCATTTTTGCGGCCGCAGCAGTACGAAATAGAGCTCCAATATTCCCAGGTTTCTCTGGGGCTTCAATAACGAGAACCAGTGCTTGGTCTGTAAGGGTTAAATCTCCTAATTCATGTGATTTAATCTGTGCCACTGCCATAATCTTTTCGGATCCTGACCGCTTACTAATACGTTCAAATGCTTTTCTTTCTACTCGAAAAGCAGGAGTGTGCAGTGCTAACGTTTGAACCTCTGGCTCAACAGGAGCACTCCCGTCTTCCATAAAAACTTGTGTAAAGCTATAGTCGCTTAGAATCGCTTTTTTTATTTCTCGTTCCCCTTCTATCACGAAGAGCTTCTTTTTTTTGCGTTCTCTTGCTTTTTCAAAAAGGAGTCGCAACTGTTTTAATTCTGGATTTTTGGTGCTTTGGATTAGTTTCAAAATGAGGGTTTAAATGGCTGTGTTTTTTTATGAAAATTAATCAATTAAATTCAGATTGAAAGAGTCATTTTGAGTATAAGCAATGACATAGCCTACAAGAGCGCTATAACTTTGAATGCCTTGGGCTTGTCCATTGGCTTTGAGATAAGAATCGTAGCCTTTTTTGAGTAAGGGTTCAAATGGGTTTTGATATTGTTTCCAAAATTCGGAGAACGCCCTGTAATTTTTTATGATTCCGGGATGAAGGCTTTTTATTTTTTCTTTTGCAAGTTCTGGATTTGCCTTAAACAGTTCGCTATAACTATATTGTAATGCAAAGGTGTAGCCAGCATATTGCACAAATGGATCTGAATGTTTTATACTGGTATAAAATGCGATGAAATTGGCTTCTCCTTCAGAAGCTATTCCCAACTGATGTGCCATTTCGTGAGCCGCAGTAACGATAAAATTTAATTTAGGAATTTTGCTATTGGCTTGAGATTCCAAAGTAAAAGGATTTAAGTATCCTGAATACCCCATATAACTTAGCAAGGTGCTCCAAAGGGATTGTTTTAAGTAGGGTTGGGGCTTCATTTTTTTTAGATCAAAATCAAACTCTTTTTCGATCAATTCAGCGATTTTGTCTTTTGAATATTGAATTTTAACGGCCGTGGTGTCATTGATGCTTAACTGAGAGTGCAATTGATTCGAGATTAAAATAAGTTTTGATAAGGTATTTTCTAGTTCAGTTTCGTTATATGTCATCTTATATTTCAAATCTTGATGCAAGGGAGTTCGATAGTAATTAAGACCCCAGCTTACATTAAAAAAAAGGACTACCAAAGAGATCAAAGACAAGCTATTTCCCAAAATCAACTTCCATGCGACCATTCTTTTTTTGAAAAACAAGACACCGCTTTTTACAATTAAAAGAATTGCAATAGCATAAAAAAGATCTCCCAGAGAAAAAGAAAACTGCTGAAAGAAGAAACGGTGGGTTTCAAAAATAAATGGGTATAAACGTTGGCTGTAATACGTCTCAACCCAAGCAGGATGATTCTTAAGATAAGTTAGACCCCATAACTGTAATGGCAATAAGCCGATAAGTAAGAAATGGATTTTTTTCATGAACTAAAAAAGCCAGGCTTTCACCTGGCTTTATGCAATGTTATTGTTCTACGCTGGTAACTTCCACTTCAAAAATCAAATCTGATTGTGGAGGGATGCCTCGAGATCCTTCTTCGCCATAAGCAAGCGTATAGGGAAGGAATAAAGTAGCTCGATCTCCTTCATTAAGTAAACGAATCCCCTCCTTAAAACCATCAATCATTCGGTCTTCAGGTCCTACTTTTGCCATGATGGGTGAATACATGCCTGCGTTGAGTTTTTGAAGATTGAATATATCGTTTTGCTTTGCAATTTCTTCATTACTGGTTTCTAATAGTGTACCGTCTGCAAAATATACTGCGTAGTGCACCATTGCTTTGTTGGTAGAGGTAACTGTTTTTCCTTTGCCGGAGGTGGTTATGATGTACTGCAAGCCTGTTTTGGTCAAAGTTGAGGTTTCTTTTAAAGAATCAAATTTTGCAATATTTTTTGCTCTAATTTTTACCTGTTTTGCTTCTTTTTCTTTAGCGATAGCTTCTCTGTTATCAAAGTAGTTTTTGAAGATTTCGGGAGCATCAAATTTGCGTGCATCACTCCCTTTTCTAATGATGTTGATTTCATTGATCAAGTCATCTTGTGCAATACTATCCACCACCTCTTGCCCTTGAACGACGGCTCCAAATACAGTGTGTTTTCCATCCAACCAAGGAGTAGCCTTGTGGGTGATAAAAAATTGACTTCCGTTTGTGGCAGGCCCACTATTGGCCATTGATAAAATGCCAGGTCCCTTATGAGTAAGCTCGCTGAATTCGTCATCAAATCGGTAGCCTGGTCCTCCAGAGCCAACTCCCAAAGGATCTCCACCTTGAATCATAAAGTCCGCTATGACTCGGTGAAATTTAAGTCCATTGTAAAACTTTTTAGATTTAAATTCATCACTGACCATAGGGTTGTTTCCCTCACTTAGAGAGATGAAATTTGCCACAGTAATTGGAGCTTCTACATGAGCCAATTTTATGAGAATGGTACCCTTGTCGGTTTGTATATCAGCATAAAGTCCAGCGTCCAAGTCGGGATATTGAGACTTACATGCTAATAAAAGGGTAACTGTTAGAATTGAGAGGAAAATTTTTTTCATGTTTTGTGTTTAAAGTGATTATTTATTAGGTAGGCGTTCAATAGTGAAACGAAGGGGCTGATTTCCGCCAATTTTTTCTCCATCTCCCTGATAACCAAAGCAAAGGTAGGAAGGAAAAAGAAATACGACAACTTCCTCGGGTCGTATCATACGAATCCCTTCTCTAAGCGCGGGTAATAATTCTTCTTGATCAACCAAATAGTCCACGATCCCTAAATCGGACATACTGTAAAGAAGCTTGTTTTCAAGATTTTCAATTTGATATTGAAAACGGACTTTTGTCCCTTTTTGAGGAAGTGGGATTGAAGTTGATGCTTTTTTGATATAGGCAAATAAAAATCCGAGTTCAGAGGGTTGAAAGTCTAAGGCAGTATCTTTTTTTGCTGCTTTTTTTAGCAACACTTCTTCGCGAGCTAAAAGCATCTTATTTCGTTCTGCAGAACTGTTTAAAAAAACTTGTTTTTTCTTATTAAGCGGATAGCGAGCAGTGCTTTCTTTACAAGAAAGACAGGAGCAAAAGATTATTAAAAGTAGAAAGAACCTCATTATATACTCTTTATTGAAATTGATCAGCAACTTCTTTAACGGCATTTTTAAATCGCGCTACGGTATCTTCCATGCTGTCCATGGACATACCGCCTGCGGCGTTGTGGTGACCTCCCCCATTGAAGTAGGTCCGAGCGAAGTCATTGACTGAAAAAGTTCCTTTTGAACGGAAAGACATCTTGATTTTCCCTTCATTTTTATTTTCGATTAGAATACACGAAAAAACAATGCCTTCCAGCGAAAGACCATAATTCACAAAGCCTTCTGTATCGCCTTTTTGATAATCACAGGAAATCAATTCTTCCTGGTTTAGGGTCATAAACACAATGGGCAAATCCGGAAATTGTTGCAGATTCGAAAGTGTAATTCCCAACAGCTTTAATCGATTAAAAGATGCACTGTCATAAATTTTTTGGTGAATTTCAGTTCCATCTGCACCTGCTTGGATGAGATGTGAAATGGCTTGATGGGTTTCTGAGGTGGTAGCAGAATAGCGGAAGGATCCTGTGTCGGTCATGATACCGGTGTATAAACAGCTCGCAATTTCTTTATTTATGGCGGTTTCATCCAAAGCTTTGATGACGTTATAAATCATTTCACATGTTGAGCTCATAGAGGTATCAGAATATCGTAAAACTGCATAATCCTCTGGTGCTTCGTGATGATCAATCATGATTTTATGTCCTGGAGCTTTACTCACAATATCGGTGAGTTCTTGAATCCGATCTAATGCATTGAAGTCTAAGGTGAAAATCATGTCAGCATGACGTATTTTTTCTTGAACTTCTGATGGATTCTGAGTGTATTTTAAAATTTTATTTTCTCCTGGGAGCCATTTTAAAAATGAGGGATATTCATTGGGAGAAATCACCACGGCTTCATGTCCTTTTTGAGAGAGGAAGTGATACCATGCCAAGGTGCTTCCCAAGGCGTCTCCATCTGCATTCCTATGGGGAAGGATTACAATTTTTTTTGGACTTATTAAGTACTTTTTTAAATCGGTAATAAAGCTCTTTTCCATATCAAGACAAAGATACTATTTTACAAAGAGTAGTCTTATCGCGAATTGGATTTTTAAAAGGGTTCAAAATCTTTCTACTAGTGAGCGGGTGGCATTTAATAACATTTAGTATTTTCGCCAAAAAAAAAATGGCACACACTACACTAATGATGATCAAGCCCGACGCAGTTGAAAACGGGCATATCGGTAGAATACTTGAAAAAGTAACAGCTGCAGGATTTCAGATTAAGGGTTTAAAACTAACCCAACTTTCAAAAAATGACGCAGAGCGTTTTTATGAAGTACACCAAGAACGTCCTTTCTTCGGAGAGTTAGTCGCTTTTATGTCCAGAGGACCTATTGTAGCTGCTGTTTTGGAAAAAGAGAATGCTGTGAGTGATTTCAGAACGCTAATCGGTGCAACCAATCCTGCTGAAGCTGCAGAAGGGACTATTCGAAAGTTGTATGCAACCTCCATAGGAGAAAATGCAGTACACGGTTCGGATAGTGACGAAAATGCGGAAATTGAAGCGGCCTTTCATTTCGCAGGACGCGAGCGATTCTAATTCAAGACAACTTTACGAATACAAGTTTCGCCTAGGTGATTGTTTAGCCGCTCTTTAATCATTTCTAGTTGATAACTCAACTCCATTTTTAATGCAGCCGAACGAATACTCACATACAAGATGTTGTGAGAAAACCGAACTTGTAGGGTGTATTGCATAATATGGGTGCCCATAACTTCTTCCCACGAATTGCAAATCCGAACGTTTTGCACTCCTTTTTGAAGAGGCTTTTGAGCAACAACCTCTTTCAAAACTTCTTTTAAGGGCTTGGTTCCGAATTTGTTTTTAGCATTTTTCATTTTAAAACTTTACTAGGAGTGGACGTTTGTAATAAAAAACCCTGTCATTGTTTTCGAGAATTAATTTTTGACTATCTAAAAAAATGATTTTACGAGACCATTCATCCCAACGGGACTGGAATCTAATGTAATAGTTTTTGTCGAGTTTTTCAATTTGAAACGGGACAGCGTCCTCCGAAGAGGTAAAACTCCCATCGACACGAGGAGCAACTTTGTTTAGAATTCCTTCTGGATATTTCATTTGGTAATGATCGTATAAAGGTGCGCTAGCTTTTGGCTTAAATTCTTCGCCTTTCTGACGTATGAAATCAATCTCCCAGTAGCCCGAAAGATATTTAATTTCAGTATCAGGAGAAGTGGAACAGCCCAAAAGGAAAAGACAGATCCCAATTCTAAATAAGTTTAGAAATACCTTAAAGCTTAAATAGTTCATAGGTTGATTTTAAGGTTTGTAAAGCATTTACGGTGCGTTCTTCGTGTGTATCTGTTAAGAAAATTTGACCAAAATCATTTTGATCGACCAAAGAAATGATTTGCGTCACTCTTTTTTGATCGAGCTTGTCGAAGGCATCGTCTAAAAGAAGTATGGGTGCTCCGCCAGTTTGCTTTTTAAGAAAGTCAAATTGAGCCAGTTTTAAAGCAATCAAAAAGGTTTTTTGTTGCCCTTGACTACCAAACTTTTTGATGGGTTGCGTTTCCAAAAGAAAGTTAATATCGTCTTTATGGATTCCTGTAGAGGTGTATTGTAGCACCTTATCTTTTTCAAAACTATTTTCAAGAAGGTCTTGATGTGAATTTTCGTGCAATTGACTCTCGTATTCCAAATCAACCCTTTCATTCCCTTCACTTATGTCATGATATCGGGCATTGAAGACAGGAATAAATGTCTCCATAAATGCCTTCCTTTTTTCATAAAGAGCAGTACTGCGTTGTACGAGTTGGATATTGTAAATAGCTAAGGTTTCGGGTTCAAAAGTATTGTTTAATGCAAAAAACTTTAGTAACGCATTGCGCTGCGAAAGAATTTTTTGGTATTCGATTAAATTTTTAAGAAATAACGCATCTGTTTGTCCGATTACTCCGTCCATAAATTTTCTTCGGGTGCTACTTCCTTCCGAAATCAAGTCGCGATCTGCAGGGGATATGATGACCGTAGGAATTAGACCAATGTGGTCTGTGAGTTTTTCATACTCTTTACCGTTGCGTTTCATCACTTTTTTCTGTCCTTTTTTCAGATTGCAAACAATTTTTTCTTCTCGATTCTCCCTTTCATAACGTCCTTCAATAACAAAGAATTCTTCTCCCAACTGGATGTTTTGGGTTGCGATGGGATTAAAATAACTTTTTCCAAAAGCGAGATGATAAATAGCGTCGAGGATGTTGGACTTTCCTTTGCCGTTGTCACCGATAAAACAATTTATTTTAGGATTAAAATCAAATGTTTTGGAACGGATGTTCTTATATTGAGTAAGGGTAATTTGTTTTAAATACATAGAACACAAAAATAATAAGTTAGAAGCTAGCTTAGGGTTTTTTGAATTAGAATAAAAAGACTAATTTTGGGCGCTTAATCATTTTATAATGGCAACATACAAAAAACGCGGAGCAAAAAAGTCAATAGCTCCTTCGAAACAGGCTGAAGTTATCGAAGAAAGCACAACTGCTGAAGTATTTGAAACCTTAGATACAACGGCATCCAAAACAGAAGAATGGGTTGTAAAATACCAAAATGTGATTTTAACTGTAATTGGAGTTGTAGCGATTGGTGTTTTAGGTTTCTTAGGATATGAAAATTTTGTTTCTAAACCCAAAGCACAAGAGGCGATTAGTGAACTCAATCAAGCACAGTATTACTTTGATTTAGCCGTAAACAGTGTAAAATCTGACTCCTTATACCGAAGAGCGTTGAACGGAGGTGAGGGAAAGTATGGATTTTTGGATATCATTTCAAATTATGAAGGCACACCTGCAGCAAAATTGGCTACTTACAGCGCTGGCATGGCATATCTAAACCTTAAGGATTATCAAAATGCCATTCAATATTTAGATCGATTCACTTCTGATGACGTACTGTTGGGAGCACTTTCTAAAGGAGCCATTGGAGACGCCTTTGCACAATTGGGTCAGCCAAACGATGCCTATGACTATTACGTAGCTGCATCCAAAATGAATAACAACGACTATAGTACGCCAAAATATTTATACAAAGCTGCAATGACTGGTGCTGAAATAGGAAAAAATAGTCAAGCGTTAGCCTTTTTAAAACGAATAGAAAAAGAATTTCCTAAATCTGCTGAGGCTTCTTTGGTCGCAGTACAAATTGCTAAACTCGAAACCTTAATGCAGTAAAAATGGCTACGGCTTTAGGCAATCTTTCTGAATACAATGCCGATGCTTTGCCAGATGGTAGCCCCTTCAAAATACATTTGGTAGTTTCTGAATGGAATAACAACATCACGGAAGCACTGCTTCAGGGTGCGCAAACGACTCTAGTACAATTAGGGGTTCGTCCAGAACACCTGAAAATCTGGAAAGTTCCAGGTAGTTTTGAGTTGATTTACGGAGCCAAAAAGGCCCAGCAACAAAAACCCGATGCAGTAATTGCCATTGGAAGTTTAATTCAGGGTGAAACCCAACACTTTGATTTTGTTTGCCAGGCAGTTTCCCAAGGGATAAAAGATCTAAATGTACAGTCTGATGTCCCAGTGATTTTCTGTGTTTTGACAGATAATACCTTGGAACAAGCTCAGGACCGCAGTGGTGGAAGGCATGGCAACAAGGGAGTCGAAGCCGCGGTCGCTGCACTTCAGATGGCAAATTTAAATTCAAAGTAAGTGTAACTTTCTGACTGAAGAATTTTTCCTTTTACCGCTTTCTCGTACCTTTGGGTTATGTTGAAATCAAACCTATTCAAACTCCGTAAAAACAGAAGGTACAACTACACACCACGCTATTACAAAGGGAAAGATGCGGGTAATATTTATGACTTTGACTCCAAGTTTTCTAAATATAGAGACACCTACAACAGCAATGATTTTGGACAGCAATGGAGTGATATGCGTTTGCAAATGCGCAAGCGTAAAAACCGCTCCGTATCAATGCGTTTGTTGTTGATCATACTCGCTTTGGTATTGGTTTGTCTTTACATTTTAGATTTTGATTTGAGCATTTTTATGCAACCGAATTGATGGCTTCAAGAATCGCACTTTTACCGGATCACGTTGCCAATCAAATTGCTGCTGGAGAAGTCATTCAGCGACCTGCTTCTGTGGTCAAAGAACTATTGGAAAACGCAGTTGATGCGCAAGCACAAACGGTACAACTCATTATCAAAGACGCTGGAAAAACCTTGATTCAAGTGATTGATGACGGTATGGGTATGAATAGTACAGACATTCGTTTGGCCTTCGAAAGGCACGCTACTTCGAAAATCAATATTGCAGAAGATTTATTTGCACTCAGCACCAAGGGGTTTCGTGGGGAAGCACTTGCTTCCATCGCTGCCATTGCACACGTAGAAACACATACCCGAACCGAAGAGGATGAGGTTTCTCATTGTTTGAAAATTGAAGGGAGTAAAGTAATCGATCAGACCTTGTCTACACAGCCTAAAGGAACTTCCATTGCTGTAAAAAGCCTATTTTACAACATTCCTGCTCGTAGAAATTTTTTAAAATCAGACACCGTTGAACTGCGTCATATAATTGATGAATTTCAGCGTGTAGCGCTTGCACATCCTGAGATTAAATTTTTATTTTTCAATAACGGCAGTGAATTATTTGATTTACCTCCTGTAGGATTGAGAAAAAGAATTAGCGGTATTTTTGGAGCAAAATGGGATAACCATCTGGTTCCTACTGAAGAAACAACATCTCTTGCTAGGTTGACTGGGTTCGTGCTTAAGCCAGAATTTGCGAAGAAAACGAGAGGACATCAATTTTTCTTTGTAAACTCCCGTTTCATAAGAAGTCCTTTTTTGCATCATGCGGTCAGTAATGCTTTTGAAGGTTTGTTAAAACCGGGATTTCATCCGGGGTATTTTTTATATCTGTCTGTTGATCCTAAAACAATTGACATCAATATTCATCCTACAAAAACTGAAATTAAGTTTGAAGAAGAACAAAGTATCTATGCCATTTTAAGGTCAGCTGTAAAACACAGTTTAGGTGTATTTCAAGTAGCGCCGACTTTAGATTTTGAACAAAACACAGCCTTCGATGTGCCTTATTCTTTTAAAGAAAAAACACCTATACCTCCCCCCATTGAAGTAGACTCTAGTTTCAACCCATTTCATTCCTCTTCCCAGCCCTCAAAACCCAAAAAAGAAGAGTGGGAGGGGATACTTTCTGGGATTCAACTGGATGATCCTGTTATAGAAAATGATGAAATTGAATCTTTGGTTGCTGTTCCTCAAACTACGCGTTTGTTTCAATTGTTTCATAAATACATTGTCTGCCCTTTGCAAACCAGTATGCTGCTCATTGATCAAAACCGAGCGCATCAACGGATTTTATATGAGCGTTTTTTAGGTTCGATAACTGCCAAAAAAGGAGTGAGTCAACAGTTGCTTTTTCCTTTGAAGATTGCTTTAAATCCAAGACAAATAGAAGAATATAAACAGACAAAAGATATTTTAGAAGCCTTAGGATTTCAAATTGAATTAAAAAAAGATGCAATGCTTGAAGTCACGGGAAGTCCGGACCACTGTCCACCTACTAAAATTGAATCTGTACTCGAACATTTGCTTTCTGGGGAAAACACAGACCGTTCTATAGAACATTTTAGTCAAGCTGATCAAATTGCAAAAGCCATGGCGAAAAGTTTGGCAATTAAAACAGGAGACCTACTTCAGTTGGAAGAGCAACAAGTGTTGCTGGATGATTTTTTTGGGTGTAAAGAAACCAGTGTTTCTCCTTTCAATAAACCTATTTTTATTACTTTAGATAAGCGTGAAATTGAACAAAAATTAAGTTAATGCGAAACATTACAGAGACCGTTAAGCATCTTTTGATAATTAACATCATCTTCTTTATTGCCTCTTTATCATTAGGAGATCTCGTTTATGATTTGTTCGCACTTCATTATCCTTCCAATCCTAAATTTCAATATTGGCAGCCGTTGACACATATGTTTATGCATGGTGATTTGAGCCATATTTTCTTCAATATGTTTGGACTTTATATGTTTGGAACCCCAATTGAGCAAATGTGGGGTAAAAAGAAGTTTATATTCTTTTACTTGTCCACTGGTTTTGGTGCTGCAGCACTCCAGTTGTTACTTTATTATTTTCAAATAAGCAGTGTTACAGAGCTTTTATTCGCAGAAGGTCTTAGTGTATCTGAAGTTAGCCGTTTTTTCCAAACCAGTGATCTTTCGTATACATTGGTGGATCGTATTGGGAGAGAGGAGTTAGTTTCGAGTTTGTCAGCATTCAACGGGGTAATGGTAGGTGCATCAGGGGCTTTGTATGGGGTATTAGTTGCCTTTGCAATTCTTTTTCCCAATGCGCGTTTGATGTTGCTTTTTCCTCCCATTCCCGTTAAGGCCAAAGTTCTTGTCCCTTTATTGATTTTAGGAGACTTGTTTTTTGGGTTTACTTCATATTCTATTGGTCCCATTGCACATTTTGCACATGTAGGAGGTGCCATCACAGGATTACTGATGATGTGGTATTGGAAGAAGAATCAATTTGATCAAAACCGTTGGGATTTATGACCTTTAAAGACCAACTCCGTTATCGAATTCAGCAATTGAATGGAGCAGAAAAGCTCATTCTCATCAATGTCATTTGTTTTGTGTTGCCTTTGTTCATCAAGACTCTTTTGTTTTTGTTCAATTTTCCTTCGGCTATGTTTTTCGGTTGGTTTGAGCTTTCTTCATCCTGGAGTGATTTGCTTTATAAACCTTGGACACTTTTCACGTATAGCTTTTTACATTCGGGATTTTTTCACCTTTTTTGGAATATGTACCTGCTCTTTTTTGCTTCGAGGTTATTCTTAAATTTATTCTCTCCCAAAACTTTTTTTAATGTATATTTTTTAGGAGTGCTTGTAGGTGGTTTCACATTTATGGCGAGTTATTCATTATTTCCCGCGTTTCAAAACAGTTCGCCTGTTATGATTGGTGCCTCCGCAGGGGTTATGGCGGTTTTGATTTTCATGTCTACCTATTCCCCAGACTTTGAAGTACGTCTTATCTTATTTAATGTAAAACTTCGGTATATAGGTCTTGCTTTTGTGCTGATTGACATCATTCAAATTCCCTATGGTAATGCAGGAGGTCACCTTGCCCATTTAGGTGGTGCTGGGTTGGGCTTTTTCTATGTTCAAAGGTTAAATCAAGGAACCGATATTGGGTTGCCTTTTGAAAGATTTATAGATTCTGTTTTAAAATTATTTCAAAGAAACTCATCACTAAAGACTGTTTATAAAAACACTTCGAACAAAAAGTCTTCGGATCGCTCTTCTAAGAAGGATGCTGATTTGCAACACCGTATCGATGAGATTTTAGATAAAATTAGCTCCTCAGGTTACGAAAGTCTTTCAAAGGATGAAAAGGATTTTCTTTTTCGTGCAGGTAAAAAATAGGGTTGTTTAGTGAAGAATAAGTCATTTTTATTCAAAGTAGCTTTAGCAATTAATTTTATATTGCTCTTGCTTCAGTTGGTTGCCTTAGATTCTATGGGTTTGGGGCTCGAGATTCCGATGCTAACTTTGGGAGCTCCATTATTGTGCCTGATCAATTTCATTTTTTTTATTTTTTGGGTACTTCGCTTTAAATGGCCTGTCCTACTTTTTATAATTGCATTTGTATTGAGTTTTGACTCTTGGCAGTTATTCTATCAATTTAAGTCCAACACAATCCCTACTTCAAAGGGACTTCACGTAATGAGCTATAATGTACGTTCTTTCAATCGTTTTAAATGGTTGGATGTCGAAGACGTTCCCGCAGCTATTGCCAATTTTGTAGCTTCTATAGATCCAGATGTGATTTGCTTTCAAGAATATGCCAAGGACAATGCGCCCTTTTTTGAAAAGTATCCCTATCAGGTTTTTTTGCCTTATGTTTCCAACGGTAGAATTGGATCTTGTATCATTTCTAAGTATCCCATCATGAATTCCAAAAAAATCACATTTAAAGCTTCTAGAAATGGAGGAATGCAAAGCGATTTGGTTTGGAAACGAGATACACTCAGACTTTATAATATTCATTTTGAATCCTTGCGAATCAATTCAAAAGACACCTTGTTTTCTGCAGAATACTCAAAGAAATTTAACACAAAATTACAGCGTGTTTTTGACATTCAGAAAAAACAAGTAGCTCAATTTGAAGCTTTGGCTTCAACCAACCGTTTCCCTGATATTCTTTGTACGGATTTAAATAACAATGCCTTCTCTAAGAGCTACAAAACACTTGTTTCCACCCGTACAGACTCTTTCAAGGAAAAAGGAAAAGGTTTTGGTGCCACCTATCAGTTTCCTTATTTTCCTTTGAGAATTGATTATATTCTTACTGCCCCAAATATAAAAGTTATAGACTTTCAAACCCATGACATAGCACTCTCAGACCACAAACCAATCACAGCATTGTTGCAATGGCCCTAAGTTATTTTTAGCGAGTTGTTTTTAAATAGGAGCTAGTATTGGGACCTAAATTGAACATCACATCTAGAATACTTAAGTTTGGTATAAAGCCAAACTTGGTTCCAAAGACTTGGGTGTAGTTTTCAAAACCGGTGGTTACTTTCTGCTTTGCATCGATAAGATGATCCATGCGCTTATGTACATTTGGATTCCAACTTACAATTTTATAAGTAAAAGAGACTTCTAGTAGTTGCATCACCTGAGAAAGTAATTTGAGGTTGAATTCAAATAGTGAGATTATTTTTTCTTGATAAAAAGGTTCCAAATCTGCCTCATAAAACTCAAAATAGGGAGCAGATCGATATGCTGCGCAAATCGATTTCCAATGTTGCTTTTGCCAGTCAGTATCATAAGCAATGGACACTTCTTGATCTAATGATTTTTGAATACCATGGGTATGCCTTATGGGAACGGTTAGTTTGAGTTTTCCATTGGCTCCGTAAATTTCGCTTCGGTTTCTAAAAGTTTGTTTTTGGTAAGTGGTCGATCCAGTAAAATGAATTTGTTGTTGTTGGAGGATCCAATTACAGTACTGTACATTAGGAAGATAGGCGGGACAGACTATCGGTATCATGCCGCCGTTTTTCTTTTTCTTCTCCTATACACAACAATACCTTGCCAAATTACAACAAAACCTACAAAGTAAGGGAAATATGAAATTCGCTCTCCAGATCCTCCCACGGTCGTGAACACACGATTCCAGCGGATACTCCAGTTTTTAATTCCATCATTAATTCCTTTGATGCTAAACCAGATAAAAATGGGCTTACCAACAATGTGGTCATCAGGAACAAAGCCCCAAAATCTGCTATCTTCCGATTTATGTCGGTTATCTCCCATCATCCAGTAGTAATCCTTTTTAAAAGTGTATTGATTACTAGGGTTTCCGTTTATTTTAATTCCAGAAGGGGAGGTTTCTAAAACATTTGCTTCGTATTCAGCAATAATTTTTTTATACAAGGAAAGGTTTTCTTTGTTAAGGTTTATTGTCATCCCCTTTTTGGGGATCACAATCGGACCAAAGTTGTCCTCATTCCAATCGAATGGAATTTTATTGGGGAAAAATACCTCATTGGGAACCTTATTTTTGCTAACCCTACGAACCACACTATCTATTCCAGTAACTTTTCTCAAAACGTTTGCCTCTTCTAGTGTAAGGGTCATTTCTTTTTTCAGTTCAAGAATTTCACTTACTCGAAGTCCCGTTCTACGAACTACGTCGGCAGGAAGCCCTTTTGCAGTTGTGAGGACTTTAAAATTCTCAATAGTGTTGCCCATTCTACCTATGATGTAGGGAATAATTTGCTGGTAAGAATTTTCGGTAATATTTTCAATTTTGTAGGTTCGATTAAAATCCTCAAAGCCTTCTGCAAGTAGTTTCCGAGAAGAAACCCCTTTTTGGGCATAAGCGAAATGGGTATATTGAACCCGTGCACGATCGGGGAGCTTGTTTTTGGAATTGTTGGTATGTACAATACCATCAATAATTTCTAGAGTATCTCCCGGGATTCCAACACAGCGTTTTACATAGTTTGATTTTTTATCAATGGGTTTGTCCACTCGTTTTTCACGAACAAAAAACTGACGTACAGTATCAGCAGGCCAGCTGAAAACTACGATTTCATTCCGATTGATTTTTTGTAATCCAGGCAACCTTAGATACGGGAGTTGTGGTTTTTTGAGATAAGAACGTATTTTTAGACCAGGAACAGTATCATGTACCATAGGAACAGATACAGCTGTCATAGGTGCACGAGCACCATAATGAAACTTACTGACAAAAAGGAAATCCCCAATCAATAAAGACTTTTCTAAAGAACCTGTGGGGATAATGTAGGGTTGTATAAAATAATTGTGAACTAGGGTAGCGGCTACTACCGCAAAAAGTATGGAGCTTACGGTTTCCCCAAAGCCAGTTTTGGGTCGTAGGCTTCTGTCTGGAAGGTGAATGGGGTTGTTACTGTAATTAATTGTGTATATATAGAGTCCAAAAGTCAGAAGAACTAAAGCGGTGTCTTTCATCGAATTTTTACCAAAACTCCGAAGGGTTTCCACCCAGATGACACCGAAGAGAATCAAATTTATCGTGGGAATAAATAACAAAATGACCCACCAAGTAGGACGCTTTATGATTTTCATCAAAATAAATGCGTTATAAACGGGTACAGCAGCCTGCCATGCTTGAAACCCAGACGCTTTATAGAGTTTCCAGGTTCCTAAAAAATGAACTCCTTGGAGGATAAAAAAGAATAAAATCCACTCTGTAGTTGTCATGCTGTGTTTTTTTCAAAGATAAGGGTATCGGGTAAAATCAAACGAGAATTATGAAATTTTTAGAACATCTTCCATACTGAAAATTCCTTCTTTTCCTGCCAGCCATTCCGCTGCAATAATCGCACCTAGAGCAAATCCATCTCTTTTAAAAGCTTCGTGCTTGATGCTGATTTCATCAATTTCTGATCGATAATGTACCGTATGAGTTCCAGGGACTTCTCCTTCTCTAATTGCCTGTATTGGGATTTTTTCCTGAATGGTTTCATTGAGTTTCCAACCTGTGAAGTCCGTTTCGGCTAAAATTCCTTCGGCAATACTAATTGCAGTTCCGCTGGGGGCATCCAACTTGTGAATGTGATGAATTTCCTGAATTTCAGTTTGATAATCATTTTTATGTGGGTACATCAACTTTGCCACAAACTGATTGATTTTAAAAAATAAATTTACCCCAATACTAAAGTTCGAGGCATATAAAAAACCACTTTGATATGTTTTACAAAAAGCGACGACCTCTTCATAGTTCTCTAACCAGCCGGTGGTTCCTGAGACAACAGGAATTTTTTGTGCCAAGGCTGTTTTGATGTTAGAAACTGCTGCTTCAGGCACACTGAAATTGATGGCTACTTCTGCATCTAAGAGACTACCTTCTTCGCGTTCTTTGTCTAGAATATATACGATTTGATGATTACGTTGTTGTGCATAGGAAGCAATCGTTTTTCCCATCCGACCATATCCGAGTAGTGCAATTTTCATAGTTTCTTAAAATTTTACAGCCAAGCGTAACCCACGGATTTGCTGATCTACAATTATATTTGGGGTTACCGATAAATCATCACTCACATTGAATTGGAGTAGATGAGCACTCACATTGGCTTCTAAAATATTGAGCATGTATGCTGCTGCTGCCAAAACAATGGCGATGTCTCTGTAATTTTTATGAAATTCTACACCGATCAACAATTGCTCGGTGCTGATTGGGATTGCTTTTTCCAGAAATTCATCATCAAAATACCCGTTAAGCCTTCTTTTATATGCTGTTCTGTAGGAATTCATAATTTTATTATTCTGGTCGAAGTAATACAACGAAGCCCCCAATGCTGCGTAAATTATAGGCACTTTCCAGGCTTTCCCAAGATAGGCTTGTCCCAATCCAGGTACAACAGCAGAATAAAAAGCTGCTTTAGAAGGAGTCAGGGGATCATTTATTAAACGTTGTATTCTAAGGGAGTATTTGGGATTAACTTTAATACTGTCTGGCGCAGTAAAAGTCTGGGGTTCTTTCTCCTGTGCATAAATTGGGATATTGAGTAGAAATAAAAATAGTAAGGCCAGTTGTTTAGTCTTCACTTTTGATTTTATTTAAAATGCGTTGCAATTTTTCTTGGGAATCAAAAGCAATTTTTAAAACTCCTTTTCCTTGGTCATTTGCAGAGACATTGACAGGGGTTTCAAAAAAGGATTCTAAATCTGCGGCGGCTTGTTTGATAAATGGGGAAGCATAGGATGACGGCCCAGCTTTAGGATTTTTCAATTTGCGAACCAAAACCTCTACTGCACGGACGGAAAGCCCTTTTTTTACTATTTGCTTATACAGATCCAATTGTGTCTTTGTGTCTTCTATATTGACCAGTGCACGTCCATGCCCCATCGATATGAATTGATCTCGTATCCCAGTTTGGACAATAGGATCTAATTTCAGCAACCTCATGTAATTGGTAATGGTTGATCGTTTTTTACCCACACGTTCACTTAGCTGATCCTGTGTTAGGTTGATTTCCTCAATGAGACGTTGGTAGGAGAGACCAATCTCAATGGGATCTAAGTCTTGTCTTTGAATATTCTCAACTAATGCCATTTCTAGAGACTGCTGGTCATTAGCGAGTCGCACATAAGCGGGAATATTCTCTAGTCCCGCCATTTTGGATGCGCGAAGGCGGCGTTCTCCAGAGACCAACTGATATTGATTTCCCTTCATTTTTCGAACCGTAACGGGCTGGATTACCCCGAGTTCTTTAATTGAAATACTGAGTTCTTTTAGCGCATCTTCATTGAAATGTGTACGGGGTTGAAAGGGATTATTACTGATGTTTTCTAACGGTAGATCTATAATGTTACCAATTACTTGTGCTGCATTTTTATCTTCAGCAGAATCGATATTATGATCGGGATCATTGAGTAAAGCAGAAAGACCTCTTCCTAAAACTTGCTTTCGATTTGATTTTGCCATTCCTCTATTTATTTCTTTTGATAATTTCACTTCCTAAGGAGAGGTAGCTTTTGGCACCTCTGCTTGAAGCGTCGTAGGTGATGATGTCTTCACCAAAACTCGGTGCTTCACTCAGCCTGATGTTTCTTTGGATAATGGTTTTGAATACCATTTTTCCAAAGTGTTTTTTTACTTCTTCTACTACTTGATTTGATAAACGAAGACGAGTGTCATACATGGTGAGTAACAGACCTTCAATATCCAGTTCTTTATTGTGAATTTTTTGGACACTTTTTATGGTATTCAAAAGTTTACCCAATCCTTCTAAAGCAAAATATTCACATTGAATGGGAATAATCACAGCATGTGCAGCAACCAAAGCGTTTAGTGTTATAAGTCCTAATGAAGGTGCACAGTCTATTAGAATATAGTCGTATTGATTTTGAATTTCTTTCAGAGCGTTTTTTAGCCGGTATTCCCTTTCTTTAAGATCCACCAATTCAATTTCGGAGGCAACCAGATCAATGTGGGAGGGGATCAAATCTACATTGGCGCTTTTGGTCTGATGAATGGCTTCAGAAACTTTGATACTGTGATCCAAAAGTTGATAGGTGCCGTTTTTTACTTCGTTCAGTTCTACACCTAATCCAGATGTGGCATTGGCTTGTGGATCAGCATCAATCAATAGAATCTTTTTTTCTAAAATTCCTAATGCAGCTGCCAGATTGATCGCTGTGGTGGTTTTTCCTACACCCCCTTTTTGATTTGCAATTGCTATGATTTTGCCCATTGGATTGACTAATAAAAACGGTTAAAAATACAATTATTTAACTCCTTAGAAAAAGATTCTTTTATCCAATTCCAAGGTATCATATTCTGACTCCTTGGCACCACTAGGGGATGTCAATGGAATCTTGAATTTCAATGATAAAAACAGTTTCGTTATCTTTTTTGTGACCGTATTGTTCTCTGGCAAAACGTTCTAAACTGTCTCGGTTTTGTAATTGATCAATTATTTTTTGATCTGATTTAATGACGACTTTGAGGGCCTCTTTTTCGAGTTCTAGTTTTTCGATTTCACGGTTCAGTTCCGAATGTAGGGTCCAGGAGTGGGTATCTATTAAAAGCATCCAAAAAATAAAACCCAGCAAAATTCCCCCATAGAGATAATAGCTGCGTTTTATTGATTTTAATTTATTCCAATCCAAACCTTGTTTCATTAGTTTAAAGTAGATTTGGAAACTTCAGCCACTTGCTGAGGGGTTATAAATTCTTCTGATTGATTACCCCATTGGTTTAAAATGTAGTTCATAACGTCAGCAATTTCTTCATTGTCCAAACCTTGGCTCACCATTACACCATCGTAGTTTTCATCATTGACGGTAATTTCTCCTTTTAACCCATATTTGATCCCTTTAATCGATCGATTGATATCCTCAAATAAATAATCAGAAGCCTTAAGAGGGGGGAAAACACCCGAAACGCCTTCTCCATTTGATAAATGACATTGCACACAAAAGTCTTGATAAATTTCCTGACCCGCGGCAATGCTTTCTGCCTTACTTTTTTGTGGCCGAAGTGCTATTGAAAGCAGTGACAAAAACAACAGATAAAAAGGTATCAAAATTCTCATGATTCGGGAACGATTTTTACGATCCCTTTTCCTTCAACGCCCAAGTATAAATATCCATCTGGGCCTTCTACAACATTTCGTACTCTTCCAATTTTTTCTAAAACTTTTTCTCTTTTGACTACTTTGTTTCTTTTGATCACAATACGCTCCAAATATTCAAACTTTAAAGATCCTACAAACAAGTTGTCCTTCCATTTTTTGTAAACCCCTGAGGTTGAAAATGCCATTCCGCTAGGAGCAATTGAAGGTACCCAGTAATAAAACGGTTGTTCCATATCTGGTTTGGATGTTTTGTTTGTAATTGGGGTACCACTGTAGTTGACTCCGTAGGTAATCTCTGGCCATCCGTAGTTGACCCCTTTTTTGATGATGTTGATTTCGTCCCCACCTTTTGGGCCGTGTTCGTTTTCCCAAACTTGACCTGTTTTGGGGTGGATCACCATTCCTTGTGGATTGCGGTGTCCGTAAGAAAAAATAGCTTTTTTAGCTTCAGAATTGTTCACAAAAGGGTTGTCTTCGGGTATAGATCCATCTAAGTTGAGACGATATATTTTCCCACCATCTCTGGTAAGATCTTGCGGATTGACATCTCTATTTCCACGATCTCCAACTCCAAAATACACATGTCCCTCTTGGTCAAATACAATTCTGGAACCCCAGTGTTGTCCTTTTTTTGAGTTGGGAGAAGCTTTGTAAAGTAGATTGACATTACTCAATTCTGTTCCATTTAGTGTAGCATGGTATAATGCGGTGTTTCCTCCTTCTTCATTTTCTCCTGCGCTGATCCCCATGGTCATGTAAATGACATTGTTTTTTGAAAAGTTGGGATGTAGCGCTACATCCAAAAGTCCTCCTTGACCTCTTACGTAAATATCTGGGAGCCCTTTGACGGCTGTTTTTTGTCCATCTTTGACATAGTATAGTGTCCCAGACTTTTCTGTAACCAATAATTCATTGGAGTTGATGATGGCCATGCCCCACGGTATGTCAATACCTTCGACAACTACCTCATAAGAATAGTTGGTTTCTGTCGGAGTTTCAATCATGGGGGGGTTGTCCTGAGCGCAACCCAATTGAATGGTTAGTGAGAATGCAAAAATTAAAGTAAGATTTTTCATGGATAGGAACATTTGTTTTTAATGTAAAATTTTCACTAACATAATAAATTTAAAATATAAAAATAGAGAAAGCCGATCTTTTGTTTTAAAGCTAAGCTATTGGTGTATTTGGAATTACATGTGCAATTCAATTCTCATTTTTTCACCCGGTATTCTTGTTTCTATTTTTAAACTCGCTTCATTGGTAGAATTGTCAAAACGGCAATTGATACTAATGTTGTTGTCACCAGTTATAGTTTGGATAGCGGTAGATTCCATTTTGATTGTTTTAATTTGTTGCCAATTTGAGTTGTACACAACGGCTTCTTTGTCTCCTGTATACTTTAAAATCTGACCTTTCTTTAGGGATATTGGTAACTTAATTTCTTTATAGTTATTGAGTTCAAGTGTTATTTCACTGACATCTGTATTTATTGCGCTTAACACAAAGTGTAATGCTTGTGATTTTTCTGGATTATTAAATATAAAATTCGAATTTAGGGGCTCTCCAGGTTGTCTTACTTTTTTATTATGAGTAAAGATATTGGAGTGTATTTCCCACCAATTCCAAACCTTTTCTTCTACTTTTTCAATAGAAAATTCTTTAGAATTGTCACGCATGATTTCTTTCTGAGCTTCACTAAAACTATTTGAAATTCTTAACTTTTCCCAATCTCCGATCAATTCCAAAATCTGATCTGATTTTTTGTTTTGACTAATGCTTTTAGGATCCGCAACAAGGGCATATCCTGCGCTGTAACCTGCCGAGCGGGCAAGCAACCACTCAATATCTTCCACACTAGTGTTTGGAGTCATACGAAACCACCCCAGCATACCAGGCATATAGTTCCTTTGAAAGTAGGCTTGATTGTTAAATCGATACTCAGTTTGACTTTCTCTAAACCCTGCATACCAAGGCTCACCCCAATTCATTCTTGAATAAATATGCCAGAAAAAATGAGTAGTACGACTAGCATCAATGATGAGATGTTCTTTTAGTTCGGGTGTCAGGGTATTGTACCAGGTGTAAGGCATTAAAGACTCTCCGTATGTGCCTAGGCCTGTAGATCGGTTGCCTTCCAAGCCATCGAATGAAATTTGACGCATTCCTGTTTGGTTGTACAATTCCGCCAAGCGTTCTGACATTTCTATTGTAAGCTCGGCATTAGTTAAAAACACCTTATATGAATGGTCTAGGAGTTTTGAAATCTCTTGTTCTTTGTTGTGTGAACTAGGAGTGGTGTTGAATGCACCACGTTGACAATCCAATAAGCGCCAGGGTGCTTTGTCAGAAACCCTGCTGTAGCGAATCAATTCGTCTCCAATCATTACTGTTTTTAAGTTGTTGTTTTCTATAGCATTAAAAAAATCTGGTGCTGCTATAGGGATTTCAATTGCTTTGGAGTCAATTGCTTCCGTGATTACAGTACTTCCTGCTTTGGCAAGTCTTTGGTCAGGAATAGGAGTGACATACGGATCGTTTGTAGTGATAAAATTCGACAAACAATGCGTTCCTAACTTAACGCCTTGTAGTTCGGCTTTGTCAACACAGTTTTTTAACCCTTGAATCCCATTAGGAAATTCTTGTTTATTCAAGCCAAAATGTCCCCAACTTTCAAAAGTATCGCCATAGTGATATAAGTATTTTAGACCTGCTTTTTTTGTCAATGCAATGGCTTGGTCAATGGTTTTTTCTGTGAACGAAGTGATTAGATAGGCGGCATTGGCTTGAGGGGAAATTTTACCCCATTCGCCTTCAATAATGGGGTGGGGAAGTCCTTCATCAAGTTCTATTTTTCCAATATATTCCAATGCGTTTTGAACTGGAGCTCCAAAAAGTGCAATTTTAGAACCAATAACGCCACCGTCATCATAGGCAGGAGCAATTATTTTTTCTAGTTTGAAATCACTGATAAGGCGATCGGTTGTTCGGTTTCGGGAATACGCCTGAAGACTGCTTCCAAATTTTGTTGGTTTGGCAGCCTCCACCCGATATAGTACACTTCCGTCAGATTGGGGATGCATGTCTTTTAAATTTCCTTCTCTAAAAATATCAAAAGCAGGCATACGGTCACTTTCGTTCCAAGGATACCCTCCAAGTGTTTTGATGTTTAGTGATTGAATTCCTATAGCAAAACTGTCATCGCGAACAACACCTACGGTTTCCCCAATGGTTTTGTAAATTTCTGTTTGATAAGGTCCCCATTGAATCAAATCAATTTGATCATTGGAGGTAAGTGAACGTAACTCAAAGCTAACGTGAGTTTCTTTTTCAAGCACATCAATGAGAGCAATGTGATTGTTTTCGAATTGAATTTCCAATTGTCCTGAACTAAAGTTTGCTTTTTCTGCAAAGAGCCATTTTCCTTTAGACCGCAAAGAGATTAATGGACTTATAGTATCTAGAGCGAGATGGTTTTTTCCTGTTTTTACTTCCAGAAGTTCATTGACGAATCCTTTATTATCTATGCTGATTTTAAATTCTGAGGTCTGAAAGCTAGCAACTGTAGGATTTTTGGAGCACGATGCTGTTAAGAGAAGGTAAGTAAAAAGGAGAAATAGCGATTTTTTCATCCTTAAATTTAAAATTTTTTGACAAAAGTGAATCTTTTTATAGGAGCAAATCTAACTGAGCTAGGTGTTTTAATTGGAATTTTCTTATTTGGTGCTAAAATCAGGAGATTCAATGCTTGGGAAACACGTTTCGAAAATTTAGCAAAAGCTTTTAGGGAGTGTAGACACTCCCAAAAACAATGCTCTAAATTTAGTCGGGATGACAGGATTTGAACCTGCGACCCCACGCACCCCATGCGTGTGCGCTACCAGGCTGCGCCACATCCCGAATAAACTGGGTACTTTTTGTCGGGGTGGCAGGATTCGAACCTGCGACCTCCTGCTCCCAAAGCAGGCGCGATGACCGGGCTACGCTACACCCCGAAAAAGTGTGCGCAAATATAACATTTAATCGATTTACTACAAACCTCAAGCGGCCTTTCTTGAAATTTTATTGGGTTTTAATTTTAATCCCCTGAGAATCTATACTAAGTCTGAGTTTGTCTTCTCCTTCTTTTGATTTGTAATTCAGGCTGAATTCTCTTTGGTCGTCTTTACAGTTGAGACACTCCAACACTTCACTTCCCATAATCCATAGTCTCCCCGCAGTATCGTGACTTCGTAATTTTTGATCATTTTTCACAGGAAAAGACAAGACTTCTCTAAGGTTTTCATCTAAATTTAAAACTTGCCCTTCTTTAATATTGAGCCTTAGTTGTACGGATTGATTTTGAAAACGCGATGAAGTGACTACTTTCCAAATGGGATCCAAAACAAGTTGATTTTCTTTTTGCTGCCAGTCATATATGATTTCTTTGGCATGATTTTGGGCTTTTTTCATATTTGAGCCATCTGCCTCATATTTGATTTCCAAATAGGAAGCGGGTGTCTTGCTTTTGAGAATGTTCAATTCAAAATTCTCCCCAATCCACCAATGCTCTCCAGACTCGTCCGTTAATATTTCTGAACGATCATATTCCCAAAATGATTCTTGAGCAGCGATTGCATTTTCTTTTAGGGATACGAAAAGAGTGTCCGATTCAGAGAGGTTTAATTCGTATTTTTCTGTTTTGGTAGCAGAAACGCTATGACTGCGTAATTCGTTGACTCCAAACAGAAGTAGGCTAATTAATGCTAAAAACCAGACTCCCAAAAGCACAAATCGACTTACGGTACCAAAAGTGGAGCCTGTTCGATTTAAAAATCGCAATCCAAGAGAAAATAAAAAGAGAAAAGGAATGAAAATGAGGAGAAATAAAGCAGTGATGAGTAATAGACTTGGGAAGAGGTTGAAGTCAAAAAAGTTGAAATAAAAATTTAGAGGCCATTCAAGTGTACCAAAAATCAAAAATATGACTAGACCTATAAGTAACCCGAAAATACCACAAGTGGAGATAATCACTAAAATAACTCCTATTATTTTAACGATCAGTCTTGGAATCAGGCTTAGAACCCTTTCTAAAAAACCGAAAAAAGTCATAGATTTTTTTTTTAACGAAGTTTTTACTTCTTCATAATCGATGTCTTTAATTTTTGAAGAAACACCTTCAAATTCTTCTCGAATTTTTTTTTCAATATTGGCAATGTTTATGGGCTCACCTTTCATGCTAAGTTTGTCTGCTGTACTTTTAGCTTCTGGAATTAGCATCCATAAAATAAGGTATAAAACCGTAATTGTTCCTACAGAAAAAAGCCCAAAAACAAGCCATAAAAGACGTACCCATGTGGTGTCAATTCCAAAATAATATCCCAACCCCGAAGCTACTCCACCGATGTATTTGTCGTCGGTATCGCGAAATAATTTTTTTCGTGCAGTTTGGGTTTGAGGTTCGTCCTCCAGATCTTCTTCCGAAACAAAGTCATTGGGTTCCCCCAGAATTTTAATTACCTCTTGAACATCGTCCATATTAATCACATAATCTGGATTCTTTTTGTGTTCTTGAAACAATTCTGCAATCCGAACTTCTACATCTCGCAGAATTTCCTCTTTCCCCTGAGATTTGGCAAAGGCTTTTTCAAGTTTGTTTAAATACGATTTAAGTAATTCATAGGCATTTTCATCAATATGAAAAAAGGTACTTGCAAGGTTAATATTTATCGTTTTATTCATCTAATTATTTTTTTGAGACAATGGTTTTTACAGCTTTATTTAAGTCATTCCAAGCGTTTTGAAGTTCTGCCAAAAATGCTTCTCCTTCCTTGGTGATTGAATAGTATTTTCTAGGAGGTCCAGATGTGGATTCCTCCCAACGGTATTGTAATAAGTTTGCGTTCTTCAGTCGGGTTAAGAGTGGATAAACAGTTCCTTCAACCACCAACATTTTTCCCTTTTTCAATGCTTCAAGAATTTCAGAGGTGTATAAATCATCTCCTGAGATCAAAGAAAGAATACAAAATTCTAAAACTCCTTTTCGCATTTGTGCGGTTGTATTTTCAATTTTCATAAGCGAGTAACTATGCAATGCAAATATATAAACAAAAAATAGAACTATGCAATACCTAGTACTATTTTATTTTTTTAACATTTCTCCAACATATTCAGTTCTTGATTGTGCTTACTTTAGGATTCTATTTTAAATCAAAAGCATGTCGAAAAACCTTAAATATTATCAGCAAATACTTCAAAAAGTAAGTTTTGATAGTCACCTTTTTTCAAAGGAACTGAAAAAGGCGTATGCTTTTTTAACTCCCAAAGATCGGGATCTATTGAGAAGTTGGGTTGCTGATTATGTGGAACATCGTTCTGATTTACAGTCCGTAGTTTTTTCTCTGTAAGGTTTATTTGGGTGAGATTAACTGAATGTTTTCAAATTTAATAGCACCTCTCACAATCCCTTCAATGGACTGGGACAGTGCTTCAATAATGGGGTATTTTAATTGACTTTTGCTCGAGACTAAACTGATTTCTCTTGCAGGCGCAGGGCTTTCAAAACTTCTCAACTTTTTCTTGTTTTCGTTTGAAAGGTTCCGGGTCTGTAAATAGGGGAGGATGGTCATCCATGGGCCTTCATTTGCCAATTGAATTAAAGTTTCAAAACTACCACTCTTTAGGCTGAATGATTTAGAAATATTTGGAGTTTTACACAATTTTAATACGTGATTTCTGAAACAATGACCATCTTCTAGCACCAATACTTCTAAATTTTCGACATCCTCTGGAGTTATTTTTTCAAGCTTAGACAAGGGGTGTGAGTTGGGGATGTAGCCATAGAAGGGTTCGTAATACAAAGGCTTTTCAATAATCTTGGGATTTTCTAATGGGGTAGCTAAAATCCCCGCATCCAGCTTGCCTTCTATGATTCTATTGACGATAGAGGCTGTCGTTAAATCTTCTATTTTTAAATTGACTCCAGGGTATTTTTTTATGAAAGTTTGAAGAAACAATGGAAGTAAGGTAGGCATGACCGTAGGTATTATTCCTAAGGTAAAATCTCCTTTCACCTCTCCTTTTTCCGTAGCTACGACATCTTGCATGCGTTTGGCCTCCTCTACGATTATTCGGGCTTGAGTAAGAATTTTCTTACCTACAGGGGTCATGGCTATCGGTTTGGTGTTTCGGTTGAATAGTTTTACCCCTAGCTCATCTTCCAATTTCTGAACTTGCATACTCAGTGTGGGTTGAGTAACAAAGCATTTTTCAGCTGCTAAAGTAAAATTGCCCTCATCGGCTACAGCTAAGGTGTAAGTAAGTTGAGTTAAAGTCATTTTCTTATTGTTTTTTTAAAATTAATAAGAAATACTTATATAGCTTAGTGTAATTTGAAATAATTGCTGATTATTTGAATTTTAATTTAAGTTAATATAGAAAAAACTTATTCTAAAATTGAAACTTTCATAAAAACATTGGTTAGAGGCGCTTCTCGATTGTCAATTCGTTGTGTATTGATTTCATCAACAACTTCCATTCCAGCGATTACTTTTCCAAAGACTGTGTAGGAACCATCGAGATGATATGCTCCTGGAGCCTGCTTTACGATAAAAAACTCGTAAGGGGATGCTAGCTTATGGGGATTTTCTATTTCACTACTGGGCATTGAAATGACACCTCTGTGGTGTTTGTGTCCTTTTCTGGTGTCGGGGGGGAGTAGGTAGGTTCCGATTTCACCTCTTTTTTTTGAGGTTTCAGATCGATCTGAATTTCCTCCTTGGATTACAAAACCTGGAACGACACGGTGAAAGGTAGTTCCGTTGAAATAACCTTTTTTAGTAAGATAGATAAAGTTCGCTCGATGGTAAGGTGTGTTTTTAAAAAGTTGAATATCTATGTTTCCAAATCGAGTTTCAATCCGAACTTTATCTTCGGGGTTTTGTTTCTGATATTCAAAGAAAAAAGGGATGGCATTCTGATCGTCCAGTACGAAAGGTTTTTCTTTTTCCACCTCTTTATTTTGAGAGGGGTTAGATTTTTTTGATATAGAATCTTTTGATTGGATAATCGTGGTTTTTTCTGTAGAAGAATTGATCCCTTTTTTTTGTTTTTTAATACTGCACTGACTGAAAAGAATTAGAGAAACTACGGAGAATATAATTAGTTTTGTATGGACCATGGATTATAAGACTTTTATTGATTCCTTTTCAAAAGTAAAGGATTTCTCATTACCTGGGCTAAGTGCCCAATTGCGAGCAGCTCCCCCTCATCGTCTAAAGGAGATTCCTCTCACTTCTGCTGATTTCAAAAACGCCAAAAAGGCTGCAGTTTTACTCTATTGTTATCCCAAGGCAAATCAAATGCAGCTCTCTTTGATCAAAAGAACGGATTATGGTGGTGTGCATTCGGGACAAATAAGTTTACCAGGCGGTAAGCCAGAGCAGTTTGATGCCACATTACAAGACACAGCACTTAGAGAATGTAAAGAAGAATTGGGAATTCCTTTACAGACAGTACAAGATTTGGTTCCATTGACCCCTTTGTATATTCCACCAAGTAATTTTTTGGTAAGTCCCTATATTACATATGAATCTAGGTATCCTGATTTTTTTCCAGACTCAAGAGAAGTAGCAGCACATATAGAACTCCCCCTTTTTAAGCTTATGGAATTAGAATTAGAACAAAGAGAAATTCCTGATGGACCTTTTCATGGGAGCCCTGTCCCTTGTTATCTTTATGAAGGTCATATGGTATGGGGAGCCACAGCGATGATTTTAACAGAATTTAAAGTTGTTTTAACTGCTCTAAATTCGAATTAATTCTATCTTTAAATCGATTTTATGAGAAATGCCGATGTTTAAGAAAAATCCCTTTGGTCATTATTTAATTTTAAAAAAATGGTTGATTCGATATATGGGGTTTATGACCCATCGTCGGTATAGAGGATTTAATGAGCTAAAAATTGAGGGTTCTGAAATCATAAAAGAACTTCCAGAAACCAATGTATTATTCATCTCCAATCATCAAACCTATTTTGCGGATGTAGTGGCCATGTTTCATGTTTTTAATGCAAGCCTAAGTGGAAGAATAGATAGTATTAAAAATGTGGGTTATCTCTGGAATCCTAAGCTTAATATTTATTACGTTGCAGCAAAAGAAACCATGAATGCTGGACTTTTACCTCGTATTCTGGCCTATGCGGGTTCAATATCCATAGAGCGTACATGGCGTGAAAGTGGGAAAGAAATACAAAGACAAGTAAAAATGAGTGATATTTCCAACATTGGAAAAGCTCTTGATGACGGCTGGGTCATTACGTTTCCCCAAGGAACTACAAAACCTTTTAAACCTGTAAGAAAAGGAACAGCTCATATTATCAAACACTACCAGCCCATAGTTATACCCATTGTAATTGATGGCTTTAGGCGTTCTTTCGACAAAAAAGGGTTGATGATCAAAAAGCGAGGTATTTTGCAGTCCATTATCATCAAAAAACCTTTGAAAATTGATTATGAAAACGACTCTATCGACAGTATTATGGAAAAAATAGAGTATTCTATTGAGCAACATCCTTCCTTTCTTAAAGTCATTCCTAAAGAAGAATTAGAGGCTGAAAGAATACTGAATGAAAAGCGCAAGTGGGACCTTTAGTTATCGAATAATACCTGCACAACTTATTCGTGAACCAGCAGCTCCCGAGGGTTGAGATGTCAAGTCATCTGCACCTTGATGTACGATAATTGCCTTTCCTATAATGTTTTTGGTTTCGTCATCACAGCCCAAACACCATTGATCTGTTGCGAAAGTAACCTCTCCATTTCCTTCATTGTCAGCCTCAAAGTTTCCGATATCACCTCTGTGATATCCCTCGGAAGATCCCCAAGCCCCGTGCGGCTGAAAGGTCGGATTCCAGTGTCCTCCAGTTGATTTTCCATCAGGAGAAGAACAGTCTGCTTTTTCGTGAATATGAATGGCGTGAGTACCTTCTGTGAGACCTGAAATCATCGCATTGAGTGTGACTGTTCCCTCTTCTTCGGTAAAAAGAATTTTGCCTTCAGTATTGGTGTCACTTTTCGCATTAAGTTTAAATTGCAATTGTTTTTTGGTTTTACGAACCACTTTTTTATTCACGTCATCCTCAGTAGTTAAAGCCTCTACTTTTTTCATTACTTCTTCATGAGTCCCCTCAATGATTTCAATTTCTTCAATGGTTTCACCTTCCACCCATTTTGTTGTGGTAATTTCCGCTTTGGACCCTTCTTCTGTCCTTTCAATTTTAACTTCTACTTTCTTTTCTTGTGTCTCCTTTTTGGCTTGGTTTTGACAAGCTATGGTCATAATTAATGAAAGGACTGCAATGAGATTAATGACTTTTTTCATGGATTATATTGTTTCAGTTAATGAGGGATTGAATTGTAAAAGTAATTATTTTTTAATCAAATAAAGAATTGCACGGAGGGGTAAAACATTCTTACAAGTAAATACATTCAGTATCTTTGTGTAAAAATCAAAGTGAAAAATTATTTATTTATCCTCTTCGGAATCCTATTTTTATCTTGTAAAACTACCTACTTAACTAAAGAATTTAAAATCGCTCAATTACCAATGGCACCCGATTATTCTCAAGAAGAGAGTTGGGCAGTACTTCCTCATATTTTTAATGCATCTTTAGAAGAGATAGTAGGCGAACCCCAACCGAAAAAAGCAGACGTTTTTTTTATTTATCCCACGTTGTTTGTGAACAAAAAGGATGCTGGGTGGAACGCAGATATTTATGAGACTTCAATACGTACAGAGGTACTAGAAAAAGCCGTTACTTTTCAGGCATCCGCTTGGGTAGCTGCTGCAAACTTGTACGTTCCTTTTTATCGGCAAGCTCATTATCGAATTTTTGTAGAGCCCTACGCGCAACAAGGCAAGCAAGCGGGAGTAATAGCCTATGAAGACGTTAAAAATGCTTTTGTACACTATTTGGAAAACTATAATCATTCCAAGCCCATCATTATCGCTGCACACAGTCAAGGAACCATTCATGCCAAACGACTTTTAAAGGAGTTTTTTGACGGAAAACCTCTTCAAAAGCAACTCATTGCCGCATATTTAATTGGATCGCGCATTATAGAAAATGAATTTAAAACCATCCCTGTACTTGAACAACCTGAGCAATTCGGAGGATTTGTAAGTTGGAATACTTACAAAATAAATCACCTACCCAAACAATACGAAGATTGGTACAAAGGAGGTGTGGTAACCAATCCAATTACCTGGGACCAAAGTTCTTCAGGACCCAAAGAGCTCCATTTAGGAGTTTTGGCTTCAGACAAACGCATCTACCCTAAAAGTCTTTCTGTAGAGAAAACGAATGGGTTGCTTTGGTCTACATTGCCTAAAATTAAAAAACGCTTTCTGTTGTCCTTTATCAAAAATTATCACTTTGCAGACGTAAACCTTTTTTGGAAAGACATCCAGCAAAATGCCATTTTAAGAACAGAAAATTGGCTCACACAAAATCAAAAATAATGTTAGAAAATATTTTAGAGGATTGTAAAAAGCAGCTGAGTGCCGCTTTACTGCACAAAAAGCATTCCTATCGTTATTTTACACTCGCAACCCAAAAAAAAGATGGAGGTTCTCATTTGCGAACGGTTGTTTTACGTGATTTTGATCCTTTACAAATGCAATTCACTATTTATACTGATTTGCGTTCCAAAAAAGTTGAGGAGTTAACAGATCACCCACAGGCTCAATTCTTATTCTATGACGCGACTAGACTCATCCAACTGGTGGTAGATGCCCATCTTGTGGAATGCACCCAAGATACCCACACATATCAAAATTTACCCGAACCTAGCAAAAAAGATTACAGTAGTAAACAAACTCCTGGTACAACTATAGAGAGGCCAGACCAAATCGTTCATGACTTTTCAAAGGGATATTTTACCAAACTCACTTTTCAAGCAAAACAATTGGAATATCTCAAATTAAAACGTCCCAATCATATTCGTACTTTATTTTGCGATTCTGACCAATGGAAAGGACAGTTTTTGGCGCCTTAATTTTCTTTGTAATACAATCAGTTTATTTTTCGTAAATTGATTTTTAAATTTTAAATCTTTAGAAATGCCATCAAAAAAGCCCAAAACTGAACCTATCCAACGCAGAACATTTATCAAAAAAGGAGTAGCAGCTAGTTCTCTTTTTATTGTTCCACGACATGTCCTTGGAGGTGTTGGTTATACCGCTCCTAGTGATCAACTTGCTTTGGCAGGAATTGGTGTAGGTGGAAAAGGAGAGAGTGATCTTCGAAATGCAACTGTCAATGGAAGAGAGCGTGTTGTAGCCCTTTGTGATGTAGATACCTCACCAACAAGTAGTGCCAAAAAAAGCGTGGATCGTTATTCAAATGCTACTTTTTATGAAAACTTTAAAGCAATGCTCGACAAGGAGAAGGACATTGATGCTGTGACCATTTCTACTCCGGATCACAACCATGCCCCTGCAGCAGTTTATGCAATGGAGCGTGGTATTCATGTGTATGTTCAAAAGCCTCTTACACACAACATCTATGAAGCACGCCTTTTGACTGAAATGGCTCGTAAAAAACAACTTGTTACTCAAATGGGAAATCAAGGAGCTTCCAATCCAGATCAGTTACAAATCCAAAAATGGATCAATGATGGGATGATTGGAACTGTTACAAAAGTCAATGTATGGACCAATCGTCCAGTCTGGCCCCAAGGGGTGGCAATGTCGAAGCCAGATGCTTCGAGCAAGCCCGACACCCTTAATTGGAACCAATGGTTGGGCCCTGCAGAAGAAACTCCTTTTATTCCCAATATGCATCCGTTCAACTGGAGAGGTTGGTGGAATTTTGGGACCGGTGCTTTAGGTGATATGGGATGTCATTTGATCGACATTCCATTTAAAGCTTTAGGCTTAAAATATCCTACTTCTGTAGAATGTAGTGTGGGTACAATTTATTCCAAAATGTGGAATGCTGATTTTTATCCAGAAGGTTGTCCGGCATCTTCTTCCGTTTCTATTCAATTTGATGCCACAGCTAAAAATCCAAGTCCAATTCAGATGACATGGTCAGACGGAGGTATCAAACCCTTTCATCCTGACTTGCTCCCTGCAGATGTTAGTATAGAAGCCAACGGAGTGATTATGATTGGTGAAAAAGGTGTCATAACTTGTGATTCTTACGGAGAACATCCAAAATTGTACAAAAAGGGAATGCCTGTAATTGACGGTAGCCAAGTCAAGTCTAAAGAACCGGAGTTTGGACATCAACGCAAGTGGGTAGATGCATGTAAAGCTGGATTTGGTAGTCCCGAATACAACGCATTGACCTCTTCTTTTGATTATTCTGGTCCCCTTACGGAAACCGTACTGATGGGAAATATTGCGATTAGAAGCTATGTACTTCAGGGAAGAAGTTCAGATTCTTGGAGCCCTGACTTAATCAGCCGAAAAAAGCTATTGTGGGACGGAAATCAAATGAAAATCAAAAACCTAGAAGCCGCGAATCAATTTGTTACTCGGAATTACAGATCCGGCTGGGAACTAACTTAACTATTTAGATTTTGAAAATACTTGTCACAGGTGGCCTGGGATATATCGGCTCCCATGTTTCGGTTTTACTACTTGAAAAAGGGGTGGATGTGATTATTCTGGATAACCTAGACAATGCACGAATAGAAGTTTTAGATCGTATTGAAGCGATAACAGGCAAACGCCCAATATTTGAGCAAGTTGATCTCAAAGACCAATATCTGGTAAAAGCACTCTTTGCAACATATCCTGATCTTGATGGCTGCATCCATTTTGCCGCACATAAAGCGGTGGGAGAAAGTCTAGAACAACCCCTTCGGTATTATGAAAATAATATTGGAGGATTGATCCATATTTTAAAACCCTTGACCCGCCAAGGAATTCCATTGATTTTCAGCTCTTCTTGTACCGTTTATGGACAAGCACAAGAACTTCCCATTACGGAAGAGACACCCCTTAAACCCTCTAGTTCGCCTTACGGTTTTACGAAGCAAATGGGAGAACAAATTATACAGGACAGTTGTATCGCAAATCCCAATTTTAGAGCGATTTTATTGCGATATTTCAACCCAGTAGGAGCGCACCCCACTGCCCAAATAGGGGAATATCCGCAAGGCATTCCACAGAATTTAGTTCCTTTTTTGACGCAAACCGTAATTGGGAAACGCCCTATATTAAAAGTGTTTGGATCGGATTACGATACACCCGACGGGACCTGTATCCGCGATTACATTCATGTGATGGATCTGGCTCAGGCACATATAGAAAGCTTAAACCACCTCATTTCTTCTTCGCAAAGCCCTTCCTGTGAGATATTTAACGTAGGAACTGGAACAGGAGCAAGTGTACTGGAACTCATTCAAGCCTTTGAAGACGCTACAGGTGAAAAGGTACCTTACACGTTGAGCGCCCCTAGAGCTGGGGATACTGTAGTTGCTTTTGCCGATGTCACAAAAATTGAACGTAAATTAGGGTGGAAGGCCCAATATACCCTCCATGAAGCACTGAAAAGCGCTTGGGATTGGGAAAAACAAATCGATAAGAACCCTTAATTTTCAGTAACCTTAACCCCTTAATAATTCCTATTTATAATGAAACAAAAAGAAAATATCAATCGTAGAAATGCTATCAAAACTATGGCTTTAGGCTCCTCTGCTATGGTCATACCAAAGCTAAATCCAATGACAACCAATTTCTCCAACACCCCTCTAAAAGGTAATATAAGACAATCCGTTTGCCAATGGTGTTATGGCAATGTACCCTTAGAAAAACTAGCTCAAGAAGCAAAGAAAATGGGACTGATTGGTATTGACTTAATTGGAGCTGAAGGGTGGGATGTATTGAAAAAATACGATCTCATTTCAACAATGTGTTATGGGGATTTAGAAGGTAAATCTACACGTAGTCTAACTGATGGTTGGTGCGACAAACGCTTTCACAAAGATTTAATTAAACAATATACTCGCCACATTAAATTGGTTGCCGAAGCAGGATGGACCAATTTAATATGTTTTAGTGGAAGTAGAAGAGGGATGACTGATGCTCAGGGTCTTGAAAATTGTGTGGATGGATTGCGACAAATTCTGCCCATAGCAGAAGATTATGGGGTAATTTTACAGATGGAACTCTTAAACTCAAAAGTAGATCATGCAGATTATATGTGCGATAATTCGAATTGGGGAGTGGCCCTCTGCAAGGCCTTAGATTCAGATCATTTCAAATTGCTTTACGATATTTATCACATGCAAGTTATGGAGGGAGATATCATTCATACCATACAGGAAAATCACAAGTTCTATGGTCATTACCATACTGCTGGGGTGCCGGGACGAAACGAATTGGATGAAAAACAAGAATTGTTTTATCCCGCCATCATGAAAGCCATTGTAGATACTGGTTTTAAGGGATTTGTTGCGCAGGAATTCATCCCTCGTGACCGTACTAACGACGGTTTAAACGCTTTGGCTACAGCAGTAAAACTGTGTGACGTTTAAAACTTAAAGGATTTAATACTTCGCTGGTTTTCCGTTAGTGGTCGTATTTAAAATGAACGTTCTCAGATCGTCATTAGCTTTAATCAAATCTTCGTTCCGCAGGTACATCATATGTCCGCTTCGATAGCCTTTGAAGTAAAAACGACCTTTCATCTTGCTACTCGGATCGACCTGCCACATGGTATATTTAGCATTGAAATAAGTGGTTGCTCCGTCGTAATACCCTGACTGAAAAAGTACTTTTAAATAGGGGTTTTCAGCCATTGCTCTTCGTAAATCTTCACGAGTATTATCATTGTCGTTATTCCAAGGGCGCACAGGACCAAACATGTTATACTTGACATCGGTCTTAAATTTCAATTCTTTTTGTATGTAATGATTGATTGCGGGAGTGAATGAATGTAACCATGAAGTCAGCTCAGCACTGTAATCAGGTCCAACACCTACATCTTTCCGGTCGATTCCTAAATATCGCGAATCCAATCGTCCGATGGTATTTCCTTCCTCTCTTAAAAGTTCTTTCCAAAAAAAACGGTTGGGAACATCTAGGTTGTTTTGTAGAATTGAAGTTTTTGAAAGTCCAGAATAACGCGCCATTTTTGAAGCGATTTTTTCACGTTCGGAGTTGGAGATAAAGCCTCCTTTAGCCAAAGCTGGTATTAATTCATTGATAGCAAAATCTTCTACTTCGGGGAGCATATCCGTTAGATCTTTTTGCTGTAGGTCACTTCCCAATTGTTTATGGTACCAGGCAGTAGCAGCATAATAGGGTAAATTTAGAGCTGAGGAAACAGGACCACCTACCCGAATTACTTTATAATCTGCTGGAGAAACCATAATTACTCCATTGAGATACATCCATTGTTGCTCCTGAAGTGCTGCAGACAATCCCATTACTCGGGTTCCGCCGTAACTTTCTCCAATTAGATATTTGGGTGATTCCCAACGTTGCTTTCTACTGACAAATGTATTCAACCATTCTGCTAAATATTTGATGTCTTCGTTGATTCCAAAAAATTGTTTTCGGTCTGCTTTTTTTCCATCAACTTCTAAAATTCTTGAATATGCAGTGTTTACTGGATTTATAAATACAATGTCAGCCACATCCAAAATGGAGTTGGGATTGCTTTTATATCCGTAGGGTTGTACGGGATATCCTTCTTCATCTATATTTAAGATTTTAGGTCCAGTATAGGCGAGGTGCATCCAAGCTGAAGCAGAGCCAGGACCTCCGTTAAATGAAAAAATCAAAGGTCTTTCGCTACCGTTCTTGACGTCAGTCCTTCTGTAAAAAGTGTAAAATAGACTGGCTATAGGATTCCCATCTGTATCCCATACGGGTTGGGTTCCAGTATGCGCCTGATAGTTTACTGTATTTCCTTTGATTACCGTGGTATGATTTGTGACTATCATTGTATCTACAGGAATTTCTCTTTTTTGTGCCTGACTTAGTGAAATCAAACCCAAACAAAATAGATAAATAATTTTCTTCATTTTTTTATTTTTCAACAATTTACAAAAAAACCTCCCCAATATTGAGGAGGTTTTTATTTAAGATTTTCTAAGAGTTACAAACGAATTAATTGACTTTAATACGTGCGCTTCGATTAATGTTAACTCGTCTATTACTGGATCTTCCCTTAGCGGTATCATTAGAACTAACAGGTTTATTTTCACCATAACCTACGGTATTAAGTCTTGAATCAGAAATACCTTGTGATACGAGGTACGCTTTTACTGAAGAGGATCTTTCTTCAGAAAGTCTCTGATTGTATGTGTCACTTCCATCACTGGATGCATGTCCTTCAATTGTAATACTAGCATTAGGATATTGATCCAACAAAACTTTTAGTTTATCGATTGTAGCTTTATCCACATTATCAAGTTTACTACTACTAGCGAGGAAAAGGATTCTATTTTCATCACTGTTGATAAAGTCAATAAGGCCTATGGGTTCGTCTGGACAACCGCTGTTTGCTGCAGTACCAGTCTCATCAGGACAATTGTCATTTTTGTCTGGTACACCGTCACCATCTCGATCTGCCCATGGGCAACCACTATTTGCAGTATCTCCAGAGACCTCAGGACAACGATCAACATTATCTGCTACACCATCTCCATCACTATCAGGACAGCCATTCATTTCTGCTGATCCTGCTTCGTTAGGACAGGCATCATCTACATCGGCAATACCATCTCCGTCAGTGTCAGGACAGCCTTGTAATTCTTCTGAACCTGCTTCTTCAGGACAACGGTCTTTATTGTCTGGTATTCCATCCCCATCTGTGTCGGGACAACCATTAAATTCTTTTAGTCCAGGAACATCTGGGCATTCATCTTTTTTATCAGAAACACCATCACCATCTGCATCTCCAGCTCCAAAGTTATAACTCAGTCCAATAATATGTTGAAGATGGTTGTATGAATCATTTTTTTCTTGCGTACCTCTATAAGATGTACTTAAATTGATGTTAAATTGGTCTCCAAGAGGTATATCAACTCCAACACCTCCAAAAATAGTTTTTCCACTTTCACTAGAAGGGAAAGCACCTTCTTTGTCAGTTTCATCAGCAAAGCGGCTTAATCCATAGCCGCCAAATAGAAAAGGGATTACGTTTTCCTCGCTTAAGTTGTAACGTAGAACACCGTCTAAATAAGAGTAGTCAAGGTCCAAATTTTCTTGGGGTTTTGCGCTTCCGAGTCCATACCGAACTCCGATTGAGAAACCAGAGGATATGTATCGGGATAGACTAAGTGCAGGTGCACCAAAAGTTAATGCAGAGTCGACATTATCTCCTTGCAAGTTGATCAAATCACCACCAACTGCAATAGCCCAAGGGTTTTCACTAGTTTGGGCATTGATTAATAAGCTAAAGCTAAAAAGTAAGGTAAAAATTAAGGGTCTAATTGAATTCATTTTAATTATTTTAATAATCAAATATAATATATTCTCTGACTCAATCCATTTTATTTAATAATTATTTTGATATTTAAGGCTAAAAAAAAGTCAATTTAAAATATTGAAATTAATTTTAGCGTATAAAACTTGATGAATCATGAATAAAATAGGTTTAACATTAGTGTTAATGGCTCTGATTCTGAGTTGCCAAAACACTACCTCAGAAAACGAATGGATTGCATTATTTGACGGTACAACTACAGAAGGATGGAGAGCCTATAACGGAGATGAAATGCCTCCAGGATGGAAAATTATCGATGGGATTTTGACCTTCAAAACGGATCAAATACTTGAAGAAGATTATGACTACAAGGGAAGTCGTGACATTATTTACGGAACAGAAGAATTTGACAACTTTGAACTCTACGTGGAATGGAAAATACCAGTGGGCGGGAATAGTGGTATTTTTTATCATGTTCAAGAAGGATATGGCGGTCCCCCAGAGGTCGCACCAGAATACCAATTGATAGACGATGAGAATTACGCTTCAATTCATAATTTGGTAGCCTACAATACAAGTGTGGGATTTGACAATCCTGCAGAACTTCATCCCCTCCAACGCACAGCATCTGACTATGCAATGCATGCGGCAGATCCGGAAGTTAAAATCTTAAACCCTGCCGGGGAATGGAATAGTACAAGAATAGTATTTACCGAAAAAGAGGTGCAGCATTGGCTGAACGGAAAAAAAGTCTTGTCTTTTGTCCCCTGGTCTGAGGCATGGTATGAAAAGAAAAATTCAGGAAAGTGGGATAATACCCCAGATTACGGTAAATTTAAATCCGGATACATTGGTTTTCAAGATCACGGGAGTGACTTATGGTTTAAAAATATTAAAATCAAAAAATTATAATATCATACAAATATGAAAAAAAGAGATTTTTTAAAAACATCCGCAGCCTTAGCTTCAACAACGTTACTTCCTTCTTCACTTTTAGCCTCTCTAGGGACAACACAAAGTCGTTTACGGACAGCACACATTGGTGTTGGAGGAATGGGAGCAGCAGATTTAGCCTCTATCGCTTCACATCCATCTGTGGATGTTGTTGCACTTTGTGATGTAGATTCCAAAAACTTAGAAACTGCAAATCAATTATATCCCAATGCCAAAACATTCAAAGACTACCGCGTGATGCTTAAAGAAATGGCAGCAGATTTTGATGCCGTAGTGGTTTCTACTCCTGACCATACGCATGCTCCTGCATCTTTGCTGGCCATGGAAATGAATAAACCAGTGTATTGTCAGAAACCCCTGACGCATTTTGTCTCCGAAGCAAGAGCCATGAGAAAAATAGCTGAAAAGAAAAACTTGGTCACACAAATGGGTATTCAAGTGCATTCTTTTTACGATTATAAATTAGCTACCGTTTTGATTCAATCGGGAATCATTGGAAAAGTGCATACTGTTAGGGCTTGGTCTCCAAAGAACTGGGGGTATGACGGACCAGCTCCAAAAGGGAATGATCCTGTACCTGAAACACTGGATTGGAATTTATGGCTCGGGACTTCAACAAAACGTCCCTATAAAGCGACCTATTATCACCCTGGAAACTGGCGTAAATTAGTAGACTATGGCTGTGGAACTCTTGGTGACATGGGAGTTCATATATTTGACACGCCCTACAATGCGCTTGCATTGGATGTTCCTTTGACAATTAAAAATAAATGTAGAAAACCCAATGGATATGGATTCCCAGAAAACAACAACGTTACTTATACCTTTCCTGGGACAGAATTCACTACTGAAAACCTAACATGGATTTGGTCAGACGGCCCTGGCGCCCCCACTAATCACAAGGATTTAAAGCTCCCCAATAAAGATAAACTACCCTTGCAGGGAGCTATGTTCATTGGAGAAAAAGGACGTTTATTATTGCCCCACTTTATGGAACGTCCACGCCATATTGTTGACGGGGAATATCAAGAAATTGATATCAAAAAATACGATCCTAATGACACGCTAGGAAACACTAAAAACGATTACGAAAGAGACGCGCCTAAACATTATCACCAATTTGTAGATGCCTGTCTGGGTAAAGACAAAGTCTCGGCGCCTTTTTCTTATGCTTCTCGATTGACAGAAACCATACTTTTGGGAGTAATTGCAGGACGTTTTCCAAATAAAACATTGCATTGGGACAACGCAAATGCCCGTTTTCAAGAAGAAGAGGCGAATGAATTTCTGAGTGGAATGTACCGCGACTTTTAAAAACAGGGTAGATGATTCGTAGAGATGCATTGAAAAATATTGGGCGGATTACAGGTGGTGTGTTTATGCTACCCTATGCTTGTGACCTCACTCCTGAAATCAACTATTCTAATTTTCCATTAATTAAAAAAGAGCAACAAGAGCTTATCGGGGCAATCTGTAAGCGGATCCTAACTGAAGATTTTGAAAAATTTCCAACCCCTGAACCCCGAGGTCACTTTGTATTGACGATGGTAAATGATTGTCTAGATGCAGAAGAAAGAGCCGAGTTCTCCAAGGGTTTTGAAGCGTTTCAATCTCTTTTTTTTCTACCAAAAGAAAGTACTTTTCAAGAGTTGTTACCCAAAGAGCAAGAAGCTCTAATTTTAGAAAACCTCGAAGATCAAGAAACGGAATTAGGACTTTTTTTAAACCACTTGAAAACCTTTTCTCTTTTACACTTTGAAACTTCGGAAAATTATATGAAAAACTATTTAAATTTTGAATTCATGCCAGGACGTTATCTGGGAAAAGTTGCGGTTTAATTCTAATTTAATTTCATGATAAATACTTTCGATACCATTGTAGTAGGAGCAGGCATGTCAGGAGGCTGGGCAGCTAAAGAATTTACAGAACAAGGTTTTAAAACCTTACTCCTAGAAAGGGGTCCCAATGTAGAGCACCTAAAGGATTACCCAACCACCAACATGCAGCCCTGGGAGTTTAAACACCGAGGAAGGTTGACCGCAAAAGAGATAGAAGACAATCCTGTAGCGAGCCGTTGTTATGCTTTTAGAGAAGATGCCAAACATTTTTTTGTCAAAGACAAAGAACATCCTTATGAACAAGTCAAACCCTTTGATTGGATCCGAGGGTATCAAGTAGGGGGAAAGTCCATCATGTGGGCACGACAAGTGCAACGCTGGAGTCCCTATGACTTTGAAGGACCCGAAAGAGATGGATTTGCTGTAGACTGGCCCATTCGTTACGAGGATTTAGCCGATTGGTACACGTATGTAGAAGGTTTCGTTGGAGTAAGCGGAAATAAAGATGGGTTGGATAGTTTACCCGATGGAGATTTTTTAAAACCCTGGGAATCCAATGTAGTAGAGGAATACTTTAGTCAACAAGTTAAAAAACATTACAGCGACCGACACGTAATTTACGGTCGTTGTGCACACCTTACGGAGAGCCGCCCCGTATTTATAGAACAAGGGCGAGGTTTGTGTATGAGTCGTAGAATTTGCCAACGAGGCTGCCCCCTAGGAGGCTATTTTAATGCCAATTCAACCTTGATTCCCTGGGCGCTTAAAACAGGTAATTTGACCTTAAAACCCAATTCCGTAGTCCATTCGGTATTGTACGACGAAACCAAGCAAAAAGCAATTGGCGTTCGAGTCATAGATGCCATTACCAAAGAAAGTCAGGATTATTTTGCTAAAGTAATTTTTCTCAATGCAGCAACTTTAAATACCAACTTGATTCTTTTGAATTCAAAATCCAACCGTTTCCCCAACGGTTTAGGGAATGACAACGGTTTACTAGGGAAATACATTGCCTTTCACAATTACAGAGCGACGATCAGTGCGGAATACGAAGGATTTCCAAACTATACCCTAGAAGGAGCGAAACCCACTACACATTACGTCCCACGCTTTCGTAACCTTTACAAACAAGAGACCGATTTTTTAAGAGGTTACGCGGCTGGTTTTGAAGCATTTCCCTTGCGAGAAACCTTGAGAGAAGGAATAGGAAACGATCTAAAAAATCAACTGCTGCAGACCAAAGAAACGGGTGTTTGGGGCGTTGGTTCCCACATGATGGGCGAAACCCTACCCAAGGAGTCCAATCAAGTCAGCTTGGATACCGAAAAAACAGACGAGTGGGGAATACCCTTGTTGCGCATTGATGTGGACTATGATGACAACGATGAAAAGATGATTCAGGATTTCTATGAACAATTTTCAGAGATGTATTCCAAAGCTGGATTTACCAACATCGTAACAAATGACAACGGTAGACGCCCCGGAAATGACATCCACGAAATGGGAGGAGTGCGTATGGGCAAAGATCCAAAAACTTCCTTGCTTAATGCTTGGAATCAGATGCATGAATGTAAAAATGTATTTGTAACTGATGGAGCGTGTATGACTTCTACTTCTACTCAAAACCCCTCTTTAACCTTTATGGCGATTACCGCTAGGGCGGCAAATTATGCAATTCAGCAACTGAAAAAGGGAACGGTATAACTCTTAAAATTTAATTTATTAAGTGTTTAGTTCAGTATAAATCTTAAATTTGAGTATGAAGAAAGTAATCACCTTTGGTGAAATCATGTTGCGCTTAGCCCCACCAGAGTTTTTGCGTTTCTCTCAGACCAACAGCTTTGATGTGGTCTATGGAGGAGGGGAATCCAATGTAGCGGTATCTCTTGCCAACTATGGCGTCCCTGTAGAGTTTGTAACTCGTTTACCCAACAATGATATTGGACAATGTGCATTGATGGAAATGAGAAAACGCAATGTAGGAACCCAGCATATTATCCAAGGTGGAGATCGTCTTGGTATTTATTTTCTAGAGACTGGAGCGGTGAGTAGGGGCAGTAAAGTCGTTTACGACCGTGCCCATTCTGCCATGTCCGAAATCCAACCTGGGATGGTGAACTGGAAAGAAGTATTTCAGGAGGCACAATGGTTCCATTGGACGGGGATCACCCCTGCGATTTCTCAAAGTGCTGCCGATGCTTGCCTAGAAGCTGTTAAAGTAGCTAGCGAAATGGGAGTGACCATTTCTACCGATTTAAACTACCGAGCAAAACTTTGGAAGTACGGCGGGGATCGTGAAAAAATCATGACCGAACTGACTTCCTATTGTGATATCATACTGGGAAATGAAGAAGATGCTGAAATGCATTTTGGAATCCAACCTGAAGGATTAGACATTACCACCCAAGGAGAAAAGGTTAAAGCAGAAGCATTTTTATCCGTATGCCAGCAAATGCAAAAAAAGTTCCCCAAAGCTAAAAAAGTAATTACAACCTTGCGAGGTTCGATATCTGCCTCCCACAACACTTGGGCTGGCGTTTTATATGACGGAAAAACCATGTATGAGAGTGCACAATATCAAATTACCCATATCGTGGATCGAGTAGGAGGAGGTGATTCTTTTATGGGAGCTTTGATATATGGTCTTATTCATTATCCAAAGGACGACCAAAAAGCACTGGATTATGCGGTGGCAGCCTCATGCTTAAAGCACACCATTAAAGGAGATGCAAATTTGGTTACAATAGCAGAAATTGAAAAACTAATGAGCGGAGATGCCTCGGGGCGTGTCGCTCGATAATAGAGCGTATGGCACAATTTTCTAGAATAGAAGTAGTACAACAAATGAAAGAATCAGGTATGGTTCCCTTATTTTACCATCCCGATATTGAAGTGGCAAAGTCCGTCTTAAAAGCCTGCTATGATGGGGGAGCACGATTAATGGAGTTTACCAACCGCGGTGATTTTGCATTGGAAATCTTTACAGACTTGATCAAGTATGCCCTTGCTGAACTTCCCGGGATGATACTCGGAGTAGGATCGGTAACGGATGCTGCGGCAGCTTCCCAATATATGCTGGCAGGGGCAAATTTTGTCGTAACTCCTGTTTTTAGGGAAGATATTGCCATCGTATGTAATCGACGTAAGGTACTTTGGTCCCCAGGCTGTGGTTCTTTGACAGAGATTGCAACGGCAGAAGAAATGGGCTGCGAACTAGTTAAGTTATTCCCTGGGAGCACTTATGGACCTGGTTTCGTTAAGGCCATCAAAGGCCCACAACCCTGGACATCAATTATGCCAACAGGAGGCGTTTCTACAGAAGAAGAAAACCTGAGAGGTTGGTTTGACGCCGGAGTGACTTGTGTAGGAATGGGATCCAAATTAATTTCAAAAGAGATTTTAGCAAACAAGGACTATAACGCTTTAGAAACAGAGGTTCGTTCTGTTTTGGAGCTGATCCGAAAGATCCGAAACTAAGCGCGTTTTTAAAGACTGTAAACCACTCGTGCCGTAATAAATCGCGGTTGAATAAAGGTAGTGGCATTAAATACTGATATGGTATTGGCACTGTTTCGAACTTGGGAGCTGATGTTTAGTAGGTTGGTTGCCTTTGCTTCATACTCCCATTTAGAATCTTTGTCTTTTCGATAAGAAAGAGATGCGTTCCAAATTTGAAACGACTGACTGTTAGCACCTACTTGTTCTTGTACATTGTAGCTATAATTAGACCTTAATGTAAATTTTTCAACAATGTAAGCATCAAAGCTTACAGATGGAGCTCTGGTAACGAATTTGGTTTGTCGTTCTCCTTGTAGGTTGTTTGTAATAGTGTATCGATAGCTAAGATTGAAGTTAGGAGCAACCAGAAAATTTGTGCGGATACTGGGGGTGTAGGTTTGTGTAAACCCTTCATTTACCGATTGAATTTGCTGAACGAATTGGTTGATTTTACTATAATTGAAACTCGAATTGAAACTCGTTCTTACCTTCCCAAAAGTCCTTTGAATTCGTCCAAAAACACTAAAATTTTCATCGGCGAAAGAAGAATTGAAGTAGGTACTGGTTCGGACAACGCTTTCAAAGTCAGTGAAACTTCGAATTTGGTCACTGTTTTTGGTGTAGGCAGCCCTGGCAAAGACATTGGTATAATTGAATAAATTGAAACTACTGTAGAGCAAACTTAGATTGTGAGACAGGGCATTTTGCAATTCAGGTGCTCCATATTGCAAACTGTTATAACTGTTAAAAACCAGCCCTCGGGCCAATCGGGTCACATCCGTAAATTGATTTCTCATATTGTAATTTAAAGTCAATGACTCGCCTTTTTTAAATTGAATACGAGTTTCAAAATCGGGTAATAATTTTAGAAAGTTGTCTTGTACAGTAATTCCTAATTGTATGTTTTTATTGCCATAGGCATGTGCAGAAAAGCCCGGGGTAAAAGTGAATTTACCTGTTAGAAATCGATAATGAACTCCAAAATACGCATCACCAAAATTGTATTCTACAGCATTGTCTACCAAGCCTTCATTGAAAATAGGTTGAGGTTGGAATTCAATATTGTTTTCTAAAAATTGAAAAATGGAGGAATTGAATTGTTGTTGACTTACAATAGTTCCAAAGGTGAAATTGATATTACTTTTTTTACCTATTAGATAGTAATAATCCAGCTTGGCATCCAATTGATTGGATTTTATTTTTCGGTTTTGAGCCAAGTTGTAGTTGTCCAAAGAAAGATTCAGCCCTACTGCAACGGCAGTAGGGTCAAAAGGATCCATTCCGTCAGGATTGTTTTCTAAAACAGCATTGTAAAAAGGATCTTCGTATTTGATGACGTTTTGCGCTTCAAAAGCAAAAATATTTTTTTCATTCAGAGTATAATAATAGCTTAGGTTTTGATTGATGTTATAGGGGGTGATTTCCTCTTGCTGGGTGGTTGCTCCTAGTACGGAAGAGGTATTGTCTTTATATTGAATATCGTTAGAAATTCGTGCCAATACATCATAATCGATTTGGTTGTTAAAATTGGGTTTATAAGAAGCACTCAGTTTGAGCAAACCTTGATTGGAAGTTTCGGTATTGGTTTGTTCGGTATCTTCATCGGGTATCCTCAAACTTGCATTGGTATAACGTATGGAGCTGATTTCTTTTGAATTGATCTGACTGCTATTGAAGATTAAAAATCCGCTCAGGTCAAGAGTTTTTTGAGGAGCGTAACTAAAATTTGCAGACACAAGTTGGTTTTCAATTCTAAGCGCATTGCGTTGATTGGTCAAAAAATTCAAACTGTTATCTCCTAAATCAATGCTGGTTCCACTTCTTCGACTGGGAGTACTAAAGCCTCCTCCAAATCCTCTGATGTCTCTTCTTGTTAAGGCCACCTCCCCAATATTATTTAGGTCGCTTATTATATTGATGCTGTACTTTGGATTGTAATAAAAAAGTTTGGGTTGTAACAAATAGAGTCCTTCATCAGGCGCATCACCGAGGCCGCCTGTTACATTTCCAAACCAAAAACTTTCTTTCCCTTCTTTGAGTTTAATATTGATCGCAAAGTTATCTTGATTGTTTCTTACTCCGCTCAGTTGACCCACTTCCGCATAGTTTCTAAGGACTTGAATTTTATCTACTGCATTGGAAGGGATATTTTTAGTTCCCACTTTAGTATCTCCATCAAAAAAGTCTTTTCCATTCACCATCAGTTTGGTTACTACTTTACCTTCAACTTCTATCTGACCATTTTCATTTATTTGTACACCAGGTAATTTGTCGATTATATCTTCCAACTTACGTTCAGTACCATTTTTAAAGGAGTCTGCGTTGTATATTAAAGTATCTCCTCGAACCACAACGGGCATAGTAACCACAACTTCGTCCAAAAGCACATCAGCGCGAAGCACATAGTCTTTTAGTATATTTTCTTTTTGAGTTTTGACAGTATCGTTTATGCTGATCAATCCAATGAAACTAACTTGGATTTTATATGCTGTATTGTCTTTGAGGTTTAGTTTGTATTTGCCCTCCTGGTCGGAAAGTGCATAGGTTTCGAGTCCATTTGTCAACTTATTTAGGGCTACAATACTCGCAGATTCCAATGGTACATTAAGACTATCAACAATAACACCTTCCATTTTGATTTGAGCAAAAGTAAAGGTATACAGTAGGGAAAAAAGAAGTAAAAAATTATATTTCATGAAATTTGATTCGTTTGAAAACGAAAAGAGTTACCCCCTCCTTCTTCCTCTGTTGTTTCTCATCTCTAGCATTTTGCTTTTGATGGTTTGGCTGTAATCTACTTTAGTGATTTCTTTTCCTTTTTCAGGCATTTTGATTTCAGCTCTTTCGGAGGGGTTTAGAGTTACTTGGGAACAAAGCATGGTAGTATTTCCTGCGCTCACTTCTAGTATTAGCCCAGGCAATCCCCAATACTCTGCAGGACCTTGTTGAATTGGAATTTGAAGGGTGTACCAAGCTTCGATAGCGGTAAGTTTGATCTCTTTATTTTCGTCTTCATTCAAATCGCCCCAAGAAAAGTTAAACCAAGTGAGTTCATGAGTGGGAACCACCGCTGTAGCTTTAAAACAAAGATACTTTCCGATTTGTTTAGATTCAGACTCCATCTTCCATTCTATGGGCTGTAGTTGATCTTTGACCAAAAATTTTTTACCGTAGAACTCTTGCTCTTGGATCAGCTTATTTTCGTTTACATTTTTATATTGTTTTCCTCTCGCAAAATTGCTTCCCCAAGAATCCGTAGCACCAGAAATAGCTTCTACCTTTTCTTCTTCATAGAAAAGTGACTCAGATTTGTTGAATGTTAAGATGAAGGTTTTTTCTAATCTGTTTTTCAATCTATTTTGAATCTGTTTCTTTTGGGCTTCACTCATCCGTGCGCCCCAGGCACCCAATTCCATTTTTGATTTAGAAAAATAATACGCTTTTCCTTGAAATTCTTGTTGGAATGTGGAGTCCATATCTGTTCCTACAAAAGAGAAAAGTAAAAACACTAAAAGGGTATGAGCTAAGTTTACGAACATATTGTTTTTTTGTTTTATAAAATTAGTAAATAATTAAACAAGAATACTTTTTAATAAATTTTATTTTAAAGTAAGTCTAGTGGAATTTATTTTAAAAAATGGTTTCTTAATAAATCACTTCATCAGAAGGTAATTTAGGTAAGTCATATTCTCCAAATTCAATAATCGTTTTGAGCTTGGGAGTTAATTCTATCTCTCGGGATAAATTTCGTTTAGATTGAAAAATAAAGACCTGTTCCAAAGATGGAAAATTAGACAGATGTTTGAGATATATACCGTTTATTTCTGTTTCTACTAAATATAATTGCTTTAGATTTTTATTCTTTTGTAAAGCTAGAATTCCTTTTCCTGTAACCTGGGTGTGGTTAAGTTTGATTTGGACTAAGTTGGGAAACTCGGCCAATAGGTCAAAAATAGAATCGTTTACCGCGCTGTAGCTTAAGTCAATGCTAACCAAATGTTCTTGAATTCCATTTAAAAGCTCCATCTGTTTGTTCTCGAATTTCGGGACGTTTAGGGTGCTGATTTTGAGCAAGTTGGATTCCCTGCTTACAGGAGCAATCAAAAGGTCTTTAGCTATCAAATCTCTTAAAATTTTTGAATCTGGGGCATCGAGGGCTATTTTGGGATAGAAGCGTTCTTCTTCTTTGGACAAAAAGGGATCGATTAATGCGCGCGAAGTTCCAAGTTGTTCTAGGGTTTGATTTTGCGGAGCACCCAATTCAATCCAATAACTGATAAAGTCAATTTCTGCTTTAGTCAACTGTTTTTTAGACTTAGGAGGCATATGCTTTTTTTCTTCTACAGGTAAATGAATTCTTAAAAAAAGTTCACTTTGTTCAGGCTTGTCAAAATTGATGATGGATCCATTTTTACCTCCTTGGACAAGTGCTTCATAATTGTGAAGTTTCAGTCCTCCTTTGGTTTTTTTTGGATTGTGGCAACTGACACATTTATTGGATAAAATGGGTGCCACGATTCCGGTGTAAATCGATTGTTCGGAATAATTTTTTTCATTTAATTGAAGGGTTTTGGTTTCATTTCCGATTCCGAATAAAGTGGAAGAGACTTCTGCCAATGGTTCCGTAAGATGGTCTTCACCATGTGTAATATTCCCGCCCAGATGACCCGTAAAGATCAAGCTAATCAATAAACTTATTGAAAAGAAAGAGCGAGGTAGTCGCTTTAAAATCGTTTTCTTTCCGAGAAATATATAAAACCCCATCGAGAGAATTAAGGTGAGTATGCCCAAATAAAAATGGCCTTGAACGGACTCCCATAGGTAGCCTTCTTGTTGGTATTGTAAATAGCCTGAAAGGATTGAAAATAGACCAGTTAGAAGCACCCAATACAAAATGAACTTTAAAATTTTTTCAGACTCCTTGAACTTGGATCGATTGAATTCTAGGAGTAGAGCAAGTAGAATAAATCCAATGGGTAAATGGACTATTAAAGGATGAAAACGACCGATAAACGTCAAAATACTTTCCATAAATTTATTTTGTCAATTTCATTCGTTCCTTAAGGGCATTCATGATAAATAAATTTGCTTCCCACTGGTTACTTAGGGGCTTTTGAGTAAAGGGTTCAGTTGGAAGGTAATTTGGTGGACCAAATTCTGTAGTAATTGTGGGAATTTTTCCTTCCTTCCACCGTTTTTTGATGACCGTCTCCCAGAGGGACAGGTGTCGCTCCAAAGTAGTTTTCCATTCTGGTGCTTGAGGATTGTTTACCTGTGGACCTTCTTCGAATCCCACTCGTGCATGAATATGTTGTGTACGATCAAGAACTTCATCCAAAAGAGCCTCTTGTTCCAACAATAAGGACTCATGAACTACCATCCAGTGACTTACATCCAAAGTGAGTTGAAAATCTGAATTAGCATCTAAAAACTTTTTGGTTTCAGGAAGTGCATAACTAAACCTTCCTCTATGAGTTTCATGTGTGATCGGAATTTGATGGATTTCACTTAGTTCATTTGCTAGCTCCAAAAATGCGTTATTTTGTTTCACGGTAAAGAAATCACTTCCTGTATGTGAATTGATGGCGTGAGGCTTTTGTTTTATGGCTTTCATCAAATCATTACGATAGGCGGCAATACTTTCTTGAAATGGGAGACTTCTATTCGTGCCACAGAGATAAATGACTTTTAAATTGTATTTTTTTAATCCTTTGGATACCTCTTCTTGAGCTGTGGAATTTGAGGGAATCCAAATTTCTACTCCGTCATAACCTGAGTTTTTAGTTTTATAGAAAAAATCTTCCCACGAACCTTCAAATCCCCAGTTGGTCTGAAAAAACAGAAGGTTATTTTGAGCGAGCGTCATTTGTAGGCTTGAAACAACAAGAATTAAAATTTTATTAAATACATTCATTTCATCTTGAATTAAGTTAGAATCTCATGAATGACACGTCCCTCCACATCGGTCAATCGGAAAGGTCTTCCCTGAAAATCAAAGGTGAATTGTTCGTGATCAAAACCGAGTAGATGTAAAATAGTAGCTTGGATGTCATGAACGGAAACTCTTCCGTCTATTCCTCTAAAGCCAATTTCGTCTGTGGCACCATGTACATACCCTTTTTTTACTCCACCTCCCGCCATCCACATGGTAAAGGCTTCGCCTTGGTGGTCTCTGCCAATTAAACTATTTTGTATACCTGCACGATTTTCCCACATTGGAGTCCTTCCAAATTCACCCCCCCAAACCACAAGTGTTTCTTCCAATAAACCCCGTTGTTTTAAGTCCAGTAACAATGCTGCTACAGGACGATCCATATCTCTACATTTATTTAAAAATCCTTTACTCAACGCTTCTGATTCGCTTGCCCCATGCGAATCCCATCCCCAATCGTAGAGCTGTACAAAGCGCACTCCTTTTTCGACCATCTTTCTTGCCAAAAGGCAATTGTTGGCGAAGGCTTCTTTCTCAGGCTGTACTCCATACATTTCCTTAATATAATCCGGTTCATCATTGATGTCCATCACTTCAGGAACGGAAACCTGCATGCGATAAGCCATTTCATATTGACTGATTCGTGTCAGAACTTCAGGATCTTTAAACTTTTGATATTCTTTGTAGTTAATTTCATTAATTGACTGGATGACTTTTCTTTTGAGATCTCTGGAGACCCCTTCAGGGTCTTTTAAATAAAGTACTGGATCACCTTTGGAACGGCAGTGCACCCCTTGGTAAATTGAAGGTAGAAACCCATTCCCCCAAAGGCTTTTTCCTGCATCAGGAGTACCTCCTGAAGTTAAAACCACAAACCCGGGGAGATTGTTGTTTTCAGATCCCAAACCATAGGTGATCCAAGAGCCCAACGAAGGTCTTCCAAATCGTGCACTCCCTGTAAACATTAACAATTGTGCTGGACCATGCTTAAACTGATCCGTATGTACCGCTTTTAAAAAAGATACTTCATCGACCACCTTTTTAAAATGAGGAAGGTGGTTAGAAACCCAATTTCTTGACTCTCCAGCTTGGGTAAATGTGGCCTGTGGACCTAGCATATTGGGTACCCCTTCGATAAAGGCAAATTCCTTCCCTTCAATCAACGATTCTGGACAAGGTTTGTTATGTAATTTTGCTAATTCGGGTTTGTAGTCAAACAATTCCAATTGAGAAGGAGCACCAACCATGTGAAGATAGATGACACTTTTCACTTTGGGTGATAGGGGGGAAGGAAGAGGAGCCATAGGATTTAAAGCTCTTGCCGAAGTATAATCGTAGGCTTTTTGCTGGTCGAAATTGCACGAATTCAAAAGACTCCCAAGAGCAATTCCCCCAAGTCCTAGAGTGCAGTCTTTTAAAAAGTGACGCCTACTATTCAGCTGTGCTTCTAATTCTTTATTTTCTGCGATAAGCTTTTTTAAATTATCCATGTGTCAAAAATTCATCTAGATTCATAATAGCATTGGCCACAATACTAAGGGAGGCTAATTTTTTATCAATTTCCTTTTCTTGATTAAAAAAGTTTTGAAGTTTTTCTGGGGCTTGATCAAAATCTTGATAGGCCTCATTAAAAAGGGTTTCCAATAATTCCAAAACTTCAGGATCAATTTCTTGATAGACTGCTTTACGATACATTTTTCGAATGGCTTCTTTCTCAGGCTGAGCTACATAGGAAGAGGCCAGTTGGAATGCAGCCTCCAAGAAAACGGGATCATTTAAGGTAACCAAAGCTTGCAAAGGTGTATTGCTCGGAGACCTGCGAATCAGACATACTTCTCTACTTCCAGCGTCAAAAGAAATGAGTGAAGGGTAAGGACTGGTTCTTTTTAGATAGGTATAAATTGCCCTTCGGTATCGGTCTTCACCTTTGCTTTCTTTCCATAAGTTACCTAAATAAGCGTGTTCCCATATCCCATCGGGCTGAGGTGGCATTACCCCGGGTCCATACTTTTTGTGGCTCAATAAACCCGAGACATAGAGCGCTTGATCCCTTATTTCTTCTGCGCTCAATCTGAGCTTTGGACCCCGCGCATAAAATAAGTTCCCTGGATCTATAGCGTATTTAGTTTCCTCTATCACCGAACTTTGTTTGTAGGTAGCAGACATTAATATCATTTTTATAAATTGCTTCAAACTCCATTGTTTGGTATGGATAAAGTCTGTCGCCAACCAATCCAAAAGCGCTGGATGTGATGGCGGTTCCGACTGGGTGCCTAGATCTTCCAATGTTTGTACAAGACCTCTACCAAAAATTTGATACCAAATCCGGTTCACAATTGTTCTTGAGGTCAATGGGTTTTGTTCACTTACTAACCATTTTGCTAGACCCAAACGGTTTTTTTCCCATGCATCGTCCCAAGGGTTTAAAGAGTTGGGAACCCCAGCAGTCACTTCCTCTTTTTGAATTAACCAGCTTCCGCGTTCAAATAAATGCGTTTTTCTCCTCATAAAATCTTTATTTTCTACCATTATTGGAGTTAGGGTTTTTGGATTTTTGAGAAGGGTATTGAAGAAGCTTTCTATTTCAGCAAATCCTTTTTGCTTTTTTCCAGGAAGCTCAGGGACGAAAGAAAACCAATGCAGTGAAGCGATGATTTGGTTGGGGTGATATCCATTTTTAGCTGTGGACATTCGTGAAGGATTTTTAGCTTCTATGAACAAATCAAACGGTTCCTCAATCTTTTTAATTTTGAGTTTTGCATATTGATTTTTAGGATTTTTAAATTGCGGATCACCTAACTTGTTCAATTGGATGTTACCAATAATTTCTCCTTGGGGATTATTTTTTCGAAAAACCAAAATGGTTTTGTGCTTTGTAGGGCTGTATTTAAAAATCAAATTTTGATTTCCATTCGTACGCATGTTTTTATACACTGCCTGACCTTGGTTTCGAAGGGAAAGGGTGACTCCAGAAACATAAGCGTTATCAGAATCTAGAGTCTGGGTATTGTGAGCTTGATACTTAGGCTCTAGATACTGGAAAAAATCACGATAAAAATCATGGGTCTTTGAGTCTCCGTATTGTTCAATCCATGCCAATATGGACTGCATTTTTTGATTGTTATCCTCAGAATAAGAACGCAGGTTAGGAGATTCGTCCATTAGGTCCTCATCACGAGTATTGTTAAAAAAAGAAAGCAATTGGTAATACTCTTTTTGGCGAATTGGATCGTAAGGGTGGTCGTGGCATTGGACACAACTCATGGTAGTGCTTTGAAAAACATCAAAAGTTGTATTGACTCGATCGATAACAGCAGCGGTTCGATACTCCTCATCGGAGGTTCCTCCTTCGTCATTATTCATTGTATTGCGATGGAAAGCAGTTGCCAATAATTGATCGTAAGAAGGATTAGGTAGAAGGTCGCCCGCCAACTGCTCTATTGTAAATTGGTCAAATGGTAAGTCCTTATTTAAGGATTTTATTACCCAATCTCGATATGGCCAAATGGTTCTGCCACGGTCAGCTTCGTAACCTTTTGTATCTGAGTATCGTGCTAAATCAAGCCACCAACTAGCCCACTTTTCACCAAAACTGGATTGTGCGAATAGACTGTCTAAATAATTTTCATAGGAAATCTCTTTATTGACAAACGAATTAAAGAGACTTTGTTGGGGAGGTAAACCTGTAATATCAAAAGCAACTCTCCGTGCAAGGGCATGGGGAGTGGCAGGCGTATTCGGTTTAAGGTTAGAATCTTCCATTCGTGCAGCGATAAAATAGTCAATGGGGGTTTGTAAAAAATTCAGAGTTGAAAACTTCGAATTCACCTCGGGAAGTTCCTTTTTTTCTGGGGCTATGTAGGCCCAATGTGTTCCCCATTTCGCCCCTTGATCGATCCATTGGGTAAACAAATCAATTTCTTTTTTGCTCAAGGCTGGTTTTTCATAGGGCATTCGCAGTTCCAAATCGGTTTCGTGAAGCCGATCAATCATCCTGCTTTTTTTTGAATTCCCGGGAATGATAGCAGGAGTTCCTTCACTTGTGTTTCCTAGTGCTTCTTCTTCAAATAAAAAACTAAATCCTGCATTCTTTTTTACACCTCCATGACAGGTGATGCACTTGTCATTGATGATGGGTTTTATCTGGGTGTTAAAATCTACAGATTCCGATCGTTGGCAGCTAATAAAAAAGATTAAATGCCCTTGAATATATAGTAAGGCAAAGCCTTTTAGCCTTTTTTTAAATCTGTGTAATATTCTATTACGCTTTTTCAAAATATCTATATAAGTTATGAAATTACTAATTTAAATTTAGTTATAATCGAAAAGAGGGGGGTAAAAAAGTATTCAAAGAATTAGAATAAATACAAAGGAATGCAATCGAAAGGTGTGGAAATAAGGTTTTTTGGTATACACTTTTGGGGGGATTTTACAAGCTTGAAAATTTATTTAAGAAGGATTTTTTATTGAAAAGTCCTTGATTGTTTTTTTCTGAAAAAAGGATAAGACACTTAGGTTTACAGGACTTTTTTATTTCATTTTGTGTTTGGAAATGGAGAGTAACTATTTTTGAAAGTATTTTTTGAGATATAAATCCGAACTCTTCTTCACTTTAAATATTAAATTATTCCTAACTAATAGTTAAATATTTCATAAAATAATCTAAATTTGTTTTTTTATTAACTATAAATATAACATATGAACAATTTTAAATATTCATTCTTACTATGGATATTGAGTATTTCATTCGTGTTTGCTCAACAAACGGTTACTGGTCTCGTTACAGATGACCAGGGTTTCCCACTTCCGGGAGCCACCATACTTGAAGTAGGAACTTCAAATGGTACTACCACCGATTTTGATGGTAATTTTACTATTGAAGTGGGTGACGATGCTTCTGTGTCTATTAGTTATGTGGGTTATCAAACATTAACTTTAGCCTCAAACGCTGACTTTTCTAAAATTTCTCTTTCATCTTCAAATGCGCTAGATGAGGTTGTTGTTACCTCGTTTGGTGTAACAAGAGAAAAGAAATCTTTAGGTTACTCCCAACAATCTGTAGGTGGAGATCAACTAACAAAAGCAAGAGAAACAGACATCGCCAATGCCTTAGCAGGGAAAATTGCTGGTGTACAAATCGTAGGAAACAATAGTTCTACTTTTGGCGCGAGTGCAATCAGACTTAGAGGTAGTGATGATGTGCTTTATGTTGTAGATGGTGTTCGTATCTATGCTACCAGTGATATCAACACAGATAATGTAGCTGATATTTCTGTACTAAAAGGCGCTTCTGCAACAGCCCTGTACGGTCCAGAAGGGCGAAATGGGGTAATCATTATTACATCCAAAAAAGCAGAAAAAGGAAAAGCGGTAATCGAGCTTGACCAATCTATAGCTTTAAACCAAGTTTCTGCACTTCCTGAGTATCAGAATGAATATGGTGGAGGATACAGTCAAAGCTTTAACGTATTCAATTACGATCCTGCCGTAGATCCAGCGAGCTGGGCTTCTTTTGATGGAGATTTGTATCCAGACTTCTATGCAGATGAAAGTTGGGGTCCA